>Ga0157369_10000707_pt1 | contig 42987 bp, 40 predicted proteins | sample C25metaG_FD_113461 | JGI IMG/M metagenome (GOLD analysis project Ga0157369, IMG submission 113461) | Corn rhizosphere microbial communities from Kellogg Biological Station, Michigan, USA - C2-5 metaG | ecosystem: Host-associated > Plants > Roots > Rhizosphere > Soil | place: USA: Michigan... | reverse complement strand
ATCGAAGGCGTCGCCGTGGAACTGGTTCGTTCCCGACTTGGTGATCACGTTGACCACGCCGCCTGCATTCTGGCCGTACTCCGCGCCGTAATTGCTCGTCTGGACGCTGAACTCCTGCAGAGCGTCCGGGAAGGGGAACGGTTGGTTGACGTTGCTGTACTCGTCGACGAAGTTGCCGCCGTCGAGCTGGTAGCTCGTCTGGTTCTGGCGCGACCCATTGATCGAGTACGTCACCGCGCCAGGGAAGGTCTTCTGCGATCCCTGGTCCGCGCCGCCGTTATTCGGGTCGTTGATGGTTCCCGGCACGAGCAGTGTGAGGTTCGCCGCGTTGCGTCCTTCGAGCGGCAGTTCCAGCACGCGCTCGCCTTCGATCACGTGCTTGATGGTTCCGGTGCTGGTGTCGACCTGCGTGGCATTTTCAGTGACTTCGACGACTTCGGTCGCCTGGCCGACCGCGAGCTTGTCGTTGACGGTCAGCGTCTGGTTTGCCAGCAGCGAGACGGCGTTCAGACGGGCGGTCCGAAACCCGCGCGCCTCGACCGTGATCGTGTAGTCAGCCGGCCGCAGCGCCGAGACGACGTAATAGCCCTGGGTGTCCGTGACCACCGCGCGCGTTACGCCAGTGCCGCTCTCGGTCACTTTGACCTGCGCGCCTGGAACGACGGCACCCGACGGGTCGGTAATCGTTCCCACAATGCTGCCGAGGCCTTGCGCAAGCAGTGTCGAGGGAATCAGCAGACACAGGGAGGAAAGAAGGAAAATCCGGCAAAGTGCTTTCATGCAACCCCCACTCGATGGATTCATGCCATCGCGGACGAGTGAGAATCGGCTGGGACGGAACCGTCACACGTCTCGGTGCGATGGTTGGCGCGCAACATTATGAGCCAAAGAGCTCACAGTCAACCGAATGTTTCTAAACAACGGATTTAATCCCCCTAAAGAGCGAAGTTCAGGGTTTGAATTTTCACGAGTTGAAATCGATCGGTGGACACGCCACTAACGTCTCTGCAAGAAAGCCTACCGCTACGACTCCATGGACGACGACACGCCCGGCCGCATGAGAGGACGATGCCAGCAGCGGATAGAGGAAATCGGGGCCAGTTTCGAATTGAAAATGGCTTCGGATGGGGTTGAGGTCAATCTTTAAGCCCATCCAAGACATACAAAATAAGCAGGTTAAGCTAGTGGTGGATCAATATGTTTAGACCTGCTTAATAGTTCGTTAAGTTATTGCAGATAGACATAACAATTCGGCCAGACTTACGTTCCGGTATAGCGTTTCACAATCTGAACGACAGGCTACTTTTGCCGCAGCCGTTGGGTGCTCGAATTCGGCGATGGGCAGGCCGTGTTCCGGCGCTCCACGACTCGCGACGCGGATTGATACGAGACGACGAGACGGAACGAACAACCGCGGCGACAGATATCTTTCCATAACTTAATCCGGCCCTCAGCAGTCACGATCGCGGATTCGCTCCGGCTCGCAAAAACTGCCGGAGGATATCGATGAAGTCCAGGGTGCTGGTCGTAACCGCAGTACTCCTCTCTTGTTTCTTGCTTCCTTCTCTGATGTGGGCGCAGGCGGTGAATTTCGCTCAGCTTCACGGGCGGGTCACCGACGCCAGCGGCGCGATATTGCCGGGAGCGCAGATCACAGCCACGCAGGTGCTCACGGGATTCGCGCGCAGCACCGAGACGAATGCCGACGGCACCTATTCGCTGCCTTCGTTGCCCATTGGTCCCTACACGCTGCAGGTGAAGGCAAACGGCTTCCGCGACTACCTGCAGAAGGGACTCGAGCTGCAGGTGGCTCAGAATCCCGAGATCAACGTCACCATGCAGGTGAGCGCAGTGACGCAGGAAGTGGAAGTCACCGCCAACGCGGCGATGGTGGAGACGCACGACAACTCCATCTCCACCATGATCGACAACAGCCGCATCATGGAGCTGCCCCTCAATGGGCGCAGCCTGCCGGACCTGATCATGCTCTCCGGCGGCGCGATGAACAGCCAGCTGCCGAGCAACGATCTGCTCAGCAGCAAGAACTACGGGAATGGCGCGACGAACGGATACCAGCCGTCGCAGACAATCTCCGTCGCCGGCGGCCAGCAGAATTCGAACAACTACCTGCTGGATGGCGGCGACAACAACGATGCTTTCTCCAACGTGAACTCGCCGTTCCCATTCCCCGACGCGGTACAGGAGTTCAGCGTGCAGAACAGCGGGCTTTCCGCCCGCTATGGCGTGCACTCAGGCGCGGTGGTGAACGTGGTCACCAAGTCGGGAACAAACCGCTTCCACGGCAGCGCCTTCGAGTTCCTGCGTAATCCCATCGTGAACGCGCACCATGTCCAGTTCGTGACTCCGGCCGCGGGCGCGCGCGACGACACCATCAAGCGCAACCAGTTTGGCGGCACCTTCGGCGGACCGATCCTGAAGGACAAGCTGTTGTTCTTCGCCGGGTACCAGGCGACGCGTCAGTCGGCAACGCCTCCGCCCACGAGCACCATCGTGCCTACCGCGGCGGCGATCCGCGGCGATTTCAGCACGATGATGGGAGCGGGATGCCAGTCGAACGGACGCGCCAAGACGCTGCGCGCTCCCTTCGTAAACAATCAGACGAGCGCCTCGAACTTCAATGCCCAGTCGCTCGCGCTCCTGCGCTTTGTTCCCGTGTCGACCGATCCCTGCGGCAACATCAGCTTCACCACGCCGCAGGTCCTCAATGAGGACCAAGGGGTTCTCAGGATCGACTGGAACCACAGCATGAAGCACTCGATCTTTGGGCGCTTCTTCTCCACCGACTTCCGCTCGCCGGTGCCGTTCGATCCGGCAAACATCCTGCCGCAGGGCGGGACGTCATCGCAGTACGCGCGCTTCCAGAGCCTGGCGCTTGGCGACACGTACACGCTTTCGTCGAACATCGTGAACAGCCTGCACATCACGGGAACGCGCCTCGCCATCAATCGCAGTGCGGCGAACGGCGTGCCGAACCCGGCTTCGGTCGGGATCCAGGTCCCCAGCCCGATTCCGAGCGGCATCGTGCTCTCGGTCAGCTCCGGCTATTTCACGCTCGGCGGCGGCACGCAGATGCCGGGCCACTTCATCAACAACCTTTACCAGGTCGCCGACGACCTTGACATCATGAAGGGAAAGCACCAGATCGCAATCGGGTTCAACTGGATGAAGATGCAGTTGAACTATCTCTCCACCTTCCAGGAGAACGGCCAGTTCACGTTCGGAGGAAACCTGGCGGGCGACAACCTGGCCGACTTCATGCTCGGCTGGCCCTCGACCTTCGCGCAGGGAAATCCGGAGTGGGAGAACTGGCGCTACGGCTACTACGGCCTGTACATCCAAGACACGTACAAGGTTCGGTCGAACCTGACGATCAATGCCGGGCTGCGTTGGGAGCCGTACAAGCCGTCGATCGACACCGCGCATCGCGGCAGCCACTTCGACTACGCCGCCTTCATGGCCAATCAGCACAGCGTGGTTTATCCGAATGCGCCGGCCGGGCTGTTCTACTGCGGCGATCCGGGTCTGCCGTGCACCTTTGCGAAGAACAAGTGGCTGCAGTTTTCGCCGCGCGCGGGCCTGATCTGGGATCCCACCGGGAAAGGCAACACGACCATCCGCGCGAGCTACGGGCTGTTTTAGGACAGCCCGGAGATGTACTACTTCGACCGTTACGCCGACAATTCGCCGTTCGGCAGCGGCGTCAGCTTCGCGCCGCGCATCTCGTCAGGCGCGTCGCTCACCAACCCGTACGTCGGGCAGGCGTCGATCCCGCAGTTCCCGCTGCCATTCCCGCGGCGTGGCACCTCGGACGGCTACTTCCCGCTGAACGGCGTTTACATCAACAACGGTCTCGACGTGAAGCCGATGTACGCGCAGATTTGGAACCTCAGCGTCGAGCGCCAGGTCGGCTCGAACTGGATGTTCTCGGCCAACTACGTCGGCAACAAGACAACGCACATCTGGGCGGCGTATGAAGCGAACCCCGGCGTCGCCGCGCCGGTGTCGGCGAATGCGCTTGCCGGCTGCACGCCGGGCCAGGCGGCGAGTACGAGCAACATCAACTGCCGGCGCACGCTCTATCGCATGAATCCCAGCCAGGGCCAGTATTTCTCCAACATGACGTCGCTGTGGGACGGCGCTAACGGCAGCTACAACGGCCTGCTGCTTACCGCGCGCCACCGCTTCTCGCACAACTACACCCTGATGACCAACTACAACTGGTCGCACTGCATCAGCGACCAGGACTTCACCGGCGAGCTGACCAACTCGCGGCCGACGTTGTACTCGTCGCCGCTCAACGCGCCGGACTTCCATGCCCTCGCGAATGACCGCGGCAACTGCGGCTTCGATCTCCGCCAGAACTTCAACGCATCGCTGGTGGTGAGCTCGCCGAAATTCAGCGGAAAGCTGAAGAGCATCCTGCTGAACGACTGGCAGCTCGCGCCTCTCATTTCCTACCGCACGGGCGCATTCTTTACCGTGCTGACGGGCGCCGACACCGCGCTGCAGAGCACCACGACTGCTTTCAAGGACCGTCCGAACCAGATCGGCGATCCGATGAGCGGTTCGTGCACGGTCAGCGGGAACTCGGTGCCGGTCGGTGACCGGAATTGCTGGTTCAACACCACGGCTTTCCAGGCTCCGACATCGGGAACGTTCGGCAACGTCCGCCGCAATTCGATTTCCGGTCCGGGTGCATTTCGCTTCGATGCCTCGATCTCGCGCAAGATCGAGCTCAGGGAGGGCAAGGAGCTGCAACTGCGCCTGGAAAACTTCAATGTCCTCAATCACCCGATGCTCGCGAACCCGACGGCTACGGCCAACAGCGCGAACTTCGGGAGGATCCTCACGCAAATCGGTGACGGCCGCACATTCCAGGCGGCGGTGAAGTTCATCTTCTGATCTTCCTTCTGGGCAGTGGAAGCCCTCATGGCGGGCGGCGAGCTTCGTTTCGCCGCCCGATCTTTATTAGGGATGGATTCGTTGGCCGGAGGAGCGCGCCTATCGCCGGGCGCGGAAGAACGCTTGCAGCATCTCGGCGCAGCGCGACGCGAGAACGCCGCGCGTTACATCCATCTTGTGGTTGAGGGCCGGATGGTTCAGGACCTCCAGCGCAGATCCGGCGGCGCCCGCCTTGGGATCGTCGGCGCCATAGACCAGCCGCCGCAGCCGCGCGTGAATCATAGCGCCCGCGCACATCGCGCACGGCTCTACGGTGCAGTAGAGCGTGCACTCGAGCAAGCGGTGATTGCCGACCTGCCGCCCCGCTTCGCGCAGGGCCACGATCTCCGCATGGGCGGTCGGATCGGAGTCAAGAAGGTTGCGGTTGGCGCCGCGCGACACGATATGCCCATCGAGCACGACAACTGCTCCGACCGGGACTTCGCCTGTGGACTGGGCGGCAACGGCCTGCGCAATAGCTTCCTGCATCCAGCGCTCGTCGGATTCGGCGTCGAAGGGCATGGGGCTTCCGGGTTCATTCTAACCAGCCGCTCCGGCCAGCCCTGCTTTTGGCCCTGCGGCGGGCCTGGATTACCCACATAGTGAACAGCAAAACCAGCTCTGCTCGGTCCCTAAAACCTTTCCGGATGGGGAAAACCCGCCATTAGTTACTCAAGTCTAACTAGTCTTAAGCAGCACCCCTCCGCGGTTCGGGAGGGGGAACTGCACGCCCACGGGCAGGAACAACCTCCGGAGGAATTTGCATGAGGAAAGCAGTACTTCTGACATCGATCCTGCTGTTGGCCGTATCCGTCGCGGTGGCCCAGACGCCATCGTCGAGCTCGCCGAGCCAAACGACGACTACTACGACCACCAGCACCTCGCAGACGACTACAGGCTCTAACCAGACGATCCAGGGCTGCCTGAGCGGCTCGTCCGGGAATTTCACCCTGACGGACAAGACCACGGGCACGACGTATGCGCTCCAGGGCGATACCTCGAAGCTGTCCGACCACGTCGGACACGTGATCGCCGTGACCGGCACCACCAGCGGATCCGGCAACAGCACCGGAACCGCGACTGCCAGCACCAATCCTTCGTCTTCCAGCTCGAACACGCTCAACGTGAGCGGCGATGTGAAGATGATCTCGTCGGACTGCAACAATGCCGGCAGCAGCATGCCGCAGAGCGATGTAAGCAATCCGAGCAGCAGCACGTCGCAGCCGCCGGTCAGCACGTCGCCTGACGTCACCAAGCCGGACACCAGCACTTCCGTGCCGCCGGCCAGCTCCACGTCGCCGGACGTAACCAGCCCGAGCAGCAGCACCAAGCCGCCGGACACCAGCAGCTCGCCGAGCAGCACTTCGCAGCCGCCGGCCAGCTCCAATCCGCCGAACGCCAGCGGGCCGCAGGACGCGACCTCTCCGCAGAGCAGCACTCCGCAGTCGAGCTCGTCATCCACCGCTAACCCGCCGGTGACCAGCCAGACTCCGGCCGCGACCAATCCGTCCACGCCGTCTTCGGATACGACCCAGGCTCCGGCCTCGTCGATGCCGCAGGCGGACCAGAACGCAACTTCGACGTCGACTCAAACCACGGACAAGACCATGAAGTCGACGACCACCACGTCGGACCAGAACGCGACGACGACCGATCAGGACGCCAACAATACCAACGGCAAGAAGCTGCCGCAGACCGCGACTCCGCTTCCGTTGCTGGCCCTGCTCGGCATGGGCTCTCTCACCAGCGGCATCGTAGCTCGCCGCAAGAAGTAAACGCCGGACTCAGCTTCGACGTGAATCCTGCTCGAACCGCGTGCGGCTTCCTCGGAGGCCGCACGACCGGGGCGGGCAGTTTTTATTGTGTTGGAAGAGGTCCAGCAGTAGCCGGCAGGGAACTCGTCTAAGGCCCTCAGCGCTCATCGGTCCTGTCACCGATAATGCCAATTGAATCAATTGGTTGCAGGGGATTTGGCGTCCCGAAACTGCCTCTAAAATATTGCAAAACTAGGGCAAATCGCGTACTCTGACTGCGCAGGTAAAGTATCGAAGATCGATCTGCAGCAATCCGCGTCACGCGCTTCCTGCCAGTGGTAATCTCCGAACTTCCAGCAAATTCAAGCAAAGGAACATCAGCACCACCATGGAACAAGGAACAGTTAAGTGGTTCAACGACGCTAAGGGCTACGGTTTCATCACCCGTCAGAGCGGCGAAGACGTGTTCGTGCACTACTCCGCCATTCAATCGCAGGGCTTCCGTACGTTGCAGGAAGGCCAGGCAGTCCAGTTCAACGTCGTGAAGGGACCCAAAGGCTGGCAGGCAGAGAACGTTACCATTCTCTAAGCGCACCAGACTTCGTAAGGCGGCCTTCGGGCCGCCTTTGTTTTTTTGCCGGCATCTGTGGATAGAGGGAGACATCTATGGCCGGTAAATCCAGAGTTCCAGCAAGTGCCTACTGGGCGCTGAAGATCGGGTTGGGCGCGACCGCATTCCTGGCGGGTGCCGACAAGTTCACCAACCGCATGGTGAATTGGGAGAAGTACCTCAGTCCCGCAGCCAGGCGAAAGCTGCCCGTCAGCGGTTCAACCTTCATGAAGCTTACCGGTGTGATCGAGATGGGCGTCGGCGCGATGATCCTGGGACGTCAGACCCGGCTCGGCGGCTTCATCGCATCCGCTTGGCTGCTGGGAATCGCGGCAAACCTGGTGACCGAACAGGACTATTACGACATCGCCGCGCGCGACGTGAATATGGCCGTCGGGGCTTACACGCTGGGCCGGTTGGCGGAGGGGCGGGCCGCGCGTGCTGCGGAGCGCTCGCCGCAACGTCGTACGATCCGGACGCCGGCGCCATCGCAGACACGGCAGGCCCCGCTCGACTTGAGCCGGGAAGCTGCCTAAGTGATTGCGAAATATGCCGGTTTAGCGAAGAATGAAGCTGCAATTGTGACCCCGGTCACAGTTTCGATCTGTTTGAGCCGCTAGAACGTTCTTAAGAGCGGGACACGATCACCGCGTGGAGAGGAAAAGTTCATGAAGCGATTCGCAGCAGTAATCCTAGTTATGGGCCTGACGTTGATGTTGGCCATGCCGGCCATGGCGGCCGACACGGCGGCTACCTACAAGGCGAAGTGCCAGATGTGCCATGCCGCCGACGGCAAGGGAAATCCGGCCATGGTGAAGTCGATGGGCGTGAAGGACCTGACCTCGGCTGAAGTGCAGAAGATGAGCGACGCCGATCTGAAGGCTGCCATCGACAACGGCAAGGGCAAGATGAAGGGTTTCAAGGACAACAAGGAAGTCGATTCCGCCGCGCTGGTGGCATACATCCGCAGCCTGGCGAAGAAGTAGATTCAGTAACGAACAAAAGGCACAGCCTTGGGCTGTGCCTTTTTTCTTGTCAGGGATTTTCCGCGGCTGTCAGCGCCGGTACTGCCGCCGCATGCGCTCGATGTACATCTGCTCGTCCGACTTCTGTCCGGCGCGCTGCGCGTGCCGCAGGGAACGGCCGGTGATCAAGTGGGCGATGTCCTCGGCCAGGTTGCGAACGTGGTCCCCGGCGCGCTCCAGGGCCTGGGCGATGGACACCACGTGAATGGCCTGGGGAGCAGATGGGTTGTTGCCTTCAAACTGCCGCATGACGATGAGGTTGCGCAGGCGATCGATTTCGGCGTCGGCGCGCAAGACCTGCATAGCTTCCTTCAGGTCGCGCTTGCGATACGCATGGTGGACGCCGCTCAGCGTTTGTTCCAGCACGGAACACATGCGGATAAAGTCGTGAATTTCGTCCATCTCCAACTTGGGCGCTACGGCGTTGCCTGTGGTCACGGCTGAGAGCAACAAGTCGCCGATGCGTTCCAAGTCGATCGTGAGTTTCAGTCCGGCCAGCAACTCGGTGACGCGGCTCTTGCCGGCGCCGGCGAGGGCATCCACCAACGCGTCGTCGAACTCCCGGTCCAGGCGATCCAGTTCGCGCTCGCATTCGGAGACCGTGTTGACCGCCTCTTCCTGAGGGTTGGCAAAGAACTCCGCCGCCGACCGGGCAGACTGTTCGGCGAGGTCAAATGCCTGGTCCGTAAGAGAAAGTAGATGGTCGGGACCCAAATCGGGAATGGGCGAGCTACTGGTCATAGCACCCCCTTGGGATGCGCGTTTGGCCTTCGGAGTGGGTTTCGTCGGCAATGTCTTAATTGTCGGTAACTAGTCGATCACACTGGCTTTACATGCATTTCAAAGGGCTGTGAATTTTTTCGCCTTGCCGCGGAGACTTTCCACAAGTTTTCCACATCCCATTGTAGTCCTTAGGGGAATACCGGTATTGCCTTGTTTGTCGGGTGATGCTCCAGACGGTACAATCCCCATCGCACTCATAAAACTCTGTGGCCCTTCACTCCCAAAGCCAGCCCCTGCTCCGCAAGCTGTCGAAGCTGCTGCACGATGTCCCCCAGAAACCGTCGCCCCAGGGGGTTCACCGGCTGCGGACGACGATCCGGCGGATCGAGGCCATTCTTGACGCGCTCCCGGAAGAGAACCACGACAAGCTTCGCCGGCAAATGCGCGATATCCGCAAACTGGCAGGCGAGGTCCGCGACCTCGACGTCCAGCAGGACCTTCTGAAGCAGGTTCGCGCCGAAGGGCATCCGGAACAGAAAGAGGCAGTCGCCCTCAAGCTCACCAAGAAACGCGCCAAGCGGGAAAAGCGGCTTCTGTCGGAGTTGGACAGCGAAAACGTCGCCACGCTGCGGAAGAGGCTCCGCCGTCTCTCGGCCGAGCTTCGGCTCAGCGGCGAAGCCGCGCAAACGCCGGCTCTCCAGGACCCGGTCCGGACGGCGCTGGAGCAGTTTGCCCAGCTTTCGTCGGAGATTGAATCCCTGAACCAGGAGTCGATGCACGACTTCCGCACGCGCTGCAAACGGATCCGCTACCTGGCGGAGCTCGGAGCGAAGCAGCCGGACGGCGATCTCGTGGTCGGCGAATTGAAGCGTCTGCAGGACGCCATCGGCGGCTGGCACGACTGGTGGCAGCTGGCCCGGCTCGCCGACCGAGTCCTGAAGGGAACGCCGCATGCCATGCTGACGGGCGTGCTGCGCACCACGGTTGGGACACAGTTCCACCTGGCCCTGCGGACGGTGCGCGAGGTGCGCGCGTCGTTGAGCGCCGTAGCAGCCGGGCGACGCAAACGAGCGCCGCGTACGGCGCGGATCCATCCGGAGCGGACGACAGCAGCCGCCAGCTAGTTCTTCTAAGACATGCCCACATTTGCCGCGGTCGACATCGGATCGAACTCGGTGCGGCTGAAGATTGCACGCCTGGAACGCCGGCGGCTCGCCGTCCTGCATGAAGATCGCGAAGTCACGCGACTCGGCGCGGAAGTCTTCCGCACCGGAGTACTCGAACCGGCGGCGATTGCCCGCACCGCCAAGGTTCTTCAACGCTTTCATCGCGCTACCCAGAGTTTCGGCGTTGACACGGTGCGCGTGGTGGCGACGGCTGCGCTGCGCGATGCGCGCAATGCGCGCTCCTTCCTCGAATGGGTCCGCTCGGCGACCGGATGGAACGTAGAGATCATCACCGGACTGGAAGAAGGCCGCCTCATCCATCTTGGCCTGCTCGCCAGCACGCGCTTGCAGGCGCGCAACCTGCTGATGATCGACCTCGGCGGCGGCAGCTGCGAGCTGACGCTGTCCGCCGATCGCCACATTCGCGACATGGTCAGCCTTCCAATCGGAGCCGTGCGCCTAACGGAAGAGTTCCTCGCGCACGATCCCGCCAAGAAGAAAGAAATCGCCGCGATGCGTGACTTCATCGCGCAGGAACTGAAACGCGTGGAGCGGCGCTTTGCGCCCGCGTCGAGCGCGGTATGCGTGGCGACCTCAGGAACGGCGGCGGCGCTCTCCGGCCAGTGGCAGGCGCAGCAACGAAACCCGCGGGTCATGACGGTGCCGCGGAACGCGGTGGTGAAGCTGGCCGGCCAGCTCGCGAAGATGCGACTTCCGCAACGCCGGCAACTGGCAGGCATCGGACCGCGGCGCGCCGAGATCATCGTGGCCGGCTCCGCTGTATTCGCCGAGCTGATGACGCGGCTCAACCTCGCGTCGTTCCGCTATTCGCCGCTCGGGTTGCGAGACGGCCTGCTCGAGCAGATGCTTTCCGATTACGACAAGTCGGCACGAGTCCGCCGGCAAATCGAAGCGGAGCGACAGGACGCATTGCTGGAAACCAGCACGCACTACGGCGTCGACCGCGTTCGAGCCGAGCGCATCCGCGGGCTCTGCGAGCAGCTTTTCCGCGAACTGAAAAGTGTGCACCGGCTGCCGCCGGAATACGGCGACTGGCTGAGCGCGGCCGCGCTGCTGCACGAGGTGGGCTCTTACATCAATCGCAGCGGACGCCACCGGCACGCGCACTACATCATCGCCAACTCAGAGCTGTTCGGATACACGGTGCGGGAACGGCGCATCATCGCGGCCATCTCGCGCTACGTCGGCAAATCGTTGCCGGTGCCGAGCGATCGCCCGATGCGGACGTTGCAGTCGGCGGAGCGGATGAATATCCCCAAGGCGGTTGCGCTGCTGCGCCTGGCGCGCGCTCTCGACCAGGGGCGGCGCGGCGCGGTGAAGTCGGTGAAGGCGCGACTGCGCGGTGGAACCGTAAAGCTGGAACTGAAGACCGCACGCGGCGGCGCCGACCTGGAGCGATGGGCGGTAAAGAAAGAGCGCACTTACTTCCGCGCGGTCTTTGTTGTCGACTTGGAAGCGCCCGACTCGTAGACGGCGCGCAAGGTTTTGGGCGTCAGGCACCAGGACAGAGTCGCGGTGCGCTTGCCGGTGATCTCGACCTTGGCGGCCGCGCCTTTGCGCAGTTCCACCGCGGTCTTCGAAGCCCCCCCGCTGATCAACAGGCTCAGAAACTCGCTCAGGGTCGGATTGTGTCCGACCACCATGACCGCGTCCTTGTCGGCATGCGCGCGAAGCAATTCCTGGAACTTCGGCCAGGTCGCCTCCTTGTGCAGAGCGTCGGCGAGCTCGAGCTTGACCTCGAACCCCATTTCATTGGCGACGAGCGAGGCCGTTTGGGTTGCGCGTTTCAACGGGCTGCTGATGACGGCGTCAACCTGCACGTCGAGCGCGGCCAGGGCGCGACCGAGGTCGTGTGCCTGGCGAATGCCGTCTTTGTCCAGCGGCCGTTTGTCATCCTTCGCGGCGTCGACCTTGCTTTGTCCGGCGCTGGCGTGGCGCACGAAGTACACGATCATTCTTCTTCACCTCGAGTACTGGTATGGACGGCACGCCGGGTGCGCCGGCGCGGCGCCTTGGCCGGTGGAATGTCCGACGGCTTGGCGCGTCCCTCGGCTAGAGAGATCAGGAATTCCTGTGCATTGAACGACGGATGTCCCGCGAACGGCCGCGGGCTGGCGGCGCGAACGTAGCTTCCGTCCTGGCGCAGGATCCGCGTCTTGGCGCGGTCGGCAAGATAGGCCGGCAGGATCTCGTCGAGAATTCGCTGCCGCAGCATCGGCTCCTTCACCGGGAACAGGACCTCGACGCGCTCGTACAGATTGCGCGGCATCCAATCGGCGCTCCCGAGATAGATCTCTTCGTCGCCGCCGTTGCCGAAATAGAAAATGCGAGAGTGTTCGAGGAAGCGGCCCACGATGCTGCGCACGCGGATGTGGTCTGAGACCCCTCGAATCCCCGGACGCAGCGCGCAAATGCCGCGCACGATCAGGTCAATCTCCACGCCCGCCTGCGACGCGCGATAAAGCGCTTCGATGATGTTGCGGTCGAGCAGGGAATTGATCTTGGCGACAATGCGGGCGCGGCGTCCGGCCTGCGCGTGCGCGGCTTCGCGATCGATGAGCGCCAGCGTCTGGTCGGCCAGGTTCAGCGGCGCAACCAGCAAAGGCGCGTAACTGGAAGCTTCCGCGTATGCGGTGAGGTAATGAAAAACAGCTGCCGTGGCGGATGTCAGCTCTTCGTCGGCGGTCAGCAGGCTCATATCGGTGTACTGCGTCGCGGTCGCGGGATTGTAGTTGCCGGTTCCGAGGTGCGCGTAGCGGCGCGGCACGTTGTCCTCGTCCTTGCGAACCATGAGGCAGAGCTTGCAGTGTGTCTTGAGCCCAACCAGCCCGTGATAGACCTGCACGCCGGAGTCTTCCAGCTGGCGCGCCCACTTGATGTTCGGCGCTTCGTCGAACCGCGCCTTCAGCTCGACCACCACCGTGACTTCCTTGGTGGCGGCGGCTTCCACGAGCGCGTCGATGATGGGCGATTCCTCGCTGGTGCGATACAGCGTTTGCCGGATCGACAGCACGCGCGGGTCTTCTGCCGCTTCCTGGATGAAGCGCACCACGCTGTCATAGGAATCGAATGGGTGGTGGAGCAGTATGTCGTGTTCGCGCAGCTCGTCGAAGATGGTGCGCGAGCGGCGCGCCAGTTTGAGTTCGCGCGGCGTAAATGCTGCGTACTTCAGGTCGGGCCGCTGCGTGTCCTCGTAAATGCGGAAGACGCGGGAGAAGTTCACCGGTCCGTCGACGCGAAACACCTGCCATTCCTGTAGTTCAAAGTTCTCGCGCAAGCGATCGACAATCTCCGCGCTGGCGCCGGCGTCGATTTCCAGCCGGACGGCGTCGCCCTTGCGCCGGTTGTGGAGCTCCGCGCGCACCGACTCCATCAGGCTGCGCGATTCCTCTTCCTGGAGATAAAGATTGCTGTTGCGCGTGACGCGGAAAGCAGCCTCCGACACGATGTCGTAGCCCTGGTACATCTCGGCTGCATGCAGCGACACCAGGTCGGCGAGGAAAACGTAATCGTCGGTTCCTCCGTTGCTCGGTACGCGAACGATACGCGGCAGGGCGCGCGGCACGGTCACGACGCCCAGATACGTTCCCGAAGCGCGGCGCCGGCGGCGCAGCAGGAGCGCCAGGCAGAGCGCCTTGTTGAGCACGCGCGGGAAGGGATGCGCTGGGTCGACCGTCACCGGCGTGAGCAGTGGATCCAGCTCGGTGTCGCAATAGTGGGTGACGAACTCACGCTGCTCGTCGCTGAGATCGCCGAGCGAGAGCAGCCGTATCCCTTGTTGCGTCAGGCTCGGACGAAGCTGCTGGTTCCAGCAACGGTATTGGTCGTCGACCAGCGCATGGGTTTGCTCGGAGATGAGCGCGGCTTCCTGCTCGGACTTCAGGCCGTCGGGCGTTCGCTCCGAATACCCGTCTTCCAGGCGCTGCAAAAGACCGCCGACCCGGACTTCGAAAAACTCGTCCAGGTTTCGCGAGGTGATGGCGAGGAATTTCAGGCGCTCGAGCAGGGGATTCGACTCGTCCTGGGCCTCCTCGAGGACGCGGCGATTGAAGGCCAGCCACGAGGCCTCGCGGTTCAGGTAGTACTTCGGACTGTCGAGTCGTACGCGCGCCATGGGTCGATTAACGCTAACGCCTTCCGGTTAAAGGATTGTAAATCTTCAAGCTGACCATAATTGGATGGTGTGATTGCGGTCACTGAATGCCGGAACGAGTCCTGATATCCATGAAAACTAGCGATCCCTCTGGAGGGACGACATGTTTGAAGCGGAGATTGAACTCGAGAAGAAAGAATCCTCGATTATTCCCCTGTTGCTGGTCTTGGTTCTGGCCGGCCTGATCCTGGGCGGCATCGGCGGCGTCGTGTACATGGTCGTGCAGACCAAGCGGGGCGTCCCGGAGCAGGAGGCGGCTACCCTCATCGCCAAGGCGCTCAAAGAAGAAGGACCCGCCAAGACGCACTTCCATACCGGCCTGGTGAAGCAGAGCGTGAATGAGAAGCCCCTCGATCCTCACTACAAGCTGTGGGAGAAGCTCGGGATCATCGACTACAAGCTGCAGAAGGACAAATTCTCGGCAAAGGTCGAGCTGACTGCTGCCGGAGATAAGAAACTGGCCGCCATCGACTACGTCCAGAAGAGCAAAGAGGACAAGGACGGGACGATGCTGTACGTCATCCCACTGGCGGAGCGGAAGCTGGTGAGCATCACCCAGATCAAAATGGACGGCCCCAACCGCGCCGTCGTCGAATACACCTGGAAGTGGGATCCGAATGAATTCGGCCAGGCTTTCGACGCTTCCGGGCCGATGGTTAAGGGATTCGGGACCTACGAGCGCATGGCGCTGATCGACAAGTACGGCGCTGCCTTCTACGGCGCCGACCCGGTCAAGACCACGGCGCTGCTGGTGAAGAAAGATAAAGGCTGGGAAGTCGCGCAATAGGATTGGGTGGCCGATTCTTTTCGTCCCCGGTCTTGGACGGGTTCGAATGAAGTTCAAGCCGCGTCTGCTCTTCGTGAGCGGCGCGGCTATTCTGTTTTTTTGCGTTCCTGGAGCGCCTTCTCGGCGAGGTCGAGATAGTGCTTCACCCGCGGTGGCTCGAGGTTGAGCTTGAGGTCGGCGGGGAAGGGGATCAAGCGCGGACCCTCGTCCCGTGCTGCGGGCTCGTCCGGCGGCAGTTTGACCACCGGCTTCTTGCCATCCTGCAGAACTTCTTCTTCTCTCGGCTTGCGCTTGGCTGCTCGATTGGATCTCGCCACGGCTCACCTCGCATACTTAGATGCAGGGTTAGACCCGGGCGCGAATGGGCAATTTCACCTGAAAATCAATGACTTGAGGGGAATAGCGGACGGAGCGACGGGAAAAGCGCTTGCAGGGGAAAATTATGGCGCGCCCTGAGAGATTCGAACTCCCGACCTACTGGTTCGTAGCCAGTCGCTCTATCCAACTGAGCTAAGGGCGCGCGTGAATCGATTATATCGTACCGGTATCGTCGGCGAAAGTTTCAGGCTGAGGAACGGTTTTGCGGAATTTGTTGACTCAGCGTTCTCTGCGTCTTTGCGGTGAGTCACTTGCGGTGGGGCGTCAGGGGAAATGCAAAAGGGACGCTCAAGATGACCTCTGGCCGAAGTACCTCGAGAGCGCCCCTGTTGCGCGCCACTTCGTCTGCCGTGTCTAAAAGCAAGACGCATGCCAATCGCGCTGTTTCGCGTGTCTCTGCATTTTCAATCGCTTAGAACGCGGTGCTGCACGGCTGCCCGAAACTGCGGCAGTAGGAATTGCAGACCTTGGGCAGAAATTACCCGGAAGGAATTACCGTTACACCAGTACGACCCGTTCTTTCAGGTCGAGCCCGGCGCCACGAAGCAGGGAGGCAACGGTGTCGGGATGCAGGCGCGTGCCGTCGTACTCGACGCGCACAGTGCGCTCTTTCTCGTTGAACGAGACACGGCGAATCCCGTAGACATCGCGCGCGGTATCGAGCGCACGCATCTGCTGAGCACCCGGCGCTAAGCCGTACTTGAAGACAAGATCCAAGGGCATCATCGAGATTTGCCTCGTTCTACAAATTCGCTTAATGGCAAATGGTAAATGGCAAATGGCAAAAATTCACGCGCGAACATTGTTACTTCGCGGCAGCCGTCGCGGTGTTGGACTGAACTGAATTCAGGAACTGCACCATGTCTGCGCTGGCCCAGTTGGTTGGGCCGACCATCTTGCGGCGGATCACCCCGCTGGAGTCGATGATGTACGTTTCCGGCCAGCCGAAGGTGCCGTAGAGGTTCGGAGCAGCCTTGTTGGGATCGCGCACGGTCAGGTACTCGATGTGGTAGTCGCGCACGAAGCGCTGATACTCGCCCTCGTTCTCGTCGATGCTCACGCCGAGGATCGTGATCTTGTCGCCCATGCGTTTTTGCAGATCGACGAGCGAAGGCGTCTCCTGGATGCACGGCGGGCACCAACTCGCCCAGAAGTTCAGCAGCACTGGCTTGCCGCGCAACTTGCTTAGCGTGACCGCGCGTTGCGAGTCTTTCACCGTGAAGTCCGGCGCCTGCGTCCCGATTTGGGGAGGACGCGATCCACGATCGCATGCTGAAACCAGCATCAGCAGCGCCATTACGCCCGTAACCCAAATCCGACGTCTCACACTCGTATAATAGCAAGTTCCTCTATGACACCGGAAAGCACAGGCAGCAAGAAGCCCCGCGCGCGGCGAACGTCCGCCAAAGCGGCCGCGGAAAGCCCGCGCACCCCGCAGCGGGAGGTTTCGGTCATCATCCCCGCCCGCAACGAGGCCGCGAACCTCGGGACGTGCCTGGCATCGCTGGTGACCCAGGCGGGCGTCGATGCCGAGATCATCGTCGTCGATGACAATTCGACCGACGGCACCGCGGACGTCGCGCGGCAATTCGACGGCGTAAGAATCGTCGACGCGGATCCTCTGCCGCCGGGCTGGTCGGGCAAGTGCCACGCCATGGCTCGCGGCGCGAGCGAGGCGAGCGGCGAGTGGCTGCTGTTCACCGACGCCGACACCTTCCATCTGCCGGGATCGCTCGCCGCGGCCATTGCCGAAACGCGCGAGTTCGGAGCGGAACTGCTTTCGTACTCCCCGGCGCAGGAAGTCGAGACCTTCTGGGAACACGCCGTCATGCCGGTGGTCTTTGCCGAGCTGGCGGAGACATACCGTCCACGCGACATCTGCGATCCCGCGTCGCCGGCCGCGGCAGCCAACGGGCAATACCTGCTCATCACGCGGGAAGCCTATGACGCCGTCGGCGGTCACGCCGCGTGCGCGGGCACGCTGCTGGAAGACGTTGCGCTGGCGCGTCGCGTCAAGCAGAGCGGACGCGATATACGGTTCCGCTTTGGCGGCGATGCGGTCCGGACCCACATGTACCGAAGCCTCGACGAATTGCGCGAAGGCTGGACGAAGAACCTGGCGCCGCTGTTTCCGGACGCGCGGACGCGCTCCATGCGCCGCGTGGGCGAGTTCGCGCTCATTGCCGGCTCCGGCCTGGCTGCGATTGCTGCCGCGCTGCGCGGCGACAAGAAGACCGCCATCGCGGCCGCGGTGGTTGCCGGCGGCGCATACTTCCGATTCCTGCGACGCATTCGCAACGCCCACATGGGACGCGCCGCCGAAGCAGCGTCGATCGCGGGACTTCCGGTGTTCGCGTATCTTCTTGCGCGCTCGGAGCGTCACTATCGTACCGGTGTGCCGATCCGCTGGAAGGGAAGAGATTACGAGCCAGCCGTCGCCGAAGTGGACAAGGCCGAGGCAGCCGGCCTGGGCATCTAGTTTCTATGGTCTACCTGACGCGCAAAGCCGAGTTCTCCGCCTCGCACTATTACCACAGCGACGCCTTGTCGCCGGAGGAGAACCGCCGGCTCTTCGGAAAGTGCAACAACCCGAACGGCCACGGCCACAACTACACGCTCGAAGTCACGGTGAAGGGCAAAGTCGACGGCACGACCGGCTTCGTCATCGACCTCAAGGAACTGAAGGAGACGATGAACCGCGAGGTGCTCGACCTGCTCGACCATCGCTTCCTTAACAAGGAAATCGCGGAGTTCGCGAAGCAGGTGCCGACGACGGAGAATCTCGCCATCTACGTGTGGCAGCGGCTGGCGCCGAAGTTCAAAGTGGCGAAGCTGCACCGCGTGCGCGTCTACGAAACCGTGGACCTGTTCGTGGATTACTACGGCGAAGCATGAAGGCCTATCTCACACGACGCTATTGGTTCAGCGCCTCGCACCGGCTGCACTCCGACTCGCTGACCGAGTCGCAGAACCGCGACACCTATGGCAAGTGCAATAACCCGCACGGTCATGGACACAATTACGCGTTGGAGGTCACGGTGAGTGGTCCCGTCAGCGCGCAGACTGGCATGATTTGTGACCTTGTGGAGCTCGACGGCTTCGTGACCAGGGAAGTGATCGAGCGCTTCGGACACGAGAACCTGAACCTGCTCGACGATTTTCGCGGCCTCGTGCCCACCACCGAGAACCTGTGCGAGGTTGCGTATCGCAGGCTCGAGAGTTTTCCCAAGGCGAAGCTGGAGCAGGTGCGGATTGAAGAGACTATGCTGAATTCGTTCGCCTACGCCGGCGGACGCGAGCCGCTGGCGTAACGTTCGCGATTCTATCGACTCAAGATATTAGGAATTAGTGAATCCTTCGAAATCGGCTTCTCATCTGCCTTGGAAGAGAGACAATGGCTACCAGCAACGTGAACAAGACGCCTAAAACCGAACCGCTGACGCTCACCAGCGCCAGCATGGCTGAACTCTATCGCGAGATCCTCGTGCGCATCGGCGAAGATCCGAATCGCGAAGGGCTGGCGCGCACGCCCGAGCGCGTGTCTTCCGCCATGGCGCAGCTCACCCGGGGCTATAAGGATTGCCCGCAGAAGCTGCTGCGCAGCGCGCTCTTCACCGTGAACTACGACGAGATGGTCATCGTGAAGGACATCGAGATGTTCAGCCTGTGCGAGCACCACATGCTGCCGTTCTTCGGCAAGGTGCACGTGGCTTACATCCCGAACGGCAAGGTGATCGGGCTGAGTAAGATCCCGCGGCTGGTCGACGTGTTCGCGCGGCGTCTCCAGGTGCAGGAGCGCATGACCACCGAGATCGCCGAGAGCATCCAGTCAATTGTGCAGCCGCAGGGCGTAGGCGTGGTGATCGAAGCGCGCCACCTGTGCATGATGATGCGCGGCGTAGAGAAGCAGCACTCCGCCACCGTCACGTCCGCCATGCTCGGCGTCTTCCGCGACGAGCAGCAGACGCGCGAAGAATTCCTTTCGCTCATCCGCAACAAGAGCAATGGCCACATCTAAACGGCGAAAGAAGCCGCTGTATCGCATGCCGACCCGGCGCGAGCAAGCCGATCTCGCCGAGGCAGAACAGCTCCTTGGTCCGGCCGAGCGCGATCGTGATCGCGACGCGATTGGTCCGCTTCGTGACAAGGTTGCGGTCATTACCGGCGCGAGTCGCGGAATCGGTCTCGCCATCGCCGAAGCCTTCGCGGCTGCCGAGTGCGATCTCGTACTTGCCGCGCGTGATGTTGCTCCACTGCGACGCGTCGCGGAGACACTCACGCGTTCCGCTCGCGTGCGCGTGATCGTGAAATCCTGTGACGTCGCCGATCCGAAGCAGGTCTCGGCTCTCTTTGCAGCCGTAAAGCAGCGCTTCCCGCGCATCGACATCCTCGTCAACAACGCTGGAATCGCGCATCCCATGGCGGCCGTCCCGGAGCTTCCGGTTGAGAAGTGGAACGAGGTCATCGGCACCAACCTGACGGGGATGTTCCTGTGCTCGCGCGCGGCGATCCCGAGGATGGGCTCGGGCGGGATCATCGTGAACAACCTCTCGGTCGCGGCGACAAGCGTTTTCGCGGGCGAGGCCGCTTACTGCGCGTCGAAGTGGGGCGCATTGGGCCTGACCAACACCATGCGCGAGGAGTTGCGCGAAAAGGGAATCCGCGTGCTCGCGCTCGTTCCCGGCCCGACCGATACCAAGATCTGGGACCAGTTCTGGCCCGACGCGCCGCATGACAAGATGATGCGTCCGGAAGACGTCGCACAAGCTGTGCTCACCGCCGTTACGATGCCGCCAGGCACGTCAGTCGATGAGATCCGCATGGGGCCGGCGAGCGGAACGCTCTGATTTCAGAATTCGGATTTCAGATACCAGATTTCAGAACTGTGACGACACAGAAGGACCGGATCGGGACTTGAAGTTAAGACTTGCAATCTGAACTCTGAAATCTGAATTCTGAAATGGCCTAGTTCCACGTCATGTACTGATACCGCCGCGGGCGCGACGGGAACATCTTGATCATCAGCAGTCCGGCGCAGAATCCTCCTACGTGCGCCCACACGGCAACTCCGCCTCCGGTGCTCTTCGAATAGGCGATGGCGGTTGATGCTCCGGCCAGGAACTGCACCAGGAACCAGTAGCCCAGCATGACCCACGCCGGCAGCCAGATAAAGAAGACGAACAGGAAGGGAACCAGCGTGAGTACGCGCGCCCGCGGATAGAGCAGGAAGTACGCTCCCATCACCCCGGCGATGGCGCCGCTGGCCCCGATGTTGGGAATATTAGACGTCGGAGTAAACGCGATCTGCACGAACGACGCCGCGATCCCGCACAGCAGGTACATCAGCAGGTAGCGGATGTGTCCGAGGTGATCTTCCACGTTGTCGCCGAAGATCCACAGGAACCACATATTGCCGATGATGTGCAGCCAGCCGCCGTGCAGGAACATGGACGTGAGCAGCGGCAGGAACGCTGCGGTAAACGAAACGCCGCGCGCGCCCACCGCAAACGCCGTCACGTGCGATGGGATGACAGCGAACTGGTAGATAAAGTCGTTGCGGGCTTGCGGCGCGAGGAACACCTCGAACAGAAACACCAGGGTATTGAGAGCGATCAGGAAATAATTCACCCAAGGCGTGGTCGAGTGAGGTACGTCATCGCGGATCGGAATCATTTCTTGCTGGGCCGCTGAATTGGTTTGACCGGGCCGGGTCTGCTCCACGATAACAGAAGCATGAATGGAGTGCTCGTCATCGACAAGCCTTCCGGCCTGACCTCGCACGACGTGGTCGGGCGCGTGCGTCGGCTCGCAGGCGAGCGCTCGGTCGGACATCTCGGCACGCTCGATCCGATGGCGACTGGTGTCCTGCCGCTGGTGCTTGGCCGCACCACGCGCCTGGCGCAGTTCTACACCGGCGCCGAGAAGGAATACGAGGGCGTGATCCGCCTCGGCTTCGCGACCGACACCTATGACGCGATGGGTGAACCGGCGTCCGCGCCGCAAGCCGTGAACGTCTCCGCCGAGCAGGTCGAGGCAGCCGCCGCGCGTTTCCGCGGACGAGTCGAGCAGGCGCCGCCGCCGTTTTCCGCGAAAAAGGTGGCGGGCGTTCCCGCTTACAAGCTGGCGCGCAAAAAGAAAGACGTGGACCTGAAGACGGTCGAAGTCGAAGTCAAGGAATTCACGATTCTTGCCGTCGAGGCCGAGCGGCTACGGTTTCGCGCGCGCGTCTCCGCGGGAACGTACTTGCGTTCCATCGCGCACGATCTTGGCGCAGCGCTCGGAGTCGGCGGCCACCTCGAGTCCCTGCGGCGCACACTCGCGGGAGAGTTTCGTGTCGAAGACGCGCACACGCTCGAGCAATTGGAAGCGGCGGCGCATTCCGGCGAGATCGATGCGATGTTGATCCATCCGCGGCGTCTGCTTCCGGAGTTCCCGTCGGTCACGGCGAACGACGAGCAGGCCTCGAGGATCGCAACCGGACAGGCGGTGAACCTGCCGGAAATGTCGCGCGCGCGCCTGGTCAAGGTCTTCCGCGGCCAGACCGACCTCATCTGCATCGCGCAGCGCGTGGCCGGAACACTGTTCCATCCCAAGATCGTGCTGATGACCGGAAACTGAGGTCAATGCAGAATGCAGATTGCGGAATGCAGAATGAAAGCGACACCGGCTGGTGCCGTCATTCTGCATTCTGCATTTTGCATTCTGCAATCTAGGGTGTCAGCGTGAGTGTGTGTTGCGCGTTGCTCTTCACCGCGGAATCCGAGAACGGAAGCACAAACGTCGTGCCTTCGTACCACGCCTTCCACTGATCCATCCAATGCGGGCTGAGCGGCTGTCCGGATTGTCCGGTCACGATGTTGAGCGTGCTGCGATCGAGATCGCCGAAGTCCGTCGTGAAGCGCTCCGACGGCCCCAGCAGCCCGCCGATCTGCTTCACGGTCGTACCGTCGCCCGAAAGCGGATGTGAGCCCGTCCCGAAGAATCTTCCAACGACCGGCAGCGCGCCGAATACGGGATGGCGTAGCTCGATGCGGTGCAGATCGCCCCACTGGCGATCGCGGGCGTCGTCGGTCACGGCATGATCGATCGCAGTGGCGATCAGCTCGTCATAATTCTGGAATCCCTGCGGCAGCCAGCGATCGGGACGCTGCGTCATCAGGTTCTCGAACGCCACGCTCGACATGAACCACGTGTAGCGGTGCCAGCCGCGCGCCAGCGTGGGATTCAGCGCCACATTGTTGTTGGCGGTGACGGCGGGAGCCGCGCCTAAATGCGGCTCGAGCAGCATGCGCCAGATCTCCGCGCGGACGCCTGCGATCATCAGCGCCGCCTTCGAGTCGACCGACACGCGGCCGTCCCAGCCGCGCATGGCATTGGCGGCGGCGCGGGCGCGCTGTGTTGCGTTGGCGGCATGGTCGACCGCGTACACGAAGTGGTCGCCGCAGAACTTGTCGAACGCCGAATAGACGTCCGTCTCCAGCTTGAGCATGTCGGCGGCGGTCAGCTTCGCCGGCTGGCTCAGTACCTGGTAGATGCGCACCGTGCGATAGGGCGGTCCCCACTCGTAGCTGAGCGCGTGCGGGTAGTCGTCAGGGGCGATGCGGCCGTTCGCGGTTGCGATGATCCCTGACGGCGGATCGAAGACGCGCGGCAGGTCGTCGAAGGGAACGAAGCCTTGCCACTCGTGCGCCTCGTCGTCGCCGGGAATCGGGACGCTGGCGTTGTCACCCTCGGGTCGGATCGGGATGCGCCCGGTGGCCTGGTATCCGATGTGCCCGTCGATGTCGGCGTACACGGCGTTCTGCGAAGGCGTGCTGAGTTGCGAAATGCCGGCACGAAATTCGTCCCAGTTGCGCGCGGTGTTGACGTCGAAGAACGGCACCCCTAGCGGAACTTCGTAGAGCACCCAGCGCAGCGAGAGCGTGCGCTGCTCGCCGGGAATCAGCGGCGTGATGACCGGCCCGTGGCGCGTGCTCAGAACGTCGAGCGCGATGTCGGGCGCGTTGTGGACGTGGATGATCTCGTGCCGCCGCGTCATCGCATGCCAGCCGTCGCCCGCCTTGTACTCGCCGCGATCGTTGACGGTCTCGATGTATGTGTCTTCCACCGTCGGACCGAGATTCGTGAACCCCCACGCGATGCGCCGGTTATGTCCAACGATCACGTAGGGAAGTCCGGGCAGCGTGACGCCCGCCACGTCGTAAGGTCGATCCGACGCCTCCGCGATCGTGAGGTGCATCTCGTACCACGTGTTGGGCAAGGTGTTGACCAGGTGCATGTCGTTCGACAGCATCGCCTTGCCACTGGCCGTGTGCGCGCCGGAGACCACCCAGTTGTTCGAGCCGGGCGCAATGGCCTCGACTGGAGGGCCGGCGCCTGCCCTGAGCGAAGTCGAAGGGTCCTCGCCGGCCGGTCGCTGCCACGTGCCGCTACCGATGCCAGGGAACGCGTCTCGATCGAGCGCACTGATGTCTTTCGGATGCTTTGGGCGTGCGCCACGCGGTGACTTCCGGACAGGCGGAGCCGGCGGGATCTCTTCCTGCTCGTTGTCGACCGGCTCGGTTTCCGGATACTCCCAACCGTCCTGCACCGCGCCCGGCGGATGATCGCGCCACGAAGAGTTCGGATACAGGTCGGCGGCCAGCTCCGGCGGCAGCGAGCGCGTCACGCTCTCGCGGTTCAGCTCGGTCACGTATTGATAGTGGTTCAACGACTGCGCCAGGTTCGCGCCGCAAAGCAGCGAGTCGAGCGTCGTCCACGGACGCGGTTGATATCGCAGCAGGCGAAACTCGACCGGCAGATTCTCGCGATGGCTCTCGATGAACGCGTTGACGCCGCGCGCGTACGCATCCCATCGCGCCCGCTCTTCCGGCGTGAACTGCGCCAGCGATCGCTCGGACGCCTGCTTGAGTCCGAGGATGCGCTGCTCCCGATCGTGCCGGATCATCACGTTGCCGAGGATTTCCGCCACTTCGCCGGCTGCCCAGCGGCGCGACATGTCCATCTGCCACAGGCGGTCCTGTGCCGTGACGTATCCCTGCGCGAAGAAGAGGTCGTCGGCGTTGGCGGCGGTGACGTGCGGCACGCCCTGGGCATCGCGCACGACGGTGACCGGAGCCTTCAGTCCCGCGACACGAATCGTGCCATCCACCTGCGGCAGCGCCGACTTCGCCACATGCCAGCACCAGATCGCGACGACACCGAGCCCGGTGGCGAGCAGCATCACCAGCACGAGCGCGATGCGCCACACGAGCCGCCGTCCGCGAGACGGAGCACCGGAAGCCAGGGTTGCGGTTGCCATGGAAGCGTCGATTCTACGGCCCGTTGAGATTAGGGACAATCAGGCGTTTCTTCGAGGCCGATGGTATCCTGTGCCGGTTAGCCTTTCTTCGCATGCTTCCCAAGCGGATTGACGATCAGCCCGTGACCTCGGCCGCCGACGTCCAGCAGGCGGAGGAGATCTTTCATCGTCATCTGAAGAAGGTCGGGCTCAAGCACACCGAGCAGCGCGACACCATCCTGCGAACCTTCCTCGAGACCCGCGAGCATCTGTCGACCGACGAGCTCTACCGCCTGGTCAAGCATAAAGACCCGGGGATCGGCGTCACCACCGTCTACCGTACGCTCAAGCTGCTGGCCGAGTGCGGGCTGGCGAGCGCGGTCGCCTTTCATGACGGCATCGCGCGTTACGAACACCAGTTCAACCGCCGCAGCCACCATCACATGGTGTGCGTCGAGTGCGGAGGCTCGGTGGAGTTCTTCTCGCCCGAAGTCGACAAGCTCGAGCAGGAAATCGGCCGCAAGCACCGCTACCTGACCACCCGCCATACCTTCCAGATCTATGGGATTTGCGAGGAATGCCGGAAAAAAGGCTCCCGTCGCGCCTGACGCCACCCTCCCGATCTGCTCGTAACCTGTGAAAAAGGCCGTCAGTACTGTTGTTTTCGGGCCTGCCTTCTGCTAATGTGCGCTCAATTTTAGTGCTCGCGGACGGGTGCCGCGCGCGCAGCGAGGCACAACACCCGAAACTTGTTTCATCAGCAGGAGGGTAGATCATGGCTTTTTGTGCAGCTTGTGGCACGCAAATGCCGGACAACGCCGCTGCGTGTCCGAAGTGCGGTAAAGCCGCGGCACAATCCGTGGGAGGCGGCGCCGCCGTCGCTCCCGCGCCCGTAACGTCCGGCGGTTTGGCCGACAATGTGGCCAGCGGACTTGCTTACATCACCATCGTCCCGGCCATCGTCTTCCTGGTGGTGGAACCTTACAAGAACAACAAGACGGTCAAGTTCCACTGCTTCCAGTGTCTCGGGTTGGCGGTTGCCGCCTTCGCGTTCAGCGTCGTCATGGTGATCCCGATTCTTGGCTGGGCTATCGGCCTTCTCGGCCACCTTGCGGTCGGCATCTGCTGGCTGATCTGCCTCATCAAGGCGTTCGGCGGCGGCAAGTTCAAGGTGCCTGTCATCGGCGAATTCGCGGAGAAGCAGGCCAACGCCTGATTTCGCGGCATTCGTTCCCGCAATTCCAGGGGACTTCGAGCACTGTGTTTCCCGTCACAGCGCTCCGGAGTCCCCTTCGTCTTGAATAGCCGTTCACGTTTCTCTGTCAGTCGGCTTGACAGGATTCCCCCGCGATGTCATTTGTATCTACTTTGCTTTTCGTTGCCGTCTCTTTCTGAGGGCAGAGCCGAAGGTTGGGGAGGGAAGTGAGGCCCGTGAGAGTCCGCGTCTTCTACCACGACAAGTGTTTCGACGGAGCATGTTCGGCGGCTCTGTTCTCGCGCTTCTACCGCGAGCGCATTCGCTCGGAGGTGGAGTTCGTCTACAGCGGCCTTGTGCACCGCGCCGGCGCGCTCTTCGACGAGTCGCAGTTCGACGGCGACGAGAACGCGATCGTGGATTTCAAGTACTCGGCCTCGCCCAAGATCACCTGGTGGTTCGATCATCACGAGAGCGCCTTCCTCACCCCCGCCGACGCCGAGCACTTTGAACAGGAGCAGACCAACACCAAGTTTTTCGATCCGGACTACCGTTCCTGCACCAAGTTCATCGCCACCATCGCCGAGAAGCGCTTCGGGTTCGACGCCAAGCCGGTGGCGGAAGTGGTCGAGTGGGCCGACATCATCGATGGCGCGCTTTATCCCAGCCCGGAATCGGCCGTCGAGATGCGCGAGCCGGCCATGAAGCTCACCATGGTCATCGAGGCCACGCAAGACCCCAAGTTCGTGCCGCAAGTCATCCGCCTGCTGGCCGAGCGTCCGCTGGGCGAGATCATCCGCGAGCCGTTCGTCGCATCGCTCATTCCGCCGCTTCTCGAGCGTCATCAGCGCTCGATCCAGATCGTGCGCGAACGCGCCGACTGCCGCGACGGTACCCTCTTCTTCGACATCACCGACAACGAACTCGAGGGCTACAACAAGTTCATTCCCTACTACCTGCACCCGGAGTGCACCTACAGCGTGGGGTTGAGCCGCAGCAGCTTCCGCACCAAGGTTTCGGTCGGATCGAATCCCTGGACGAAGACGGAGAATATGGTGAACTTGGCCAAGATCTGTGAGCGCTATGGCGGCGGCGGACACGCTCGGGTCGGAGCGGTCTCTTTCGATCGCGACCAGATCGAGCGCGCGCGCGTGGCGGCCGCGGAAATCGTGGCCGAGCTTCGCGCCAGCATGAAGAATTAAGATTTCACTTGTGCCCCACGTGCGCCTTCTGTTGGATCACGTGGGGCAGTCGCGCGTTAGACCTCTACGCCGCTTTCCTGTCTCGCAGCATTTTCATGTGATCATGCGCGCTGTAAACGGTCTGCGCCTGGGTGCGCAGCAGTCCGGCCACTTCATCCGGTAGTGGCTCGCGCAATGCCTGCTCGTACGCGTCGCGCGCGTGGTCTTCGTAGTGTTCGAGCGATTGCAGGATGGCAAGGTCGTTGCCGCCCAACGCCCGCTTGACGTCATAGGCGGTGCGCTCAACCATGCCGGTTACGCTTCCTTGCCGCGTCGTCTGCCAGCGGCCCTGCCGCTCCAACTCACCTTCGAGTTCGGCGGCAAAGCGCGCGCGTTCGCGGCTGGAGTCGAGGAACCTCTGCTTCAGCGGCGGATCCTGGATGTGCTCGGCCGCGTCGGCGTAGATCTGCTCGCCATCGCGGCAGCGGTCGATCAGTTTCTCGATAACAGAAACAATTTTTTCCGGGTCGAACTTCTCCGGCTGAACCGGTTCGAATTCCTGCATGGATATCCCTCCGCGCCTACCCTCATTGGGATGGCGCAAATCGGCCACGGTTTGTGCCGCTCGTAGCCGGAGAAGGAGATTGCTGGGAAGAAATTGCCCGGTCAGGGCCTTTGGTGAGGGAAGGAACAGCCTGCTCAGGCGACGCCGGACTAAGGTTCCGGCATCACACTTTTTCGGCCCTGTGTGCTCTGCTCAGAGAATTGGGGCCCGAGAGATGCGTCCTGGGATCACAGGACGCATCTCCCTTTCCTGATTCCGCCAACACATTACAATAGAACGCCGAACAGCCACCGGAGCAGAGTGAGCCGACGTCCACCGCCTACGGAGTCGCTCAGGACCGTCAAATCCGGCGCTTCCATCCGTGAAACAAGACAGTGTTTTGGCCTGAACCTCTGTGGCTGTTCGGCAAGGCCAGATTGTAGCGATACACTGGCTCATCGGGAAGTGCCTTGTCTGCCAATAACCTGCCCGCCCAAATCTAGCCAAATGGTTAATGGTAGGCGCCTACCAAGCCTCATATGAACGTCGCTCACGGCGCAATGAAAACACGTATCTCATTGATTTATAACACGGTACTTGCACTTGCCATTCTCCGCCCGTGCAACGTGTGACACGTTCTGTCGTTGACATAAATTGGCAAATCCACGCTCCAGCAAGGGCCAAAATAACGCCAAATTGAGCAGCTTCCCGCCGCTTCCGAAGCGTGGAAAAAACCATTGCTGTCACGAAACGCGCCGGCAGCGAATTCCGTGCGCGCCGCGTTCAATCCTGCAAATTTTTCCCTCTCATCCCTAACCGCGCCCTGATATCCCAGTCTATGCATGCAGATGGACGCCCAGGACGCAGCGGCCGTGGCGCAGGTGCTGGCCGGTGACCGCGACGCCTTCCGCTTGCTGGTGGAGCGTCACACTCGTGCTGTGTTCCGGCTCGCCTATCGCCTGACCGGGAACCAGACGGAGGCCGACGATGTCGTCCAGGAAACGTTCTTGCGGGCTTACGCCAAGCTGGCGACTTACCAGCATCAGGCCAGCTTCAAGACGTGGCTCTGCCGGATCGCGGTGAACTATTCGATGGACATGATGGCGAAACGCAAGCACGAGACCGCGATGCCGACCATGCCGGGCGGGGAAGGTGAGCCTGACCGTGAGATCGAAGTCCAAAGTGGCCGGCCCGGGCCGGAGCGCATGGTCCTCAGCGTGGAGATGCAGGGTGCGATGCAGCGCGGCATTAACTCGATGACCGACGTCGAGCGCACGGCATTCGTGATGCGCCACTTCGAAGGATGTTCGATCGAAGAGATCAGCGCCGTCACGCACCAGTCCATCACCTCCGCCAAGAACACGGTCTTTCGCGCGGTGCAGAAGATGCGCCGCTCGCTGTCGCCATTTGTCACGGAGAACGCGGGATGAACACGAATCACCTCAGCGAATCCGAACTGGCGCTCCACTACTACGGCGACGCGGAAGACGCCGCTGCCGCCGATCGCCATCTCGAGGAATGCGAAGCCTGCCGGCGCGAGTTTCAGCGACTTCAGGCCGTCCTCTCGTCGGTCGAAATGCCGGTGCCCGAGCCGGGCCGCAATTACGAAACGCGCGTCTGGAGCCGCCTTGCTCCACAGCTGGAGCCGCTCGAAGAACCGCGCACGGAAGCTGCTGCTCCGTCACGGGCGGCCTCCAGCATTTGGGCTGCGTGGCAGAGCTGGGCGTCGCTTGGCGCTGTGGCCGCGCTGATCGCGGCGGCGTTTTTCCTCGGACGCGTCTCGGAGCGTGCCGTGCCCGCCACTGGGACGCACGTCGCTGGCGGTGACACCGCGCCCATTTCCGCCGATGCGCAGAACATCCGTCATCGTGTGTTGCTGATCGCGCTCGAAGGACATTTTGATCGCACGCAACGGGTGCTGACAGAACTGGCCAACGCCGATCCTGCGCCGTCCATGGACATCTCCGCGGAGTCCGCGGCCGCTCGCGAGCTCCTCGATGACAACCGGCTCTACCGTCAGACGGCGGCGCAGCTCCGCGATGAGTCGCTCGTGCAGACGCTCGACGAACTGGAACGCATGCTGGTCGACATCTCTCATCGCCCTGGCACGGTCACGCGCGCCGAGTGGAGCGAAGTCCGCCAGCGCATCGAGTCCCAGGGAATTCTCTTCAAGATCCGTGTGGTGAGTTCGGAAGTTCGCGAGCAGGAGCGCGAAATGCGCGTCTCCGCCGCGAAGTACAAAGTCACAACGTAGGAAGTTGCTCTCATGATGAAACGACTGTCGATCTCCATTCTCCTGATGTCCTTCGCGGCTGCGTATGCTCCCGCGCAGCAGTCTGACGTTCCCTCGATGAACTTTGCCGCGTCGGCCGCCGACAAGCGCGAAGACGAGCTCTATCGCGACGGCACCGACTACGTGAACGACGGCAAGTGGCAGGCCGCTGCCGACAAGTTCGCGCAGGTGGCGAAGCTCAACGGCTCCAAGGCCGACGGCGCTCTCTACTGGCAGGCATATTCGCTGAACAAGCTCGGCCAGCGAGCAGTCGCCATCGAAACCTTGGCAACGCTCCAGAAGAATTACCCGCGCAGCACGTGGGTGAGAGACGCCCAGGCGCTGCAGGTGGAGATCCGCTCCGCCAGCGGCCAGGCGCCCACGCCTTCCGTGGATGGCGACGAAGATCTCAAGATCTACGCTCTGAACAGCCTCATGAACATGAATCCCGATGAGGCGCTGCCGCTCATTCAGAAGGTCTTGACCAGCAATCAGCCGGCCAAGGTGAAGGAGAAGGCGCTGTTCGTCCTCGCCCAGAGTGGCTCGCCGAAAGCCAACGAACTCATCGGCCAGATCGCGCGCGGCCAGTCCCAACCGGAACTGCAGCGCAAGGCCATCCAGCAGCTTGGCATCCGCGGCGATCGGGAACTGCTCGGGCAGATCTACGCGTCGAGCACCAGTCCCGACGCGAAGCGGGAGGTGCTCCGCAGTCTCGGAATCTGCAACGGCAGGCAGCAACTGCTGGAGGCTGCGAGGAACGAAAAGGATCCCGATCTGAAACGCGAAGCCATTCGCGGTCTCGCGATTGCCGGCGCTCGCGAGGAGTTGCGCCAGCTGTACGCCTCCGCTGCTGACCCCGAAAGCAAGAAAGAGTTGATTCGGTCGACCGTCATCACCGGGGACACGCAAGGGCTGATGACCATCGTCCAGAACGAGCGCGACCCAGACCTCAAGCGCGAGGCCGTGCGCACCCTCGGTATTAACGGCGGCAAAGACGTCTCTCCCATGCTCGTCAATATCTATAACGGAGACAAGAACCCCGAGATTCGCCGCGCCGCCGCCCAGGCGCTCTTCCTGCATGGCGACGCACATTCGCTCGTCCAGATAGCCAAGACGGAAACCGATCCCGAGCTGCGCAAGTACCTCGTCCAGCAGCTCTCACTCATGGGCAACAACAAGGAAGCCGTCGACTTCCTCATGCAGATTCTCGAGAAGTAAACGGAGAAGCGTATGAACCGCATGCAGAAACTCATCGCCGTCGCTGCGCTGTCGATCCTGGCCGCGAGCCTGTCCTTCGCGCAGCAACCGAATCTGACGAACGGCAAGCTCGAGCCTGCCTCGGCGGCAGGTGGACTCGATGCCTCCCTGCATCGCATCGCTGGAACCGACGTTGGTCCGGTCTGGATCGGTTACGCGGTTCCGCTCGTCGACAGCTCGAAGCCACGCACCATCTGCTGCGGAAACTACATCATCGGCGACGGCAGCAGCTCCTGCTGCGGCGCCTGTTCGCTGGAGAGCGATAACTACAGCAACGGAAACGCGCAGGGAGCCTGCATTCAGGACACGCCGCAAACGCACCTGGTCGTCTTTCTGCGCTACAGCCAGGGACAGGTGACGCGCGTCCGCGCCATGACGCCCAACTGCGGCGTCGACGCCGCCGGTCTCACCGTTCACTGGCTCACCGACGTTCGTCCCTCCGACAGCGTTGCGGCTCTCACGGCGCTGGTGGAAGGGAAGGGCACTTCGTCCGAACACTACGTCACTGACAGCGCCATCATGTCACTGGCATTGCACGCCGATCCCTCCGCCGATTCCGCGCTCAGTCGACTCGTGGCCGCCGAGCAGCCGGAGAAAGTTCGCGAGAAGACCGCCTTCTGGCTCGCCGTCGAACGCGGCCGCTCCGGCTTCCCGCTTCTCCAGAAGCTCGCGCGGGAAGACAGCAACAGCTCCTTCCGCAGCAAGCTCGCATTCGATCTCTCGCTCAGCAAGGAGCCCGAGGCCATCCCCGAACTGATTCGCATGCTTCACCAGGACTCCGATGGACGCGTTCGCTCCCAGGCTCTCTTCTGGCTCGCCCAGAAGGCGGGCAAGAAAGCCGCCGCCGAAGTCAGCAACGCCATCGAAAACGATCCCGACACCGAGGTGAAAAAGAAAGCCGTCTTCGCCCTCTCGCAGATGCACGATGAAGGTGTCACCAAGCTGATCGAGGTCGCGCGCACCAATCGCAACCGCGAAGTCCGCCGCCAGGCCATCTTCTGGCTCGGCCAGTCGCGCGATCCCCGCGCCACGGCCTTCATCGAAGAGGTGCTGACTAAGTAGCGCCGCCCGGCCTGCGGATCACAACCTCGCAACTCAATGCGATAATTGATCCTCAGGCCCCGTAGCTCAGATGGATAGAGCAGCAGTTTCCTAAACTGTTGGTCGGCAGTTCGACTCTGCCCGGGGCCTCCATCGCTTCCGAAATAGAAAAAGGTCCGGATCGCTCCGGACCTTTCTGCTATTACGACCTTCTTGTTATTGGTTCGGCTGCACTCGATACAGCGGCCGGCCGCCCTGCGGCTGCGTCGTGAAGCTCATCGCTGCGCTGTTCGTCGCCGTTCCCGTGCCCTCCGCCTGGCCCGAGCTCACGGTGAAGTAATAACGCGTGCCGGGTTGCAGGTTCTGCACGTTGACCGTGTGCATCGTCTCGCCCCACGGAGACTGCGCCGTCTGCGTCAGGTTGTTGGGGTCGGTTCCATAGTGGACGATCGAACTGGATGCCGCGTTCGTCCTCCACGTGATCACCGCCACCTTGTCGCTCAACATCTGCAGCATCGGCGGGCGCGTGATCTGGATGGTCGACGTCTCGTCGCCTTGCGGCAAGCGGTCGCGGTCGCGGTCGCGTCCGTAACCGTAGCCTTGGTTGCCGGCATACTCGTTGCCTTCGGTGCGGTGCCGCCATCCATTGTTGGCATAACGACTGTTGGACCGGTTGTTGTAGCCACGGTTGTAGTAGCTATCGTTGTCGGCATCGCGATCGTTGTAGTTGTTGTTGCTGGCGACCTCGAGCTGCTGGTTGCGGAGTGGCTCCGAACCTTGCGGAGGCGTCTGCACCGTGAATACCGGGCTGACGATGGAATCGCCGTTGCCGCGATCGGAGATCAGCTGGAAGTAATAGGTCGTGCCGGGGCGGAAGCGGTTGCGCATCTCCACGCGGTGAGTTCGCCCATTGTCGTTCAACTGCACGAGCTGACCCGATTCCACGTTATTCGGATCGGTACTGAACCGGATGGCGCTGTTGGCGCTCACGTTCGTACGCCACATGATCGTGATCGTCTGCGGGTCCGCGTACTCCAGCACTGGAGCCTGCGTCACCACGATCTGGTTCGACTGGTAGCCGTTGTAGCTGTTATTGGACTGCGGGTAATTCGACTGCGGATATCCGTACTGCGCCACGCACATCGCGCTGAGTACCACGAGCGCCGCTGCCGTCCCGAGGACTGTTCGTATTCTGTTCAAGGCTCGCATGAATCCCTCCTTCTCCTGATGTGTGCTGGAAACCGGGGAATCCGGCGCACACTGCTCTGGGCCTGCGATGAAAGAGCTTGTGAATACTTAGATGTGCGCGCTTCCCGCAACGTGGCGCTCTGGTTCAGGGAATGCGGGTCAAATCGTTACATCTGGCCCAGATGCGCCCATTCCGCGTGGTACCTTGAGCGGGAATAAGCTTGGGATTCGGATCTTCCGGTGCTCTCGTCGCTTCTCATCGCACTTGTCGCTGCTCTCCTCGCCTCGCCACAGCAGGGAAGCGCGCCCACTTTCTATCGCGACGTTCTCCCCATTCTTCAGCAGCACTGCCAGCGCTGCCATCGTGCGGGTGAGATCGGCCCCATGCCGCTCGTTACCTACGACGACGCGCGCAAAAACGCCGACAAGATCGTCCACATGACCTCCTCGCACCAGATGCCCCCGTGGTTTGCCGATCCGCGCGTCGGAAAGTTCGCCAACGATCCCTCGCTCACCGCCGACCAGATCCAGACTCTCGCGCGCTGGGCCGAAATCGGCGCGCCCGCCGGCGATTCGCACGACGCGCCTCCGTCGCCTCATTGGGCCAGCGGCTGGAACATCTCGCAGCCCGACGCCGTCGTCGAGATGCCCGCGCCGGTTGCGCTACCTGCGAGCGGCACCGTCGATTACACCTACGAGATCGTGCCCACGGGATTCAAGGAAGACCGCTGGGTCGAGATGTCGGAGCTGCGGCCGCTGGCTCGCGGCAACGTGCATCACGCAGTCGTCTACATTCGTCCGCCAAATTCCAAGTGGCTGCGCGGCGCGCCGCTCAACCAGCCGTTCACCGGGATGTCGCTGCCCACGCCCGAGCTTCGCCGCGACGCGCACTGGACCGACTCCGACCTGCTGCTCGTCTATGCTCCCGGCAGCGCGCCCGACCAGTGGCCCAGCGGCATGGCCAAGTTCGTTCCCGCCGGGTCGGACCTCGTCTTCCAGATGCACTACGTCACCACCGGCAAGCCCGCGACCGATCGCACCAGCATTGGCATCGTTTTTGCCAAACAGCCGCCGCGCCAGCGCGTGGTCACGCTCCAGCTCACCAACGACAGCTTCGTGATCCCACCCGGCGCCGCCGACTTCCGCGTCGAAGCCTGGGGCACGCTCCCCGGCGACGCCACCCTGCTCAGCTTCTTCCCGCACATGCACCTGCGCGGCAAGCGCTTCGAGTACGACATCGTCCGCCCCGACGGCTCGCGCGACCCGCTCCTCCGCGTGAACTATCACTTCCATTGGCAGCTCAGCTACAAACTCGCTCAACCGCTCACGCTGAAGGCCGGCACTCGACTTCAGGCCATCGCCTGGTACGACAACTCGGCGGCGAATCCGCACAATCCGGACCCGACGAAGCTCGTTCGCTGGGGCGACCAAACCTCCGACGAGATGATGGTCGGTTTCTTCGACGTCGCCATTCCCGCATCGATGGACAAGTGGCAGTTCTTCGCAAACAGAAAGAAATAGCGCTCTACGCCTTACGCTCTACGCTTTACGCGAATGCTGCGTCGCGTCATGCTGGCTGTGAAATCTGACATCTGAAATTGCCTTTTCTGATCCGTGAAATCCGCGTAAATCCGCGGTAAGCAATTACTTTGCCTTTCAATCCCGCAACCCCGCAGTCCCGCAATTCCGCAATCCATTGCCTTACTTGTTACCTCGCAGGTCGGTTTTTGGCAGGTATAATTTAAGGGTGCTGAAGTATTCCATCGTCGTCCCGTTCCACAACGAGGAAGAGAACGTCACCGAGCTCTACGATCGCCTGAAGATCGTCATGGAGAACCTCGGTGAGCCGTTCGAGCTCGTCTTCGTGGACGACGGCAGCGTCGACCGCACCTTTCCGCTGCTGCGCGAAATCGCGGGCATCGACAGCCGTGTCGTCGTCGTCAAGCTTGGCCGCAACTTCGGTCAGACGTCGGCGCTCGCCGCCGGTTTCGACCACGCCCGCGGCGAATACATCATCGCCATGGATGGCGACCTCCAGCACGATCCCGCCGACATCCCCAAGTTCGTGGAGAAGATCCACGAGGGTTACGACATCGTCTCCGGCTGGCGCAAGCGCCGTATCGACAGCTTCCTCATCCGCCGCGTGCCCTCGCGCATTGCCAACTGGCTCATGGCCAAGTTGAGCGGCATCGATATCCACGATTTCGGCACCACCTTCAAGGCGTACCGCCGCGACCTGATTCACCAGGTCCCGCTCTACGGTGAGCTGCACCGCTTCATCCCGGCGCTCGCCTCCTGGCACGGCGCTACCATCTGCGAAATCCCCATCAACAACGTCAACCGCGAGCGCGGCGTTTCGCACTACGGCATCGGACGCACCTTCCGCGTCTTCTTCGATCTCATCACCATCCGCTTCCTGCTGCGATATCTCTCGCGCCCGCTGCACTTCTTCGGCAGCGCCGGAGTGCTCGGCATGATGAGCGGCGTGCTCATCGCGCTTTACCTCGTCGGACTCAAGCTCATGCGCGGTACGGCGGTCATGTCCGAGCACGGGCCGCTGCTCATCTTCGCTGCCGTGCTGATCCTCGCCGGCGTGCAACTCGTCGGACTCGGACTGCTCGGCGAAATGCAGGTTCGGCACTACCACGAACCCAGCCGCCGAGCGCCCTATAGCGTCTCCCGCGTCGTCCGCTCCACTGAAAACGAGCAGAGCGTTCAAGACCAGTAAGTCCATTTCAGAATTCAGATTTCAGAATTCAGATTTCAAACACTGCCCAGCACGCGAGACCCTCGCCGTCGTGTTGGCGAGACGTAGGTCTTCTCGTTCTCGCTCCAACACGCACCTGGGACTTGTTTTGAAATCTGACATCTGAAATCTGACATCTGAAATTGCTTTTTCTGATCCGCATCAATCCGCGTAAATCCGCGGTAAGCCTTTGCCTTTGTTTTTGCTTTTCAATCCCGCAATCCCGTAGTTCCGCACTCCCGCAATTCGGCACTCCACTGCGTGACAACAATCACATCCCTTTCCCCATCCAAGCAGCACACTGTCCTGTCGAGGGTACCGATCTCGATAATCCGTTCCCCGTCTCATACCTCGGGACGCCGGAATATAATCGGGTGGTAGTTCATGAGTCCGACTATGGAATTGACCAAAGAGAAGGCTGCCGACCGCGCGACACACCCGTTCCCGCTGGCCAAGCGCATGGCGCGCCTGGGAACCGAAACCGCCTTTGAAGTCCTGGTAAAGGCCCGCGCTCTCGAGGCCAAGGGACGCGACATCGTCCACCTCGAAATCGGCGAGCCCGACTTCGACACGCCCAAGAACGTCATCGACGCCGGCGTCGACGCCCTGCGCGGCGGCTTCACCCATTACGGCCCGTCGGCCGGCCTGCCGCCCCTGCGCGAGGCCATCGCCAAGTACGTTTCCGAGACCCGCAAGATCGACGTCACGCCCGACATGGTCGTGGTCGTGCCCGGCGGCAAGCCCATTATTTTCTTCCCCATGCTGGCGCTAGTGGAAGAAGGGGATGAGGTCATCTATCCGAACCCCGGCTTCCCGATTTACGAGTCGATGATCAACTTCCTCGGCGGGAAGGCAGTTCCAATTCGCCTGCGTGAAGAGCGCGATTTCCGCCTCGACGTCAAAGAACTGGCGTCGCTCATTACCAACAAGACAAAGCTGATCATCATCAACTCGCCGCAGAATCCCACCGGCGGCGTCCTCACCCGGCGCGACGTGGAAGACATCGCCGACGCGATCGGCGACCGCAACATCCCCATTCTGTCGGACGAGATCTACAGCCGCCTTATCTTCGAAGGCGAGCCGTTCTCCATCGCCTCCGTGCCCGGCTTCCAAGACCGCACCATCATCCTCGACGGCTTCTCCAAGACCTATGCCATGACCGGATGGCGCCTTGGCTACGGCGTCATGCGGCCCGACTTTGCCACCCACATCTCGCGCCTCATGACCAACTCGAATTCCTGCACCGCCAGCTTCACCCAGATGGCGGGCGTCGAAGGCATCACCGGCCCGCAGGATTCGGTGGAGAAGATGCGGCTCGAGTTCCAGCGCCGCCGCGACATGTTTATCCCGCGGATCAACAAGATCAAGGGATTCTCCTGCCGCTCGCCCAAGGGCGCCTTCTACGTCTTCGTGAATGCGAAGGCAACGGGATGGCCGTCCAAGAAGTTGGCCGATGCGTTGCTTGAAGAGGCCGGCGTGGCGTGCCTGTCGGGCACCGCGTTCGGAGACTTCGGCGAAGGCTACATCCGCTTCTCCATCGCCAACTCCTACGAGAACCTGCAGAAGGCTCTCGACCGCGTCGAGCAGTGGGCCAACAAAAACCTGAAATAGAGATCCATGTGGGACGACAGTCCACGTGGGTTGAGCGTCGTAAGAAGTTCCGGTGGGTCTTGTTGGTTTCGGTGCCTTAATGGCTCTCGGTGTGATTCTGATGGGATCGTTGCTCAAGGTAATTCGGCAATCTGAATAACCTCAGTGAGCCGCAACGCGGCGTCATAGCCTAGCCCACGACGTAAGTCGTGGGCTAGCTGCCAAGCGGGGAGGAGTCGCATAGCGACGACACAAAGATGTCGCACGCTTACGTTAGCAATCGCCTCCATATCGTCTTCTCAACGGCCGAACGTCGAAAGAGCCTTCCGGCCGAAGTCCAAACGAAACTCTGGGCCTACATGGCCGGCACCGCGCGAAAAATCGGGATCGTAGTTCGTGAGATTGGCGGGTTTGATGATCACGCGCATGTGTTTGTAGATCTCCCTCCGACTATGACCGCCTCATCCGCGGTCCAGAGGATCAAGGCAAATTCAACGCGTTGGCTGCGGCAAGAGGGGATCAAAGGATTCGAATGGCAGCGAGGATACGCAGCCTTCAGCGTGAGTTCCTCCGCGACGGATGAGGTCAAGAAGTACGTTCAGAATCAGCGCGAGCACCATGCCAAACACACCTTTGAAGACGAATTCAAATCATTACTTATTCGGTATGGTTTGAAATTCGATCCTGACGATCTCCTCTAAGCGACTGTGCCGTCGCGCTGCGACTCGTTCGGAAGACCAAGTTGACCCACGACTCACGTCGTGGGCTAGGCTGTTGCGTCGCTTCGCGACTTGATACCAGGCAGACTTTCCGCACACCCTCATGTGACGACGCTCACTGTTACTTTCGCAGTCAACAACTAGCCTCGTCTGTTACGTCTTTGACCAAAGACCAACGACGAGGTTCTATGTCTCTCATCAATTCCTCCACCGGCAAGACGATCCGCGACTACTCCGTCGCCGAACTCAAAGAGCAGGCCAACCTGATGCGCGGCTACAACCTCGTGGCCCTGCGCGCTGCCGGTTCCGGACACTCCGGCGGAACCCTGTCCATCATGGACATCGCCGCCGCGCTCTACCTCAAGGCCGCCGACCACGATCCGAAAAATCCCGAGTGGGAAGATCGCGACCGCATCATCTGGTCCACCGGCCACAAGGCCCCCGCGCTCTACGTCGCGCTCGGATTCGCGGGCTTCTGCGACATCAATGACACGGTCCTGCTGCGCAAGCTCTCGTCGCCGTTCCAGGGCCACCCGCACTGGACCAAGCTGCCCGGCATTGAAGCCTCCACCGGGTCGCTGGGGCAAGGCCTGAGCATCGCTATCGGGATCGCGCTTGCCGGCAAGCTCAACGGCAAGAAGTACACCACCTTCACCATCATGGGTGACGGCGAGCAGCAGGAAGGCCAGGTCTGGGAAGCGGCCATGGAAGCGGGTCACTACAAGCTCGACAACGTCGTCGCCATCGTCGACTGCAACCGCCTCCAGATCGATGGCCGCGTTGCCGAAGTCATGAGCATCGAGCCGCTGGCCGACAAGTACCGCAGCTTTGGATGGGAAGTCGTCGAGATCGACGGGCACGACATGAACCAGGTGGTGAGCGCCCTCGAAATGGGCAAGAAGAACAAGTTCGGCAAGCCGCTCTGCATCCTCGCCTCCACCGTGAAAGGCAAGGGCATCAGCTTCATGGAAGACGTCGCCGGATGGCATGGCAAGTCGCCGAACCAGGAAGAGCTGCTGAAGGCGCTCGTCGAGCTCGGCGTCGACAAAAAGATTCCCGTCGACGACCTGTTGCAGCGCGCCGCCGCTTACCAGGTCGAAGTCGATAAGAAGCTCAACGACAAGATGCCGAAGTTCACGCGCGATTACTGGTGGAACCGCTCCATCACCATGACCTGCGACATGAAGCCCACGCGCATGGGATTCGGTGAGTCGCTCGCCGCCAACGGCAAGGACGAACGCGTCGTCTGCCTCGGCCTCGACATCTCCGGCTCCATCACCATCAGCCAGTTCTACGACAAGTTTCCCGACCGCAAATCCCGCTGGATGAGCATGGGCATCGCCGAGCAGTCCGCGACCGCGGTCGCCGTCGGGCTCGCGCGCTGCGGCAAGCTGCCGGTCTTCGGCACCTACGCAACGTTCGCCGCCGCGCGCAACCTCGACCAGATCCGCACCTCGATCTGCTACGGCAACTTCAACGTGATGATCGCCGGCGCGCACGGGGGCGTCTCGGTCGGACCCGACGGCGCCACGCACCAGGCGCTGGAAGACCTGTTCGCCATCTGCGGCCTGCCCAACATGGTGGCGGTCGTTCCCTGCGATTCGGTCGAAACCAGGAAGGCCACCAACTTCCTGCTGCTCGATCACGTTGGCCCGAAGTACATCCGCTTCGCCCGCGAAGCCACCCCGATTGTCACCAACGATGACACGCCGTTCGTCTTCGGCAAGGCCAACGTCATCCGCATGCGCCGCGAGGCCGAGCGCTTTATCGACGCTTTCGACACCCGTCTCGCCTCCGAATACGACGACGAGCAGGAAGACCTCACCATCATCGCCTGCGGTCCGATGGTCCCCGAGGCCATGCGCGCCGCCTACATCCTCAAGCAGGAGTTCGGCTACCAGACCCGCATCCTCAACATGCACACGCTGAAGCCGATCGATCAGGAGGCCATCCTCCGCGCCGCGAAAGAAACCGGCATCGTGGTGACGGCGGAAGAGCACCAGATCGGCGCGCTGGCATGGCGCGTGTCGAGCGTCATCACCGAAAGCCCCGAACTCTACGGCCAGCCGGTCCTCACCGGCGCCATCGGCGTGAAGGACCGCTTCGGCGACTCCGGCGCTCCGTGGGAACTGGTGAAGGAGTTCGAAGTCAGCGCCGAGCACATCGCCAAGAAAGCTGCCGACCTCATGGCGCTGAAGAAGGCCCGCATCCGCATCGGCCTTTCGGCCTTCAGCGGAAGGTAGCTGAGAGGAATGAGAGACTGGGCAAAAGAAATTCTTGTGCGGTATTACATCGGCGCGATTGTTGTAGCGATGCTCATCGTGGAAGCGCTGAACAGCGTCGCGCACGCACTCACATTTGCAATTCCGTTTGTGGCCCAGAACTGGGGCCGGACGCGGATGTCGCAAAACGACTTCAGTCAATACCGGTTCCTCATCGCGCAGGTCGGGTCAATGATGATCTCCGCGGTTCTGCTTGCGTTGGCTGCCTACCTGTTGGCCATATGGCTCTTCGGCGCGCCGCCGGAGCCGGAACCATTGCCAAGCGACGACATCGACGAAGCGCAAGACGCCAACTGACAACTGGCAACTAGCCACTGGCCACTGATAACATCGTCGTTTCGCTACGGGGGTCGCGAAACGACATATGGCCGACAAGAAGAACTTCCGCGTCTTCGCCACTTGCGAAATCGGAGACGCCATCGACCTGCTGCGCAAGCGCGGCTACGACGTTGAGGTCTATCCCGGGCCCGACGCGCCGCCCAAAAAGCTGATTCTCGAAAAGCTGCGCTCCGGTATCGACGCGCTCATCACAACGTTGCGCGATCCCATCGACGCGGAAATTTTCGAAGCAGGGAAGGGCCACCTCAAGGTCGTCGCCCAGGACGCGGTCGGCTTCGACAACATCAATCGCGCCGACGCCAACAAGTACAAGATCCCGTTCACCCATACCCCCGACGTCCTGACGGAAGCGACCGCCGAGTTCGCGTTCTTCATCATGGGGGCGCTGGCGCGCAAGCTCTGGCCGGCGGAGCAATTACTGCGCAACAACCAGTGGGGCTCGTGGCATCCGTTCAAGCCGTTCCTCGGCGACGAGGTCACGGGCAAGACGCTGGCCGTGATCGGTACCGGCCGCATCGGCCTCGCCATGATCAAGAAAGCCACCGGGTTCGACATGAATATCCTCTGCTACGATCCGGCGTATCAGAATCACGATTACGTTTCGACGATCCAGAAGCTGATGGACCTGCGCCAGCAGAGCGGCATCCAGAAGGAACGGACTTCCATCAAGTATGTGAGCTTTGAAGACGCGATGCAGAACGCGGACTACGTTTCCATCCACGTGCCGCTGCTGCGCGAAGGCGAGACCAGCACTCCCACCTACCATCTGATCAACGAGAAGACGCTGAAGCTGATGAAGCCGACCGCGTACCTGGTCAACACATCGCGCGGGCCGGTGGTGGACGAAGCGGCGGTGGCGAAGGCGCTCAAGTACAAGTGGATCGCGGGCGCCGCGCTGGACGTTTACGAAAAGGAACCGCTGCCCGCCGATTCGCCGCTGCGCGCGACGGACATTGAAGATCGCGCGCGGCTCTTTCCACACTTTGCCAGCGCCGGGCGCATCACGCGGCTGTCGCCCGATCCCAACAAGGGCATGGCGGGCCGCACCGTTCAGGCACTGATCGATGTGCTGGAAAAGAATTACGGTGGCGACATCAGCAAGATGCCGTTCGTGGTGAACAAAGAGGCGTTCAAGTAAGTAGCGTTCCGCGACTCCCTTGGCCGTGCCTAGTTGGTAACAAATTGGCCAAATTGTTCCACGTGGAACAATGTCTTAAAGACAAGGATGAGGCAACAGCGGGAGTTGGCTCCGGGCAAATCGATTTTCAATTTCAATTTCAACGGGCACGAGCGGATGTTGATCTTCGCGCCAAGTGTCTCCAGGCTAAATGCCGACGACTGAGTGCGGTTGGTGTTCTGCTAGTCGCTGATCGCTAATCGCTGAGCCATGGTTGTCAGCCTCCCCATGGCGGAGCGCGACTGCAGTTCTGCTGATGGCTGAGGGCCGCCGCTGTTTTGTTGATGGCTGAGCGCGGGTTGGTGTCTTAGCTGCTTCTTCTCGACAGGGTCGGACGGGGCGCTGTCTTTTTCGGGGCGGGCGTCGCGTACTCCTTCGGCTTGGGCGAGCCTGGGACTTGCAGGATCTCGATCGAGCGCGCGCGCCAGAGTCCAGCGGAGGCCTCTTCGGCTTCGACTCGCACATCCGCGCCTTGAACCAGGGAATCGGACGGCTGTGCTTTCCGGAATTTCTCCGGCATGGCGTCGGCATAGCTCACGTGGGCGGCGCCGATCTGCACTTTGCGCAACGAGCCGTTGCGTCCCATGACGAAGATCT
>Ga0157369_10000706_pt1 | contig 43083 bp, 34 predicted proteins | sample C25metaG_FD_113461 | JGI IMG/M metagenome (GOLD analysis project Ga0157369, IMG submission 113461) | Corn rhizosphere microbial communities from Kellogg Biological Station, Michigan, USA - C2-5 metaG | ecosystem: Host-associated > Plants > Roots > Rhizosphere > Soil | place: USA: Michigan... | reverse complement strand
CTCGTTTTTGATCGAGGCACGGAGGCCGAGTCGAAAACCCCCGTCCGGCACCCGGTTCGCGGCCGTAGGCCAAATAGGTACATGGCCGCGGAGCGGCATCCTTTTCGAACGCTGGAGACCTGTCTGAGCAGCGAGGGTGGGCACCGAGGGCTCTCCGCCCATACGTCCAAGTGTAGAACGCGATGGCGCAAGCCGAGCCCCGCGAGGCCGAAGGCGAGCAGGGTCGCAGGGTGGATACCAAAAGCACCCCGTGCGTTAATTAGGGGACATGATCGAAACCGACCGACTCACCCGCTGCTACGGCCCGCTGACCGCGGTCGATTCACTGACCCTGCGCGCCGAGCCAGGCCAGGTCGTCGGGCTGTTGGGGCCCAACGGCGCCGGCAAATCCACCGCCATGCGCATGATCGCCGGGTTCCTCACCCCCACCTCCGGCACCGCCCGGGTCTGCGGCCACGACATCCGCCGCGAACCCCTCGCCGCCAAGCGCGCCCTCGGCTACCTCCCCGAAGGCGCGCCCAGCTACGCCGAAATGACCGTCCGCGAATTCCTCACGTTCATGATCCGTGTCCGTGAGCTCGACCGCGAGGTCGCCCGGCGTCGGTTCGACGAGGTCATCATGCGGCTCGAGCTCGAAGACGTGCTCGAGGTCACCATCGGCACCCTCTCCAAGGGCCTGCGCCGCCGCGTAGGCCTGGCCCAGGCCATCCTGCACGATCCGCCCGTGCTCATGCTCGATGAGCCCACCGACGGCCTCGACCCCAACCAGAAACACTCCGTGCGCATGCTGATCGACGCCATGGCGCGGGAGCGCACCATCCTCATTTCCACGCACCTGCTCGAGGAAGTGCACGCCCTGTGCAACCGGGTCGCCATTATCGCCAACGGCAAGCTGCTGGCCGATGCCACGCCGGCGGAGCTGGAAGCACGCTCGCGGTATCACGGCGCTGTGTCGTTCAGTGCGCAGGGCAGCGGGGTATCCCGGGAGATGCTCGCGCGCATCCCGGGCGTATCCATGACCGAGGTCGATCCGCTCGATGGCCGCGTTACCGTGTTTCCCAAGCCCGGCCAGGCCATCCTGGATGATGTGCAGGCCCTGCTGCGTGAGCAAAACCTCCGTATCACCGAGATCCAGCTTGAGCAGGGCCGCCTCGACGAGGTGTTCCGCCAGATCACCACGGCGCCGCGCGGGGGTAACCCATGAGCGCCGTCTCCGCGATTGCCCGCCGCGAATTGCGTTCGTACTTCGTCACCCCGGTGGCGTACGTGTTCATGGTGATCTTCCTGGTGCTGGCCGGCGTGCTCACCTTTTATACGGGCGATTTCTATGACCGCGGGCTGGCCGACCTGCAGCCGTTCTTCGATATGCACCCGTGGCTCTACCTCGTGCTCGTCCCCGCCGTCACGATGTCCATGTGGGCGGAGGAGCGCTCCTCGGGCACGCTCGAACTACTGTTCTCGCTGCCGGTCACCATTTCGCAAGCCGTGCTGGGCAAGTTCCTCGCTGCGTGGGGCTTCATCGGCATCTGCCTGATGCTCACATTCCCGATCTGGATCACCGTGAATTACCTGGGTGACCCCGATAACGGCGTGGTGATGGCGGGCTACATTGGTAGCTGGCTCATGGCCGGTGCCTTCCTGGCGATCGGCGCGTGCATGTCCACGGCGACACGCAGCCAGGTGATCGCGTTCATCCTTACTGCCTCGGTGTGCTTCGTGCTGCTGCTGATCGGGCAGCCGCAGGTGCTGGATTTCTTCCAGGATTCGCTGCCGCCCAAGCTTATCGGCGCCATGGGCCAGCTTTCGATCGTCCGCCACGCGAACGCCATCGCGCGCGGCGTGCTCGATTTGCGCGACCTGATGTACTTCGGCGCCATGATCGTTGCGTGGCTGGGGGCCGCCGTGGTGGTGCTCGACCTGAAGAGGACGCGCTGATGAAGGTGCCGTCGCTCTCCCTGTCGCGGGCCAACACGCTACGGCTTGGCCTGCTGGCCATCGCGGTGCTGTTCCTTGTCGTGATCGGTTTCAGTTCCATGTCGTTGCGCACCGCGCGCGTGGACCTGACCGAAGACCGCATTTACACCCTGACGCCAGGTACGCAGGGGATTGTCGATAGCCTTGGCAAACCCCTGACCGTCACCCTGTACTTTTCCGACCACGCAACGCGCGAGCTGCCCCAGTTGCGCAGCTACGAACAGCGGGTCCAGGAGATGCTCCGCGAGATCGCCGTGCGCGCCCACGGCCGCATCCGCTTCCGCGTGATCGATCCGGTGCCTTACTCCGATGATGAAGATGCGGCGGAGAGCTATGGACTGACCCCTGCCACCGGTGGCAGCAACGGCGAACGCGTGTTCTTTGGCCTGGTGGGTACGACCGGCACCGGTGAAGCCGTGAGCTCGCAGGCCATTCCGTTCTTCGACCCTGCCCGCGAAGCGTTCGTGGAATACGACATCGCCAAGCTGCTTTACGAGCTGGGCGCCCCACGCAAGCCGAAGATCGGCGTGCTCAGCACGCTGCCGGTGGAAGGCAACATGGTGATCGGCGAGCAGCCGTGGACCGTATTGCGCCAGCTTGACCAGCTGGCGAACGTGACCAGCCTGGATGCGGAAGGGCTCAAGCAGGTCGATCCATCGATCGACGTGTTGCTGCTGATCCACCCGAAGAAGTTGCCGGAGGACGCCCAGTACGCGATCGATCAGTACGTGCTGCACGGCGGCCACCTGGTGGTGTTCGTCGATCCCGACGCCGAGATGGATGCCGCGCCGCTCATTGACTCGAATGGCACCGTGGACGATCACGACTCTGACCTGCGCCGATTGTTCGAGGCCTGGGGCGTGGTGTACGACCCGACGAAGGTAGTGCTGGACCGGTCGCAGGCGCTCACCATCGAACTCAATGGGAACAGTGTGCCGCACCCGGCCATGCTTGGCCTTTCCATGCAGGACCTGAATCACGATGACGTGGTGACGGCGAGCCTGCAACGGATCAATTTCTCCACGGCTGGTTTCTTCGAGCTTGCGCCGAACACCAAGGCGCGCATGCTGCCGCTCGTACAGACCTCGGATGAATCCATGGTCGTGCCTGCGCAAAAAGTACGCGACGCAGCCACGGATCCCTCGACCCTGCTGGAGAGCTACGAGCCGGGCCACGACCGTTACGTGCTGGCGGCACGCCTGCGCGATACCTTCCACACGGCATTCCCCGAGCGAAAGGAAAAGGGCCACCTGGATGTGGCTCCGGCGGCGGGCGAGGTGATTCTTATCGCAGATACCGATCTGCTTTCCGATCGCCTCTGGATCGATTCACAGCCACTGCTAGGCCAGCAGCAGCTCACGCCGTTTGCGAACAACGGCGATTTCGTCGCCAATATCGTGGATAACCTGGGCGGGTCCACGGCGTTGCTGTCGATCCGCGGCCGGGCGAACCTGCAGCGACCCTTCACGCGGGTGCGCGCCCTGCAGGCGGCGGCTGACCGGAAGTTCCTGGTCAAGAAACGCGAGCTGGAAAACGAGTTGTACGAGACCCAGCGTCGCCTTTCCGAACTGCAGCCGGGCAAGGGCGCCGCCACGGCGAGCACCGCGTCCGCGCAGCAGCGCAAGGAAGTAGAGCAGTACCTGCAGCGCAAACTGGCGATCGGCAAGGAACTGCGCGATGTGCAGCACCAGCTTAATGCCGAGATCGATGCGCTGGGCCTGCGCCTGAAGTTCATCAACATCATCCTGGTACCGGCACTCGTGGCCATTTTTGGCCTGGTGTTCGGCTGGCGGCGTACGCGCCGCGTGCGCCGGGAGGTGTAGCACCATGGCCGGCGGGCTGCTGAAGTGGATCGTGCCGTGGGAGTTCTCGTGGAGCTTCCTGATGATCTTCGTGGCGGTGGCCTGGCTGTATGCCATCGGCTCACGACGGCTGCGCGTGCCGGTACCGCGGCAGGTGGCGTTCTGGGCTGGCATGGCCATGGTGTACGTGTCCTTGCACACCTACCTGGATTACTTCTTCGAGCATGAGTTCTTCATGCATCGCATCCAGCAGGTGCTGCTCCATCACCTGGCGCCGCTGCTGCTAGTCGCGTCGTATCCGGGCACGGTGCTGCGAGCGGGCGCGCCCCTGTCGTGGCGCGTGCGGTTACGACGGGCCAGCCGCAGTGTCGCGTGCCGGGTGCTCGCTGCCATTTTGCTGAACCCCGCCTTCGTCACGCTGTCGTTCGTTGCGTTGATCCTGGTGTGGCTTATCCCCGATATGCAGACCTTGGCGATGCTGGACTGGCGCATTTACCGGTTCATGAACTGGTCGATGGTGCTTTCGGGGCTGGCGTACTGGTGGCTGGTGCTCGATCACCGCCCCAAGCCGCCGGGGCGCATGACCCCGGGCATTCGTGTGCTGTCGCCCGCGCTCACCATGACGCCGCAGATCATCGCTGGCGCCATCGTGACGTTCTCGAAGTCGGACCTGTACCCGATCTTCGAGATCTGCGGGCGTGCGTTCACCATGAACGTGCTGACCGGCCAGTTGATCGGCGGTGTGATCATGTGGGTGCCAGCAGCAATCATCGAGTCGATCGGTGGGCTGCTGGCAATGCGCCAGTGGTTGCGCCTGTCGCGTACAGGGCGGCTGCCGAAGCGGCCGCCCCCGGTGCGCCGGATCAGTAGACCTTCGGTACCTTTACCGCCTTCGCGGTGACGCGTTCCTTCTGTGGCTTGCCCTTCAGCTTGGGCAGGTCCACTTCCTCTTCCGGGCACAGCTTGTCGGGAATCTCGTCCAGCATGTGGCGGATAAGGTTCAGCCGCCCGGTTTTCTGATCGTTGAAGTCGGCGACGAACCAGGGCGCGTCGTCGGTGTGCGTGTGCTGGATCATCGCGTCGCGAAGATCGCCCATTTCTTCGTATTTCGTGCGGCCTTTCAGGTCCACCGGCGATAGCTTCCAGCGCTTGAGCGGATCGGCGGCACGTTCGGCGAAGCGCTCTTCCTGCTCGGCCTGGTCCACGGCCAGCCAGTACTTCAGCAGGATGATCCCGTCATCGGTCAGCAGCTTTTCGAAGGCAGGGCAGGCCTTCATGAAGGCGTCGTATTGCGCCTGCGTGCAGAAGCCCATGGCGGGTTCGACCACGGCGCGGTTGTACCAGCTGCGATCGAACAGCACGAGTTCACCGGCCGAGGGCAGGTGCGGCACGTAGCGCTGGAAGTACCACTGGCCCTCTTCTTCGGACGAGGGCTTGCCCATGGCGACCACGCGGGCCGCACGGGTGTCGAGCTTATCGGTGATGGCCTTGATAGTGCCGCCTTTGCCGGCCGCGTCACGGCCTTCGAAGATCACCACCATGCGTTTGCCGGTACGGCGCAGCCAGCGGGTCAGGCCGACCAGTTCGATCTGCAGGTCTTCAAGCGCGTGCTCGTAAGCTTTCTTCTTCTTGCCCATGGGGCGAGGTCCTTGGGTGGTTTGGGCCCAAGCATGCCACGTACGGCGTCATCGCTTCGTGGCGGGATCGCGCACAAGCGCGCCCCTGCAAAAACCTGCGAAAGCCCCTCGCGCCTCTGTAGGAGCGCGCTCGCGCGCGATCCGCCGGCAGGCGGCAAGGTCCTCAAACGTCAACTATTCGCCGTAAGGCTCTGCAGCTCATCTGCCTGGTTCTCGCGGGTGAGCGTATCGACCAGCTCATCCAGGTCGCCCTGCATCACCTCGGTCAGCCGGTACAGCGTGAGGTTGATGCGGTGATCGGTGATGCGGCCTTGCGGAAAGTTGTAGGTGCGGATGCGCTGGCTGCGGTCGCCGGAGCCTACCTGCAGGCGGCGGGCCTCGGCCACGGCGGCGTTCTGCTTGCTGCGCTCGGCATCGAGCAGGCGGGCCTTCAACAAGCTCATGGCGCGCGCACGGTTCTTGTGCTGGCTGCGCTCATCCTGGCATTCCACCACGGTGCCGGTGGGCAGGTGGGTGATGCGGATCGCCGAGTCGGTTTTGTTCACGTGCTGGCCGCCCGCGCCCGAGGCACGGAACGTGTCCACTTTCAGGTCGCCATCGCGGATCTCGATCTCGCCCACCTCATCCTGCTCGGGCAGGATCGCGACGGTAGCGGCCGAGGTATGGATGCGGCCCTGCGACTCCGTATCGGGTACGCGCTGCACACGGTGCGTGCCCGATTCAAACTTCAGCCGTGAGTACGCACCGCGGCCTTCGATGCGCGCCACGACTTCCTTATAGCCCCCGTGCTCGCCTTCACTGGCGTTGAGAATCTCGACGTGCCAGCGCTGCCGTTCGGCATAGCGTGCGTACATGCGGAACAGATCACCGGCGAAGATCGCTGCCTCGTCGCCGCCCGTGCCTGCGCGTACTTCGAGGAACAGGTTGCCTTCGTCACGTGGGTCTTTTGGCAGCAACAGGATCTGCAGCTCGCCATCCAGCTCGGTAAGGCGATGCTCAATCCGCTCGATGTCGTCGGCAGCCATCTCGCGCATGTCCGGGTCATCGAGCATGGCCCGGGTCTCGGCCAGCTCGCGCTCGGCGTCGTCGTGCTCCTTCAGCGAGGCGGCTACCGGCTCCAGCTGCGCGTATTCGCGCGAGAGGTCGCGGAAGCGGTTGCCATCGGCCAGCACCTCGGGCTGGGCCAGCAGCAGGCCTACCTCTTCGTGGCGTTCGGCGAGGGCTTCAAGTTTGCGGCGGATCGACGGGGTCATTTAAGGGCACGAAGGACGGCTCAAGCCGTACATCATGCGGAAACGTCGTCGTCCGGGTCCAGTCCGTAGAGGCGGCCGGCCGCGTGGAGCAGGTCCAGGTCGCCGGAGAGGGCGGCATCGCGCAGGCGCGAGCTAGGCGCGTGCAGCAGTTTGTTGGTGAGGGTGTTGGCCAGGAAGGCCAGGGCCTCCTCGGCGCTGCGGCCCTTGGCCAGCATGGCCTGGGCCTTGGCCAGTACCTCATCGCGCTGGGCCTCGGCGGCCACGCGGATGTCCACGGCGGGGTTGCGCAGGTTCAGCGCCCGGCGCCACGACATGTAGCGCTCCACCTGCAGGTCGATGATGGCATCGGCCTCGCGGGCGGCCAGCTCGCGGGAGCGGCGGTTCTCGTCGATCACCTGCTTCAGGTCGTCGATACCGTACAGGTACACGTCATCCAACTGGCCCACGCCGGCCTCGATATCGCGTGGCACGGCGATATCCACCATAAACATGGGCCGGCGGCGGCGTTGGGCGATGGCATCGGACACCATGGCCTTCGTGACCACGGGCTGGCGCGACGCGGTGGAGCTGATGACGATGTCCGCCTCGGCCAGGTGGCGGGGCAGGTCGGCCAGGGCGATGGCGTAACCGCTGTAGCGGCCGGCCAGTTCCTGGGCGTTCTCGAGGGTGCGGTTGGCCACGATCAGCCGGCGCACCTGCTTGTCGGCGAGATGCCGGGCGGCCAGTTCGATGGTTTCCCCGGCGCCGATCAGCAGTACGCAGGCCTGGCGAAGGTCGGTGAACACCTGTTCGGCCAGCCGCACGGCGGTGTAGGCCACCGAAACCGTGTGGGCGCCGATACGGGTATCGGTGCGGACGCGCTTGGCGACGGCAAAGGTGTGCTGGAGCAGGCGCTCCATCGGCGCCTTCAGCGCATTGGCTCCGCGCGCCTGCTGGTAGGCCTCCTTCACCTGGCCCAGGATCTGGGGTTCGCCCAGCACCATGGAATCCAGGCCGGTGGCCACGCGGAACATGTGCCGCACGGCTTCCTGTTCCGCATGGCTGTAAAGGAACTCGTCCAGCCTTTGCGGGGTCAACCGGTGTTGCCGGGAGAGCCACTGGCCCGGCACGGCCTCGAAACCCTCGGCCACGCTCACGTACAGCTCGGTGCGGTTGCAGGTGGAGAGGATCATCGCCTCCTCGACACCGGGCTGCCGGGTAAGGTCTCCCAGCGCCTCGGGGGCCACCGTGGCGTCGAACGCAACCTGCTCGCGCAGGCTGACCGGCGCGGTGAGGTGGTTGAGCCCGAGGGCGATGAGTGGCATGTCGGCGGCTGCGCTCGGCAGGGGTGGCGTCGGCTAAGCTAAGGGCGCATTGTGCGCTGACAAGGCCCCGGGCGCTTGCATGGGCCTGTCCGTAGCGGAAAAACAACGGAGAGTAGTGTGCTGACCGGTTGGTCCAAGTTCAAGCAAGTGCGGCAATATGTGGTCGTCATGGGTGCCGCCGCGGCCATCGCGGGTTGCGCCACCACCACCCCGCCCGCCGGGCAACAACCCAAGCAGGTCCGTACGGGCGTCCAGCCGCTGGACCGCTTACACGTGGCGATCGTGCCGCCCGAGCGCGACCTCGAGGCCCAGATCATGGCAGGCGATTTCGCTATCGCCGCCAACGATCTCAAGAAAGCCTCGGACGCCTACGGCCGTGCCGCGTGGCTAGGCAATGACCCGACCGTGGCAAGCCGCGCTACCGAACTGGCCCTGGCCATCCACGACCAGGAGGCCGCCAGCAAGGCCCTGGAGCGCTGGGCGGCGCTGGGCGCCAAGCCAGCGGAGCTGGCTGAGGGCAGGGCGCGCATGGCGCTTGACCGGGGCGACACCGCCGAGGCGCAGCGCCAGCTCGAAATCCTTGTGAGCTCTGGCGACCCGGACGCCTGGCGCGCCTTTGGCCGTACCCTGGTGCAGGCACGCGATGCCGCCCAGGCGGGCATGCTGCTGGAGCGGATCGCCACGCCGCAGCGCCTGCCCAACGATGCCACCGCCTGGCTGGCGATGGCCGAGCTCGGCGAAAACCTGGGCCGGCACGACTACGCCCAGCGCATGGGTGATGAAGCGCAGAAGCGATTCCACGATGGAGCCACCTATGGGTGGGCCGCCCAGCAAAAATTCCGTGCCGGCGACAAGGCGGGCGCGAAGCAGCTATTTGCCAAGGCCGTGGCGAAGGATCCGAAGAACCCCCGCCTGCGCCTGGCCTACGCATCGTTGCTGGCCCAGGGCGGCGATGAGAAGGCGGCGGCCACCGTGCTGGCTTCCGGAACGCAGGACGCCGATACCTACAGCATGCGCATGACCCTGGCGGCCCGTTCGGTGGACAAGGCCGCGCTGCGCCGGCTCTATGACGAAATCCGCCACCGGCCGGACGATGTCCAGACCGATAACGCGTTCACCCTTGGCCAGATCGCCGAACTGCTGGATAAGAAAGAAGACGCGCTGGATTGGTACGCGGCGGTGAGTGACGACGATCCGCACATTTTCGATGCGTCGGTGCGCAGCGCCGTGATCCTGCACCTGCAGGGCAAGGACGATGATGCCCACCAGATCGTGGCCGACCTTCAGACCAGTTACGCCGACCGCCCCGATGCGCTGGTGAAGGCGTTCGCGGTGGATGCGGAGCTGTACATGGATGCCCGGCAGTTCGATGCCGCCGCTGCCTCCTACGACAAGGCGCTGCGCGTGAAGCCCGATGACACCGACATGCTCTACGCGCGTGGCCTGGCTTTTGCCGAGGCGGGGCGGGTCGACCAGGCGGTGGCCGATTTCCGGAGGGTGCTCGAGATCAAGCCGGGTGATATCGAGGCCAGCAACGCGCTGGGCTATACGCTGGCCGATAACGATCGTGATCTTTCCGAGGCGCAGTCACTTCTTCAGGCGGCGCGTTCAGCACGGCCGGATGACCCTTCGGTGGCCGATTCCTGGGGCTGGCTCAAGTTCCGCCAGGGCCAGCTCGACCAGGCCGAGACCACGTTGCGTGGCGCGTGGGCGAAGCAGAAGGACGGCGATATCGGCGTACACCTGGCCGAGGTGTTGTGGCAGCGCGGTGAACGTGACGAGGCGCGCAAGGTGCTCAACGAAGTGCGCCGTATCGACCCGAAGAACGCCGCGCTGCAAAAAACCGAGCAAAAGCTGAAGCCCTAAGCACACCCCCTGTAGGAGCGCGCTTGCGCGCGATGGGTGCTTGCGTAGGGGGGGCTCGCTACTCCGTTTCATAGGCTTTTCGCGTGCAAGCACGCTCCTACATGGCTTTATAGGCTTTTCGCGTGCAAGCACGCTCCTACATGGGTTTTTTCATGGTTCGTTTTTTCCGGTTCCTTTCCCTCGCGTCGCTCGTGCTGCTCGCCGCCTGCGCCCCCACGCGCCCGACCACGCACCACGAAGGCACGATCGTCACGATGGGGCAGCAGGAGCAGCGTGAACGCGCCCTGGCAGATACTTCGCACTGGACGATCCAGGGCAAGCTTTCCGTGGCCAGCGACAAGGATTCCGGCTCCGGTACGCTCACGTGGAAGCAGGACGGCGATCGCTACGACTTCACCATTCGCGGCCCGATCACCGGCCGCAGCTTCCGGCTGACGGGTGGCCCCGACGGTGCCCAGCTCGAAGGGCTTGATGGGGGTACGCGCCGCGGCCCTGATGCAGAGACCCTGATGGCCGACGCGGTGGGCTGGCAGATCCCCATGGCCGAACTGAAGCGCTGGGTGCTTGGCCTGCGCGCCGATACCGGCCCGGCGGACATTCGCTTTGGCGATGACCAGTTGCCGTCACAGCTGGTGCAGGATGGCTGGACGGTGGATTACAAGGCGTGGGATGCGACGCATTCGCCGGCGATGCCGAGCAAGGTGTTCGCGGAAAAGCCGCCGTTCAAGGTGCGCCTGGCGATCGAATCCTGGCAATTGGGCAAATGATCGAAGCGCCGCGCCGTACGGCCCCGCTGTTGTAGGAGCGCGCTTGCGCGCGAAAAGCCAACGAAGCGGTGACGCCGCAGCCCACATCACCGATAATCCGCGCCTTTCGCGCTGACACCGGCCTCCGCGATGCATTTCACCATCACCCGCGCCCATCCCGACGATGCCGAGCGGCTGTGCGCCATTGAGCGCGCGGCGGTGGAGCTGTTCCGTGGGCACGAGGCGTGGCCGTCGTATTCGGCCATGGCCCTGCCGCCTGATGTCGTCCGCCAGCTGATCACGCGTGGGTTGTGCTGGGTCGCCGTGGTCGAAGGCGAGGTTGTCGGTTTTGTCTGCCTCGATACGGATGGCAACCCAGGCGCTATCGGTATCGCCGAGATCGATGTGCTGCCGGCCTTCGGCGGCCGTGGCATCGGGGCTGCCCTGCTCGAGCACGCCTGTGGCTGGGCCCGCGAGGCAGGCTATGCACGGGTTGACCTGGGCACCCTGGCCGATGTTCCCTGGAATGCGCCCTTCTACGCGAAGCACGGCTTTGCCGTCGTCGACAAGCGCGCCCCCGAGTTCGCCGAGGCCCTGGCGCGAGACCGCGATAATGGCTTCCCGGACCATCTGCGCGTCTTCATGAGCCGCCCCCTGGCGCCGCTGGACCGGGGCGAATGGACTGCGTGGCCGGCGCCCGCCAAGCTCAACCTGTTCCTGCGCATCGTGGGCCGCCGCCCGGATGGCTACCACGAGCTGCAGACCGTGTTCCGCCTGCTCGACTGGGGCGATGAGGTGCGCCTGCGGGTGCGCGACGATGGCGCGATCACCCGGCCGAAAGCCATCCCCGGTGTGCCAGAGGCCACCGACCTCACCGTCCGCGCGGCCCGTTTATTGGCCGAGGCGACCGGTACCCGGCTTGGCGCGGAGATCGAAGTCACCAAGCGCATCCCCATGGGCGGTGGCCTGGGTGGTGGTAGTTCCGATGCCGCCGCCGTGCTGGTGGGTCTCAACGCTCTGTGGGACACCGGTCTGGATGAGGATGCCCTGGCCGCACTTGGCCTGAAACTGGGCGCCGATGTGCCGGTCTTCGTCCGTGGCCGTTCGGCCTGGGCCGAGGGCGTGGGCGAGCTGATCGCGCCGATCAAGCTGCCGCGCCGCTGGTACGTGGTGGTGGACCCCGCCGAGCACGTGCCCACCCCCGCCTTGTTCGCCGCCCCCGAATTGACTCGAAATGCCCCTCGGGCGACAATTTCGTCCTTTGTTTCCGGGACTTCTGCGGAGAACGCCTTTGAACCGGTAGTCCGCGCGCGCCACCCCCGGGTGGCCGCAGCGCTGGATTGGCTTGGCGGCTTCGGCCACGCCCGGCTTTCCGGTAGCGGTGGCTGCGTTTTCCTGGAAACGAGAACCTTCGAAGCGGCCCTCGCGGTCGCCTCGCGCTGCCCGGGGGCTTTCACCGCCCATGTGGCGGCGGGTGTCGATCCATCGCCGCTGCTGTTGGCGCGCGCGCGGATCGGGGCAAGGGGCTTCGCTTAAGGACGGAAAGGGCCGCGGGCTGCGGCAAAAGCACACGAATTGTTGGGGCGTCGCCAAGCTGGTTAAGGCACGGGATTTTGATTCCCGCATGCGCAGGTTCGAATCCTGCCGCCCCAGCCACCCTCACCGGTGGCACTGCGCTGATTCAACCTAACTGTTCTCATCAGGAGTCTCCGTGGACACGTCCACCCCGATGCTTTTCTCCGGCAATGCGCACCGTGCGCTTGCCGATGATGTCGCCGCACGCCTTGGCATTCCGCTGGGCAAGGCCCTCATAGGCCGGTTCAGCGATGGCGAGGCCCAGATCGAGATCGAGGAAAACGTTCGTAAGCAGGAAGTGTTCGTCATCCAGCCGACGGGCGCGCCCAGCGCGGAGAACCTGTTCGACCTGCTGGTGCTGGTGGATGCGCTCAAGCGCGCCTCGGCCGGCAGCGTGACCGCCGTCATGCCGTATTTCGGCTATGCCCGCCAGGATCGCCGCCCGCGCTCCGCGCGCGTGCCGATCACGGCGAAGCTGGCGGCCAAGATGATTGCGACCGCGGGTGCGGATCGCGTGCTCACGATCGACCTGCACGCGGACCAGATCCAGGGTTTCTTCGATATCCCGGTCGATAACGTGTACGCCTCGCCGGTGCTCCTGGCCGACATCTGGCGTCACCACAGCATGGATGACCTGATCGTGGTCAGCCCGGATGTCGGCGGTGTGGTGCGTGCGCGTGCGCTCGCCAAACGTCTGGACGACGCCGACCTGGCCATCATCGACAAGCGCCGCCCGAAGGCGAACGTGGCCACGGTCATGAACATCATCGGCGACGTGGAAGGCAAGACCTGCGTGCTGGTGGACGACATTGTCGACACCGCCGGCACGCTCTGCGCCGCCGCGGCGGCGCTGAAGGAAAAGGGCGCCCGCAAGGTCGTCGCGTACTGCGTGCACCCGGTGCTTTCGGGCGCCGCGATCGACAATATTGATAACTCCCAGCTTGACCAGCTGGTGGTGACCAATACGCTGCCGCTGCGCGACAACGCCCGTAACTGTGCGAAAATCCGCCAGTTGTCGGTCGCGGAACTGCTCGCGGAGACGATCCGCCGCATCGCCTATGGCGAATCGGTGAGCTCGCTCTACATCGACTGATCCACCGTTTTTCGGGCTCCCCTGGTCGCGGGGGAGTCCTTTACCTACCGCCGCGAGGCGGTATTACTTGAGGCAACACCATGGCTACCAACCACAAGCTCACCGCCACGAGCCGCAAGATCGAAGGGAAGGGTGCGAGCCGCCGCCTTCGTACCGCGGGCTACGTGCCGGCAATCGTGTACGGCGCAGGCGCCGAACCGCAGGCGATCCAGATCCTTCACAACGACATCCTGCTCGGCTCGCGTTTTGAGTCGTTCTACTCGTCGGTGATCGACCTGACCGTCGACGGCAAGCTGCAGAAGGTCCTGATCAAGGACTGGCAGAAGCACCCGTTCAAGCAGCTCATGCTGCACATGGACTTCCAGCGCGTTAACGAGAACGAAGCCGTTCGCGTCGCCGTGCCGGTTCACTTCCTGAACCAGGAAAAGAGCCCCGCTGGCAAGACCGCTGGTCTGGTCATCTCGCACAACCTCACGGAAGTGACCGTGTCGTGCCTGCCGAAGGACCTGCCGGAGTTCATCGAACTCGACCTCGCCAACCTGAAAGCCGGCGACATCGTCCACCTTTCGGACCTGAAGCTGCCGAAGGGCGTGGAAGTGCCGGAACTGGGCCTGGGCAAGGAGCACGACGTTGCCGTCGTCACCGTTGCCTCGATCCAGGAAGAAGTCGACCCGACGGCCGAAGGCGCCGCTGGCGACGCTTCGGGCGAAGAGAAGAAGTAATCGGCCCACGTTCCGCGGCGCCTTGCGCCGCGGAACGTACCGTTACAGCAGATGGCTTCGATCCGTCTTATCGTCGGCCTCGGTAACCCCGGGGCCGAATACGTCAGGACCCGGCACAATGCCGGGTTTTGGTGTGTGGACGCCCTGGCCATGGACCAGGGGGAGCGCTGGTCGTTCGATGGCAAGTTGCACGGGGAAACCTGCAAGGTGCGCATCGGCGGCGAGGCGGTCTGGCTGCTCAAGCCCGCCACGTTCATGAACAAGAGTGGCATCGCGGTAGCCTCGGCGCTGCGCTACTACAAGATCGCGCCGGAAGAATGCCTCGTCGCCCACGACGAGCTCGATCTTTCGCCCGGCACCGTCCGCATGAAGTTCGATGGCGGCCACGGCGGCCAGAACGGCTTGCGCGATATCGTGGCCCACCTGGGGCACGGCAAGTTCCACCGCCTGCGGATTGGCATCGGCCATCCGGGGCACAAGGACAAGGTCACCCCGTGGGTGCTCGGCCGCCCTAATGCGGCTGACGAAGACGCCATCATGCACGGCATCGGGCGCGCGTTCGACGTGCTGCCGCTGGCGCAGGAAGGCAAGTTCGAAGAGGCGATGAAACGCCTGCACACGGTCGCCTGACCCTCTCAAACACTTACCGGACACAGATTTCGCCATGGGTATCAAATGCGGCATCGTCGGCCTGCCTAACGTCGGCAAGTCCACCCTGTTCAATGCGCTGACCAAGGCGGGTATCGCGTCGGCCAATTTCCCGTTCTGCACGATCGAGCCGAACACGGGCATCGTGCCGGTGCCGGATCCGCGCCTGCAGGCGCTGTCGGATATCGTGAAGCCGCAGAAGATCATCCCGACCACGATGGAATTCGTGGATATCGCCGGCCTGGTGGCTGGCGCCTCGAAGGGTGAAGGCCTGGGCAACAAGTTCCTCGCGCACATCCGCGAGACCGATGCGATCGCGCACGTCGTGCGTTGCTTCGAGGATGGCAACATCATCCACGTCGCCAACAAGGTTGATCCGATCGCGGACATCGAAACGATCGATACCGAGCTGGCGCTGGCCGACCTGGAATCCGTGCTGAAGGCGCTCGACCGCGCCACGCGCTCGGCCAAGGCCAACGACAAGGACGCACTCGCCCGCAAGCCGGTGCTCGAGAAGCTGGCCAAGGCGCTGGACCAGGGCAAGAGCGCGCGTGCCGCTGGCCTCGATGCCGAGGAAAAGGCGCTGGTGCGCGACATGTTCCTCATCACCATGAAGCCGCTGATGTATATCGCCAACGTGGCGGAAGATGGCTTCGAAAATAACCCGCACCTCGATGCCGTGCGCGCTCGCGCGGTGGAAGAGGGTGCCGAGGTGGTGCCGGTGTGCGCCGCGATCGAGGAAGAGCTTTCGCAGATGGACGATGCCGATCGCGTCGAGTTCCTGGAAAGCATGGGCTTCGACGAGCCGGGCCTGAACCGCGTGATCCGCGCCGGTTACAAGCTGCTGGGCTTGCAGACCTACTTCACCGCTGGTGAGAAGGAAGTGCGTGCGTGGCAGGTGCGTGCCGGTTCGACGGCGCCGCAGGCCGCTGGCGTCATTCATACCGATTTCGAGCGCGGCTTCATCCGCGCGGAAACGGTCGCCTACGATGATTTCATCAAGTACAAGGGCGAGCAGGGCGCGAAGGAAGCCGGCCGGCTGCGCCTGGAAGGCAAGGAATACATTGTGAAGGAAGGCGATGTGTTGCACTTCCGCTTTAACGTCTGAATGAAGAAACCCCGCCTTGGCGGGGTTTTTTTTGGTTCTTCGCTTCAACGGCGGGAGCCGTTGTCAGCCCTTGTATACCTTGCGCGCAACGATGCCCCACAGGGTAAATGCCAGTGCTATGCCCAGCGACCACGACAGGCCGTGCGCGTCGAGATGTGAGCCGTGGAGGGTGGCGCGGATGGCCGCGGCGTTACCCATGTCGTGGGCATCGCCAACCGTCATTAGCCCCTGCACGATGATAAACACGACCGGGAACATCAGAGCTGCGGGGGTTAACCGGACCACTGTGTTGACCAGGTCGGTGATGTCCGTCCAGCTGAAAAATCCGTCGAGCCAGTGCGTGCAGGTGTCCCTCCCTGGCTCATGTTGCCAGATTCGCCGTGCAGGCGTGATCGGACCCGTTCAACCGTTGCGCATGTCTCGACGTTGCCCACCCCCTGAAATCAGGGGTGGCGCGTAGCGGAAGATGGGATAGCGTGGGCGTGCCCGATGCAGACGCCTGACCTGGCGAGCTTCCTGGCCGGAAATGACTACCCAAAAAGTGCCGGGTGGGCCGAATTGATCTAAGATGAAGATTCCACAGGGGAAATGATTCTTGCGATATCCGTGCGCCATCTGGCGCTCGCGGTGCTGCGCATGGGTCTACAGGGGAAATACGATGTCGCAAGTACAGTCGGGCGCAACGGGCGCGCGCGCGTCTCGCGTGGGTATGGGGTGGGCGCTGGCCGTGTTGATCATGGGCTGGTTGGGTGTGGCGCAAAGTGCCATGGCGCAGAGCGCACCCAGTGAGCCCGTCATTACCTCGCTATCGACCGCCGATGGCGCGCAGGGGACGCCTGCGAGCGTCACGGTAGGATTCAACCCGCCCACGAACGACGGCGGCTCGCCGATCATCGCGTATACCGTCACCTCGGTGCCCGACAACGGCGCGCCCACCGTGGGCACCGGGAGCCCCATCACGATAGGTGGCCTCGTTCGCGGCACCGCTTACGGCTTTGTCGTCACGGTGACCAACCAGGCAGGCTTCTCAACGCCGTCGCAGGAGTCGCCCACGATCACGCCGCGTTCCTACGACACGGTCAGCATCCAGGATCCGGGCACGCTGACCTGGGGCACATCACCCACCGTTACCGCGACCTCCACGTCGGGTACGCAGATCACGTTCGCGTCCAGCACGCCCCAGGTTTGCACGGTCACCGCGGGGGGAACCCTCACCCTGGTAAGGGCCGGTACCTGCAACGTAAGCGCTACCTCACAAGGTAATGGCTCCTATTCCCCAGGCGTGGGCACCCGTAACCTCACGGTGCAGCCCATCCGCCCCGGCGCGCCCACGGTCGACAGCGTGACATCGCCTGCCGCCGCCCCAGGGGCGACGACGGGCGAGATCACCGTTTCCTTCAGTCCGCCCGCCAGCGACGGTGGTGGCGCGCTCACCTACACGGTGGCAGCAGTAGGTGGTGGTCCCACGGCGACGGGGTCCGGAACAGCGATTGATGTGACCGGACTTACCCTGGGTACCGCTTACCGATTCACGGTGACAGCATCAAATGCGGCAGGCGCGGGCCCCGCTTCCGCGGAGAGCCCGCAACTCACGCCGCGCGGCGCTCAGAACATCACGTTTGATCCGCCCGGCAACAAGGATTTCGGTACCACCACCACCCTGGTTGCCACCTCGACGTCCGGCCTCGCGGTGGCGTTTGCCAGCCAGACGGTGAACGTCTGCGACATCACCTCGGGCAACCAGCTCGTCGCCAAGGCGCCCGGGGCTTGCACGGTCGTCGCTTCTCAGCCGGGCAGCGTGGCGTATTACGCCGCGACGCAGAACGTCAGCCAAACCTTCAATGTCGTCGTGCCAGGTGGTGCGCCCACGTTCCAGACAACGTCGATAACGGCGCCGACCCGTGGTGTCGCTTACCTGCAGAACCTTGTGGTGAATGGCGGCGCGCAACCCTATTCGTTCGTCGCCGTCGGCCTGCTGCCGACCGGCCTCATAGTCACACCCAGTGGTCAGATCACAGGCACGCCGGTTTCGACGGGCAGCTTCTCGATCGACGTGACGGTGACTGACGCGGCCGGTCAGCAGGCGACCCAGCGGTATACCTCCACCGTGATCGTACCGGCCATCACGATGACGCCGGGTAGCTTCCCGACCGGCAAGGTGGGTACCGCCTACGCCACCACGACGTTGGCGGCGAGCGGTGGCATCGGGCCCTACCAGTACACAGTCACCACCGGGACGCTGCCCACCGGGCTGACGCTTTCGCAAGCCGGTGTGCTCGCGGGGACACCCCAGGGTTCGGGCGCGTTCCCTGTCACGATCACGGCGACGGACGCGTACGGCGTGACCGGCGCGCAGGCCTATACGCTCGTGGTGAACGACGCCAACCCGGTAGCCGTGGACGATAGCGCCACCGGCGCGGCCAACCAGGCCGTTACAGTGCCGGTGACCACCAACGACACGGCAGGTGGGCCGATCACCAGCATCGCGATCAGCCAGGCACCTGCGCATGGCACGGCCACGGTCAGCGGGTTGAACGTGGTCTACACGCCGGCAGCGAATTTCTTTGGCACCGATACGCTGAGGTACACCGCGACCGGTCCGGGCGGTTCATCGAACCCGGCGACGCTCACGTTGACCATCGCGGCCGGCCCGGTGCCCACGGTCATCGCCCATAAGGCGACGGTGGTGGCGGGTAAGCCGGTGACGATCCACGTGGCGGAAGGTGCCGCGAACGGTCCGTTTACCGCGGCCGCCGTGGTGTCCCAGCCAGCCAGCGGCAGTGTCAGCGTGCAGGGCACGGATCTGGTGTACACGCCGGCGCTCGATGCGTCAGGCGACGTCAGTTTTAGCTATACGCTGAGCAACGCGTTCGGCACGTCGCAGCCCGCGCAGGTCACGGTCACGGTCAATCCCGTGCCGATCGCGCAGGCGCTCTCCGCATCGGGCGTATCCGGCCAGGCGGTGCAGGTGGATATCACCAGTGGCGCCCATGGTGGCCCGTTCACCGCGGCTAACGTGGTGTCGGTATCGCCAGCGAACGCGGGTGCCGCGGTGGTACAGGGCTCAGGTAACGGGTACGTGCTGGTGTTCACCGCCGCACCGGCCTTCAGTGGTGCGGCGCAGGTGTCGTACACCCTCAGCAACGCCTACGCGACGTCGGCGCCGGCCATCGTCACGGTGATGGTGACGGCGCGCCCGGACCCATCCAAGGATCCTGAAGTGGTCGGCGTGCTTTCGGCGCAGGCGGACTCCGCACGGCGCATGGCCACGGGGCAGATCAGCAATTTCCAGCGCCGCCTGGAGATGCTGCACAGTGGTGGCACCAGCGGCTTCACCAACGGTCTCAGCGTGGCGTCGGCCAGCGCCAACCGCGGCAAGGATGCGTACGCCTCGCTGCGCAACGCGCAGGACGAAGCGAGCCGTCGCTATCTCGTGCAGCCCAACCCGGACAGCGCCGATGGCACCGCGAGCGCCACGTCGCAGCACGGCAGCTTGCCCGGCGATGTGTCTGTGTGGACCGGCGGTGCCATTAATTTTGGCCGCACCCAGGTCGGCACCAGCGATAACGGTACAGACTTCACCACCTCCGGCGTGAGCATGGGCGTGGACAAGCAGTTTGGCGACAAGCTGGCGGCGGGCGTCGGCGTAGGTTACGGCCACGACAACACCGATGTGGGCGATAACGGTAGCCGCAGTTCGGTCGATAGCTACAACGTGGCGTTGTACGCCAGCTACCACCCGGCCGAATCGTTCTACACCGATGCGCTCATCGGCTATCAGTGGCTCTCGTTCGATTCACGCCGCTTCGTCACCGGCGATGGCAACCGGGTGAGTGGCAGCCGCGACGGCAAGCAGTGGTTCGCGTCGCTTTCCACGGGCTACAACCACGTGGGCGATAACATGCAGCTCACCCCGTATGGCCGCCTGGATATCGCCAAGGCCCGGCTGAATGCGTTCACCGAGCACGGCGATGACCTGTACGCGCTGAACTACCGCAGCCAGTCGGTGAAGACGACGACGGCAACGCTGGGCGTGCTGGCGCAGTGGTCAGCCAAGCGCGATTACGGCGTGTGGGCCCCGCAGCTCCGGGCGGAGTTCGGCCACGACATGCAGGGCGCCGGGCAGGCATCGATCCGCTACGCCGATTCGCTGGATGGGCCGCTGTACCGGGCCACCTTGTTCCAGCAGTCGCGCAACCACACCCAGTTGGGTGCCGGCGTGGCGCTGCAGACGAACAGTGGCTGGATGTTGCGCGCGGAGTACCAGCTGCAGCTGGACAACACGAGCCGGGACAACCAGTCGATCCTGCTGGGGATCGAGAAGAAGTTCGGGCCGTAAGGGGCCGGAGGAGGGTGCCCAGGCATGCCGGGCACCTTCACGCAATACGCAATTCAATCGCTTGCAATCCAATATCCCCGACCCTACATTCGGGGCATGAGCGACGATCCCACCACCGTTGGCCCACAGCCCCCGCTCACCCTGGACGGGCAGCTGTGCTTCGCCCTGTATTCGGCCAACCTGGCCATGGGCAAGGTGTATCGCCAGCTGCTGGCGAAGTTGGATCTCACCTACCCGCAATACCTGGTGATGCTGGTGCTGTGGGAGCGTGATGGCATCACCGTGTCCGAGCTGGGCGAGCGGCTGTTCCTGGATTCGGCGACGCTGACACCGCTGCTGAAGCGCCTGCAGTCGGCTGGGCTGGTGGCCCGCAACCGCAGCATCGTGGATGAGCGGCAGGTCATCGTGACACTGACCGACGAGGGCAGGGCGTTGCAGGCGAAGGCGGGCGATGTGCCCACCGGAGTGTTCTGCGCGAGCGGATGCGATGTGGAGACGCTGGTCAGCCTGAAACGCCAGCTCGAAATGTTGCGCGGGAACCTGGCCGATTCGACCGGCGCCTAACTGTAGGAACGCGCTTGCGCGCGATCGATGTACCTCAGTTCTGCCCCGACACCGTGCGCTGGATATGGTCCAGATAGTTGTCCAGCTCCGCGACGCTGGCAAACACCTCTTTCACCGGCACGGCTTTCACGATATCGAACACCTTCTTCACCTGCGGCTGCGGGTTGAGCAGCAGCGTGCGGCCGCCGCGGTCGTGCATTTGCTTGCGTAGCTGGGCCAGGCTGCGCAGGCCGGCGCTGCTGATGTACTCGAGCTGGGAAAGATCGAGCACGAGGGTGCCGTTGTTATCGACCATCGGCGTGATATCGCGCAGCGCGTCGTCAAGATCGGTAAACGTATTGGCATCGAGTCGCCCCTCGAGCCAGACGGTGCTGCGCTCGGGCGTGGGGCTTTCGCTGCGGACGATCAGGGTCATGGGGAAGACTCGTCGGACAGGGTGGGGTCGAAACGAATAACGACACGATTGCCGTGTGCGTCGCGTGCATACTCAAATTCGGTGGCGATGCTCCGCGCCAGGTGCAGGCCCAGGCCGCCGATCTCGCGATCGGCAAGGTCGCCGGGCAAGTCCGGCGGGTCGTGCTTCAGCGGATTGAATGGTTTTCCGTCATCGCGCAGCTCCAGCCGCACGGCGCTGATGCAGGCCTCGAGCTTGATCTCGATCGTGCCGTGCCGCCCATCGGGGTAGCCGTGGCGCACCGTGTTCACCAGCAGTTCTTCCAGCACCAGGCGCACATCGGCGCGGCAGGCGTCATGGACGTCGGCATGATCGAGGACGGTGTCGGCGTGTTCCAGGGCCTGGAACACATCCTCCAGGCGGTTAGGAATGCACAGCCGCATGAATCCGGGCTCCCTCGGCCCCTGTGTCGTGCCAGGTCAGCGCAAGCAGGGCGATGTCGTCATAGGCCGGCGCGCCGGCCGTGTAGGCGTCCACATCTTCCAGCACGCGTTCTACGTAGGTTTCCGGGCTGGCGCCCTCATCGATCCGCCCCACGCTATCGAGCAGCGCATGTGTGCCATACAAGCGCTGGTTGCCCGCGTGGGCTTCACTGACGCCATCGGTGTACATGAGCAACGTATCGCCCCCCAGCAACGAAAGTACGCGCACAGGGTACTCCGCTTCACGGTCAAGGCCGAGTGCGGGGCCGGTTTCCACATCCACGAGGATGGCGCTGCCGCCGGCGTGCAGCACCGGTTGCTCATGCCCGGCGCTGGCGAGCGACAGCAGGCCGCTTTCGGTCTCGATCACTCCGCAAAGAAGCGTGACGAACATGCAGGTGTCGTTGCCCTTGCACAGCTCGCGATTGAGGGTACCGAGAATGTCGCTGGGTGAGCGCGCGTGCGTGGCGATGGTGCGGGCCAGGGTGATGGTGCGCGCCATGAACAGGGCAGCAGGTATGCCCTTGTCGGAAACATCGCCCACCATCACGCAGACGTGTTTCGCGCCCAGGGCGAAATAGATGTACAGATCGCCGCCCACGGCGCTGGCGGGGCGCAGGGCCGCATGCACTTCGAGGCTGCCATCGTCCGCGATCCAGTGCGGATCCGGGATAAGGGCGAGCTGGATCTGCCCGGCGATTTCCAGCTCGCTGGTCATGCGGGCCTGGTCGCGGGCGATGCGTTGCGCGGTATCGATATGGCCGGCGAGCTGGTGGCGCATCTGGTCGAACGCGCGGGTGAGCCGGCCCACGTCGTCGTTGCGGCGCACCTCGGGCAGGGCGAAGTCCAGGTCGCCGCGTGACACGTCTTCGGCGCGATCCGCCAGCACGGTCAGGGGTGCCATCAAGCGTCGCGTGATCACCAGGGTGATAAGCGAGACGCCCATTAGTGCGAGCACGCCGAGAAGCACGTCGATGAAATAGGTGTGCCGCAGGTCAGCGAGCACCTGGCGCTCCGGCATCGAGAGGCCGAATGTCCAGCGCGTGCCGCGGATCGGTACGAAGTAGACCCAGACCGGTTCGCTCACCCGGCCGCCATCTTCCGGGGTGATCCGCACGGGGTTCTGCTTGTTCGCGATCGCTTCCAGCAGCGGTTTGCTGCCCCGGGTGCCGATGTAGGAGCGCCAGTCATGCGCAAGGAAGTCGCCGTCGGCGTCCGCGACGAACGCCGACGCATGTTCCGGTTTGGCCAGTTCGCCCAGCAGTTGCTGGAGCCAGCCCAGGCTGATGGTGGCATCGGCCACGCCGATGACCGGCACGTCCTTGCCGGGGATGGCGACCGAGTAGCCGATCAGCGTCTCGTTGCGGGCCGCGGAGCGGAATGGCGGCTGCCAGCAGCCGTTATCGCAGTTCAGGCCGCGCACGAACCATGGCGAACTCCAGTACGGCTCGGGGTCGGACAACCTGTCCGACGCCACCAGCTGTCCTTTGACATCGCGGCGGGCCACGGGTGCATCCTCGGGTCGCAGGCGGTTGACGTCGCGGGGGACGAAGGCCGCGCTGATATCTACCAGCTCGGGGTTCACGGCCAGGATGTCGTGGATCACGGCGGGGGCCTGGTCACGCCGGCTGCTGAGGACGCCGGCCACCACCTGGGCCACCTTGGCCACCGAATCGATCCGGCCCTGGATGCGCGTCGCGGCGGCATCGGAAACGGCCGCCGCCTCGCTCTGGGCCTGCCGCAGCATCTGCCCGCGGGTATGGCTCAGGAGCAGGCCGCCGGTCACGATCAGCACCACGGCGGAGCCCACCAGGACGCCCAGGGCCAGTCGCGAGGCGATGCTGCGAAGGACCATGGGAAGGCTCCGGGGGAGGGTTAGGCCGAATCTATGCCGGGACGGGCGTGGCGACAAGCGGCCCGGGCGCCATAATGTGCGTTGTTCCCCAGCAAGGTAAGGGCATGCCCGGCTCCCAGCGTGATGTTGAATTCCGTTTCCTGGCCCAGCCCACCGATGTGAATTTCGGTGGCAAGGTCCACGGCGGCATGGTGATGAAGTGGATCGACCAGGCGGGTTACGCCTGCGCGGTGGGCTGGAGCGGCGCATATTGCGTCACCGTCTCGGTCAGCGGCATCCAGTTCCTGGCCCCCATCCTCATCGGCGACCTGGTCACCGTCCGGGCGCGGCTGATCCACACCGGTACCTCCAGCATGCACCTGGCCGTGGATGTGCTGGCGAAGGACCTGCGCAGCGGTGAGCCCCGGCTGGCGACCAGCTGCGTCATGGTGTTCGTGGCCATGGATAAGCCCGATGGCGGCAAGCCGACCCCGGTACCCGCCTGGGTGCCCGTGGAAGAGCGGGATCTGCGCCTGCAGGAGTACGCCCTGAAGCTCATGGAAATGTCCCGTGCCATGGAGCCCCTGGTCCAGAAAACCCGGGAGATCTGATCGGAAGCGATCGCCGTTTCGCGCGATGACTTCACAACCCACTGACACCACGGTATAGTTCGCGGCCCACCTGCCAGCCACCCGTACTGGCGGTGTGTCCGGGCACTTCGAAGCGGTCATCGCATGTGTTTGTAGCGTGCGGAAGTTGTTGACAGTTTCGGGGGTGCTCGCGACAATAGGCGTTCTTTGTTGGAGGAATACCCAAGCGGCCAACGGGGGCAGACTGTAAATCTGCTGGCTTACGCCTTCGGTGGTTCGAATCCACCTTCCTCCACCATACGAGTTCCGCGCAGTGCGGGAGTAGTTCAATGGTAGAACTTCAGCCTTCCAAGCTGATTGTGCGGGTTCGATTCCCGTCTCCCGCTCCATTGATCCTCCGCGCGCTGCGTCACGTGCTCATGTAGCTCAGTCGGTAGAGCACTTCCTTGGTAAGGAAGAGGTCGCTGGTTCGATTCCAGTCATGAGCACCATTCTCGTCGTTCGCGACGGTTCCTTTCTTTCTTCAATTTGACTCCAACGGGAGTTTAGGTCTCATGGCAAAGGGTAAGTTCGAGCGCACCAAGCCGCACGTCAACGTCGGCACCATCGGTCACGTCGACCACGGCAAGACCACGCTGACCGCCGCGCTGACGAAGGTCGGTGCAGAGCGTTTCGGTGGTGAGTTCAAGGACTACGGTTCGATCGACGCAGCGCCGGAAGAGAAGGCACGCGGCATCACGATCTCGACCGCCCACGTGGAATACGAATCGCCGAACCGTCACTACGGTCACGTCGATTGCCCGGGCCATGCTGACTACGTCAAGAACATGATCACCGGTGCCGCCCAGATGGACGGCGCGATCCTCGTGTGCTCGGCCGCTGACGGCCCGATGCCGCAGACCCGCGAGCACATCCTGCTCTCGCGTCAGGTCGGTGTGCCGTACATCGTGGTCTTCCTGAACAAGGCCGACATGGTCGACGACGCCGAGCTCCTTGAGCTCGTCGAGATGGAAGTTCGCGAACTGCTGTCGAAGTACGAGTTCCCGGGCGACGACACCCCGATCATCGCGGGTTCGGCTCGTCTGGCCCTCGACGGCGACCAGTCCGACATCGGCGTGCCGGCCATCATCAAGCTCGTTGACGCGCTTGATACCTGGATCCCGGAGCCGCAGCGCGAAATCGACAAGCCGTTCCTGCTGCCGGTCGAAGACGTGTTCTCGATCTCGGGTCGCGGTACCGTGCTGACCGGTCGTGTCGAGCGCGGCATCGTCAAGGTCGGCGACGCAGCTGAAGTCGTTGGTCTGAAGGCTACGCAGAACACCACCGTCACCGGTGTCGAAATGTTCCGCAAGCTGCTGGATCAGGGTCAGGCTGGCGACAACGTCGGCGTGCTGGTCCGCGGTCTGAAGCGTGAAGACGTCGAGCGTGGCCAGGTGCTGGCCAAGCCGGGTTCCGTGACCCCGCACACCCACTTCGAAGGCGAGATCTACGTGCTTTCGAAGGACGAGGGCGGCCGCCACACCCCGTTCTTCAGCAACTACCGTCCGCAGTTCTACTTCCGTACCACGGACGTGACGGGCTCCATCAAGCTGCCGGAAGGCACCGAGATGGTGATGCCGGGCGACAACGTGAAGATCACGGTTGAGCTGGGCTTCCCGATCGCCATGGACGAAGGTCTGCGTTTCGCCATCCGCGAAGGTGGCCGCACCGTCGGCGCCGGCGTGGTGTCGAAGATCTTCAAGTAAGATAAGTGATGCCGCCCCTTGCGGGGCGGCACCCTGTCGCGGGGCGGTCGGTCTCTAGATCGTCCGCCCTCGCGGTTTAACCGTTTTACCTGTACGCCAGTAGCTCAATTGGCAGAGCAGCGGTCTCCAAAACCGCAGGTTGGGGGTTCGAGTCCCTCCTGGCGTGCCACTTCCGAGCGCGCATGAACACGAAGGCACAAGAAGCAAAGGGCACTAGCCCGGCCGACATCGGTAAGCTGCTGCTTGCCTTCATCGTGCTCGCTGCCGGTATCACCGGCTTTTACTATTTCTCCGATAACCCGAATGTGCCGGGCCTGGCCCGTGGCGTCGGCGTTATCGTTGCCGTCGCCGCCGCACTGGCGATCGGCGCTTTTACGGCTCCGGGCCGTAAGCTGCGTGGGTTCCTTTCGGAATCGCAGTTCGAGTTGCGCAAGGTCGTCTGGCCGTCGCGCGACGAAACGCTGAAGACCACCGGTATCATCATCGTGGTCGTCATCATTCTTTCGCTGCTAATGGGGCTTATCGACTGGCTGTTGAAGTCGGTGGTGCTCGATTGGCTGCTCAAGCTCGGACATTGAGGTAAGGCATGAGCAAACGCTGGTACGTGGTTCACGCCTATTCGGGGTTCGAACAGCAGGTTCGCAAGGCCCTGACTGAGCGCGTTGTGCGCGAGGGTATGGAAGAGAAGTTCGGTGAGATCCTGGTTCCGACCGAGGAAGTCATCGAAATGCGCGGCGGCCAGAAGCGTCGCAGCGAGCGCAAGTTCTTCCCGGGTTATGTTCTGGTCCAGATCGAAACCGATACCAACGGCAAGACGCCGCGTATCGACGACGAGTGCTGGCACCTGGTCAAGGAAACGCCGAAGGTCATGGGCTTCATTGGCGGCACCGCCGATCGCCCGCATCCGATCCGCGATTCCGAGGCTGACGCCATTCTGAGCCGTGTCCGTGAGGGCGTTGAGAAGCCCCGTCCGAAGGTTCTCTTCGAGCCGGGTGAAATGGTCCGCGTCACTGACGGCCCGTTCAACGACTTTAACGGCGTGGTCGAAGAAGTTAACTACGAAAAGAGTCGCCTGCGCGTCGCGGTGCTCATTTTCGGTCGTTCCACCCCGGTCGAGCTCGAGTTCGGCCAGGTCGAGAAGGCCTGAGGCCCGTCCTCCAGCCTTCCGGCATGGCGTTTGCATAAGCCATGTGAAGTGCCTATAATGCCCGGTTCACGCTGGAGCCTTGTGCTCCGGCGTGCCCGTGTTTAAGGGGTTCGCGGGTGCGACCCCCATCACCCCCAGGGATGGCCTACAGCGAGGAGCCGCAAGGCGCCAGTACTCGCGAGGAAATAAGAAATGGCAAAGAAAGTCATTGGTTACATCAAGTTGCAGGTGAAGGCCGGTCAGGCCAACCCGTCGCCGCCGGTGGGTCCCGCCCTCGGTCAGCGCGGCCTGAACATCATGGAGTTCTGCAAGGCGTTCAACGCTGCCACGCAGAAGCTCGAGCCGGGTCTCCCGATCCCGGTCGTGATCACGGCCTACTCGGACCGTACCTTCACCTTCATCACGAAGACCCCGCCGGCCTCGATCCTCCTCAAGAAGATCACGGGCGTGGCCAAGGGCTCGCAGAAGCCGAACACCGACAAGGTGGGCAAGGTCACCCGCGCCCAGCTCGAGGAAATCGCGAAGCAGAAGGAGCCGGATCTCACGGCTGCTGATCTCGATGCCGCCGTGCGTACGATCGCAGGCAGCGCGCGTTCCATGGGTCTGGTGGTAGAGGGTTAAGACATGGCAAAGATCACCAAGCGTATGAAGGCCGCATCGGCCGCCGTCCAGCCGGGCAAGACCTACGGCCTCGACGAAGCTCTCAAGATCGTCAAGGACAACGCCAAGGCCAAGTTCGCCGAGTCCGTGGACGTCTCCGTCCGCCTCGGCATCGACGCCAAGAAGTCCGACCAGGGCGTTCGTGGTTCCTCGCTGCTGCCGCACGGCACCGGCAAGACCGTTCGCGTCGCCGTGTTCGTGCCGGCCGGTGAGAAGGCTGATGCCGCGCTCGCCGCGGGCGCCGATGCCGTCGGTATGGACGACCTGGCCGAGAAGATGGCCGCTGGCGACCTGAACTACGGTCGCGTCATTGCTACGCCGGACGCCATGCGCGTCGTCGGTAAGCTCGGCCAGGTGCTTGGTCCCCGTGGCCTGATGCCGAACCCGAAGGACGGCTCGGTCACCGCCGATGTCGCCACGGCCGTCAAGAACGCCAAGGCCGGCCAGGTGAAGTTCCGTAACGACAAGGGTGGCATCATCCACGCCACCATCGGCAAGGCCAGCTTCGACGCTGCCCAGCTGGCGGACAACCTGAACGCGCTGATCGGCGACCTGCTCAAGGCCAAGCCGGCGGCAGCGAAGGGTCAGTACATCCAGAAGGTCTCGCTGTCGAGCACCATGGGCGTGGGCGTGCCGGTCGATACCTCGACCGTGAACACCTCGGCCAAGTAATCAGTGTTACGACCCCCGCCGGCTTGCCGGTGGGGGCACGTTTTTGAGGGCAGCCCGGTTGCAACACCGGGCAGCCGTCAAAGACCGCAGGCGCGATCAGCGCGCGATGGCGACGAGCAGGGAGCTCGTGTTGGCAAGGAACCGCCGTCATCGCTAGCGGGTTCGCTTAATCGGGTCCCTAGGCCCAGCCGGCGTAGATGGTGCAGCCCCTTCTGGATTCGTTTCGAACCTGGAATGGCCACCACCCCCGGGACGTATCCCGTCCCCGACGTCAGGATGATGTCGCCCAGGACCGCAAGCGGCAGGAGTCGTAAGCGGAATTAAATTGGAGGAGTGCAATGGCTCTCAATCTTTCTCAGAAGCAAGAAGTAGTCGCAGAGCTCGCTGAGGTTGCCGCGAAGGCACACTCCTTGGTCGCTGCCGAATACGCAGGCACCACGGTCTCGCAGATGACCGCGATGCGTAAGAAGGCTCGCGAGTCGGGCGTGTTCTTGAAAGTTGTCAAGAACACCCTGGCCGCACGCGCCGTGGCCGGTACCGAGTTCGAGGTCGTCGCTGACGCCCTGACCGGTCCGCTGCTGTACGCGTTCTCGACCGAGGAACCGGGCGCCGCTGGCCGCCTGATCAAGGAATTCGCGAAGACCAACGACAAGCTCAAGCCGAAGGTCGTTTCCATCGAAGGCAAGCTGTTCGATGCCAAGCACGTCGACGTGCTGGCCTCGCTGCCGACCCGCGAAGAAGCCCTGGCCATGCTGGCCCGCGTGCTTTCCGAGCCGGTCACGATGTTCGCGCGCGCCATCAAGGCCGTGGCGGACAAGCAGGGTGGTGGCGAAGTTGCCGCCGAAGCCCCGGCTGAAGCCTGATCTCGCTGACTCTTTTCATCGAAACCCATTTCAGAAGGTAAGAAACAATGTCCACCCTGACCACTGATCAGATCATTGAATCCATCAAGGCCAAGTCCCTGACGGAAATCATGGAACTCGTCCGCGCTATCGAAGAGACCTTCGGCGTGTCCGCTGCTGCCCCGGTGGCTGCCGCTGCTGCTGCCGGCCCGGCCGCTGCTGTCGAAGAGCAGACCGAGTTCGACGTGATCCTGAAGTCCGCCGGCGACAAGAAGGTCGACGTGATCAAGGCCGTCCGCGCCATCACCGGCCTGGGCCTGAAGGAAGCCAAGGACCTCACCGAAGCCGGTGGCGTCGTGAAGGAAGCTGCTTCGAAGGAAGACGCTGCGAAGTTCAAGAAGGACCTCGAAGCTGCCGGCGCCACGGTCGAACTCAAGTAATTGGCGCCTTGCGCGCACCGAGTTTGATCTAGCGTCAAGCCAGGCCTGGGGGCGTAAGCCCCCGGGCTTTGGCCGTTCCAGAGCCTGTGTGTTGTTGTTCCAGCTCCATCCCGTCGGAAATGGGACATCGCGATTCGAGAGCCGCCTCCACCGGGCTCCGCGGTTCGAATCCCGATCTCCGATTTTCGATTCACCTTTAGCCGCCGCGTAAAGCGGTGGCACTACCAAGACCGAGGCGGTAACACCCATGACCTACTCGTTTACCGAGAAGAAGCGCATCCGCAAGGATTTCGGCAAGCGGCCCCCCGTGCTGGGCGTGCCCAACCTGCTGACGATCCAGACCGACTCGTACAAGGAATTCCTCCAGGAGCACACCAACCCGAAGGCGCGTGAGGAAAAAGGCCTCCACGCGGCCCTGAAGTCGGTGTTCCCGATCTCCAGCTACTCCGGCAATGCCGCGCTGGAATACGTCGACTATCGCCTCGGCGAGCCGGCGTTCGATGAGCGTGAGTGCCGTAACCGCGGCATGACCTTCGGCGCGCCGCTGCGTGCCACCGTGCGCCTGGTCATCTATGACAAGGACAGCCCGGCATCGAAGAAGGCCGTGAAGTACGTGAAGGAACAGGAAGTCTACATGGGCGAAATTCCGCTCATGACCGACACCGGCACCTTCATCATCAACGGTACCGAGCGCGTCATCGTCTCGCAGCTGCACCGTTCGCCGGGCGTGTTCTTTGACCACGACCGCGGCAAGACCCACAGCTCGGGCAAGCTGCTGTTCTCCGCGCGCGTCATTCCTTACCGTGGTTCGTGGCTCGATTTCGAGTTCGACCCGAAGGATGCGCTGTTCACCCGTATCGACCGCCGCCGCAAGCTGCCGGTCACGGTGCTCCTGCGCGCGCTGGGCTACAACAACGAAGAGATGCTCAGCATCTTCTTCGAGCACAACGTGTTCCACCTGGGCAAGAAGGGCGCGGTCACGCTCGATCTCGTCGCCGAGCGCCTGCGCGGTGAAACCCTGTCGTTCGACCTGGTTGTGGATGGCAAGGTGCTGGTGGAAGCCGGCAAGCGCATCACTGCGCGCCACGTCCGCCAGCTCGCCAACGAGAAGATCGCCACGCTCGAAGTGCCGGACGACTACCCGGTCGGCCGCATCGTCGCGATCGACATGATCGACAAGGACACCGGCGAAGTCATCGCCGCGGCCAACGACGAGCTGACCCTCGAGCACCTTGAGCACTTCCGCAAGGCTGGCATCGAAACCGTGCCGACCCTGTACGTCAACGATCTCGATCGTGGCGCGTACATCTCGAATACGCTGCGCATCGATAACACCCGTACGCAGCTCGAGGCCCTGGTCGAAATCTACCGGATGATGCGTCCGGGCGAGCCGCCGACCAAGGATGCCGCGCAGAACCTGTTCTACAACCTGTTCTTCACCTTCGATCGCTACGACCTGTCGGCCGTGGGCCGCATGAAGTTCAACCGCCGTGTCGGCCGCAAGGACGTCATTGGCCCGGGCGTGCTTTACGACCACAAGTACTTCAGCGAGCGCAAGGAAGAGGAAGCCCAGCGCATCCTCAACGAGCAGGGTGAAACCTCGGACGTCCTCGACGTCCTGCGCGTGCTCATCGATATCCGCAACGGCATCGGAACGGTCGACGATATCGACCACCTCGGTAACCGTCGCGTGCGTTCGGTCGGCGAAATGGCGGAGAACACCTTCCGCATCGGTCTCGTCCGCGTTGAACGCGCGGTTCGCGAGCGCCTGTCGCTGGCCGAATCCGAGGGCCTGACCCCGCAGGAACTGATCAACGCCAAGCCGGTTGCGGCGGCGGTGAAGGAGTTCTTCGGTTCGTCGCAGCTCTCGCAGTTCATGGACCAGAACAACCCGCTGTCCGAAGTGACCCACAAGCGCCGTGTTTCGGCGCTCGGACCGGGTGGCCTTACCCGTGAGCGCGCCGGCTTCGAAGTGCGCGACGTGCACCCGACCCATTACGGCCGCGTCTGCACCATCGAAACGCCTGAAGGCCCGAACATCGGCCTGATCAACTCGCTGGCTGTATACGCCCGCACCAACGCCTACGGCTTCCTCGAGACGCCGTACCGCAAGGTCGAGAACGGCAAGGTCACCGACAAGGTCGATTACCTCTCCGCGATCGAAGAGGGCGACCACGTCATCGCGCAGGCGAACTCGCCGCTGTCGAAGGAAGGCAAGTTCCTCGAAGACTTCGTCTCCTGCCGCTTCCGCGGTGAGTCGGAGCTGCGTCCGTCGGCCGAGATCAACTACATGGACGTTTCGCCCATGCAGACGGTGTCGGTGGCAGCAGCACTCGTGCCGTTCCTCGAGCACGATGACGCGAACCGCGCACTCATGGGCGCGAACATGCAGCGCCAGGCCGTCCCGACCCTGCGCAGTCAGAAGCCGCTCGTCGGCACGGGCATCGAGCGCGCCGTGGCGCGTGACTCGGGCGTTACCGTGGCCGCCAAGCGTGGTGGTGTCATCGATCAGGTCGATGCCGCCCGTATCGTCGTGCGCGTCAACGAAGCCGAAGTGGGCGACGATGATGCCGGCGTCGATATCTACACGCTGACCAAGTACACCCGCTCCAACCAGAACACCAACCTCAACCAGCGCCCGCTGGTGAACGTGGGTGACGTGGTGGCCGTGGGCGACACGCTGGCCGACGGTTCGTCGACCGACCTGGGCGAGCTCGCGCTCGGCCAGAACATGCTCGTCGCCTTCATGCCGTGGAACGGCTACAACTTCGAAGACTCGATCCTCATCTCCGAGCGCGTCGTGCAGGAAGATCGCTACACCTCGATCCACATCGAGGAGCTGACCTGCATCGCCCGTGACACGAAGCTGGGCGCCGAGGAAATCACCGCGGACATCCCGAACGTCGGCGAGCAGGCCCTGGCCCGCCTCGACGAAAGCGGCATCGTCTACATCGGTGCGGAAGTGAAGGCCGGCGACATCCTGGTGGGTAAGGTCACGCCGAAGGGCGAAAGCCAGCTCACCCCGGAAGAAAAGCTCCTGCGCGCCATCTTCGGCGAGAAGGCCTCGGACGTTAAGGACAGCTCGCTGCGCGTGCCCCCGGGCATGGACGGCAACGTCATCGACGTGCAGGTCTTCACCCGCGACGGCATCGAGAAGGACAAGCGCGCCAAGCAGATCGAAGAGACCGAACTGAAGCGTATCCGCAAGGATCTTGACGACCAGTTCCGCATCCTCGAAGGCGCGATCTACGCCCGTATGCGTTCGCAGCTCGTTGGCAAGACCGCGATGAGCGGCCCGGCCGGCCTGAAGCGTGGCGCCGTCATCGACGACGCGTACCTCGACGGCCTGAAGAAGGACGACTGGTTCAAGATCAACGTCAAGGAAGAGGAAGTCTCCGAGTTCCTCGAGCGTGCGGCCGAGCAGGTCAAGCGCCACAAGGAGAACTTCGACAAGCGCTTCAAGGAGAAGCAGGGCAAGATCACCCAGGGCGACGACCTCGCACCGGGCGTGCTCAAGATGGTCAAGGTTTACCTTGCCGTTAAGCGCCGCATCCAGCCGGGTGACAAGATGGCAGGCCGCCACGGCAACAAGGGTGTCGTGTCGATGATCGTGCCGGTTGAGGACATGCCGTTCTCCGCCGATGGTCGTCCGGTCGACATCTGCCTGAACCCGCTGGGCGTGCCTTCGCGTATGAACATCGGTCAGATTCTCGAGGTTCACCTGGGCTGGGCCGCCAAGGGCCTGGGCCACAAGATCTCGGCCATGATCGAAGCCAACGAGAAGCCGGCCAAGCTGCGTTCGTTCCTGGATGAGGTTTACAACCACGGCAATGCCGGTGCGGAAGGTGCGGTGCGCCACGTCGACCTCGAGTCGATGTCGGATGCCGAAATCATCCAGCTCGCCGACAACCTGCGCGATGGTGTTCCGATGGCGACGCCGGTGTTCGACGGTGCCGAGGAAACCGAAATCAAGCACATGCTGAAGCTCGCCGATCTGCCGGAATCCGGCCAGACGGTGCTGTTCGACGGCCGTACCGGCGAAGCGTTCGATCGCCCGGTCACCGTTGGCTACATGCACATGCTGAAGCTGAACCACCTCGTCGACGACAAGATGCACGCGCGTTCGACCGGTCCGTACTCGCTCGTTACCCAGCAGCCGCTGGGCGGCAAGGCGCAGTTCGGCGGCCAGCGCTTCGGCGAAATGGAAGTCTGGGCGCTGGAAGCTTACGGCGCGGCGTACACCCTGCAGGAAATGCTCACCGTCAAGTCGGACGACGTGCAGGGCCGCAACCAGATGTACAAGAACATCGTCGACGGCAACCACGAAATGGCTGCGGGCATGCCGGAATCCTTCAACGTGCTCGTGAAGGAAATCCGCTCGCTCGGTATCGACATCGAGCTCGAAGAGCTCCACAAGTGATCGTCGCGGCTATCGGAGATTACGCATGAAAGACCTGCTCAATCTGTTTAACCAGCAGCGACAGACGCTGGACTTCGACGCGATCAAGATCGCTCTGGCTTCGCCGGAGCTGATCCGTTCGTGGTCGTATGGCGAAGTAAAGAAGCCGGAAACGATCAACTACCGCACGTTCAAGCCTGAGCGTGATGGTCTGTTCTGCGCGGCTATCTTTGGCCCGATCAAGGACTACGAGTGCCTGTGCGGCAAGTACAAGCGCATGAAGCACCGTGGTGTCGTGTGCGAAAAGTGCGGCACCGAGGTCACCCTGGCCAAGGTCCGTCGTGAGCGCATGGGCCACATCGAGCTGGCCAGCCCCACCGCGCACATCTGGTTCCTGAAGTCGCTGCCGTCGCGCATCGGCCTCATGCTGGACATGACCCTGCGTGACATCGAGCGCATCCTGTACTTCGAAGCGTTCGTCGTCATCGATCCGGGCCTGACCGCGCTCGAGCGCGGCCAGCTGCTCAGCGAAGACCAGTACCTGGAAGCCACCGAAGAGCACGGCGACGAGTTCGATGCCCGCATGGGTGCCGAGGCCGTCTACGAGCTGCTGAAGAGCCTCGACCTGCCGGGCGAAGTGATCCGCCTGAAGGAAGAGATCTCCTCGACCAATTCGGAAACCAAGCTGAAGCGCCTCACCAAGCGCGTGAAGCTGATCGAAGCGTTCCTGGAATCCGGCAACAAGCCGGAGTGGATGGTGCTGACCGTGCTTCCGGTGCTCCCGCCGGATCTGCGTCCGCTCGTCCCGCTGGATGGTGGCCGTTTTGCTACCTCCGATCTGAACGACCTGTACCGCCGCGTCATCAACCGTAACAACCGCCTGAAGCGCCTGCTCGAACTCGCTGCGCCGGACATCATCGTCCGCAACGAGAAGCGCATGCTGCAGGAATCGGTCGATGCGCTGCTCGATAACGGCCGCCGTGGCCGTGCCATCACTGGCACGAACAAGCGCGCGCTGAAGTCGCTGGCCGACATGATCAAGGGCAAGCAGGGCCGCTTCCGCCAGAACCTGCTCGGTAAGCGCGTCGACTACTCGGGCCGTTCGGTCATCGTGGTCGGCCCGACCCTGCGCCTGCACCAGTGCGGCCTGCCGAAGAAGATGGCGCTTGAGCTGTTCAAGCCCTTCATCTTCGCCAAGCTCCAGGCCCGCGGCGAAGCGACCACGATCAAGGCTGCCAAGAAGCTGGTCGAGCGCGAAGAGTCGCAGGTGTGGGACATCCTCGAAGAGGTGATCCGCGAACATCCGGTCATGCTGAACCGTGCGCCCACGCTGCACCGTCTCGGCATCCAGGCGTTCGAGCCGGTCCTCATCGAAGGCAAGGCGATCCAGCTGCATCCGCTCGTCTGTACGGCATTCAACGCCGACTTCGACGGTGACCAGATGGCCGTGCACGTGCCGCTCTCGATCGAGGCGCAGCTCGAAGCCCGCGCCCTGATGATGTCGTCGAACAACGTGCTGTCGCCGGCGAACGGCGAGCCGATCATCGTGCCGTCGCAGGACGTCGTGCTCGGCCTGTACTACATGACCCGCGAACTGGTTAACGCCAAGGGCGCCGGCATGGTGTTCGCGAACCTCGGTGAAGTGCGCCGCGCGTACGACAACCGTGCCGTCGAGCTCCACGCCAAGGTCAAGGTGCGCGTGCGCATCTTTGAACTGGCTGAAGATGGCACCCGTTCGGCAAGCACCCAGATCGTGGATACCACGGTCGGTCGTGCGCTGCTGGCCGAGATCATCCCGGAAGGCCTGCCGTTCGCCCTGGTGAACGTCGAGCTGACCAAGAAGAACATCTCGCGCCTGATCAACCAGAGCTACCGTCTGCTCGGCCTGAAGGAATCGGTCGTGTTCGCGGATAAGCTGATGTACACCGGCTTCCGTTTCGCGACGCGCGCCGGCATCTCGATCGGCATCGACGATATGAAGATCCCGGGCGAGAAGAAGGCGATCCTCGAGGAAGCCGAGAAGGAAGTCGTCGAGATCCAGGAGCAGTACCAGTCGGGCCTCGTGACCGCTGGTGAGCGCTACAACAAGGTCGTCGACATCTGGTCGCGTACGAACGAACTCGTCGCGAAGGCCATGATCGACGGTATCGGCACCGAGAAGGTGACCGATGCCGAAGGCAAGCAGGTCAACCAGAAGTCCATGAACTCGCTGTACATCATGGCCGACTCGGGTGCGCGTGGTAGCGCGGCCCAGATTCGCCAGCTGGCAGGTATGCGTGGCCTCATGGCTCGCCCGGATGGCTCGATCATCGAGACGCCGATTAAGGCGAACTTCCGCGAAGGCCTGAACGTGCTGCAGTACTTCAACTCCACCCACGGTGCCCGTAAGGGTCTCGCGGATACGGCGCTGAAGACCGCGAACTCGGGTTACCTCACCCGTCGTCTCGTGGACGTGGCGCAGGACGTGGTCATCACCGAGCACGATTGCGGCACGGAAGATGGCGTGATGATGTCGCCGATCGTTGAAGGCGGTGACGTGGTCGAGCCGTTGCGCGAGCGCGTGCTGGGTCGCGTGGTCGTCGAGGACGTCTACGCTCCGGGCGAAGGCGACGAGCCGATCGTCACCCGCGATACGCTGCTCGACGAAGGCCTGGTCGACAAGCTCGACAAGGCTGGCGTGCAGCTGATCAAGGTGCGTTCGCCGATCACCTGCCGTGCCAGCCACGGCGTGTGCGCCCTGTGCTACGGCCGCGACCTGGCCCGTGGTCACCTGGTCAACATGGGTGAGGCCGTGGGCGTTGTCGCCGCACAGTCCATCGGTGAGCCGGGTACCCAGCTGACGATGCGTACGTTCCATATCGGTGGTGCGGCTTCCCGTGCCGCCGCCGTGGATAACGTCACCGTCCGCACCACCGGTTCGCTGAAGTTCAACAACCTGAAGTCGGTCGAGCACTCGGCCGGTCACCTCGTGGCCGTGTCGCGTTCGGGCGAAGTCAGCGTGATCGACGTCAACGGCCGCGAGCGCGAGCGTTACAAGGTGCCTTACGGTGCGACCATCGCAGTGAAGGACGGCGACCCGGTGAAGGCCGGCCAGACCGTCGCGAACTGGGATCCGCATACCCACCCGATCGTCACGGAAGTGGCCGGTGTGGTCCGCTTCATCGACTTCATCGATGGCGTGACCGTGCAGTCGCAGACCGACGAACTGACCGGCCTCGAGTCGGCGGTGGTGACCGATCCGAAGCGTCGCGGTACGCAGGCCAAGGATCTGCGCCCGATCGTCCGCCTGGAAGACAGCAAGGGCCGTGAGCTCAAGCTGCCGGGTACGGATATCGCGGCCCAGTACTTCCTGCCGGCCGGCGCCATCGTGTCGATCCAGAACGGTGCCGAAGTGGGCGTGGGCGACGTGGTTGCCCGTATCCCGCAGGAAACCTCGAAGACCCGCGACATCACCGGTGGTCTGCCCCGCGTGGCCGATCTGTTCGAAGCTCGCAAGCCCAAGGAGCCGGCGATCCTGGCCGAGCGCTCGGGTATCGTGAGCTTCGGCAAGGACACCAAGGGCAAGCAGCGTCTCATCATCAAGGATGCGGACGGCAACGAGCACGAAGAGCTGATCCCGAAGTGGCGCCAGGTCATCGTGTTCGAAGGCGAGCATGTGGAGAAGGGCGAAACCGTCGTGGACGGCGAGCCGAATCCGCATGACATCCTGCGCCTGCTGGGTGTCGAGCCGCTGGCCAGCTACCTGGTCAAGGAAATCCAGGACGTCTACCGCCTCCAGGGTGTGAAGATCAACGACAAGCACATCGAAGCGATCATTCGCCAGATGCTCCGCAAGGTCGAGATCACGGAAGCGGGCGACAGCACCTACCTGCGCGGTGAGCAGGTCGAGCGCGTCCGGATCAACGAGGAGAACGAGCGCGCCGAGAAGCGTGGCGAGCGCCCGACCGAGTTTGAATCGGTCCTGCTCGGTATCACCAAGGCCTCGCTCGCCACCGAGTCGTTCATCTCGGCGGCCTCGTTCCAGGAGACCACCCGCGTCCTCACCGAGGCGGCCGTTCGCGGCACCCGTGATACGTTGCGTGGCCTCAAGGAAAATGTTATTGTTGGGCGGCTAATCCCTGCGGGTACGGGTCTGGCTTACCACGCTTCGCGTCGTAGCCAGAGCGGCCTGACGGATGCGGACCTGCAGACCCTCCAGGGCTCGGGTGCCTCCGTCTCGTTCGAAGAGGCTCCCGCCGGGTCCAACGATAGCGCCGAGTGAGGCCCCGTACGGGCTTCGCCCGTACATACGAAATGAGGCGCATGGATGCGCCTCGTGTTCGGATTCAAGGACGATGGGTGCCGGCCGCATACAGCGGCGGCGCACGTCAAAAATCGCTTACATGGCGGGCCGATTCTTCGGTCTGCCTTTATGTTTCTCAGGAATAGCTTCGCATGACGACAGTCAACCAGTTGGTGCGCAAATCCCGCAGCCCCAAGGCGTACAAGAGCGCCTCGCCGGCTCTGCAGAGCAGCCCGCAGCGCCGCGGTGTTTGCACGCGCGTTTATACGACCACCCCGAAGAAGCCGAACTCGGCGCTGCGTAAGGTTGCCAAGGTGCGCCTCACCAACGGTTTCGAAGTCATCAGCTACATCGGTGGCGAAGGTCACAACCTCCAGGAGCACTCGGTGGTCCTGATCCGTGGCGGTCGCGTCAAGGATCTCCCCGGTGTGCGTTATCACACGGTTCGCGGCAGCCTCGACTGCGCGGGCGTGACCAAGCGTCGCAAGTCGCGCTCGAAGTACGGCGCCAAGCGCCCGAAAGGCTAAGTGAAGGACACAGAATATGTCGCGTAAAGGTTCCCATCCCGCCCGTGTGGTCCTCCCGGACCCGAAGCACGGAAGCCAGCTGATCGCCCGTTTCATCAACATGGTGATGAAATCCGGCAAGAAGTCGGTCGCTGAATCCATCGTCTACGGTGCCCTCCAGCACATTGGCGAGAAGCACGCCGAGCCGGTCCAGCTGGTCGAAAAGGCCCTGGGCAATATTGCCCCGGCGGTCGAAGTGAAGTCCCGCCGCGTCGGCGGTGCTACGTACCAGGTGCCGGTCGAAGTTCGTCCGGGCCGTCGTATGGCGCTTGCCATGCGCTGGGTCATCGATGCCGCCCGCAAGCGTGGCGAAACCTCGATGCCGCGCAAGCTGGCTGCCGAGCTGCTGGAGGCTTCCGAGTCCCGCGGCGGCGCCGTCAAGAAGCGCGAAGAAACGCACCGCATGGCAGAGGCCAACAAGGCCTTCTCGCATTACCGCTGGTAATCCCCCCAGCTTCAAAGATCTGAGGAAAGACCGTGGCACGCACCACTCCCATCGAGCGCTACCGCAACTTCGGCATCATGGCCCACATCGATGCCGGCAAGACCACCACGACGGAGCGCATCCTGTTCTACACCGGTGTCAGTCATAAGATTGGCGAGGTGCACGACGGCGCTGCGACGATGGACTGGATGGAGCAGGAGCAGGAACGCGGTATCACCATCACTTCCGCCGCCACCACGGCGTTCTGGAAGGGTATGGACCGCTCGCTGCCCGAGCACCGTTTCAACATCATCGACACCCCGGGACACGTTGACTTCACCATCGAAGTGGAGCGTTCGCTCCGCGTGCTCGACGGTGCGGTGTTCGTGCTCTGCGCGGTGGGTGGTGTGCAGCCGCAGTCGGAAACCGTGTGGCGCCAGGCTAACCGTTACAAGGTGCCGCGCCTCGCGTTCGTCAACAAGATGGACCGCACGGGTGCCAACTTCTACAAGGTTGTCGACCAGCTGAAGGCTCGCCTTGGTGCCCACCCGGTGCCGATGCAGGTGCCGATCGGCGCCGAAGACAACTTCGAAGGCGTGGTCGATCTGCTGAAGATGAAGGCCATCAAGTGGGACATGGAGTCCCAGGGCATGAAGTTCGAGTACGTTGAAATCCCGGCCGAGCTGGTCGAGAAGGCGACGGCTGATCGTAGCTTCATGGTCGAGGCCGCCGCTGAGGCGACCGAAGAAATGATGGAAAAGTACCTGGAAGAGGGCGACCTCTCCGAGGCTGAGATCATCGAAGGCCTGCGCCTGCGCACGCTGAAGAGCGAGATCATCCCGGTTCTCTGCGGTACCGCCTTCAAGAACAAGGGCGTCCAGGCCATGCTTGACGCCGTGGTCAACCTTCTCCCGTCGCCGCTCGACCGTCCGCCGGTCGAAGGCATCGACGAAGATGAGAAGCCGGCCACGCGTGAAGCGAAGGACGACGCACCGTTCTCGGCGCTCGCGTTCAAGATCATGACCGATCCGTTCGTCGGCGCGCTGACGTTCTTCCGTGTCTACTCGGGCACGCTGAACGCCGGTGACCAGGTGTACAACCCGGTCAAGTCGAAGAAGGAGCGCATCGGCCGCATCCTGCAGATGCACGCCAACGAGCGTCACGAACTGAAGGAAGTCCGCGCTGGCGATATCGCCGCTGCGGTGGGCCTGAAGGACGTTACGACCGGTGACACGCTCTGCGCGCAGGACAAGATCATCACCCTGGAGCGCATGTCGTTCCCGGAGCCGGTGATTTCGATGGCGGTTGAGCCGAAGACGAAGTCGGACCAGGAAAAGATGGGTCTCGCGCTCGGTCGCCTGGCTGCTGAAGATCCGTCGTTCCGCGTCCGTACGGATGAGGAATCGGGCCAGACGATCATCTCGGGCATGGGCGAGCTTCACCTGGACATCCTGGTGGACCGCATGCGCCGCGAGTTCAACGTCGAAGCCAACGTCGGCAAGCCGCAGGTGGCTTACCGCGAAACGATCCAGGCCTCGGACGTCAAGTCGGACTACAAGCACGCCAAGCAGTCGGGTGGTAAGGGTCAGTACGGTCACGTCGTGATCGAGCTGTCGCCGATCTCCGATGCCGACCGCGCTGACGAGAAGATCGCCGCTGGTATCAAGGACGACTTCCTGTTCATCAACGACATCACGGGTGGCGTGATTCCGAAGGAATTCATCCCGTCGGTTGAAAAGGGCCTCCGCGAGACGATCACTGCCGGCCCGCTGGCTGGGTTCCCGGTCGTTAACGTCAAGGTCAAGCTGGTCTTCGGCTCGTACCATGACGTCGATTCGTCGGAAATGGCGTTCAAGCTCGCTTCGTCGATGGCGTTCAAGCAGGGCTTCGCCAAGGCGCAGCCGGTGCTGCTCGAGCCGATCATGAAGGTGGAGGTCGTGACGCCGGAAGATTACGTCGGTGACATCATGGGTGACCTCAGCCGCCGTCGTGGCATGCTGACCGGTCAGGACGATACGCCGTCGGGCAAGACCATCAACGCGATGGTTCCGCTTGGCGAGATGTTCGGCTACGCCACCACGATCCGCTCGTTGAGCCAGGGTCGCGCGATGTTCACGATGGAATTTGACCACTACGATCCGGCGCCGAAGAATGTCGCCGACGAGGTCATGAAGAAGTCCTGATAGGGGCTTCTTCTTCCACCCCATTCAACGATCTTTAGAGGTTCCAAGTCATGGCAAAGGGTAAGTTTGAGCGTAACAAGCCGCACGTCAACGTCGGCACCATCGGCCACGTCGACCACGGCAAGACCACGCTGACCGCCGCTCTCACCAAGATCGGCGCAGAGCGCTTCGGTGGCGAGTTCAAGGGCTACGACCAGATCGACGCAGCTCCGGAAGAGAAGGCTCGTGGTATCACGATCTCGACCGCCCACGTGGAATACGAATCGGCGACGCGTCACTACGCGCACGTCGATTGCCCGGGTCACGCTGACTACGTCAAGAACATGATCACCGGTGCTGCCCAGATGGACGGCGCGATCCTGGTGTGCTCGGCCGCTGACGGCCCGATGCCGCAGACCCGTGAGCACATCCTGCTCTCGCGTCAGGTCGGCGTGCCGTACATCCTGGTGTTCCTGAACAAGGCCGACATGGTCGACGACGCCGAGCTCATGGAGCTCGTCGAGATGGAAGTTCGCGAACTGCTGTCGAAGTACGACTTCCCGGGCGACGACACCCCGATCATCAAGGGTTCGGCTCGCCTCGCCCTTGACGGCGACCAGTCGGAAATCGGCGTGCCGGCGATCATCAACCTGGTTGATGCGCTCGACACCTGGATCCCGACCCCGGAGCGTGACGTCGACAAGACCTTCCTGATGCCGGTCGAAGACGTGTTCTCGATCTCGGGCCGCGGCACCGTCGTGACCGGTCGTATCGAGCGTGGCGTCATCAAGGTCGGCGAAGAAATCGAAGTCGTCGGTATCCGCGATACCCAGAAGACCACGGTCACGGGCGTCGAAATGTTCCGTAAGCTGCTCGACCAGGGCCAGGCTGGCGACAACGCCGGTCTCCTGCTCCGCGGCCTGAAGCGTGACGACGTGCAGCGCGGCCAGGTTCTGGCCAAGCCGGGCACGATCAAGCCGCACACCCAGTTCGAAGCTGAGGTGTACGTGCTGTCGAAGGACGAGGGTGGCCGTCATACCCCGTTCTTCAACAACTATCGTCCGCAGTTCTACTTCCGCACCACCGACGTGACCGGCGCGATCAAGCTGCCGGAAGGCGTCGAGATGGTGATGCCGGGCGACAACGTGAAGATGGCTGTCACGCTGATCCACCCGATCGCCATGGACGAAGGCCTGCGCTTCGCTATCCGCGAAGGCGGCCGCACCGTCGGCGCCGGCGTGGTTTCGAAGGTCACGGCCTAAGCGGTATTTCCCCCACGGGGGAGTGAAAAAGGCGGGGGCGAAGGCCTCCGCTTTTTTTTTGGCTATTTTTTAGCCAACAGGGGTTCCCATTTCAAAACTACCTGGCTATAATCGTCGGGCTATATCCCCTGAGCGCCCCCTGGCGCCGGGACCACGCGAAATGAGGTGCATGGAATGCGCTTCGAGTTCGCAGGCAAGGAAGCCGGATGGGATGCCGCACCAGGCCGACGGAGCGCAAGCTCTGTTGACCTAATGTGTTGCGCGTTCTATACTTTTCTGTCTGGGCAGGCCGTTTTCGCGGCCTGCCCGACTATTTCGGGTCGTTTAGGGCGCTTCGCGGCGTTCCCGGGCGGCCCGTTGCAGCACCCGTAGTACGTAGTAATTGGGTTGTGCGGGGTGGCGAGAAGCTACTCCGAATCACAAGAACGTTCTTTCGATAACAGGACACGGTTTTATGGCGAACCAAAAGATTCGCATCCGGCTCAAGGCGTTCGATCATCGTCTGATCGACCGTTCGGCCAGCGAAATCGTCGAGACGGCCAAGCGCACTG
>Ga0157369_10000705_pt1 | contig 43131 bp, 45 predicted proteins | sample C25metaG_FD_113461 | JGI IMG/M metagenome (GOLD analysis project Ga0157369, IMG submission 113461) | Corn rhizosphere microbial communities from Kellogg Biological Station, Michigan, USA - C2-5 metaG | ecosystem: Host-associated > Plants > Roots > Rhizosphere > Soil | place: USA: Michigan... | reverse complement strand
GATCCCGCCGAACTTCCTGGAGAACATCCTGGCCGACCTGCGGAACAGCGGCATCGTTGCGAGCAGGCGCGGCGCGGAGGGTGGCTACTGGCTCGCGAAGCCTGCGGACGAGGTCACGCTCGCCGACGTCATCCGTGCGGTTGACGGCCCTCTTGCGAATGTCCGGGGCGTTCGGTCGGAGCAGCTCGAGTACGACGGCAGCGCGGCCAAGCTGCTCGACGTGTGGGTTGCCGTGCGCGCGAGCCTGCGCGGCGTGCTCGAGCAGGTCACGCTTGCCGACGTGGCGAGCGGGAAGCTACCCGCGTCGGTTGAGGAGCTCGCGAAGAGCCCCGGCGCTTGGGAACCGCACTAAAGGAGCTTCCCCATCTCGAGCGAGTCGTAGAGCTCGCCGTTCTTCCGGCGGTAATGCTTCACGCGCCTGCCCTCTTCGGCGAATCCGTGCTTGCGGTAGAGCGCGATCGCGCGCTCGTTGTGGGCGAACACGCCGAGGCTCAACTTGTGGACTCCTTGATCGCGCGCCCACTCTTCCGCGACGTCCATCAGCGCCGAGCCAAGGCCCTTGCCGCGCCAGCCCTTCGCCACGCACATCCCGATCTCGGCGAAGCCGTGTCGCGACTTCTGCACGTGGATCGAGCCGATGATCTCGCCGTCCGCCTCCGCGAGGAATGCGCCTTCGAGATTCCACGAGGCGGCGCGCGCGTCGACGTCGACGGGCGGCTCGGTGCCGAGCCCGACGTTCTCGTCGACGACGGCGGCCCACATCACGGCAAGCGGACGCCGGTCGGCATCCACTGCGCGGCGAATCGAGAACTCGCTCATGCGAGCGACGCTAGCTAAAAGATTGTCTCGCGCGTTGGCCGCACATAGACGATTTGGCCGCTTGCGAGCTCGAGCTGGTCGGCCCGTTCCCGCGTGAGCTGAATCGTCAGGCGCTCGCCGTCATCACGCACGAGCTCTGCGCGCACCTCGTGCCCGAGGTGCGCGAGCCGTTCCACCAAGGCTTCCCGCGTCGAACCGTTGGGATCGAGCGTGATCTGCAGGTCGTGCGGCCGCACCCAGCCGTCTCCGAAGCGATTCGCCTGGCCGACGAACGACATCACGAACTCGTTCACGGGCTCGTCGTAGAGAACCTGCGGCGGCGCGACCTGCTCGACGCGGCCGGCATTCATCACGACGACGCTGTCGGAGATCTCCATCGCCTCCTCCTGGTCGTGCGTGACGAACACCGTGGTGGTGTGCGTCTCCTCGTGCAGTTGCCGGAGCCACGCGCGCAACTCCAGGCGCACGCGCGCGTCGAGCGCGCCGAACGGCTCGTCGAGCAGCAGCACCTTGGGTTTGGCCGCCAGTGCGCGGGCGAGTGCCATCCGCTGGCGCTGGCCGCCCGAGAGCTGAGCCGGGTAGCGATGGCCGAAGCCTTGGAGCTGCACGAGCTCGAGCAGCTCGTCGACGCGCTCGCGGATCTCGTCGCGCGGCTGCTTGCGGATCTTCAGCGCGAACGCGACGTTGTCGCGCACTGTCATGTGCTTGAACGCGGCGTAGTGCTGGAACACGAAGCCGACGCCGCGATTCTGGGGCGACAGCGGCGTCGCGTCCTCACCGTCGAGCTCGACCGTGCCGGCGTCCGGACGCTCGAGCCCCGCGATCACACGGAGCAAAGTGGACTTGCCGCTCCCGCTCGGGCCGAGCAGCGCCGTGAGCGAGCCCGACGCGACGTCGATGGAGACGTCGGCGAGCGCCGTGAAGTTGAGAAAGCGCTTGCTGACGTTGCGAACGCGGATCGACATCAGGCGGCTCCTTCCTTGGGCTTCAGCAATGTCATGACGGCCAGAACGACGAGCGCGACGCCGCAGAGCGCAAGCGAGATGCCGTATGCGCCGGCCTGGTTCAAGTTCTCGTAGTAGTCCTGCACGCGGAGCGTTGCCGTCTCGGTCCGGCCGGAGATGCCGCCGGAGACGATCGCGACCGCGCCGTACTCGCCGAGGCAGCGCGCCGTCGTGAGCACGACGCCGTAGATCACCGCCCAGCGGATTGACGGCAGCGTGATCCGCCAGAACGTCTGCCAACCGGAAGCACCCAGGGTGTGCGCCGCCTGTTCCTGCTCGTCGCCGATCTCGCGCAGCGTCGGCACGACTTCGCGCGCCACGAACGGCACCGATACGAACACGGTGGCGAGCACCATCGCCGGCAGCGCGAACAGCACCTGGATGTTGATCGACGGGCCGAGCCAACCGGTTCGTCCATAGAGCAAGAAGAGCGAGAGCCCGACGACGACGGGGGAGAGCGCGAGCGGCAGATCGACGAAGGCGTTCAGCAACCCCTTGCCGGGGAAGCGGCGCCGCACGATCGCGAGCGCGCACGTCACGCCGAAGATCGTGTTCAACGGCACCGCGATCGCCGCGAGGATCAGCGTGACCTTGAATGCGTGCACCGTGTCGGCTTCGGTGAGCGCGCTCCACGCCTTGCCGACACCTTCGGCTTCGATGCGCCAGAAGATCATCGAGATCGGGGCGAGCAGGACCACGGCCAGATAGCCGAGCGCCGCATAGCGGACGGCGAGCCTACGCACGCTCGTGCCTCGTTGCGACCCGGCGCATCGCGCCGATCAGGAGCAGGACGGCGAACGAGATCGCGAGCAAAAGCACGGCGACCGCGGCTGCGCCGGTGGCGTTGCCGCTCTGGCTCTGCTCGAGCACGTAGACCGACGCAACCTCGGTGCGGAAAGGCAGGTTGCCGGAGAGGATCACGATCGCGCCGATCTCGCCGACCGCGCGCGCGAACGCCATCGCGACGCCGGAGAGGATCCCGGGCAACACGTTCGGCAGCACGATCCGGAAGAAGACGGCGGTCTCGCGGGCGCCGAGCGAGCGTGCCGCTTCTTCCATCGTGCGGTCGAGCTCGAGCAGCACCGGCTGCACCGTGCGCACCACGAACGGCAGCGTCACGAAGAGCAACACGAGGTAGATCGCCGCGCGCGTGAACGCAAGGTGGATGCCGACAGGCGAGTCGGGGCCGTAGAGCGCGAGCGTCACGAGGCCTGCGACGATGGTCGGCAGCGCAAACGGCAGGTCGACGAGCGCGTTGACGACGCTCTTGCCGGGGAATTCGTCGCGCACCAGCACCCAAGCGACCAGCGTCCCGCTGACGGCGTTCGTCAGTGCGACGAGCGCCGCGACGACGAGTGTCAGCTTCAGCGCCGCGACTGCTTCAGGCGACGAGACCGACGACCAGAAGCCGCTCCAACCATCGCTGCGCGACGACGAGACGAGCGCCGCGATCGGCAGCGCGACGATCACCGTCAGGAACGTCGTGACGAAGCCGAGCGAGAGGGCCGTGCCGGCCCCCTCGCTGCGGGTCGCGCGAAAGCTGTAGGCGAGGCTAGCCAGACGTCGGCCCGCCGTCCTGCTGCTCGATCTTCACCATGCGCCCGTTCTTCGGGTTGAACCAGACCTTGTCGGCCGTGCGCCAGCCGCCGATGTACTTCGCATCGATCGTGACCAGGCCGGACGGCTGCGGGAACGCCTTCTTCACGGACGCTTCCGCGGCGACCTTGCGGTTCACGGGGCGGTAGCCGTACTGCGCGAAGATCTGCTGCGCCGGCGCCGACTTGAGGAAGAGCGCGAATGCGTTCGCGGCAGCTTTGTTCCTGCTGTTCTGCAGCACGGCGACGGGAAGCTGGATCAGCATCGTCTGGTGCGGGATCACGAACTGGACGTTCTTGCCCGCGAGCCGCGCGTTGATCGCCTCGCTTTCGTACGTGATCAGCACGTCGCCCTTGCCCGAGAGGAACGTGTTGAACGCGTTCGAGCCGGAGGTGTCTTGCGACACGACGTGCGTGAACAGCTTCTGCACGTACGCGGTTGCCTGCGCGTCGGTCTTGCCGAGGCGGCGTTCGGCGCCGTACGCCGCCATGATGTTCCACTTCGCCGAGCCTGAGCTGAACGGGTTCGGCGTCACGACTTGCACGCCGGGCTTGAGCAGGTCGTTCCAGCCCTTGATCCGCTTCGGGTTGCCGTCGCGCAGCACGAAGACGACCACCGAGCTCGCGCCGATGCCGTCGTATGACATGCGGTTCCACTTCGAGCTCACGAGTCCGGCGTCGACGAGCAGGTTCACGTCGTCGCCGGTCGAGAGGAGGACGACGTCGGCGGGCTGGCCCGCGACTACCGCCTTCGCCTGGTTGGTCGACGGGCCGTAGGACTGGGTGAAGGAGACGCCTTGTCCGGCGGGCGTCGCCTGGAACGCCGGGATCAGCTTCGCCAGCACCGGTTTCGGCGTCGAGTAGGCGACCAGGCTGAGCGTCGTGCCCTTCGAGGACGCGCCGGCCGCGCTCGCGACGGCCAGGGCGGCGGCCGCAGCCGCAAGCAGTGTCAACTTCTGAGGTTTGTTCATCGTCATGGTGAACAAATAACATAAGCAAAGCTCATGCGTCAAATAAGGTCTGTCGGGGACATGTCTGGGGACAGTCCCCGGACGGGTCTCGTTAGGACTTGGCCGGGAAGGACACGCGGTGGCCGCCGGCGAGCACCTTCACCAGCGCGCGGAGCCGGTACCCCCGCGGCAGGAGGGCGTAGAAGACGCCGCCGTCGAGCTTCGGCCAGACCGTGCCGCCGCGGGAGAGCCGCGCGATCACGGCGCGCACGCCGCGGCCGGCGATCCCGGCGATGACGACGCGCGTGCCGTCGCGTCCGGTGGCGTACGAGATCTGGTCGGCGGTGAGTGTCGATGCGCAGCTCGACACGCGCGGGCCGCGATAACAGGCGCCGTCGCCTTTGCGGGTGACGGTGATCGTCGCGCCGTCGATCCGCACCGAGTGGTTACCCGCGCTGACGAGCGTCGCGCGGGCCCCGGCCACTCCGGAGGTCGCGGCCGACGAACCGAGCGCGCCCGTGACCGCAAACACCGCGGCGAGGGTCACGGCGCCCAGCGCCCCGAACACCAACCCACGCTCACGGCTCAGCACCACGCCCAAAGCGTTCCCGCCCGCCCAGCTAGCCAAAACGTGTAGGGTCGCGCCGCAAGCAGCCGGGAGAGACCGCTTGATGACGAGCGACGCTGCTGCGGCGACCGCCGGCGCGAGAGCGCTTGCGGAAGCGCGCCGTCACCTCGGCGTGCGCGAGTCGCCGCCCGGCTCGAACTGCACGCAGTTCGGGCGCTGGTTCGGCGTCGACGGCGTCCCCTGGTGCGCGATCTTCGCGAGCTACTGCTACGACCGCGGCGCCGGCATCGTGCTCTGCCACGGCTGGCACGGGGCGGGCGTCTACCCGAGGAAGGGCGTGGCGTACGTCCCGACGCTCGAGGCCTGGCTGCGCGCGACCGGCCGCTGGCTCGAACGTGACGAAGGCGCGCAGCCCGGCGACCTCGCCATCTTCGACTGGGACGGCGGCGAGCCCGACCACTGCGGCCTCGTCGAGCACGCGCTCGGCCGCGGCCGCATCTCCACGGTCGAGGGAAACACCGGCGTCGGCAACGACTCGAACGGCGGCGCCGTGATGCGGCGCGAGCGCTCGCTGGCGCAGGTCGCGGGCTTCGGCCGGATGTACTAGCCGCCGGCCGCTTCGGCCTTGCGGAGCCCGCTGTACGACCAGACCACGAAGAACGCAACCAGCCCGAGGCCGACGCCAAACGCTGCCGCCACTTGCGTCGGCTCGCCTTCGATGAAGCCACGGCCCGACTCGAGTAGGAACGTCAGCGGATTCACGCGCGCGACGGCGTGGATCCATCCGCGCAGCAGGTGCAGCGGCACGTACACCGGCGCGAGGAACAGCGCCATGAAGACCGGCGTCTGCATCAGCGGCCCCGCCTGCACGGTGCGGAAGCGCATCGCGACGCCGCACGCCCAGAGCACGCCGATCTGGTTCATCAGCACCGCGAGCGCGTACATGCCGAACACGTCGACCCCGTCGCCGCCGATCTTCATGCCGACTGCCAGCGCAACACACGTCAATACGGCGGCGATCATGATCCAGCGGATGAGCGCGGAGAGCGCGTAACCGAGCACGATGCCGCTGCGTCGCGGCGCAGAGACGAGCAGGCGCCGCGCGAAGCCGCGCTCGAAGTCGCGCGCGATGCCGAAGCCGGTGAACACGCCGCCGAACGCTGCCGACTGCAGGAGCACGAACACGAACTGGAAGGCGGTGTAGCCGCCGTGGAAGTCGAACCCGGGAACGTGGCGCAGCCGAGACAAGCCGCCGGCGAACGCTGTGAAGTTCAGTAGCGGGAACAACATCGGCGGCAGGAAGAGAGACGGGTTTTTGAGCAGGATCGTCGTCTGCCGGTATGCGACCGCTGTCGCAACGTCGATGCGCTGTCTCATGTGCGCGCCATCCTCACCTTGAGCTGGCGCGCAGCCAGCGCCATCGCGACCGCGATCAGCCCGAGCACCAGCCCGAAGCCGAGCAGGAGCGCCTCGGCGTTCCAGCCTTCGATGATCAGCGACCGCAACGCCTCGATGAAATAGCTGACCGGGTTCACCGTTGCGATGTCGCGGAACCAGCCCACCTCGATGAGGTTGCGCGGCAGGTTCATGCTCGAGATGAAGAGCGTGAAGAAGAGCAGCGGGAACTGCGCCTGCACGCCTTCGCCCGAGCCGGTGCGCAGGCCGAGCCACAAGCCGAGCGTCCCGAAGCCGACTGCGATCAGCACCGCGAGCACAAGAATCAGCAGCGCGCCCGCCGCGCCCGCGTCGACGTGCACGCCGGCGATCAGTCCGACGAACAGGTAGACGACGGCCTGCACGGCGCCGAGCCCGACCGCGCCGCCGATCTGCCCGAGCAGCAGCGCCGAGCCGCGCACCGGCGTCAACGCAAGCCGGTTCAGAAAACCTGTGTCGATGTCGCGTGCGAGGTCGGTGCCTGCGATCGCAGATGCGAACAGCGCGCCCTGCATGAACGAGAACGGCAGGAAGAAGTCGAGGAACGAGTTCGTCGGAAAGCCCGGAAGGTGCGTCGCGGCTCTGAGGCCGTTCGAATTCACCGCCATCAGCATCAGTGGGAAAAGCAGCGGCGGGATCCACACACCCGGCTGCCGGAACGTGCGAATGAACGAGCGCTGCGCGATCAACACCACTTGCGTGGCAAAAACCCTCACTCGGACTCGGCGCCCTCCAACGAACGCCCGGTCTTCGCGAGGAAGACGTCGTCCAGCGTCGGTTGGTGCAGGTTGATCTGCTCCGCGCGCAGGCCCTCCAGGTCGAGCGCGCGGATCACTTCCGGCAGTGCGCCGTGCCCGTCGAGTTGCACCGCGTGCGCGCCGGGTCGTGACGCCGTCTCGGTCCCGAAGCGCGCGAGCAGACCGCGCAGCCGCTCGAGCTCCTGGGGCTGCTCGGGCACGACTTCGACTGTTGGTTTTCCGATCTCCGCCTTCAGCTGCGCAGGCGTTCCCTCGGCGACGATGTGGCCGTGGTCGATGATCCCGACGCGGTCGGCGAGCACGTCCGCCTCCTCGAGGTACTGCGTCGTGAGGAACACGGTGACGCCCTCTTCGCGTGCGAGCCTCGCTACTTCTTCCCAGAGAGCGGTGCGGCTCTGTGGGTCGAGGCCTGTCGTCGGCTCGTCCAGGAAGAGGATGGCCGGGTCGTGGATCAGCGCGAGCGCGAGGTCGAGTCGGCGCTTCATGCCGCCGGAGTACGTGCGCACCTTGCGGTCGGCGGCGAACGTCAGGCCGACGCGGTCGAGCAGCTTCCCCATCAGCTGCGTGCGCTGCTCGCCGTGGATCGAGTGCAGCGACGCCTGCAGGCGCAGGTGCTCGCGGCCGGTCAAGAACGGGTCGAGCGCCGCCTCCTGGAGCGCCGCCCCGATCACCGAGCGAACCTTGGCCCCCTCCCTGACGACGTCGTAGCCGGCGACCGTCGCGCGCCCGGAGGTGGGTGGGAGCAGCGTGGTCAGCATGTGCACGGTGGTCGACTTGCCGGCCCCGTTCGGGCCGAGAAAGCCGTAGATCTCGCCGGGCCTGATCGACAGGTCGATCCCGTCGACCGCGCGCACATCCTTGAAGACCCGAGCCAGCCCCTCGACTTCGATTCCCTCGCCGGCCCGCATATTCAAAAACATATCGACGCGCGCTATACTTGTGACCGCAAGTATGGCCACCAAGACGCAGGCACCTCCCGAACAATTCGAAGCGTGGGTCTCGTTCCTGCGGGCGCACGCGGCGCTCACCCGTGAGCTCTCCGCGCAGCTTTTGCGCGACCACGGGCTGACGATCAACGACTACGAGGTGCTGTTGCACCTGTCGCGCGAGGAGGGCGGGATGCTGCGTCGCGTCGATCTCGCGGAACGCGTCATCCTCACCGCATCCGGGATCACGCGGCTGCTCGACGGGCTCGAGCGTCAGGGGTTCGTCGAGAAGGCGAATTGCGAGACCGACGCGCGCGTGACCTACGCGAAGCTGACCGACGCCGGGCGAGCGAAGCTGCGCCAAGCTGGCAAAACGCACCTCGCAGGCATCGACGAGCTGTTCACAAGCCGCTACTCCGGCTCGGAGCTGGCGACGCTCGCCGACCTGCTCTCGCGGCTGCCGATGACCGGCGGCGATTGCGACAGCAAGCCCATCTCCTGCGCCTGAACTTCGAGGTCCTTCGCCAGGCTGCGGAACGGGCCGTCGACCGCGAGTAGCGTGTCGAACGTCCCGCGTTGCGTGACGCGGCCATGCTCGACGACACAGATCTCGTCGGCGCGGCGAACGGTGGCGAGGCGGTGCGCGATGATGATCGACGTCCGGCCGCGCAACAGCCGGTCGAGCGCGCGCTCGATCAGGATCTCGGTCGGCCGGTCGATGTTGGACGTTGCCTCGTCGAGGATCAGGATGCGCGGGTCGGCGAGCAGCGCACGCGCGATCGAGATCAGCTGACGCTCGCCGGCCGACAGCCCTGCGCCACCCTCACGCACCGGATGTGCGAGGCCGTCGTCGAAGCGGCGCGCGATGCGATCGATGCCAACCGCCTTCGCGACGTCCTCGACCTGCTCGTCGGTGGCGTTCGGCTGCGCGAAGCGAATGTTGCTCGCGATCGTCCCTGAAAAGAGAAATGGGTCCTGAAGAACAACTCCGAGCTGGCGGCGATAGTTACGCAGCTCGAGCGTGCGCAGGTCGTGCCCGTCGACGCGCACCGCGCCCGAATCCGGGTCGTAGAAGCGGCCGACGAGCTTCGCTGACGTCGACTTGCCGCCGCCCGACTCGCCGACGAGTGCGAGGCAGCCGCCGACCGGGATGTGGAGGCTGACCGCATGCAGCACCGGGTCGCGTCCGTACGCGAAGGTCACCTCGTCGAAGACGAGATCGCCTTCGATGTCGAGCTTCTGCGCCTTCGGCTGGTTGTGGATCTCGGCTTCGGTGTCGAGGACGCTCGAGATCTTCTCCATCGCGGCCCCGGCTGACTGCACCTGGCCGTAGATGTCCGACAGCTCCTGCAGCGGCTGGAAGATCAGGTTGAGCACGAAGACGCCGCTGACCACCGAGCCGATCGTGAGCGAGCCGTGCGTGATCAGCCGACCGCCGATCCACAGCACCGACACCATCGACACCGCACTGAGTACCTCAATTCCTGGGAAGAAGAGGGAGTTGAGCCACTGCGCGTGCGTGTTCGTGCGGCGGTTCGCGTCGTTCGCCTTGTCGAACTCGTCGAGGAACGCGCGCTCGCGGTTGAACGCCTGGATCACCGCCATGCCCGACACCGACTCGGCGATCTGCGCGGTCATGATCGCGATCGTCTCGCGCACGCGTAGGAAGGCCGCGTGCGAGCTCACTTGGAACCGTCGCGCGATGATCAACGTCGGCGGCAGGATCACGAGTGCTGCGAGCGCGAGGCGCCAGTCGATGATGAACAGTCCGACGACGGCCGCAAGGATCGTGAGCGTGTTCACGACGAGCGTGGTCAAGCCCTGCGAGAGGACGTCCGAGAGCGCGTCGGCGTCCGACGTGAGACGCGCGATGATCCAGCCTGCCTTCTGCTCGCTGAAGTAGCGGAGCGACAGCGTCGTCAGGTGGTCGAAGAGATCCTGGCGCAGCCCGAGCACGACGTTCTGGCCGACCTTTGCGAGGCCGCGCACCAGCGTCGTCTGCAGCAGCCACGCGATGGCGCTGACGCCGAGATAGATGCCGACGTCGACGGCGAGGCGCGTCGGGTGCTTGTGGCCCATGCCCTTGTCGATCGCATCCCTGACGATGAGCAGTGCGGCGACCGGCGCGGCCGCCATCAGCACGCCCAGCACGAGTAGGAACGTGACTGGCCGGCGCTGGCCGAGGAGGTACCGGCTGAGCCGCGAGAGGCCGGTGCGCTGCTTACGCAACCGCGCTCACCTCCTCGCCGAAGAGCGCGGCGAAGAGCACGCCGCTCGTGAGCAACTCTGCCGGCGTTCCGGACTCGACGATCTCGCCGTCGCTCAATACGACTGCGCGGTCTGCGACCTGCACGGTCGACAGGCGCTGCGTCGCGAGCAGCACCGTGCGGCCGGCGAGCGCGGGGCGGAGGTTGAGCACGAGGTGGCGCTCGGTCTGCGTGTCGACCGCCGACATCGGGTCGTCGAGCACGATCACGCGCGCGCCACCGATCAGCGCTCGCGCGAGCGCGACGCGCTGCCGCTGGCCGCCGGAGAGGTTGACGCCGCGCTCTCCGATCAGCGTGTCGTAGCCGTCGGGGAGATCCTCGGCGAAGTGGGCGACACCCGCCGCCTCGCACGCGGCCAGCACCTCGTCCCACGGAGCATCGGGACGAGCGGCCATCAGGTTCTCGCGCAGCGGGATCGAGAAGAGGATCGGGCGCTGCGTGACGATTGCGACCGCACTGCGCAGGTCGGCGATCGAGAGCTCGCGCACGTCGACGCCGCCGAGCAGCACGCGGCCCACGGTCGGGTCGTAGAAGCGCGGCAGCAGGTTGAGCAGCGACGTCTTCCCGGCCCCGGTGGGGCCGCAGATCGCGATGACTTCGCCGGGCGCCACCTCGAGCTCGACACCCGTGAGCACCTCGCTGCCCGTGTTGTAGGCGAAATGGACGTTCTCGAACTGCACGGAAAGCGGGCCGTCGGGCACCGCGCGCGGGGAGCCCGGCTCGGGGATCGTCTCGATGCCGCGCAGCCAGGCGAAGCTGCGCGACGCCGACGCGGTTGCACGCTGCGCGAGCGACAGGATCCAGCCGAGTGCTTCGAGCGGCCAGACCAGCTGCAGCAGCAGCTGGTAGAAGAGATAGAACTGGCCGGTCGTCAGGTGGTCGTGGATCACGTCGTGGCCGCCGAAGTACACGACCGCGGCGATCGACACCGTCGGCAGGAAGATCATCCCCGGCAGGAAGGTCGCTTCGACGCGCGCCTGGCGGACGACGCCGTCGCGCACGAAGCCGGCCTTCTGGCCGAAGCGCTCCTGCACATCGTCCTCGCGGCCGAACGCCTGCACCATCTCGATGCCGACGACGGACTCGTCTGCCGCCTCGGTCACGTCAGCCTTCAGCTGCTGCACGTGCCGTGAGATCGGCATCACCTTCCGGCCGAAGTTGTAGGTGAGGATCGCGACGGCGGGCATCGCGATCAGCGCGATCGCGGCCAGCTTCACGTTCACAACGAAGAGGACGATCGCGATGCCGCAGATCATCATCAGCGACTGCAGGCCCTGCGTCATGCCCCAGCCGATGAAGTAGCGAATCGGATAGAGGTCGTTGGTCGCGCGCGAGACGACCTGGCCGGTCGCGTGCGCGTCGTAGAACGCGCGCGGGTAGCGCAGGTACGCCTGGTAGAGCAGCTCGCGCATGCGCGCCTCGACGCGGATGCCGGTGCGCGATGTCGCGTAGCGGCGCGTGAAGTTGATCGGGAAGCGAATGAGGGCGAGCACGAGCACGATCAGCAGGTAGGGCCAGAGCGCGCCGCGGTGATGGCCCGCCGCCGGCGCGATCGAGTCGTCGATCGCGTGCTGGACGACGAGCGGGATCGCCAGCGAGATCGCGCTGTACGCGAACGCGCAGACAAGGCCCACCGCCACCAGTCGGCGTTCGCGCCGCCAGAGGCCCGCCAAGCCCTTCGCGGTCGGCACGAAGCCGAGGTCGGCGGGGTCCACGCTCAAAAACGAACGCCCGCTCATGTTTCGAGGCTACCAGCGGCATGAGAAGCTAGGCCCGATGCCGTCCCTCGTATCATTGGTGCCGTTCGCGATCGGCTCGGTGCTGATCACGATCGCGCCGGGACCCGACATGGCGCTGATCACGCGCCAGGTCCTCGCGCACGGCCAGCGCGTCGCGCGCGCGACGATCGCCGGCAACGTCACCGGGGTGCTCGTGCACGCCATGCTCGTCGCATTCGGGTTGTCCGCGGTGCTACTCGCGTCGGTGAAGGTCTTCGATGCGGTGAAGATCGCCGGAGCCGTGTATCTCGTGTATCTCGGCGTCACGTCGATTCGTCACGCACGCCGTCCTGCCGACGACGAGGAGGGGCCGGTCGCGCGCTCGCGTACCACCGGTTACCGGCAAGGGCTCTTCAGCACGCTGCTCAATCCGAAGCCGATCCTGTTTCTCGCGACGTTCCTGCCGCAGTTCGTGAACCCGGACGGAAACGTGACGCTGCAAGTGCTCGGCCTCGGCGGCTTCCACGCACTCGTTGCCGCGCTGTGGCTGCCGTTGTACGCAGCGTTTGTAGGCCGCTTGCACGTCGTTCTCACGCGGCGGCGCGTGCGAATGTGGCTCGAGCGTGCGACCGGTGTGGTGCTGATCTCGTTCGGGCTACGGCTAGCGCTTGGCCACCGCTAGCGCGAGCGACTGCTAACTCGGATCGAGCAAGAGCAGCCTGCGACGACCTAGACAGAGGGGCGATGCCTGTCGACGATGGCCGCCGTGTCGGTGCCGGGCGGGAGCGTCCCGTAGGCCGAGCCCGTCCGCGCGCGGAACGCATCCGAGACCGCGGCCGGCGCATGGCGGACGAGGAGCGAAGCCTGAAGGGCGAGCGCGAGCCGCTCGACCGCGAACCGGGCGCCGGCCTCGTCCCGCTCGGCCGCCGCCTCTTCGGCCGACCTGTTCAGCGCAGCGTCACCTGCGAGCGAGATCTCGTCGAGCAGCGCTTCGAGCGACTCGGGTTCCCGCCGTAGCGCGCGGAGCACGTCGAGACAGACAACGTTCCCTGATCCCTCCCAGATCGACTGGAGCGGCTGCTGCCGGTAGATCCGCGGCATTCCCGATTCTTCGATGTACCCGTTGCCTCCGAGGCATTCGAGGGCTTCTGCAGCGTGACCAGGGCCCCGCTTGCAGATCCAGTACTTCGCGACCGCTGTCGCAATCCGGGCGAACGCCGCCTCGCGCGCGTCCGTCGCGCGCCGGTCGTACGCGCGTGCGAGCCGCAGCGCGGTCAACGTCGCCGCCTCCGACTCGACGCAGAGATCGGCGAGCACGTTCCGCATCAACGGCTGGTCGGCGAGCAGCGCCCCGAACGCCGTTCGGTGTGCGGCGTGGTGCGTGGCCTGCTCGACCGCCTGCCGCATCGCCGCTGCCGTCCCGAGGACACAGTCGAGCCGCGTGTGGACGACCATCTCGACGATCGCCCGGACGCCGCGCCCCTCGTCGCCGACGATCCGCGCCCACGCGCCTTCGAGCTCGATCTCGCTCGAGGCGTTCGAGCGGTCGCCGAGCTTGTCCTTGAGCCGCTGGATGCGGAAACTCTTGTCGCGAGGCATCAGGAAGCAGGAGAGGCCGCCCGGCGCCTGCGCGAGTACGAGGAACGCGTCGCTCATCGGCGCCGAGCAGAACCACTTCGCGCCGTCGAGCAGATACTCGTCGCCGCCGATCGGGCGCGCGGTCGTCGTGTTGGCCCGCACATCCGAGCCTCCTTGCCGCTCGGTCATCGCCATCCCGCAGAGCGCACCGTCGCCGTACGTGGTCGATGTCAGGCGCGGCTCCCATTCGGCTGCGAGGTGCGGCGCGGCAGTGCGCAACGCGGGTACCGCCGCGTGCGTCATCGACACCGGACAGCCGTGCCCGGCCTCCACCTGCGCGGCGAGCATGAACAGCGCGGCGCGCGCGACGTGCGCGCCGTCGCGCTCCTCCGTCCACGAGAGCGAATGGAGCCCATGCGCGAGGGAGAGCCGCATCAGCTCGTGCCACGCGGGATGAAACTCGACCTCGTCGATGCGCTCGCCGTAGCGGTCGTGCGTGCGGAGCTTCGGGGGGTTCTCGTTCGCGAGCCTGCCCCAGTCGAGCGGCTCGCCGGTGAGGACACGGCCGAAGCTCGAGCAGCGTTCGGCCGCCCAGCCTCCGCCTTCGCGCTCGAGCGCCTCCACGAGCGGCCGGTTGCGGTCGAAGAGGTCGTGCCCGGCGAGGGGCGGGACCTGGTTCGCGGGGCTCACCACTGCGAAAGGCTCGCATATAGGTGTTCAATTTCGCGGCGGGGGTATGCCGCAGGCTGCCACGAAGCCCCTCGTCCTTATCGTCGTCCTCGCGACCGCCCTGGCGTCGGGCGCGCAGGCCAAAGGCCCGTCGACGCTCGACCAGCTCGCGGCGAGCAAGCTCGGCCTGTCGTGCTCCAAGGTCACCACCTCGGACAACGTCGCCTACATGAAGTGCTCCGGCGAGATCCCGAGCTTCGATGGCCTCGGCCTCGACACCGACGTCTCCATCCCGCTCGGCGTGACGCAGGCGCGGCAGACGCTCGTCATGCTGCACGGCTGGTCGCAGGACAAGACGTACTGGGAGGCCGACACGACGACCGGCGACGGCGCCGACACGTGGCACTGGAACAACGCGTGGTTCGTGTCGCAGGGCTGGGTCGTCGTCAACTACACGGCGCGCGGCTTCCAGGAGTCGTGCGGCATCGCCGACCAGGACGCGAACTGCACACCGAACGGCTACACGCACCTCGCCGACCGGCGGTTCGAGACGCGCGACTCGCAGCTCCTTCTCGGCAAGCTCGTCGACGCCGGCATCGCGAACGCGAAGGAGCTTGCGTCCACGGGCGACTCATACGGTGGCGGCCAGACGTGGCTGCTCGCCACGTCGCTGCCGTGGCAGAGCCCGAACGGCGTGAAGCTCCAACTCGCCGCAGGCGTGCCGAAGTACGGGTGGACGGATCTCCTCGACTCGCTTGCGCCGAACGGCCGCGCCACTCCCGCCGTCACTCAGCCCACGAACCACGAAAGCCCGTACGGCATCGCGAAGCTGAGTTACATCGCCGGGCTGTGGGCGGTGGGCCGCGCCGAGGCGAACGGCCGTTACAACGAGAACCCGCTCGACTTCGGGACGAACCTCGACTATCAGCTCGCACGCGTTCAGCAGGGCGAGCCGTACGACGCGAGCATCGACCCCGGGCTGCAGGCGACCGTCGAGTCGTACCGCTACCGCGACGCGTTCGACGCCACCGACTACCTCGCCGCGCTGCAGGCAGGCACGGCGCGCGCGGTGCCGTTGTTCTCGATCCAGGGCTGGACCGATCCGCTGTTCCCGGCGGTGCAGACGCTGCAGATGTTCCGCAAGCTGAAGGCGGCCGCGCCGGGTTACCCGATCCAGATGGTGTTCGCCGACGTCGGCCACTCGAACGCGCAAAACCTCTCGTGGCAATGGCAGCCGATCAACACGCTCGCCTACCAATTCCTTGCCGCGCGCGTGCTGCGGAAGGGCGTCGCGCCCGCGGCGCAGGCGTACTCGTTCCAGACGGAGTGCGGCGGGACGGCTCTGCCCGCGCCGGTCAGCGGGCAGTGGGACTCGCTGTCGAGCTCGAGCGTGACGCTCACGTCCAGCACGCCCGCGACGACAAGCTCCACCGATCCGAACGGCGCCGACGGCGCCGCGACCGACCCGATTGCGAACAGCGGCTGCCTCTCCGAAGACGCGAACACGACCGATGCCGGCGCGGCGTATTTCTCGTTCCCATCGAAGGGCGAGCATCTGCTCGGGCTCCCGACCGTGCAGCTGCCGTACACGCTTGTCGGCGCCGACGCGACGGTCGCGTTCAAGCTCTGGGACAAGAAGCCGGACGGCTCGAAGACGCTCGTCACCCGCGGCGACTACCGGCTGTCAACGACCGCGGGGGATCCCGCCACCGGAGTGCTGAAGACGTACCTCTACGGCAACGACTGGACGTTCCCAACCGGCGACACGATCGTCCTTCAGGTCACGCAGAACGACGCCCCGTACCTCCGCCCGGACAACGCGGTCTCGGCGATCGACTGGTCGGGCGTGACGCTAGTTCTTCCGACGCGCGGCTCCTGAATCGGCCGCCGTATGGCCCGTCTCACACTAAGTCGTGAACGCTGGGTTAGCGGCTCAGTCGGGTGACCGCTGTTATCCGTTTTCAGCGGTTGTTTGGGCGTTGGGTGGAACGTCTCAACGGCCTGCGAGGACAGGGCGAGACTGCGTAGCGCGTCGGGCCGATAGATCTGAGTGCGAGATTGAGGAGCGACGCCTGCGCGAGCCTAAAGACTCGCCTCCATGGCTGAGCATAGGCAGGTTCATGTCCGCGTTGACGATTGGGAGGCGGAGGTCGATGCCGAGATCGCTCCTCTGATCGAGGAGATCTGGCGGGCTGGCCTATGGACGTGGAACTCCTGCCAGGACTGTGTTGCGGGTCGAGTGTGGATCGAGTTCGCTTGTGTTGAGGAGGGTCAAAGATTCCTTGAGATGGTGGCCGCTGTTTACGACGGCGATCCCTGGTCGCTTTACCAACGCATCCGCTGCCATTGGACGCCAGGTGATGTCGACTGGGAGATCTTCGAGCGCGACCACCAGTGGCACTACGAAGCCGTCTCGCCCCGCGATGACAATGTCGTGTTCGATCTGGAGCAGGCAGCCGATCTAGAGGTTCTTGGGCCGCCATCGATCCGCTTCTCGCTCAGCGTACGCTTTCCGCGATCTGACCTTGATGAGGTCTATCGGCGTCTGCAGGCGTTCAACCGCCCTTAGATCTATGGCCGCAGCTCGTGCATTGCCACCACGTCGGAAGCGCGGCAGGGCTTTTCTTATCGCCGGTCTTGATCGGTTTCCCGAACTGCTGAGTGAAGGTCGTTTTCTTGCAGTTCGGGCACTTCTTGGTGCGGCTCATGGCCGTGCAGCCTAGTCAAAAGGCCGACGGCTGGTTCATGGACTCGGGGAGCCGCGTTCCTCCGGTTGCACGCTCAGCGGGATAGATGAAGGCGACGCAAGAGACGAGCGACTCGCCCAGGTGGCACGGCAGCCACCGTTGGAATTGCGTCCGGTTCCAGGCGTGGGCGTAGGTAGCGCTCACGGCCTTCTCTGTCCTTCGCCCGTCCGGCGTCGATCTTCTCTTTGCTCCACTTAGGTGCCCAGCGAATACGGTCGCGCTCGATCCAGTAGTGGGACTGGCAGGGGAAGCTCCAGTTCCCGACCGATGGCGATAGCGAGACGGTCTCGCCATCAAACGTGAGCTTCCAGTGCGTGGGGTGGAGGGGGAGTACCACTTTGCTTCCGCATCCGCATGCGCACAGGTGCGTCGTTGTCGCGTAGGGGATGGAGATGTAGAGGACGCCGTCCTCCAGTTCTTCCGGGATGAACTCGACGAACTCGTGTCTGATGGTCTCGCGCTTGCTCATGCCGCCTGCTCATCCCTGATCACGGTGTTGCCTCCGACGACGTAGGTCGAGTTGTACTCGTGTTCGTCATCGGCGTAGAAGTCGACGAGCTGCTTCCACTTGATCACGGCAAACGCGGCGTTCAGCGCGTTCAGCTCGGCGATCTGGATGTTCTGGGCATACACGTCGTCGCCGTCGGCCTCGCCGCCTGAGGAGATCCGGCGCTGGAGATGGTCATTCTTTGTCGATGTGCCGGTGGTGGTGCGGACGTTCCCGCCGATCCGTCCGTCGCGCTCCCACAGGCCCATCCCGACATCGATGAAGGGGATGCCAAACTCAATCAGCTTTGAGGAGATCAGCTTTTTCGCGCGTCCTGAGTCGGCGGCGATGAAGACGAAGCTCATCTCGCGCAGCTCATCAACATTCGTCTCGTCGATGAAGCCTTCGTGCGGGACGATCCCCTTGCGCATGCCTGCGTAGAGCTGCGCGAAGTGCTCGACCTTGGTGAGCTTCCTCTCCAGGTCTGCAACGGAGGGCGCGCCAGGCGAGCGGAAGGCGTTGTGCTGGTAGAAGCCGTCCTTGTCGTATAGATGAATCTCCGCGACCGGTGTCTTCGCCAAGAAGTCAAGAATGTACGAGCCGCTGCCGCCGAGTCCGACGATCGCCACCTTCCCGACCTTCAACTTCTCGGTGACTACGCCGATCCCGGCACGGCTCGACGCGGTGTCGATGTAGTTGAAGACCGACTCCTCGTCCTCGTCCAAGACGACCGGATGAGTGATCGCCGTCGCGTTCGGATCGAGCGCGAGCGCGGGCGCCTGGATGAGACCGAGGTAGGTCGTCATCTTCTCGTAGTAGTCGGTGTAGGGCACTCCGCCGAGCGGCTTCTGCGAGAAGGTGCAGGCCGTCGTTAGCCCTTCGGCGACTTGCTGAGGCGACTCGTCGATAATCAGACGGTTGAGCCTTCCGCCGTCGGTGCTGTGCGGGACGCCGCCGATGAACCGGGCGACATGGTCGGTCGGCTGGGCGGTGGTATCTGCCGCCTGCAACTGCAGGTCGGAGACGAGGATCCCGTAATCCACTTCTCCGGCGGCGTTCCTGAACGGGACATGCCCGATCAGGAGCTTGCCGCCCGTGATCGAGACCTCGTAGCCCTCGTTCTGGAGCCGTTGAAGGTCGGGGCTACGACTTATCAGTCGCTGTGACATCGAAGATCATGCCTTCCTTCACCTTCACCGACTCGCCCTCGGTCAAGGTGCCTTCGGGCTTCTCTCCGTGCCCGCGCCTGTAGGTGACCGTGAACATCACGTTCGGCCCGCTGGGAACCGGATCGAACGCCAGCGCCACGACCTGGTCGAAGGTCAGCTCGTCGGTCTCGACCGTCTTCTGCTGACCGTTCACGACAACCGTGTAGCTGTGCTTGTGCGCGCCCTCGTTTTCTTCACTCATCATCTGCTCCTTTCCTCAGTCTCTCCAGCCTTCAGCTCGCGAGCGCGAGCGGCCCTTGCTCCTCGTCGCCGCCGGGTGGCAGTTCCAGCGGTGCGATGGGCTGAAGCGCTCCGCCCGCAATCCCTTGGAGACCGCCGTAAAGCCCGGCAAAGCTACGCAGTTGCGCTTCGATCTGGACTTCGCGCTTCTTGAAGTTGCGTGTCGCCCATGTCCGTTCAGCATCCAGTTCCTGCTTCTGGCGCAGCGCGGCGGTGACGGCGTTGGTAACGAAATGCTGGAACTCGCTACCGCAGACGTAGGCGTAGAGATCGTCGGCGACTCGGGAGCGGTTCAGGTCGACGATCCGTGCCTGGGAGATCGCATCGAGCTGCTGGCGCAACGTGATCGCCAGCGGCATCGCCGAGGCGAAGTCGCAGATCCAGACGCCGCGCAAGAACGCGATGTGATCGACGCCCTCAGGGAGGGCGGCGGTGACGATGATCCCGATGTCCGCCTTCTCCGCCTGCTGATCCTCGCGCAGCTTGTCGATCCAGCCGTCACTCCAGTGCTTGTGGTTCTTCGACTCCCAGAGGAGCTTCCCGCACTCGCCACGGCTGCCGCGCACGCGCTGAACCACGTCGGCGCCGCGCTTACCGGACTTGACCGGCTCGATCTCGTCGCCCGGGAAGTTCTCGTGCAGCGTGTCTTCGAGTTCGCGTTCCAGCACCTCGCCCTGCAAGCCTGAACGCTTCTGATCGGCAGCGGCCTGCAGATCGTCGAGGCGCTTGTTCATCTGCTCGATCTGCAGATCGCGCTCGCGGAGCTTCATCTGCCACTTCTCGTCAGCCTGCTCGCGCGCTGTGGTCGCGATGGTTTCCCTTTCCTGATCGAGCGTGCGCTCGACCTGAAGCCGCAGCGTCTCGCGCTCAGCTTCGAGATCGCGCTTCTCTGCGCGCAGTGCCAGTTCGCGGTTCTCGGCCTCCTGACGGCGCTCGGCCTGCTCGGCGATCTGCGCCTGCAGATCGCGAAGCTCCGTCGCCACCCGCTCGTCCGCCTCCGCCTTAGCAGCGACGGCAGCATCCGCTCGTGCCTTGCTCGCTGCGGCCTCGATCTCCGTCTGCTTAGCAGCAAGCTCCCGAGCTTTCTCAGCGAGTTCCGCGTCCTTCGCGGCGAGCAGCTCTCCTGCTCAGTCGTCAGCTTCGCCTTCTCCGTGTCGAACTCAGCCCGGAGGCGCTCCTCAGCCTGATGGCTGATCGCCTCGCTCAGAGGGATCTCGGTTTCGCACTTCGGGCAGATGATCGAGTCAGACATCAGTAGCTCCGTTCAATTCGCGGGGCCGTAGCTGCGCGACCAGCCGATCTCAACGGAGGCGTATCTACGACGTAGTACATCGAGGTAGATGGAAACAGACGTATCGGACGGCACGATCGAAACCCCTAGGCTGCTACCCGCAGGCGGTAGAGACCGGAGCGGCGACCGACGCTCTGGACGCGATCGATGCGCGTCACCTGCGTGAGGAACGTGGCTAGTGGATCGCGACCGGAGATCCGGTAGCCAGACTCAACGAGCGCCTCGAACCAGACTCGGTAGTGGATGGGATCGCCCGAGGCCGACAGCCGTTGCAGCACCTCCAGGGCGACCTCGCGGAGACGTTCCCCGCGAAGCTCCTCACTGATTTCACAGATAGCGAGCTGTGGCGCGAGACCCGCGACCTCCTCGACCGCCCTGATCCTGTCGGCCAGTGATGCCGCTTCCTCGCGAGCCTCGGTCGCGAGCGCCTCGAAGTGTTCGGCCCGCTCCTGGGCATCGGCGAGCCGGGCGGCGAGACGATCGCGCTCGGCCTGGGCGGCGTCGAGGAAGTCGTTCGAGATCGATCCGGAGGTCGCCACGATGCGCAGGCTACGGAGCCGGTCGGACGTATCTACAGGCCAGCGAACGCGTGTTCCGGCTCCACAAGGGCGTTTCTCAGGATCGGGTCGTACCTGCCGATAATCCAGCTGCGTTCCAGTAATGCAGCTATACTGCAATCACTATGGGTCGCGGACACGGACATATCGTTGCGGTGCAGGGGCGGGGTGTGCTGACACTCCCCGCCGACCTACGCCGTCGCCACCACCTCGACGAGCCAGGGGCGCAGGTCAGTCTCGTGGAAACGGAGGATGGGCGGATCGAGTTGATCCCGCTCGTCGCCGTACCGGCCGACCAACATTGGTTCTGGACGGATCGGTGGCAGCGGATGGAGCGCGAGGTCGATGAGGCCGTCGCCGCCGGTGATGTCGAGGTGTTCGACGACGCCGAGTCGTTCTTGGCGAACTTGGATGAGCTGACGGCGGAGTAGCCCGTGAAATACGGGCAGACCGACGGCTTCAAGGGCGACATCCGCAGGCTGAGTTCGGACGAGAAGAACCTCTTCAGCAAGGTCGTGCGGGAGAAGTTCATTCCGGCAGCCGAGCGAAACGCCGCGAGTGGCGATAAAGACACCTGGCCGAGCAGTCTGCGCGTTAGAGATGTCGAGGCAGCTCCAGGAATCTGGGAGATGACATGGGACTGGCCGGACGGTCGCGCGACATTCGAGTGGCGAAACTTTGATGGAGAGCGCGGGATTTTCTGGCGCCGGGTCGGCGGCCACGAGATCTTCAAGGAGCCGACTGGCGAGAAGTGAGCCGGTAGTTCTGAACTGCTCAAAGCCTGGGGTCTTTCAGGACACGGTAGACCTGTAGACGACTCTCCGGCCGCCGTGCTGGCCAGGAATCCCCTGGAAATGACGGGTTCCAAGGCCTAGCTCGACCAACCGGTTGAGCCACGTCTTCGCCGTTCCCTGCGAGAAGCCGCAGGCCACTGCCACCTCGGCGCTAGTCACTTCGCCCCGCGCCCGCAGCAGATTCAGGGTGGCCTGGCAGTTCGGATGGGCCAACAGGGCTTGTTCGCGGCGTGCCTCGGCGGCCTGTCGCTGCTCCGCGGTCAGCTCGCCGGGCAGCCGGTAGCGGACGTTGCGGGCGACCGGACTCTCCGTTGTGCAAACGACAAGACCGGCCTGCCGGAGGTAGGGAAGCCAGTTCGAGGCGGTGCTCTTTGCCCAGCCGAGAGCTGCCTCGATCTCGCGCGCTCCGACCTCGCCTCGCTCACGGATGACAGCGAGGATCGCCTGCGCTTGTGGCTTCGCCACCATCTCGGAGAGCCGCTCGCGCTCTCTCGCGGCAACCTCCTCCGGTGTCGGCTCGACCTCGCGCTTCGCCTCGACGTGCGCGCGTTCAAGCTCTCCCGCCTTCGAGACCTTGGCGACCAACTTCTTCAGGCCGCCGAAGTTCTGGACAACCGTCAGCGAAGGGCGATCAGGTGAGCGAGCACTCCAGTCCTGGTAGCGATCTTGCGAAGCTGGTCGGCCCGCCCCTACCTCCTCTTTGATGAACTCGCCGATCTTGACGAGGACCATCGCCTCGTTCTTCCAGTAGAGCTTCGGCCGGTAGCGAGCATCGGCGCTGTCCCACGGCCGTGACCCGTGCTCGTCCTCCCAGATCGGCTTGTCCTGGCGCGGCCGATAGGGAGGAGGGTCGTCCAGCCCGGCCTCGGCGATGGCGATGCGTCCGGCGTCGAGCGCTTGTGACCACGGCTGCTTCCAGTCTTCGTGTGAGAACTGAAAGTAACGGGCGAACTTCTTCAGCTGCTTTGCGGTCGGCAGATAGCCGGTCTTCACGTAGAAGCGTCGGATCGCCTCCGGTGCACGAACAGCGCGGGCGTAGAAGTCATCGACCTCTTGACGGTCGAGTCCGTGCTCGACGAGAGCGCGGTTCCAGTCGCCCTCGTAGAAACGGATGATCTGCTCCGAGGTCGGAAGGCACTGCGCTAGGTCGCCGCCGGTGCGGTAGTGGCGACGGTCGGCACCGATGATCTCGGCGCAGATCACGTCGTAGCGAGACGGGTTAAACGTCGTGACACCGGCGTGGTCGGCGACACGGTTGAGCGCGTAATCGATGTGGCCGCGATCGAGATCGGGCCAGTCGTCGACGCCGACGCGCTCGCGTGCGACATGTTCGAACGAGCGAGCCGCATCGAATAGGTCACGGAGCAGCTTTCGGTAGCGGTACGGCTTGCCGTCCCGATCGGGGATTTGAGCGAGCAGCCCATGGATCTTCGGAATAGGGCCGTAGCCGATCAGCAGGTGACTGTGTGCGTTCCATTCCTCCTGCCTGACATCGATCGGGTCCTTGTCGAGCTGGTCGGCGGCCAGCTCGGCGACGCTCTTCACGATCCCGATCCCGCGGACCGCCCGGTCGTCACGCGGGAGTGCGGTTGTGAACGTGCCTCGCGAACTTCGGGTCGGCTCTGCCACCCGTCGAACCTAGGAACCCTGTGATCACCGACCGCCGCTTTCACGGCCATGTACGGCGCTCAGATTTGAGCGCGCTAAGTCCCTGCGGCCTGCTCGGGGTCATTCGTGAAGAGCAGACCTTCTAGCTCGACCGCAAGTGGTGTCAAGCCATTCTCCTCTAGGGCCGTCGCAAGCTCCTGGTCATAGTGCGCGTAAGCGGCCGCGACGAGTTGCTCGCTATCAGTCGCTTTCGCGGCGTCGATCGCTTCCATTGCCGTCTGCAGCGCGCTGCCCTCCTCGTAGAGGTCGGCAGCGAGGGCGACCTCAAAACGGCAGATCCGCAGGATGTCATCCTCGTGGAACATCGCCACCATCCCCTCGTCCGTCCCGTCCATCGAAGCGATCGTCTCGCTGAGTCGTTCGCGCGCTCCGGCATAAAGGCTGGAGAAGTCGATTCCGTTTAGATCTGCCGCTTCGGCAGCCGCTGCTGATAGCTCGAAGTCTTCGGGCAGTAGGTCATCCGGTTGCATCCATCCGGCTCCGGCGGCTTGCATCGCGATCTGTGCCTGCGAGGTGACGCTGATCGTGCCGCTCACACCCGCAGCTCCGATCAAGTTCGCTGTCATGCCAAGCGCACGCTGGTAAGCAGGATCGTCGGCGCGACGGCGCAGGAGCCAGCAGAGCAACGCGAGTGTCGACGTGGGTGCGTAGTAAGCGACGCCTTTACCCATTAGTCCGAAGCCGTGCATATGGAGCTTGAAGAAGCCGCGCTTCTCCGGCCGAAACTCAACTGTGAATCCCTTGCGGCCGCCGCGCGCGGTTGGAGAGCCGACCTGAACGTCTCCATCAAGTCGCTGTTCAACATCGGCAAGTGGATGGCGCTCATCGATTGAAAAGAGCACCTCTGCGAGGGAAACCGAGGCGAAGTCGCCGCGACCGTTTGCGATCTGCCGTGCGGCGAAGAGCGCGAAGAGCGAGGTCTCGTAGAACTGTTCCTCTTCGGGGTCGGCGACGGACGACTCCAGGAATACCGTCACCTCGTTCTGCTGCGGGAACCAGACCTCTAGGTTCATGCCGCCGTTGCTGCCGCGGTTGAAGTCCTCGCCAATCACTTTGTCGAGACCGACGCTACTTCCGTGTTGCGTCGAAGTAGTCGCGGGGTGTCGGAGCTGGCCCCTGTTGACGCTCGATGCGACGCACCGCGGTGAGGTGCGCGACGACCAAGCCGACGATCAGCCCGGCTGGATAGATCAGCAGCACCGCGCCGTGGATGTTGTCGTGGGTAAGAGCCGAGCCGAGGATCGCTGCCGCGACCAACCCGAGGAAGCCACCAATCTTCATCCGCCGCCCGTAGTTCATCGCCTACTTCTAACAGGTGTGCGGCGCAGGCCCAAAGCCGTTGTCTGAGGTGCCGCTATTGGCGCTGGCCGCCTTGTTGCCTCCAGAATCCGTCGGGCTTAGGCGGCCGCGAGCGGCGCTGGTCGAAGGGCATCCACTCCTGCCACTCCGGCTCTAACAGCTGGTTGAGCTTGCAGCCGAGGGCGAGCGCGCAGTTCTGCAGGTAGCGCAGGGAAGGGTTCGCCCTTGCCAGGTCGGCCGGGTTCTCCAAGCGACGGATTGTGCTCGTTGAGATGCCGGTCGCGTTGGCAAGTTCTTCTTGGGTGACGCCGCGCTTCTCTCGCCACTCGGCGAGCCTCGTCTTTCGCTGAACCGGCTTAGCCACCGCTGAGGACGCTAACGCCTCGGAACGATCCATGCCGTCCACTGCCATCGCTACGGTCAACGCCCTTTTCCGATCGTTCAAATATGAGCGGTCAAAAATGGACTGATAGAAGCGAGGCAGGCGAACGGGGTGAGTACGAGTGTCGCTAGGTGAACCGGTCGAGATCGTCGAGGAGAGTAGGGAGGTGAAGGGCGCCTATACCGGGCGGCTGAAGGCTGCCAAGAAACCGAAGGTGCCGGGAACCTACGGCTCCACGAAGGCCAAGAAGCGTCGGCCGAGCCTGCGCGACCTCGACGTGACCGTGATCGAGGAGGCGACCAACTACGACAGGGACGACGAGATCATGGATCCGGTTGAGGTTGTCCGCGAGTTCAAACGCCACCCTCAGTTCTGCGAAGAGCTGCGCAAGCTGACCGAGGTCACAATCGATGACGGTCTTGCTCCGGATGAGCGCGCGAATCTCGGCCGTCCCCGTATGCCGGTGCGCTGGGATCTGCTCTACCTCGCCTTCGTCGCCTCCCGCGACCCGGCACCGTGGTCGTTCAGGAAGCGCTGGCTCTCAAGCCCGATATGGGAGGAGTGCGGGTTCGATCACGTGCCGCACTACAACACGATCGAGGAGCACTTCATTGAGCTGGAAGAGAAGATCGGCGGCTTCCGGCGGGTGAAGCAGCTGGAAGTCCGTCACGCGAAGCGCCACTGTCCGGACATCGGCCGCTTCGTCTTCTACGACCACACTGGCTGGCAATCGCAGGGCCGCATTCAGCACGCGCCGCCTGAGCTGTGCTCGAAGTGCGACGCAGCGAAGAAAGCCGCTGAGAAGTCGGGGAAGAAGTGGAAGCGGCCGGGACGGTTCCTGCGAAAGCTCGACGCGCCGACGTTCGAGGAGAAGCGTTCAGCTGAGGCCGGGGCAGAGGAGTTTGAACAGAACGGGCGCGCGGCGAGCGCGGTCACCTCGCTTGGCGTCTCGACTGTTTTCCTCGACGAGAAAGAGCAACAGGTTCAACTCTTCAAGGACACGGACGGTCATATCCACTTCTCCTACGACACCGAGTCCGGCCTGCGGAAGTACAAGGACAAGCGCTCCTGGTTCGGCGGACTTGGCGGCGGCTTCGTCGACGTGACCGTCGGCGTCGGCATCGCTTTCGATGCCTTCCGGGCCGACGATGCCGAGTTCAACCACTACCCCGACCAGTTCGAGGATCTCGTCGCCTCAACCGGCGAAGTGCCGGTTGCCGTCTCGATCGACAAGGGCAACGCCGTCCGCGACTTCTACGAATACAACACCCGCCGCGGGGCGGCGACGGTCGGCCCGCGCCGCAAATACAAAGGCAGGACGACCGGCCCAGACTGGCGGAGCGAACTCTTCGACGAGCACGGACACCCTCGCTGCCCGAACTGCAACGGCGAAGGCGTAATGGATCAGCCGCAGCTCGGCTGGTATCTCGATCGGAACGGCGAGCCGCGCCTGCGCTTCCGTTGCGCAACGCCGTATGAGGATCGCTGCAAAGGCACCCATTCGATCTCCTGTAGCAAGGAGTGGCTCCTCCTTCAGCCGCTACCGATGACGCACAAGCTCTTCCAAACGATGCGCCACCTTCATGGCGGTCTTGAACGAACATGGGGCCATTACCGCGCTCGTTACGCCTACGCGGGTAAGGACACGACGAGCCGTCTGAAACGCTTGGGCGTGCGCCCGCAACAGCTCCGTGGCGAAGCCGCCCTACTGATCGACTGGTTTCGTGTGATGCTGCGCCAGGGCTGGCTCGGCTCGTGGAAGGTGCAGAATCCGAACACGCCGCAGGTGGTGAGTGCGCCGCTCAAGAAGCTGCAGCAGCTCGCGGACATTCGCCGCGCTCGTGGACTCGACGTTCCCTATGGCGAACGTTGGGAGCGGCTCAAGGAGCGGATGAAGAAGAAGCGGTCGAAGCCGCATACGCACGGCGCCGCTGGAACAGCCGGGGTACCGCCGGATTCGCCGGTCGCGAAGCCGCCGGTAGCCAAGCCGCCGGATCCAGGCGGGCCGAAGATCTGGGTGCCGCCACCCGATCTCGGCCGCTCGTAGGGCAAGAATTAGAAGACACAAGAGCCGCCCGGCCACTCCGGCCTGGGCGGCTTTCGTCGTTCACGCGGTAAGCCACTAGATAAGGCCTCTCCGTCGGCCACTTCTCTCGAAGTTCGACCGGCGAAGAGGCCTCAAGCTGCTGCCTCGTCTCCGAACGCCCACTTAATGTGAGAGTTCGCGTGAGGCAAATATGGGCCGCCTCTAAGAAATCGCCAGGGCAGCCAGACAAGCCGCAGCGGGGATTCTAGGCACGACGCTTACTACGACTGTTCAGCGGTGTTCCACGGGGTCTCTGCGTCCGGTCACCAGACGAGGTTCTTCCAGTTCCAGCGGTACTCCTCGAGCAACTCCTTGATCTCCGGGACAAAGAGCCGCTCGAGGTCGGCGAGGGCTTGCTCGGCCCGCGCGAACTCGGATCGCTCTTTGGGAGTCGGCCCGTCGACGCAGAGCCAGTCGCAATAGGTCTCGAGGTTGCCAAACGCGACTGCATAGCTCGCGGGCATCAGTAGCGAGTCAAAGACGCTCTTCTTGTACGGCTTTCCGCACTGCAGCGAGATGAAGCCGCGGACGAGCACCTTCTCAAGGCTGCGGCTCAGAATCATCTCCCAGCTGTTGTCGCCTAGGCCGATGTACTCGGCCTTCAGCTCGCGGTTCATGCGGACGAGCGTCCGGTCGAGCTGATCGGCGACTGCTAGATCGAACGCTTCGTCTTCGCTGCTGCCACGGCACATATCCAGACCGTAAGGACGCCTCGTACAGACCGCTCTGCTTTCGCGCGCGGCGCCTTGACTCACATCCATGAAACTATCCTTGATGTAAGTATTCGTGGGCTGCGCTGCTGCCCGCGTCGGCTATTCGGCCGAGATGTAGCGATCGCCGGAGCACGTGTCGCAGAGCGTCTTGTACCAGCCTCCAGCGGTCTTCTTTGCTGAGCCGGGCTGTCCGCACTGCTCGCATATCGTGGCGGAGGCTCGCTCGGCCTCGGCGATGAGTTCGTTGGCGCGTTCCGAAGCATCCGGCCTTGCCCGCGCCGTGTCGCTGAGTTCGATGTAGTAGCGGAGCGTCCCGAACTTCTCTTTCACCTGATTCAGCTCGTACTCAGGGTCGATCGCCGCGAGATCCTGGTCGAGTTTGACGATCAGCGGGTACCAGCCAGCTTGACATCCGATCCAGCGACCCCAGCCGTCGGGAATGCGACGGAGCATTAGACTGAGTGCTTCCTCGTACTCACCTGCGTCTTTGGGAATGTGCAGGGAGTTGAGCAGGCGCTGGCTGTCAAGCTGACCTCCGACCTGCCGCACGGCCGAGAGGGCCGCCTCGGCACCTTCGCCATCGCCTCGCGCGATCGCATCGGCAACGTCGTCGACGTTTTCTTTCACTGCGTCCCAGCGCGCTCGCTCAGTCTTGTCGAGTGCGGGGAAGTCCTGATCGTGATCTGATTCGCCGCGGCCCATTTGTTTGAGCTTAGGGACGCTGAATCCAGGAGAGCGCGTTTCTCGTTGACGTGGGCAGCGATGCCTAGCTGTCGTCGCCGTGAATGATGCGTCCGGAGCGGAGCGGAACGACGAGTTCGCACGCGTCGCAGAACAGGATGCGTCGTTCGAGTTCCACCTGGTCGAACAGGTGAACACCGAGACGGCAAAACGTCCGTTTCCAGACCCAGAGCACCAGCTCGTGGTCAAGACGCGGCGAATACGTGATCCAGGTGTCGGAATCGGTCATAGCCACGCCTCGCGGATGCGACATCCGGGGTACACGTCGAATGTCTTCTTGCCGGCGTAGAGGGTCAGCTCGATCCACGCGGCCGGGGTGCGGCGCGTCCAGGTGCGGCTGCGGCGCGTGCGGTAGCGCCAGCCGCGGTGAAAGCCGATCACGACTAGCACAGGGCCGACACCGACGTAGTGCAGCCAGCCGCGGGAGTTGGACACGCCGGTACGGCGATGGTCGTAGCGCCTGAACTCCCAGCGGTTGATGATCTGAAACGCGCGCCTCGATGAAGTACGTGCCAGGTTCACCCAATGAAGGTAGAGAGCGCACGGAGAAGATCAGGCACGCTGCACTTCATGAACGTCAGCGTCAGTCTCGACGTTGGCGAGATCAGCGGACGCCGTACCCCCGGCTTCCTAGCCAGCGCGAGTAGGCGCGTAGGAAAGCCGGCGTGATCTTCGCCAGTTGCTCGCAAGCCGGGTAGATCGTCGAAGCACGCAAGTCGGGGTAGTCGTGTTGCAGGCCATTCCGGGCGCGGTGAATGTCGGCCAGCTCGTCTGCCGTTCGCTGGGGGATCACATTCTCCTGAGCGAGTGCGTCGAGATCCTTCGGACCGTCGATCGGGTCAAGCCCCAACTCCTTGAGCGCCAGAGCAGCGAGCTCGACGACGTAGTTGCTTGCAACCTCGAATGCCCGCTCGAGCGGATAGGCGGTCCGGGCTAACTTGATCGTGTCGCGGCTGTGTAGCGCGTCCCGGTAGTCATCGAAGCTGACCTCGCTGAGGAGCAGCGCGATGACCTTATGATCGTCGATCAGGCCCTTTACGCGTTGAGCTATGGGAACAGGCAGCCTGGGCTGCAGCGCGTCGTCGCCACCTTGTCCTCGTGCCACTAGACGCCCGCCTCGGCAAACAGTGCGTCAAGGCCGGCGAAGACCTCGTGCTCAAGCGCTAGCCGCTGGGTCTGCGCTTCGCCCTCGATTTGGCGTCTACGGCGTCGCAGTCTCTGCCATTCGTCGTCACGGTCAACGAGCACGCGTCCGTCACGAATAACGTCACTCAGCAGCAGGCTGTTGGCGTCCTCAGCTTCCACAATCTGGACACGCTGCTGCGGAAGCGCCGTCTCGAGCCGGGCGACCAGCTGACCGCGAGCTCTCAGGCTCGACTCAGCCAAGCGCACGAAGACGTCAAGATCGCTGTCGGCTCGGTCGTCGCCACGCGCCCGGCTTCCGAACAAGACCGCCAGGCGCACGTTCGGCAGCGTCCGTAGTTCACTCACCAAGGCATCAAGCAGCGGCCAGGATCGCTCGAGGTAGAGCAGCTCTTGCACCGGTACCTCGACCCGCCCCTTCGGCCCGCGGCGCCAGTCATGAATCGTTCCCTTCAGAGCCGCCCGGCGTAGGGTGCGATCGCTGACCTCGAGGTCGTCCGCCAGCTGCTTGAGATCCATTGTCATCTGTCCAAGATAGCAGGTTTGTGTGTCCAGGTATGGTATTTTGTGTGTCCAGAACTGTCGCCTAAGTTACGTTACATTTCTCGACTGGACGAGACGACATTTCCGCCCACGGAGGGGAGGGATTGGCTCCCTGCGACCCGAGGGGCCGCGATCTCGGCGGCGCGGACAAGCGAACGGAAACTGCCAAGTCGGTCCATTGTTTGGCAGTTTCCGTTCGCTTGTCGGGGAGCTGTGGGACCGATACACGTTCTTCCGGGGAACTTCGTGCATGACGTACACGTTCTTCCGGGGAACTTGGCGTCGAGCGGGACGAAATACCGCTCAGTGGGTCGAACCGTCGTTCCCTCCCGCCAGCTGGTACCGCCGGCGGCGCCAGCCCTCGGCCTTGGTCAGCCGTTCGTCAATCGCAGTCAATAGTCCCTCGTCGACGAGCGGCTTGATCCAGCGCTCGCGCACAGTTGACTGGCCGCGGCCGGCCAGCTTGGCGATCTCGGCCGTAGAGAGCGGGCCGTACTCGCGGATCAGTTGCAGCGCTCTCTGTGGCCCCTTCGCTTGAAGGCGCTCCTTCCGCTTGAGGGCCTCTTCCCGGTCAAGCTCATCCTGGGTCGGCGGCCCCGTGCGAGGAAGGCGGTAGCGAACGTTCACGGCTTTGCCGCCGGCGATGTTGGTCTCGATCCGGCGGGCGTCCTTGAGAACTCGCAGCCAGGTGACAACCGTGCTCTGTGCCCAACCGAGTCGCTTGGCGAGCTCGGCGGCGCCGATCAGCTCGTACTCGGCAATCAACGAGTGGACCGCTTCAGCTTGCGGCGCGGCTGCCTTCTCCTCAAGCTTCTGCGCCGCGACGGCAGCGAGCGCTTCGGGTGAGCGCCGTGCCGCCTCTTCGGCTTCGGCGCGCTTGATCGCGCCGGGACGGCCCGCCTCCTTCAGCAGCGCTCGGAAACCGCCGTGATGCCTGAACACGCTCGTGTTCGGCCAATCGGTTCGCCCTTTGGTGAGAATCCGGAAGGAAGCCGACGTAGTCGGCATCTTGCGCAGACGGCATTCAGCTTTGAACTCTTGAAGCGCGCGCAGGCAGGCTGATTTCTGCTCCTTCCACTGGTACTTGGCGTACCGGGGCAACTCGCCCTCACCGGCATTCGCCGGGATCTCGTAGACGCGGATGAGGTTGTGGCGGTCGTACTCAACCGGCTCGATGCCTTCGGTGCGTAGCGCCTCAGCTGCGCCCGCGATGTACACGTGCCAGCGAGTCCCGCCGCGATTCTGGAGCGGGAACTTAAGATCGCGCGCATAGCGGGCGATCGTGTCGGAAGAGCACCAACCACCCGTCTGTTTGTAGAAGCGCACGAGCGCGTCGACGAGCGGCACCGTCGGTCGAATGAAACCTTTGCGCGGCCGCGGCTCGAGGTCGGCCATGGCGAGCGCTGCATCCCAATCATCGCCGCAGAGGCTGAGAATCTGCCAGGACGTGGGGAGGAGATGCTCGAGATGTCCGCCGTGCCGGAAGCGCTGCCGATCGCGTCGGATCAGTTCGCTACGCGCGTGTTCGTATTCGTCGGGGAGGAGTGAGCGCTGCTCGAGCAGCTGCGCGGCGCGGTTGAGGGCGTAGTAGACATGCTCCTCGCGCAGGTATTCGCTGACGTCGAGTGGCGTGACCGACTGCCGCTGCACCTGCAGGCGGTCAATGTCCGTAGCCGAGAAGACCACCTCGAGAAGTTCTCTCCACGGGAACGGCTTGCCGCTGGCGTCGGCGAGCTGGCGACAGATCTCATGCGCCTGCGGGATGTGCCCGTAGCCGAGGTTGGCGGCGACTTCATCCTTGAGCGCGTTGAAGGCTCGCGTCGTAACGCGCGTCGGATCCTTGAACGGATTCGGGTCAGCTTCGGCCACTACCTCGGCGATCAGACGCACGATCTCGTAAAAGTCGTGAGCGTCGCGTGGCTCCGCCGCCTCGAAGCGACCAGCGGCACCGCGCGGCACAGCTGTTTCTTGGCTCGCCATGTCGCAACGAACCTAGGGATCTATTTCCGATCAGACAGTCATTTTCATGAGCGTCCGAACGGCGACCGCGTCGGCTTGACCGTGTAGAACCCTCACTAGGTGGTCAGGTTGGAGCCAGCAGTCGTAGCGGGCGTATGGGGAGATGTGCCGACGTGGCTGGGCGCGATTGGCACCCTCCTGGCGTTCGCCATCGCGTTGGTGATCTACGCACAATCACAACGCGAAATGAGGCGCGAGCAGGCACGCCGCATTTCGGGCTGGGTGCCCGGTGGCGTCAGTCTGATCAAGGCAGGCACGCCGTTACCCCTCCCCAGGGGACGCGCTCAGGTCGACTTGGTGCAGGTGAAGCTGATGATTCGAAACGACAGTCAGGAACTCGTCAGCGATCTAGAAGCGACGCTTGTCGCAGCCGACGGCGGCGACATAGGTGTCGCACCAGTCGGGTGGGTCGATGTCGGCCCTGGCCAGCACATCGAACTCGACCAGTCGATGCCAGACACCGGGAAGGTTCGTGATCCGGTTCGCCTACGAATCTCTTTCGTCGATGCCGCGGGGAAGCGCTGGGAACGGCTCGGCGGGGAACTTCGCCGTCGCTAACGAGCAAGCTGCCTACTTACTTGGCTTCTTCGGTTCCTTCGGCTGCTTGGGAGGTGTCGGAGATGAACCCCCACGTCGATGCTGCGAGAGATCAATCTCGTCACGGCCCTTCTTGGGCGCTCCACTCATTTTGGCCTCCTTTAGCTCGCAGGGTGGCATGCGCCGGGAAGCTTATGCGCGCTCGGTGATTGAGGCGAGTTCGCGTCGCCAGCGGCCGGAGCTCCAGCAGCGCCGCGCAGTCCGGTTCAGGAGGCGGGCGGTGCTTGTGTCTGATGCACTCCTCGCTGCAGTTACCGCAAGCTCGGTAGTTGCGGCAACGGCATGCTCGGTACTGCCGTCGGGCGCGAACAAGTTGATGAGTGCGGCACAAACTGCGCCGGCCCCGCTCACCGTGTCGGCTACTCCGAGCGCCCGGCGTACCTCTTCTTCGACGGCTAGCGCGGTCACTTCCTCGACAACTCGAACGAGCGGCTGATCGTCACGGAGACGCCGTCCGCAAGCGAGGTTCAACGCCACATGCATCTCCTCGTGCAGCACAAGCGCGGCTAGCGCGACACCCGATGGGTCCTGCTGGCGCAACTGATCAACGGCGTGTTCGCGCAAGGCGATCGTGCGTCGCAGTCCGCGGAAGCGATCCATTGAGAGGGCGAGGACATCCGCGAAGCGTGCGAGTGCCAAACCTGCGCCCGCGCCGCTGTCGTCGCCGATCACGAACTGTTTACAGGGAAGCCGAAAACTCCTCAGCCCTGTCCAGTCGTAGACTAAGTCGCGCCCTGCCTGAAGGGCTTGACCTTCGTTCGGCTCGAGCTCGAGCGGCCGTACGATTGCTGCCTCGCTTTTCAATCCGTACACGAACGCGAGCTCGAGCGGCCGGAATGGCTGAACCTTCCGCGGATCGATTGCGAACGCGTCTGGGCGAAGCTTGGTCAGGTAACGCCAGCCGCTTCGCCACACCCAGTACGTCGGATCAACCGCAGGCTCGTCAGCGCCCGCCTCATCGAGCGCGATGGCGAGCAGAACATCTGCTGCGTCAGAAACGCCGAGTTCTCGAACGAGGATGTTCCAGAGAACTTGAAGCGCTGGATGCTGTGCTCGCTCCACGATCTGCCGACGTTGCGACCAGCACGGGCCGCGACATCAGCTTTCACTTCGTGAATCCGCGGCCGCTTAACGACGGACGCGGCCGCGGATTGAGAACGCCGCGAGGCCCAGTAGGACAGGGCCGATGATTCGAAGCGCGATCGACAGTGCTTCGCCACTCGTCGTCAGGTGACGAGCGGGCGGGTGAAAGGTTGCGGCGCCAGCGGCGTAGGTAAGCGCCGACGAGAAAGATGAAGGGTCGCCACTCTGAAAGCCAACGGCCCAGAACGCAAGCGCGAACAGGACTACGACTGCGACGAGAGCCGAAAGGGAGCGGCTGGCGCGAAGTCCATAGCCCGAGAACGCCCAGTAGGCGGTGAGGATCGCCTTTTCGGAGATTGAGGAGTGCCGGTCGTGCCGGCGCATCTCCATCTCGCCGTAGTAGAAGTCGGCGGCACCCGGTTCATTTCGCGCCTGCTCGAGACCGCTCCTCAGCGAGCGGTACAGCTCTGCGATCTCGGTTGCGTCAGGAGCGACGTCGGCGCCCTCGAGTGTTGGCCAGCCGCGGCTGCCTCGTCGGGAGCGCCAGAGGCGTTCTTCCAGCAGGACGCGCCGTCGACTGATCAGTCTGAACGGATGGAGTCCGACGCCTGCCGGCGACGTGGCGAAGGTCGAGCGTCGTAAGCGGAGCGCGTCGAGGTTATGTGCGTTGGTGAACTCGCAGTCGCCCAGATTGACGTTGTCGAGTGCGAGGTTCTCGAGATCGGCGCGTTGTGTCGAGCGCAGGCGCGGCTGATCGCCATCGCCCGCGCCGGCGATCAGGGATGAGCGTCCGTAATGGGTCTCGTCGAGAACCATCTCTCGACTCGAGGTGCTGATCGTGACCCCCTCGGGGAATCGGGAGTCGGTGAGGTCGAGAGCGCCGCCTTCAACAGCGACGGCGCGGCGGGTCGTCAGCGTGCTGCGCCTCAGACTGACACTCTCGGTCGCCTTCAACGGCCCTATGCTCTCGGCGCCGCCGAACTCGCACTGGTCGATAACGATCTGATCCTTGGCCGTGATTGCGTCGAGCCGCACGTTCGTGCCTGTCGCTCGCGTGAGCAGGAAGGATTCCTCGAGAGAGAGCGCGCCCGCCTCGATGCTCTCGAACTCGGAGTTCTTCAGACTCCCGCGCTTGAGCTGACAATCCTGAACGGAGATGCGATTGCCGTTGCACTCGTCGATGAAGAGGTATTCGCCGGCGATCTTCAGGATGATCAGATCGCCTTCGAACCGCGACTTCTTGATCATCACGGAGTCCGCAGAGCAACTCGCTACGAAGAGTCGGCCGAGCGCGACGCTGTCAGAGATCGTGATCCCTTTCGAGAGCGTGCAGTCGCTGAACATGACCGCGAACTTCGGATCGAATCGGCAGAACCCGAAGGTGAACAGTCCGTTCGCTGTCACATTCCGGAAGGTGCACGAACCGCCGAAGTGGACGCTCCGAAAGTGGACGTTCTCCGTGAAGGTCGCATGGTCGAACTGACAGTCCTCCGCGATCCGCACGTCACCCTCAGACGGAAGGGCGATAGTCACTCGGTGCAGAAGAACGCTGTTGACCGGCACACCGCGGAGGTCGATGGAGGTCAAGCCAGCCTCAAGCAATGGGTAGAGCTCTCCGAACGGGAGATGGGCGAGGCAGCGAGTCTTCTCGTGAGCCTGAACGCCGATGCAGCCCTCCACTTCGCACTGTGGCCAGTCGATCGGCGCACCCTCCGGTTCTCCGGGCGGTGGTGCGTCGACCGTCGGCGCTTCTTCGGGCGTTCCCACGACGCAAGCTTGCTCCGCCGTGCGGACAGAACTACGTGTGGATGGCCGCGAACGACATGTCAGCGACCGGCGACGACAGCCTTCACGTCCGCCTGTGCCCTCGCTAGGTCGCGCGTGACCTTGTCTGCTGCGGCTTGAAGCTGCGCTGTTGTCTTCTCGCGGATCTGCCAGCCAACCGCGAGGTTGACCCACTCGTTGAGGTCGCTGGTCGCTGTGCCCATGTCATCGCGCCAGGTGCTGATCGAGTCCGGCTCGTTCGCCGCCGTGTAGAAGTTGTCGGCCTTCTTGAACGCGGCGAGGAATGAGAGGTCGCTCTCGGGATTGGGATTCTTCCGATACGCGCTGAACCGGCTCGCCGCCGAGTTTGGGTCGTTGAAGGCGTTTAGGCCGGCGGTCGCGTTGGCGTACTGCACACCGCCCAGAGCTTGCTGGCCGAGCGCGAGCAGGTGTTGGTAATGGGTAACGCTCGCGGTCAGGATCGCGCCGATCTTCTCCTTGTCGGCAGCGGTGATTACCGGCACCTTTGGCAGAGCGAGCGTCTCCGCTCCCGACCAATGGCCACTGGGGCATCCCGCGCCGGCTGGCGAACAACTGCGGGTTAGCGCGAGGTGCTCGCCACGCACGCTGAACGTCGTGCCGCTCGCCGACTTGAGCGAGACGGTGAAGGTCTTGCCTTGACCGGTGGCCTTCAGCCCCGGCACCTTCCGAAGCGAGTGGTCGAGATTCCCAACCGTGTAGCGGCTCACCAAGGTGTAGTCGCCGAAGTCCTGATAGTTCGAGGCGACGATCTTGAGTACGCGAGCAATCGTCGCCTTCGCGCGTGCATCGTCAGCGGCGCGAGCTGACGCGGTGATCGGTGCTGACGCACTCGTCGTCGTCGTCGACGGTGTCGTGGCCGACGCGCTCGCGGCTGTCGTCGTCTTCGGCGAGTTCTTGCCTCCAGTGGCCGACCCGATCGCAACGAGCAAGACACCGAGCGCGAACACGGCGCCTGAGACGTACGCGCCTCGACGTCGTCCAGTCCGCCAGAGCCAGACGGTGAGCGGCGCGAGGAGCCAGAAGCCGGCGGTGATGATCGCCAAGCCGATCTGAAGCTTCTTGTAGCGACCGAAGAACGGGACCTTCGCCGCAGGCGCGGGTGTCGGGGTTACCGCAGTCATCGCCGAGCGATCCTAGAACGCGACCATGACGGTGGCTACGACGCGGTCGTTCGCGCTAGTGCCCGAAGATCGCCGTGAGGATGATGCCGGCGATGATCGCCGCGAGAATCCCCGAAATCAGTGGGTGTTCGAGTGCGCGGTTCACGATCCTCAGTCGCCGCCAGCGCACCGGTGGGCTCGCGTTGGGAATGCCGTCTTCGCCCGGAAGGTCGAGCGTCATCGCGGCCTGAACGGAGAACGGAGAGGGCGAGACGAGCGTACGGAGGTCAATCGCTTTCGGCGGGTACGGCTGCGGCACCACACGAACTTCGAGGTATCGCTCGATCGTGGTCACGCCGGCGAACCTCTGAATCTCGGGCGTCAACTCGAACTGCCAGTTATCCGGATTGCCTCCGCCACCACCAAGAACGCCGATCTCATGGCGTGTGAGCCGGTAGACACGCGCCGCCTGAGCCTGAGTCAATCCGAGGTCATTCACGAGTTCGGCCGTGCCCACGTAGAGAGGCTGTCCGCCGGTCGGTGGGGGAGAGTACGAGTCCTCGAGGCTGACAAAGAACTGAAGCGACCGAAGGAACAACTCGATGTCTGCGCCCGATCCGCTGCAGCCGGACATTCCCGCGATCGTGAGCGCGATCGGATCCTCGGGACGCACGTAGAACTGCGTCAGCGTCGGGTCGGGCGCCATCAAGCCCCGAGGCATGCCCTCGAAGACCGAGTCCAGCCCGAGGCCGTGGCGGCGGAGTGCCTTCTCGACGTAGCGCTGTTGGGGCCAGTCGCCACCGTCTCTGAAAGGCTCGTAGACGAGATTCAGGGCAACACGCTGCCCGTCGGTCAGATCGACGTTCATCGTCAGATTGTCTCAGCGACTTCGGCTGCTTCAGGATCCCGCAGGCTGGTTTTCCATAGCTCGGCGAAAGCCGGCTACGAACTTTGCGCGCCAGTTGCCGAGCGGGAACGGGAGAGGTTCGTCGTGCAGCACGACGACGCCGCGAGCGCGGAGAGCATTAGCCGCCGCGGTGTAAACGCCGCCGTGGCAGACGATGACTCCCCGCTCAGGCGACAGTTCAAGGCATCGCTCGGTGAGGCGCGGTACTGCCGCTGCCAGTTCTCTCGCGCGAGCGCCGGGCGGCAACTTGTTAATGGGTTCATCGACCGCGTCGATGAGCCAGAAGCCGTCAGCGCGTAGTCGCTCGAGGACGGCAGCCTTATCCTGCAGGTTAACGCCTTCATCGCCGTAGACCGCCTCGGCGACCCCGCGGTAGAGATTGTCGATCTTCAGTGTCGGGGAGTAGAAGAAGCGTCGTTCATTGTCCCCGGCGTCCGGCGGCGACTCGGCGACTAGCAAGTAGCGCAGACGCTGGGGCTTGTACTCCTCGCGTAATTCCGTGTACCAGCTCACCAGACTCGTCTGCGGGGACCGGTCAGCTCGGGCGGGCACGGACAAGCTTCGGATCAGGCGGTTCAGCGGCGAAGCGCCGGTCGAAGGCAAACCACTCGAGCCACTCCGGCTCGCAGACGTCGAGCACCGAGTCGAGCGCCATGGCTAGCTGGCAGTTGACGAGGTAGCGCAAGGGAGGGTTGTCGTACTCGCCGCGCAGGAGTCGCTGCATCGTTGTGCGGGACAGCCCAGTGAACCGTGCGAGGTCATCTTGGGTAATCCCGAGTTCGCGGCGGTGCTCCTCGAGCTTCGTAAGTTGCGGTTTCTTCGCTGACGGCACGCATCAAAGCTAACGCGCCAAGGCTGACGCCGCAGGCGTGATGCCGTCCGATGGTGGACCTAAGCTGCCATACCATTTTCGGATAGTCAGATTTGGGGCATGCAAACGCGAGCCCGTTGATTGGCTTGCGAGAACCGCAAGGCGGAAGCGAGAGGTCCATGCACGGTCACGGCGATGAGAACGCAATCCAGCAGACACAGAGACGGCCGATGAGCAAGGCCACCGGGACGCTCAAGAAGCTGCGGTCGGTTCCGCCGACGCGGTCAGAGCGTCGGCGCCGGCGGGAGAGCCTGAGCAGCGTCGAGCTATGGCAGCTGCCCGAATCGACGGAGTTCAGTAGCGACCCGGAGATCATGGACGTGGTCGGATTCACACGAACGATCATTGACCTCGAGCAGTCGCACCCGCAGCTGTTCGGGCCGCTCACCGCGGTGCTGCCGGAGGCCACCGATGCGTCGATCAAGCACGGAAAGGTGCTGGCGCCGGCCAAGCGCGGCGCGCCGAGGATGGCCGGCGACTGGCGGATGCTCTACCTGGCGTTCGTGCTCTCGCGCGACCCGGCGATGATGTCGTTCTACAACCGCTATCGCTCGAGTGGAATCTTCGAGCTATGTGGATTCGAGCAGATCCCGTGCTACTCGGAGTTCGCGCTGCGGATCAAGGAGATCGAAGGCCAGAGTGGGGCACTCGAGCAGACCGCGAATCTTTTCATCCGGCAGGCGCGCCGGCACGAGAAGCGGATCGGCCAGATCGTGCTCACGGACGCGACCAGCTGGGAGAGCGACGCGCGGCTCGAGCACTGCTGCCCTGACACTTTGAAGTGCAAGGCGCTGTGGGAGAAGCAGAAGACGACGGGGGTCGCGCAAGAGATCGAGGACGCGTCGACCGACGACGAACAGCTCGAGACCGCTGAGACCGATACCGCGAATGACGAGACTCAGCCTGCGGAGATGAGCGCGAAGGCAAACAAGAAGCTCAAAGGAAAGCGACCGCCGAAGTACCTGCGCCGCGCTCTCTACGAGCGCGTTCAGGCTGAGCGCCACAAGGAGGCAGCTGGGGACGAGCTAGAAGAAGGCGAGCTGGCTGACTCGGTGGTCGTCCCGGTCGACGAAACTGGGCGCTTCCGCTACTACGCCTTCAAAGGCCACCTGTACCGCTCGCGGGATCCGGAAGCCGGACTGCGCTGCTACGACGGTGCGAGGAACGAGTGGTGGCACGGCGGCTACCTGATGCCTGCGATCGATGCGTTCGTCGGCTCGCCGATCGCGGTGACGGCGTTCGCAGCCGACGAGCAGGAATACGACCACTACCCGGAGATCAACAGCAAGGTGGTCAGCGCGATCGGAGAGCAGCCGCTCGTCTGGTCGTTCGACCGCGGCACCGGCGTCAGCGGGGTCTACGAGTTCAACACGCGACGTGGGGCGGCCACGGTTGCTCCTTGGAAGAAGAGGCGCGGCAAGAAGAACCGCGAGGACATGCGCACGGATCTGTACGACGAGCACGGAATCCCGCGTTGCCCGTTCTGCGGTGGCGAAGGCGATGTCGACTCGGCCGGTATGGGCCTCTACTTCGACCACAAGAACGAGCCGCGGCTGCGATTCCGTTGCGTTACGCCGCACATCAAGGAGTGCTCGAAGACTCATTCGATCGCCTGCTCGGAGGAGTGGTCTCTTCTTGTGCCGCTCTCGCGCAAGGCCGAGCTTTACTACGCCGTCCGTCGTCTACACGGCCGCTTCGAGAACATCTTCGATCACTGGCGCGACCGTTACTGTGCAGCCGGCAAAAACGCCAGCAGCCGCCTGAAGCGCCTCGGCGTCGAGCCGCAGCTCTCACGCGCACGCGCTGGCCTCCTTCTCGACTGGATCCGCCTCTGCCTGCGCCACGGCTGGGTCGGCAGTTGGAAGAAGCGCAACGAGAAGGAGCCGTACGCCTACTCCGCGAGCAACGCACTCGAGCGCGTCATCAAGGCGCGGATGAAGCGATTGCTCGACCTTCCGTACGGCGGTGCTGCCGAGAAGCTCAAGCTGCACAAGGGCGGCGCTCCCCCACCGATGTTGCTCGACGACATCGACTGGTAGGCGTCAGCAACAACTAACAGAGCAGGACGGCCGGAGCGATCGGAGGACAGCCTCTGCGTCACTCCGGCCGTCTTCGCGTTTCCAGCGCCACACGCCGAAGCGGAAGCCACGCCCGAGCCGGCGTATTCGCCGAATCGGGCTTGATCGTGCTGACCTCCCGCCGGATGGCTCAATTCTTAGAGCCGTTCACAACGGTGGCCAATATGGAGCGTATCGGGATCGAACCGATGACCTCCAGCTTGCAAAGCTGGCGCTCTCCCAGCTGAGCTAACGCCCCGTGCAGCCCGAGTGTAGCCCCCGTTTCCGCTACCTCGGCGGGCGCGTGGTGCTGCGCACGACGAGGTCGAGCGGGAGCGTCTCGACCTGCACGGTCGGCGGTGTGCCGGCGAGCGCCTGCAGCAGCAACTCGGCGCCGCGACGTCCGCTGTCGTAGAGCGGCTGCCGGACAGTCGTGAGGCCGACGTACGACGCAACCTCGATGTCGTCGAAGCCGACGACGGACAGCTCGTCGGGAACTGCCACTTGCAAGGCCCGGGCAGCCTCGAGCACGCCGAGCGCCTGGATGTCGGACGCTGCGAAGATCGCCGTGGGCGGCTCGGGCAACCGTAGGAGCTCCTCTGCGATCGAGCGCGCGACATGCCGGCTCTGCGTGCCCTCGCGCACGTACTCCGGGCGCACCGCGATGCCGGCCGCAGAAAGAGCGCGCTCATAGCCGATGGTGCGGTCGCGGCTCGACATGAAGCGGAACGGGTCGACTGCCTTGTCGCCGATGAACGCGATGCGCCGGTGGCCGAGCTCGACGAGATAACGCGTCGCAAGCTCACCGCCGTTGATGTCGTCGATCACGACGGACGGCAACGCCTCGTGCCGCGCGTCGACGAGCACGCACGGAATCTTCGACGCGAGGAGGCGACGCACCTCGCCGTCCGGCGGGATCAGCGAGAGCACGAGCAGGCCGTCGGTGCGATGCGCGTCCGCAAGCATGCGGAACGCGCGCTGCTTCCGGTCGGCCGATTCGACGTCGAAGAGCGCGAGGTCGTACCGCGAAGCCGAGAGCTCGGTGACGATCCCGCGCAATCGCTCGACCTGCGACGCCTCGGTCAGGAAGGGAATGACGACGCCGACGACGAGCGTCTGCCGGAGCGACAGATTTCGCGCGACCGAGTTGGGCCGGTAGTCCAGCGTCTTGATCGCGTCGAGGACGCGCTCGCGCGTGGACTCGGCCACATTCGCGCGGCCGTTCAGCACGCGGGAGACCGTGGCCACCCCGACTCCGGCGTGGGCTGCCACGTCGGCGATTCGCGCTGGGCCTGCCGGAACCGTTTCCATATACACCAACCTTTTGCCTGCCGCCCCGTCATATGTCAAGGCACAGGCGACTTGATTTCGTGAGAAAAGGGGGATAATCTCGCCGCCTCGGATCGCTGAAACCGGTTCCACAAACCCAGGGAGAGAACAGCGCCGCCCCCATTCCTTGGCTCGTTCTCCAAGGCCTCGAAGGAGGAAGTCAGTAGTGATCGCTCATCGGAAGACCAGCATGGTTCGGTGGCAGGTGGCCCTCGCGCTCGTCGTCGTCTCCGCGCTCGCCGTCACGACAGGCGTGGCGCTCGGCTCGAGCAAGAGCTCCAAAGACACGACCGTCACCGCATTGATCGGGAGCTCGGGCCCGGCTGAGACCTACGCTGTGAAGAACGCGGCGAAGGCCTTCACCAAGGTCACGGGCATCCAGCTCAACGTCATCGTCGCGTCCGATCTCGGACAGCAGCTGGCCCAGGGATTCGCGTCGGGCAATCCGCCGGACATCTTCTATCTGGGCAACGACCAGCTTGCGACGTACGCCAAGGCGGGCGATCTCGCTCCGCTCGACAACCTGAAGAACGTCAAGTCGTTCTACCCGAGCCTCAAGGCGGCATACACGTACAAGGGTCACCTGTACGCAGCGCCGAAGGACTTCTCGACCCTTCAGCTGATCATCAACACGGCCTCGTGGAAGAGCGCGGGCCTGACCGCCAAGAACTACCCGCAGACGTGGGCGCAGCTCGCGGCGGTCGCGAAGAAGCTCACGCGCAACGGACAGGTTGGTCTGTGCACCAACCCTGAGTTCCATCGCCTCGGCGTGTTCATGATCCAGGCGGGCGGCTGGCTCGTCTCGAAGGACGGCAAGACGGCGACGGTGAACAGCAAGGCGAACCTCACCGCCTTCAACTTCGTCAAGTCGATGCTCAACGCCGGCTCGATGAAGCTCACGAACCAGCTCGGCGCCGGTTGGGGTGGCGAGGGCTTCGGCAAGAAGGAATGCGCCATGACGATCGAGGGCAACTGGATCGCGGGCGCCATGACGGCCGACTACCCGACCGTCCCGTGGATCGCCGTCCAGCTTCCGAAGGGCCCGGCGGGTGCCGGCACCCTGCAGTACGACGGTGGCTGGGGCCTCGCAGCGGCGTCGAAGAACAAGGCCGCTGCAATGCAGGCGATCGCCTACCTCACGGCCACCAAGGTCGAGATGGGGAACGCGAAGGCGTTC
>Ga0157369_10000703_pt1 | contig 43189 bp, 36 predicted proteins | sample C25metaG_FD_113461 | JGI IMG/M metagenome (GOLD analysis project Ga0157369, IMG submission 113461) | Corn rhizosphere microbial communities from Kellogg Biological Station, Michigan, USA - C2-5 metaG | ecosystem: Host-associated > Plants > Roots > Rhizosphere > Soil | place: USA: Michigan... | reverse complement strand
CAGGAACGAATCCTTCTGCGCGATGATCACGCCGTTCCATTCGCGCAGGTTCACCGGCTTGATCTTGCCGGGAAAGGGTGACGAGAACGCCACGCGCCGGCGGCTGCTGGCAGCGTTGGCGAACGTGGTGATGAAGAACGTGTCGCCGGACAGCGCGCGCTTCGCTCCGGCGAACAGCTTGCCGAGCATGCCGCCGCCCTGCCGATTGGGATCAAGCGTGGTGTTCATCTCGATTCCCTGCTCCATGAACATCATCGCGCCCGCTTCCGCGATCACCGTCTCGCCCGGATCGAGCGTCACGATCACCGCCTGCAGGTCGTCGCCGATCAGCTCGTAGTCGAGCACGTCGGAATATTGCGTCATGCTGTCGCTAGCCTCTGGTGAGCGTCCGTGATCACGGAGCGCCGGCGGGAGCTTCGCCGCCGACGGTGACTGCAGGTGCTGCCGGTGCAAGCTGGTCGCGGCCCTTCATCTGGTACGGGATGCCATGCACCATCCAGTCCGGCGCCGGCATGCCGCGCAGCTTGTTGTCGAAGAACTGCTGCATCCGCATCGCGACGTCCTTCGGGTTCGCCCGCTTCGTCGGGTTGTGCTCGTCACCGTTATAGTCGAGGAGGTAGACCTCCTTGCCCAGCCGTCGCATCGCGACGAACATCTCGATGCTCTGGTACCACGGCACCGAGCCGTCGCCGTCGTTGGCCATCATCAGCAGCGGCGTGGTGATCCGATCCGCCCAGAACAGCGGCGAGTTCTCCATGTAGCGCATCGGATACTCCCAGATCGAGCCACCGATGCGGCTCTGCGTGTGCTCGTACTGGAAGGACCGCGCCAGACCGGTCTGCCAGCGGATGCCGCCGTACGCACTGAACATGTTCGCCACCGGCGCACCGGCCATCGCCGCCTTGAACAAGGGCGTCTGCGTGATGATGTACGCCGTCTGGTAGCCGCCCCAGCTCTGCCCCTGGATGCCGAGGCCGTTGGGATCCACGAATCCACGCGCCAGCATCGCCTGCACGCCAGGCACGATGGACTTCATCGCGCTCGGACCCGGATAGCCCGTCTCGTAGTGGATGTCCGGCTCGAAGACCAGATAGCCGTTCGACGTGTAGTGCGTCGGGTTGATGACGTTGCGTCCGCCCGGTGCCACGTACTGATGCAGGTTCTGCGACAGCTGCTCGTAGAAGTACGCGATCATCGGGTACTTCTTCGTCGAATCGAAATCCGCCGGCTTGTAGAGCAGCCCTTGCAAAGGCACGCCGTCGGCGCTGTTCCAGTGCACCAGCTCCACCGAGCCCCACCTGAAGTTCTTCTGCTGCGGGTTGGCATCGGACACGCGCGTCAGCGCGGCCAGCGAGCGGCCGACGTAGAGGTCCGGAAACTCGGTGAAGGTGCCGCGCGTGACGACGTACGTGTCGCCGTGGCGTGCCCGCGCCGGCATGCCGTACGCCACGTCGGCCATCACCACCTGCCTCGGCGCCGAGCTCGCATCGAGCCGATCTTCATAGAAGCCGCTCGCCTTGGTGCGCTCGTCGAAGGCACGCAGCAGGAGCGCCTGATGAGGATCGAACGTGCGGTCGTCCCGGTCGAGGTCAACGACCCGCAGCGTCAGTTGACCGCGACGGCCCGCGGAGTCGGTGACCATCCGCGGCGCGCGCGCACCCGACGGGTCCAGCTCCCATACATCGTAACGGTCGTACGCCAGCAGCGAACGATCGCCGTCGGTCCAGCCGGCGATGCCCCACGGGGCCGGCACACTGGGCGTGTCCCACGTTTCCTGGTCGAAGCGCACGCCAGCCAGCGAACCCGTGAGGTCGCGCTTCGCCTTCCGCGCCACGTCGTAGCTCCACCAGCGCCCGTTGTCGAAATACACGATGTAGCGACCACCTGGCGAGAGCTGCGGCTCGAAGCGAATGCGCTGCGCCACCAGCGTGCGCGCCCCCGTGGTGGCGTCCACGGCGTAGAGATCATCTCCGCCCTCGCCCCACATCGCTTCCACTGCGTACGGCAGGTCCGTCGTGAGCATCGCCGTGCGTCCGTCGTCGCTCACCTCAACGGTGGGAAAGGAATCGTTGGCCAGCTTCACCATGCGCTTCGTCGCGACGTGCCACACCGCTCCGAACGAACGATTGCGATCGCGTGTCGCCTCGACGCGCTGCTGGGGCTGCAGCCGTGGGTCCTTCCAGCTCCAGAGATCGAACACCGCCTTGTCCGCCAGCGAGTCGGCGGGAATGGAATCGAGTGGTGCCCGCGTATACCCGAACAGCACCGTGGACCCGTCACGCGTGAACGCGGCGCGGCCCTCGGCCACCACCATGGAATCACCCATCGCGGTGGCGGGCACGACGACCTGCGCCGCCCCCGCACCGAGCGTGAGGTAGTACAACGCGTAGCGCGGATGCTCGCGCCCGTACTCGGTGAGGTTCGAGACGAACGTGGCCTGCCGGCCGGCGCGGTCGAAGGCGAGCGAGCGATAATCGCCGGCGCCCGAGAGCAACACGAGCTCCCGGTCCGCATCGGCAACGCGCCGCGCGTACACGCCGTCTCGCCCGGCGTCGCGTGACGACACCACGTAGCCCAGAAACTTCGCGCTGTCGTCGAAGACGTAGCTGGTGACGTCGGCAATGCGCGTCTCGCGCCCGGAATTCAGGTCGCGCAGCACGAGGGTGCTGCCATAGGTGCGACGACGGCCGCGCGCCGACGAATCGGATACCGGCCGGGGGGCGCCGCCGGGTGCGGCCGCCGACCGCGGTGCCCGGGCGGAATCACGCGTCGCCCGCGTGGCGGAATCCCCCTCCAGCAGGTACGCCACGACGCTGGCTCCCTCACGCGGCACCGCGAACGACTTGACCCGCTCCACGTTCGTGACCTGACCATCGGCCAGACGCACGATGGCGAGTCCCTTGTGTTCTGGCGCTTTCGGCGACTTGCGTCGCGCCGCGTCGTATTCGCTTCGTGGCTCCGAGGTCTCCGTCACGACCCAGCGAGAATCGCGTGAGAAGGCGGGCGGCGTGGGACCTTCGTTGCGGCTGCCATGATAACCGGCGATCAACTGCGGCCGGCCGATGTAGCCTCGCGGCACTCGCCATTCCTGCAAGCCATCCGTGCTCCGGACGACGAGCGCACCGTCACCGACCTGGGGCACGAGGCTGTACGCGACCCAGCGGCCATCGGCACTGAGCGTGGTACCGGAGATCGAACGCCAGCTGTCCCAGTCAGCAGGCGTCAGCGCGCGTCTGGCGCCTTCCTGAGCGAGGGTGGTCGATGCGCCGAGGAACAGGAGCACGGCGCCAAGACGGATGGAGGGCATGGCCAATGAAGTGGGAGGCTGTGAAGTCCCGAGTAAGCTGAAGCCGGGGCGGACAAAAGGAAACGGAGCGAACGACGCGAGGTCCTTGCGCGGGCCGTGGCGCACGTTGAACATCAGGCGGCAATCTCCCTCACTCCAGCCGCCAACTTCCCGTGCGACTCCGCTCCATTGTCTACGCTCTCGTGCCGCTGCTCGCTGGCGGCGCAACAGTCGTCGCGCAGCCGGCACCAGCGCGAATCGACAGCACACCACGTCTGCTCGTTCCCGCCCGCGTGTTCGACGGCGTGGACGTTCATGACGGCTGGGGCGTGCTGGTGCGCGGCGAGCGCATCGTCGCCGCAGGGCCGGTGGCGGGTATCGGCGCGCCCGGGGGCACGAAGCGCATCGAGCTGCCTGGCGCCACCCTGATGCCCGGGCTGATCGAAGCGCACTCGCACATGCTGCTGCATCCATACAACGAGACCTCGTGGAACGACCAGGTGCTGCACGAACCGCTGGCCCTGCGGGTAGCGCGCGCCGTCAATCACGCGCGCGCCACGCTCGACGCCGGCTTCACCACCACGCGCGACCTCGGCACCGAAGGCGCCGGCTACGCCGACGTCGGCCTGAAGAAGGCGATCGAGCAGGGCATCATTCCGGGTCCACGCATGCTCGTCGTGACGCGGGCCATCGTGGCGACGGGGAGCTACGGGCCACGCGGCTTCACGCCCGAGATGGACGTGCCGCAGGGCGCCGAGGAGGCCGACGGCGACGCATTGCCGCGCGTCGTGCGCGACCAGATCGGCCGCGGTGCAGACTGGGTCAAGGTGTATGCGGACTACCGGTGGGGCCCGAACGGCGAGACGCGGCCCACGTTCACGGTCGACGAACTGAAGACCGTCGTCGAGATCGCCAGCAGCTCCGGCCGTCAGGTCGCCGCGCATGCCTCGAGCGCGGAAGGGATGCGCCGCGCCATCCTCGCGGGCGTGACGACCATCGAGCACGGCGACGACGGCACGCCGGAGATCTTCCGCATGATGAAGGAGCGCGGCATTGCCCTCATTCCCACCGTGGCCGCTGGTGACGCCATCCTTCGCTACCGCGGCTGGAAGGCCGGCGACCCCGAGCCGGCGCGCATTCGGGACAAGCGCGCGAGCTTCAAGGCAGCCATGGACGCCGGCGTCACGATCGGCAGCGGTAGCGACGTCGGCGTCTTCACCCATGGCGAGAACGGCCGCGAGCTCGAGCTGATGGTGGACTACGGCATGCCCGCCATCCAGGCGCTCCGCGCCGCCACGAGTGTGGATGCCCGCATCCTGCGGATGGACGACCGGATCGGCAGCGTGAAGCCCGGACTCCTGGCCGACCTCGTGGCCGTGCGCGGCGATCCGACGCGCGACATCCACGCCGTGCGCGACGTGCTGTTCGTCATGAAAGGAGGAGTCATCTACCGGCAGTAACGGCGTGCGCACCATCGCGGTCGAGCGGAGGTGGCGTCGTCCCGCGTCCGCGTTCAGGCAGTTCAGCATTAGCTTCCGCGCATGACGCATCCGATGGTGCCGCGCGGGCGACTGAAGCTGGCGGAGGACGAACGGCCCAAGACCTGGCGCGAGCGCATTGTCGCGCTGCGCTACGTGCCGAAGCTCTTTCGGCTCGTGTGGCAGACGCATCGCGGCTACACGCTGTCGATGGTGCTTCTGCGGCTGTTGCGGGCGTTCGTCCCCGTATCGTCCATGTGGGCGGCCAAGCTCATCATCGACGAAGTCATCGCCCTCGTGCGACAGCCGGGCGCGTCGCTCACGCCCCTCTGGGAGGTGGTGGCGCTCGAGCTCGGGATCGTCGTCGTCGGCGAGATTCTCGCCCGCGCATCCTCGCTGATCGAATCGCTGCTCGGCGATCTCTTCTCCAACGAAATCAGCGTGCGGCTCATGCGTCACGCGGCCACGCTCGACCTCGAACAGTTCGAGGATCCCGAGTTCTACGACCACCTCGAGCGCGCGCGCCGACAGACCACTGGCCGCATCGGCCTCATCGCGATGATGCTCACCATGGGGCAGGATGTCCTCACCCTGCTCTCTCTGAGCGCGGCGCTCGTCGTCTACAATCCCTGGCTGCTGCTCCTGCTCGCCGTCGCCATCATCCCCAGCTTCCTTGGCGAGACGCACTTCGCGTCGCTCAGCTATTCCCTCCTCTTCCGCTGGACGCCGGAGCGGCGCGAGCTCGACTACCTCCGCTTCATTGGCGCGAGCGACCGGTCGGCCAAGGAAGTCCAGATGTTCGGCCTCGCGGGATGGCTGAGTGACCGCTACGCCGTCCTCGCGCAGCGCTACTACGACGCGAACAAGTCGCTCAGCATCCGGAAGGGCGTTGTCAGCGCGGTGCTCTCGATCCTCGGCACGCTCGGCTACTACGCCGCGTACGTCACGATCCTCCTGCGCGCCGTCGCGGGCACGATCTCCATCGGGACGCTGACCTTTCTCGCTGCGGCGTTCGGTCGGAGTCGAGACCTGATCCAGCGCCTCCTCCTGTCCGCCAGCGACATCTACGAGCAGAGCCTCTACCTGCGCGACCTGTTCGTCTTCTTCGAGATGCAGCCCACCATTGCGTCGAAGCCCGGGGCACTGCCGGTGCCGACGCCGATTCGCAGTGGCTTCGTGTTCGAGGATGTAGGGTTCCGCTATCCGGGCAGCGAACGATGGGCGGTGCGGCACGTGAGCTTCACGATCCGGCCGGGCGAGCGCATCGCACTCGTGGGAGAGAACGGCGCCGGCAAGACGACCATCACCAAGCTGATCGCGCGCCTCTACGATGCCTCCGAGGGGCGCATTCTGCTCGACGGCGTGGACCTGCGCGACTACGACCTCGCATCGCTCCGGCAGGCAATCGGCGTCATCTTCCAGGACTTCGTCCGCTACGACATGCGGTTCGACGAGAATGTCGGCGTGGGAGAGATCGAAGGGGTGTCGGGCTATCTCGAGAGCGTGCGCGACGCGACGACCGAGATGCCCGGCGTTCCCCCCGAGCCACTGGTGGACGCGGCTGAACGGTCGATGGCCTCCTCACTGCTTCCGCGATTCTCGAACGGCTACCGCCAGATGCTCGGCCGCCGGTTCGACGACGGCGTGGACCTCTCGGGAGGGGAATGGCAGAAGATCGCCCTCGCGCGTGCCTACATGCGCTCGGCGCAGCTGCTGATCCTCGACGAACCGACGGCCGCGCTGGATGCCCGGGCGGAGTACGAAGTATTCGTCCGCTTCAACCAGTTGATGGCGGGGCGGATGGCGGTGGTCATCTCGCACCGATTTTCCACCGTGCGCATGGCGGACCGGATCATCGTACTGGCTGGGGGCCGGGTCGTCGAGGAGGGTACCCACGACGACCTCGTCCAGCAGGGCGGACTGTATGGGGAGCTGTTCGAAATGCAGGCTGCCGGTTACCGCTGAGCACCACCTTGGCTTTCTCTGATTTAGACGGCTACTAGTGACGTCAGGCAAGCTCGGCCGTCTGGGTGACGCAGGTCACTTCGGCTAGCGAGCCCGGCAGCGTAGCGTTCCTCCGTTGCCGAGCGAAGCCCGGTGCAGCTGCTGTCTCGTTGCGGAGGAAGCCATGAAGGGAACAGTCCGTCTGGCCCTGTCGTCATACATCGCCGTCGTGGTTGGTTGCAGCCCAGCGTTCGCCTTGCAGGAGCCCGGCATCGCCCCGGCGCGGCTCGTGGCCATGAGCTCCGCTGCCGTCGAGCGAGGTGCTCTCCCGACCGCCGCCTCAGCGCCGTCGCACGAAGCCGCGGCGGCGGTCCATCTCCCCCACGCCAACGCCGCAGCCGCGGAAACGCTGGCCGTGGTCCTCGCTGGCCCGGCAGACGTGCGCTCGGCAGGCACGGCGAGCTACCGAGCCGCCGTCGCGAACGGCGCTCGAGGGTCGCGCTACTACTTCTGGTGGTTTGCCGCGAACTGCGCACGGCGCATGGGGTGCGCGCCGTCCTCGTACTCCCTCGTGGCCGAGGGACTGGGCCGCGACTCGGTAGCCCTTCCGGTGACCGCGGCGAACGCGGAGCGCAACCTGGTCGTCCAGGTGGCGGAGCTGGACGGCTCCGCGCGCACCGGGTCGAGCCCGATGTTCGTCGTGAGCGGCCCGGCGCAGAAGGCGCCTTCGTCGACAGCGGTGACCGGCAAGGCGAGCTGCGACTGGTTTGCGGGCAGCTTCTATCCGCATACGGGTGACTACAAGGACCCGTTCACCGGACGTACCTGGACGCGCAAGTTCCGCCGCGACTACTGCGGCAACCGGGTGAGCTGGGACCCGGAAGGGTGACGGGCAGGAGGATGCAGCTTGGCCGAGGCGCAGGACCAGCCATCATGCCCTGACGACAGAGGCCCCGGGTGACCGGGGCCTTTTGCCGTCCTGGAGGCTGGCCGCTACTTGTACTCGATCTCGATTGCCCCACCATTGTACTGCATGCCGAATTTCCGCTTGGCCTGCTCGATGTTGTAGTAGCGGACGGTCTTGAGGGACGTGGCGGCGATCTGCCGGAGGTCGGCGAGCTCGCCTGCGCGCTGCCCGTTCACGATGAGAGCCGGCGCCGGCGCCGGGCCCGTAGCGCCCCCATTCTCCTGCAGGCTGTAGGATTGCGCCGGCCGAGCACGCAGGAACTCGGGGCGCAGCCGCTGGATCGCGTCGTACGCGGTCTCGGTCCCGCTCGTGGGCAGCTCCGCCTCCGTGATGACGTAGCGGCTCGACGCGCCGGCCGGCGCGGACGCGGAGGCGCCACCGCTGGCGCAGGCGCCGAGGGCGGCGACGGCGACGAGGGCGGCAAGCGAATGACGGAGAATGGTCAGGCGCATCTGGACTCCTTGTGGACTCAGGGAAGCTTGGTGATGACCTCGATGACGCCAGCAGTCTTTCCCATTCCGAACTTGGTCGTCGCCTCCCACGCCCGATACATCCGGATCGATGCGACGTGTGCTGCAGGAATGTTCTGGAGCGAGGTCATCGGACCGTATTCGACGCCGTCCAGATAGACGACGGGCAGAGGAGACGTATCGCCGAGGATGGTGGTTCGACCGCGGTTGCTGAAGAAGTTGGCGCGCAACTTCTGCACCGCGTCGTACGCGGTAACAGCCTGCGACTGCGCGATCTCCGCCTCGGTTATGACGTCGCCGCTCGTCGTCGTCCCCGCCTGTTGCGGGGGCTGGTGAACACACGCGGTCAGGAGCAGGACGACGGCCGACCAGCGAACAATAGGGCGCATGGATCTCCTCTCCTCATTGTCTCGCTGGCAACATGCGAATCGGCACGCTGGGCCACCAGAGGCCGGGTGGCGCGCGGTGCCGGAACGCACGAGGGCACGGCGGAATGGGTCCGCCGTGCCCTCGTGAAGAACACCCACCTCAGGAGCAGGACGGAGTCAGATTGTCTCGCCCGCCGCGAGCGTCAGCCTCGGTCTTCGGGATCGGAATTGCGGTGTTGAACGGATCGCTGGACAGTTCGGGCGGCGTGATGCCCGCCTTGAGGAGCCCGTACGCACGCAGATCCACGAGGCGCTGCGGACCCTCGAAGAACAGCGAGAATCGCTTCTCGTACAGCAGGGCGTTGCGCTGGTCGGCCAGAGTCGGGACATCCGCCAGGGTGAGAGCCGGAAGCCCATAGGTCGTCCGAACCGAGTTCAGGTCGGCGAGACCGTTGGCCGGCTGACCCGCTTCGAAGTATGCCTGTGCCCGCAGCAGTACGAGCTCCTCATCACGCAAGATCGCGATCGGGTTGGTGAGGTTCGCCGCGTTGCCCGCATCCGCGCCCACGTACGTCAGGTCGGTCGAGATTCCGCTCCCCGAGATGGTCGAGCGGGAAATGATCTTCGACGCGCGCGTGTCGCCGGCCTCGAGGGCGTCCTTCGCCCGAGGGTTGACGCCGATTCGTGAATCCGACAGCGGGTTCGGCGAGTTCTCCGTGCCGCCCGCGACGAACGTGACGTAGAGACCGGTCTTGAACTGCGATGCCGGCACGCCGCCTGGCACGGCTGTCCCGAGCGCCGTGTTCAGCTCCGCGATGGCCTGGGTGAATGCGCCGGCCACGGGGGACTGATGCTGCAGTCCGCGGTAGACGTCCACCTTGCCCTTCAGGCCACGGTTGAAGAGCACCAGGTTGGACGCCTTGCTGTAGTCACGTCCGTATTTGGTGAAGCCGGTGGGCGGAGTGAAGGGGAGTGAGGCGCTCCCCGCTGCAACGAGCGTGGTATTCGCGGAATCGAGCAGCGCAGCGATGTAGTCGAGTGCCTTGGCCTTGCAGACGATTGGCCCGACGGTGTTCGGGTCATTGTCCGGTTGCAGCGCCACGCCGAGCGTGTCACGCAGCTCGAGCAGGCGATAGTACTCCAGCGCCTTGAAAGTCTGGATCAGCCCTTCCGTGGCCTGCAGCTGCGGCGCGCTGACCTGCGACTCGGGCGTGTTCGGGAGCGCGGCGAGCAGCGTGTTGGCCGCGCGGATCGTCACGTAGCCGTTCGTCCAGCCGCCGCTCCCCGAAAACCCGCCAGGATCGGCCGATCCGCCCAGAGTTTCGGTGACGTATCGCGGCTCGTTCGGATCGATGCGGAACATGTCGCGAGCATAGATCTCGGGGAGCTTCATGTACGAGAGCTCGCTCACGAGGTTGCGGTCGTTGGCCAGCACCCCCAGCGCGAGCGTCCGCACCCCCGCCGCCGTGAGCTGTCCGCTCACGGCGTTGGTGGTCGGTGCATCGACGGGCGGGACGACCGGGTTATCCTTGCACGCCGCGGCCAGGAGAAGGCCGGCGGTGAGTGCCGTTGTGTACTTCCTCATATGCGTGATCACCGTCGACTAGAAGGAGGTAATGATCGAGAAGAGGAACTGACGCGACGGCGGATACGGCGTCACGTCCTGCATACGGCCGAGCGGCTGGTTGCTGAAGTTCGAGACTTCCGGATCGTAGCCGCTGTACTTCGTCCACGTCTTCAGGTTGCGACCGCTGAGCTCGAGCCGCGCGCTCTGCAATGCGCCGTGCAGGAGATTCTGGGTCAGGGATGTGGGCAGGTCATAGCCGACAGTGATCTCGCGAAGCTTCACGAAGCCCGCGTTCTCGACGTAGACCGGCTGGCCGGTGCGCCACGTCTTGTAGCGGATCTGCGAGGTCAACGTGTCGGCGGCGAGATTGTAACCGTCGAAATAGTTGTTGGTGAGATTCACCACGTCACCGCCCTTCCGCCACTCGAGCAGTCCGGTCAGTCGTGCACGACCGTACGTGAACGAGTTGTTGAAGCCCATCACGTAGTCCGGGTTCGCATCGCCGACGAGCGCGATGGTGCGCGACGCCGTGGGACACACGCCGCTGGCCGGCAGGGGAATGTTGCAGCCCCGATACGACTGGATCACGGTGGTGGACTGGCCAGGCTGGATCCACGCGTTGCCGTACGACGTGCCGAAGGAACCGACGCCAGGATTGAAGGGGTTCACTCCCGCCGGCAGCGACGTGACCTTGCCGCGCTCCTGCGAGAAGGTGGTGTTGGATACCCATGTGAAGTCCTTGCGGTCCACCGGCGTGGCATCGAGCTCGAGCTCGGTGCCGCGGTTCACGATCTGCCCACCGTTGATGTACTGCGACGTGAAGCCGGTAGACGGAGCGATGGCGGCCTGCAGGAGCAGGTCGTCGATCTGCTTACGGTACATCGTGGCGCTGAAGCGGAGGCGCGAGCTCCAGACGGTGAGGTCGAAGCCGCCTTCCAGCTCGGTCGCCTTCTCGGGGCGGATGTTCTCTGAGCCCTTGATGGTCGACGAGCGGGCGCCGGTCACGCCTTCGTACAGCAGCGTGGTGAGGAAGGTATTGCGGCCACCGGTGGGCTGGTTGCCTGCCATGCCGTACGCAAGCCGCGCTTTCAGTTCATTCACGAACGACGGCAGCAGCGGCACGCGGTACGAGGCCGAGAACTTGGGATACGTGTAGAACTTCTTCTGGTCGCCGTTATTGCTAGAACGTTCCGCATTGACACCAGCCGTGAGCAGCAGGCGATCCTGCAGCGTGAAGAACTCTTCCTGCGCGTAGTACGCGAAGTCCTTCACGAGGTCCTGGTTCTGGTTAGGGAAGGTCTGCGCCGCCTGCGACACGCTCGTCACCGTCGGGAAGATGACGCCGCGTCCCGTGATCTGGGTGATGGTGTACTGGCGACGCTCCTGACGGAAACCAGCCGACGTCTGCGCCGTGAACACCGGCATGACGAGCCGGTGCACGACGGACCCGTTCAGGTTGGCGTTGACGAAGTTACCGTCGCTGTTGAACAAGGTACCGGCCAGCGCGCCCTGCGCCGCCGCTTCCGTGTAACCGTATGCCGGCGAAACGATCTTGGCGTTATCCGCATAGCTGTCGATACCACCGGTCAGCGTCAGGTCCACCGTCTGTCGCTCAGCGGAGTAGGCGTTCAGCGTACCGGTGGCGCTGCCGAGAAGGCGAAACACGCTCTCCGGCGTCTTGATGATGTCGGCGTTCTGGAACGGGTTCGAGCCAGGCAGCAGCGGCGACGGGTTCACCGGGAACGTGCCATCCGCGTTGCGACGCAGCTCCATGAACGACGGCGTGCTCGCGAAGATGTTGCCCGGGCTGATGCCGTTGTTGTCGTTGCCGCTCACGCCACGCTGCGTGATGGTGTGCAGCAGTTCGCTGTTGGCGTTGAGGTGCAGCCGCGAGCCGATCGTCTGGCCGACGTTCACGCGCAGCGACTGCTTCTTGTAGTAGTCGTTGGGCGCCAGGCCGTTGTCCTGCTTCGCGAGACCCGAGATGAAATACGTGGTGCCGCTCTGGTTGCCGCCGCGCACCGAGGCGATGCTCTCGTACGCGAGCTGGTCGTTGGAGTAGAACTCGTCTTCGTAGTCGTGGCACTTCACCGGGGCAGCATCATACTCCGCCGCGCTCGCTGCGCGCTGGGCCGCTGACTTGGCGCCAAGCACATTGGCCGCCCAGTCGGCGTACTCGGCTCCCGACTGGAAGCAGCGCGAACCAAGCTTGTTCTCCAGAGTGGAACGACCGAGACGCTGCGTGAAGTCCACGTTCGTCTTGCCGGCGCGGCCCTGCTTGGTGGTGATGATGATGACGCCGTTGGTGCCCTTCGACCCATAGATGGAGGACGCCGAGGGTCCCTTCAGGATCTGGATGCTCTCGATGTCGTTCGGATTCAGGTCGGCGATGCGGTTGACCGACTGGTCCTGACTGGACGAGTAGTTGCCGCGCGCGGCGCCCGAGATGACGTTCAGGCCGTTGTTGATGGAGTTGTTGTTCACGATCACGCCATCGACGACGTACAGCGGGCTGTAGTTGCCAAGGATGGTGGAGACGCCTCGCAGCTGGATCTGGGTGCCTCCGCCCGGTGCGCCGGAGTTCTGCGACACGATGGCGCCGGCCACCTTGCCCTGAAGGGCGTTGTCAATCGTTGGCGCGGCGACGCGAGTCAGCTGCTCGCCGCTGACTACAGAGACAGCGTTCGCGGCGTTCTGGCTGGACACAGCCGTGGCGGTACCGGTGACGACCTGCGCCTCGAGCTGGAGGACGTCGCGAACGAGTGCGATGTCGATCTCGTTCTGCCCGGCCGGGACGGTGACGGTCTTCTGGGTGTATCCGATGCGACGAGCACGCAGCGTGACGGTGCTGGTCGTCGGAACGGTGACGGAGAAGCGCCCATCGGGACCGGTGTACGAGCCGATGGTGGTACCCACGACGGTGACGGATGCGCCGGCAAGCGGCTCTGACGCCCCTCCCTCGCCGGTGACGCGGCCCGTGATGCGGCGCTGCTGTGCCTGGGCCGCACTTGCAGCCAGGACGGCGAGTGCACCCAGAATGACAGTGCGGATCTTCACTGCTCCTCCGATGTGTGACGGGTGGGACAGGGGACGGGACGAGTCAGACTGGACGCAGACTCGGAAAGGCGCTCGATGGAAAGCGGGCGGATCGATTGCGCCCCACTCGCGCGTCCGGGAGGGGCCCGGAGCAACAGGGTGCGCGCGAGCAGGCTGGTAATACGGCCGACGGCCGTGGCCGTCAAGACTCCTTGGACCTCGCCTGTTCCGTCCCGGTCACTTCGTGGAGCGCACTGCCTCGACGCTGATCTCGACCTCGACGTCATCGCCAAGCATGGCCCCGCCTCCTTCCACGGCCCGGTTCCACGTCACCCCGTAGACCGTTCGATCGAGAGTCGTGGTCGCCTCGAAGCCCACCCGCTCGCCGTCGGAGGAGTGGGCGAGCCCGGTGAAGTGCCCGTCCAGCACCACCGGCTTGGTCACACCACGCATCGTCAGCAGGCCGTAGATCTTCGCGTCGTCGCCGCGACGGTCGACCCGGGTACTCCTGAACCGGATGGTCGGAAACCTGTCGACGGCGAAGAACTCCGTCGACCGCAGATGGTTGTCGCGCTTCTCGTTGTCGGTGTCAATGCTGGCCGTACGGATCTCCACCTCGATGGCCGCATCCTGCCAAGCCTGCGGATCGGCCGTGATGGTGCCGCGAAAATCGGTGAACTTGCCGCGCACCTTGGTCACGAAGTGGCGGATTCGAAAGCTCACTCTGGAGTGAGCAGGGTCGATCTGCCAGGTGACTGGTGCTGGAGCGACGAGGGGTTCCGCCGCGGCGGCCGACGTGGTCTCGCCGAGGCTGCGGTGCGCCCCAAGGGCAAGCGCGGGGACGAGCAGAGCTGCGGCGAATGAACGAAGCTGCACGAAGCTACGCGGTTTGAGGGAGAGAATGCTGCCGGCGAACGAGTGTGAGGATCGTGTACACCGCCACCGGCTCGTCGTCCTGGTTGAACACCTCCACGTCCCAGTGCACGACGCCCTGCGGCACCTGGCCCTCACGATCCTCCTTCGCCGTCTTCTGCTTGCAGGTGAGGCGTGCACGGATGGTGTCGCCGATGTAGACCGGCTTCACGAAGCGCAGCCCTTCCAGTCCATAGTTGGCGAGGACCGGACCCGGCGCGGGGTCGACGAACAGGCCGGCGGCAGCGGAGAGCACGAAGTACCCGTGCGCCACGCGCTTCTCGAACAGCGAGTCGCGCGCCGCCACGTCGTCCATGTGCGCGTAAAAGAAATCGCCCGATATACCGGCGAAATTCACGACGTCGGTCTCGGTGATGGTGCGGCGGTGCGTGAGAAGCGTCTCTCCGATCTCGAGCTCCTCGAAGTACTTCCGGAACGGATGCACGCGGTCGAGCTGCTCGTCGGCGCCCTTGCTCCACTCGCGCGTCACGGAGGCGATCGTCTGCGGGGAGCCCTGCAGTGCCGTGCGCTGCATGTAGTGCAGGACGCCCCGCACGCCTCCCATCTCCTCGCCTCCACCGGCGCGACCAGGTCCGCCGTGCACGAGGTGCGGCATCGGTGAGCCGTGGCCGGTGGATTCCTTGGCGCTGTGCCGATTCACCATCATCAATCGGCCGTGATACGCCGCAGTCCCGAGCGCCACGTCGCGCGCCACATCGTCGCGCGCGGTAAAGAGCGAACCGACGAGGCTTCCCTTCCCCAGCCTGGCCAGAGCGACGGCTTCGTCGACGCTCTCGTACGGCATGATGGTGTTCACCGGACCGAACGCTTCCACATCGTGCGGCGCCGTACGCTCGAAGGGGCGATCGTCGTAGAGCAGGGTCGCCGGAAAGAACGCGCCCTTCTCGGGGTCGGCGCCGACCACATCCAGCGTACCCGGCCCGCCGTACACCAGCTCGGCGGCGCCGCGCAGCTTCTCCGCGTTGGCGCTCACTTCCTTCACCTGGGCGCGCCCGGCGAGTGGACCCATGCGCACGCCCTCGACCTGCGGGTCACCGACCTTCACGCCGGCGAGGCGCTTCTTCAGCGCATCCGAGACCGCATCCACGTAGAGGTTGGGAACGAGCGTGCGGCGAATCGCGGTGCATTTCTGCCCCGCCTTCACCGTCATCTCCCTCGCCACTTCCCTGACGAAGAGGTCGAACTCGTCGGTACCGGGCGCCGCGTCGGGGCCGAGCATGGAGAAGTTCAGCGAGTCCGCTTCCTGATTGAAGCGCACGTTGTTCTCGAGGATCGACTTGCTGCTGCGCAGCATGAGGCCCGTGGAGGCGGAGCCGGTGAAGGCGACGGCGTCCTGGCAGGTGAGATGCTCGAGCAGGTCACCCGTACTGCCGGCGATGAACTGGAAGCTTCCTTCCGGGAGCAGCTTCGACTCGATCATCGCCTTCGCGACGGCCTCGGCGAGGAACGCCGTGACCGTTGCCGGCTTGGCAATCGTGGGCACGCCGGCGAGGAACGACGTCGAGAACTTCTCGAGCATTCCCCACACCGGGAAGTTGAACGCATTGATCTGCACCGCCACGCCTTCGAGCGGGACGCAGATGTGCCGCCCGATGAACGTCCCGCCCTTGCTCAGCGCCTCGGGTCCGCCGTCCACGTAGAACGTCTCGTCGGGGAACTCGCGCCGGCCGCGGCTGCCGTAGGCGAAGAGTGTTCCGATGCCGCCATCGATGTCGATCCACGAATCGCCCTTCGTGGCGCCCGTCCACGACGAAATCCTGTAGAACTCTTCCTTTCGGGTCGTGAGGTACTGCGCGAGCGCCTTGAGGATGCGCGCACGCTGATGGAAGGTGAGCGCACGCAGCTTGGGACCGGCGACGTTGCGACCGTAGTCCAGCATGGCCTCGAAATCGAGCCCTTCACTCGATGCGGACGCGACTTCTTCACCGGTGACGGCGTTGCGCAACACGGAGCCGGCTCCCGTCCCGGTCACCCACTCGCCCATTGCATAGCTCTGCAGCCGAATCACGATCTCGTCTCTCCCCAGGTACGGTACAGCTGCTCCTGCGAGCGCCGTTCCGTCGGCAGTTCGCGAAGCGGCTCGACAGCCCGCAGCGTGGCGTGCAGCCGTGCAGGCAGAGCCTGATAGAGCGCCGTGCCCTCGGTCTTCCACGCCAGCATCTCGTCAGTCACGTCCTTCACGATCCTTGCCGGGTTGCCGACGACCACCTTGCGCGGCGGGATCTCCATCATCGACGGCACGAAGCACAGCGCGCCGACGATGCACCCGGCGCCAACGACGGCGTTGTCCATCACCACCGCGTTCATGCCGACCAGCGCGTTCTCGCCGATCCGCGCCCCGTGCACCACGGCGCCATGCCCGATGTGCGCGCTCTGCTCGAGCACCACGGTCACGCCCGGGAACATGTGGATGACGCACCCTTCCTGGACGTTGCAGCCATTCTCGATCACCACACCGCCCCAGTCGCCGCGAATCGCCGCGCCCGGTCCTACATATACGTCGCGGCCGATGACGACGTTCCCGGTCACCGTGGCATTCGGGTGAATGAATGCGCTTTGATGGATGACGGGGATGAAGCCGTCGAAGGAGAAGATATTCGCCATGGCATGTGGTCCCGCCGGAGCGACGCTCCTGTCGGGATCCGTCAGACTCGCTCCAGGATGGTCGCCATTCCCTGCCCGACGCCGATGCACATGGTGGCCAGGGCATAGCGCTTCTTCGTGTTCACGAGCTCGCGCGATGCCGTGAGCAGCAGCCGAGCGCCGCTCATGCCGAGTGGGTGCCCGAGCGCGATGGCTCCGCCGTTCGGATTGACGCGTGGGTCGTCGTCGGCGATGCCGAGGTCGCGGAGCACGGCCAGCGACTGCGCAGCGAACGCCTCGTTCAGCTCGATGACGTCCATATCGTCGATCGTCAAACCGGCCTGCTCGAGCACGCGCTGCGTGGCGGGAACCGGACCGACTCCCATGAAGCGGGGCTCGACACCGGCGACCGCTGTCGCCACGACGCGCGTCAGCGGTTCAGCGTGCAGCTCCCTTGCACCGCGCTCGGACGCAACGAGCAGCGCGGCCGCGCCGTCGTTGAGTCCCGACGAGTTGCCGGCCGTCACGCTGCCCTTACCATCGGTACGAAAGACGCAGCGAAGCTTCGCCAGCGCTTCCTCGGTGGTGTCGGGGCGGATGAACTCGTCCGCGTCCACCCGCTTCGGCTCCCCCTTCTTCTGCGCGATCTCGATCGGGACGATCTCCTCGACAAAGCGACCGGCACTTCGTGCTGCGGCCGCCTTGCGCTGTGAGCGTACGGAGAACGCGTCCTGGTCCTTCCGACTCACCCCGTACTGCTCGGCCACGTTCTCGGCGGTTTGTCCCATCGAATCGACGCCGTACCGCTCCTTCAGGCGCGGATTGATGAACCGCCAGCCGAGGCTCGTGTCGAACAGCTCCACGTCGCGGCCGAACGGCTTCGAGGACTTGCTCATCACGTACGGCGCGCGCGTCATGTTCTCCACCCCGCCGGCGACGTAGAAGTCGCCCTCGCCGAGCTTGACCGAGCGCGCCGCGTTGGCCACGGCGCTCATGCCGGAGGCGCAGAGACGGTTCACCGTCTCGCCAGGCACGGTGACCGGCATGCCGGCGAGCAGCAGCGCCATGCGCGCGACGTTCCGATTGTCCTCTCCGGCCTGGTTGGCGCAGCCGAGGATGACGTCCGTCACGCGCGCCGGATCGAGCGACGGATGGCGCTCGAGCAGCCGCGCGATCACGTGCGCTGCCATGTCGTCGGCGCGCACCTCGCTCAGCTGCCCGCCGATGTTGCCGACGGCGGTGCGAACGCCGTCGAGGATGTATGCGTCAGTGGTCATGTCTGTGCGATGTCGTGCTTCTGGGGCGTGCGATACACAGTGGCGTGGAGAAGTGCGACCACCGTGCCGTCCTGCCGCGCCACCGTCACGCGATAGAATCCGAGCCGCGCGCCTGCAGTTTCCTCCTCGGCCACCGCGATCAGGTCGTCGCCCACCTGCACCGGCACCGGATACGAGATGGTGTTGTCCACGCTTACGGTGACATGACCGTTGGTGTTCGATGCGAACGCCAGCGCGCTGTCGGCGAGCGAATAGACGATGCCACCGTGCGAGACGCCGAAGCCGTTGACCATGTCCGCGCGTACACGCATGCGCAGCGTGCAGGCGCGAGGGCGCAGCGTGACGAGCTCGACTCCCAGCCACCGGCTGAATGCGTCCTTCGCCAGCATGCTCGCCACCACGGCGTCGGCCTGCGCCTGCTCGTTGCTCTCACTCGTCATGACAGTAGTGGGCGCCGGTCGCGAACGCGCCGGCGCAACAGGACACTCGGACGGTAGCGGTCCTCGCCGTACTCGTCCTGCAGCGCTTCGAGTCGATGCAGGATCGTGGCCGGTCCGATCTCGTCGCCCCACGCGAGGAGGCCGCGTGGATAGTTCACACCGCGCGTCATCGCCGTCTCGATGTCGGCCGCCGACGCCACCCCGCGATGCACGGCATCGATCGCCTCGTTCACCAGCATGGCGAGCGTCCGGTCGACGATCGTCCGGCCCAGCGCCTCGTCCTTCGTGGGTTCGGGCTTCGTGGCGCCATCGCGGTAGTCGTAATAGCCTCGCTCGCGCTTGCGGCCGTAGAGTCCGGCCTCCACCAGTCGTTGCTGCGTGAGGGCGGGCGTGTAGCGCGGGTCGTAGAACATGCTTTCGAACACGCTGCGCGTGACAGCGTAGTTCACGTCGTTCCCGATGAAGTCCATCAGCTCGAACGGCCCCATGCGGAACCCGCCCAGCTCCCGCATCGACCAGTCGATCGTCGCCACGTCGGCGATTCCTTCCTCGAGCTGGCGGAGCGACTCGCCGTAGAACGGACGGGCCACGCGGTTGACGATGAAGCCCGGCGTGTCCGTCGCGACGACCGTGGTCTTGCCCCACCCAACGACCAGCGAGGTGACTCGCTCGGTCACCGCTGGCTCGGTGGTAATGGCGGGGACGATCTCGACCAGCGGCATGACGGGCGCCGGATTGAAGAAATGAATCCCGATCACGCGACCGGGCTTCGCGCACGCGCCCGCGATGGCCGCTACCGACAGGGACGACGTGTTCGTCGCCAGCACCGCCTCGGCAGTGACGACTTTCTCGAGCGCCGTGAACAGCGCCTGCTTGACATCCAGGCGTTCGACCACGGCTTCGATCACCAGGCTGCAATGCCGAAAGGCATCATATCCGCCCGCGACGTCCAGCGCATCCACGATGCGCGAGAGCACCTCATCTGCTTCCGTCTGGGTGCGTCGCCTCTTCTCCACGTCCCGCGCGAGAGACTTCCCGATCGCCGTGCGGGCCTCCGCCACGGCGATCGCATTGGCGTCGGCGAGCACCACGGCATGCCCCGCCGACGCGGCGACCTGCGCAATGCCGCGACCCATCGCTCCCGCGCCGATCACGCCAACCTGCAGTCCAGGCTGGGCCATCAGCGGCCTTGAAAGCGCGGTACGCGCTTCTCGACGAATGCGCGTACCCCTTCGGCATAGTCCGCCGTGCGCCCCGCTTCGCGCTGCAGCTCCTCCTCGAGTGCGAGCTGTTCGTCGAGCGAGTTCGCGAATGCCGCGTTGAAGCCACGCTTCGCCAATCCGAGGCCGCGCGTCGGCAGGTCGGCGAGGCGTCGCGCGAGATCGAACGTCGTCTCCCCGATGACTGCGTGCGGCACGACGTCGTAGACGAGTCCCCATTCCTTCGCCCGCGTCGCGGGCAGCTTCTCGCCGAGCATGGTGAGCGCGGCGGCACGCTGCAATCCGACGATGCGCGGCAGGATGAACGTGCCGCCGCTGTCGGGAATGAGCCCCACCCGCGCGAATGACTGGATGAACATCGCGTCCTCCGAGGCGACGACGATATCGCAGGCAAAGGCGAGGTTCGCGCCGGCACCAGCCGCGACGCCATTCACGGCACACACCACCGGCTTTTCCAGCGTTCGGATGGCATGGATGATCGGATTGTACTGGTCGCGGACCACGTCGCCGAGGTCGGGCGTCGGTTGTCCTTCCACGGGCAGTACGGCAGCGAGGTCCTGGCCCGCGCAGAAGCCGCGTCCACTGCCGGTGAGGAGCACGGCGCGCACGGCGTCGTCGCTGCCCGCTTCCTTGAGGGCCGCCACCAGGTCATCCGCCATGCGGCGGTTGAAGCTGTTGAGGACGTCGGGTCGGTTGAGCGTGATGACCATCACGCCGTCGCGACGCTGCACGATCAGGTGCTGGTAGTCCATGGATCTCGTGGGCGAGCGTGGGTCCTGGCGTTCGATAAAGATATTCCGCGCGCGTCGGGTCGCACATGCCACGTGGAAAGGTGCGGAGCGCTCCCGTTCGCGCCGCCCGCCGAGCAGATTCAACGAGTCGTCCGGGTGAGTCCGTTTCCGCCATTCCCCCGCGCCATGCCGCACGCAGCGAAAGCTAAGAAAGCCCGCACCCCCCAGACTGCCGTCGATCCCCGCTTCGACTGGCGGCGGATCGCCTACCACGTGCTCGTTTCCCGTGCACTCGATGATCTCGAGGAGGCGACGAACCGCAACCGCGGAAGCGTCCCGCGCGAGCACCAGGTGCTCTACCAGTTCTCGGCTCGCGGACATGACGTGGGGCAGATCATCCTCGGCAGCCTGATCGACCACGCGCACGATGGCGTCGGTGCATACTATCGATCGCGACCGATGCTTCTCGCGCTCGGGCTGCCGATCGCGGATGCACTTGGCAGTCCCCTCGGCCGCGCCGGCGGGTTCAGCGACGGACGCGATATCGGCGTCGTGTGCAACCTGCCCGGATGGAACGGCCCGACGGTCCTTCCGATGTCGGGTGACGTGGGCTCACAGTACACACCGACGGCCGGGTGGGCGCAGTCGGTGCTCTACCAGCGCAACGTCCTGCGCGACAAGTCGTGGACGGGCTGCATCGGCGTCGCGCTTGGCGGCGAGGCGTCGGTCGCGACGAACGGATTCTGGTCGGCGCTGACGATGGCCACGACGCTGAAGCTGCCGATGCTCTTCTACATCGAGGACAACGGACTCGGCATCTCGGTGAAGGGCGCGATGCAGACGCCGGGCGGCAACATCGCCGACAACCTCGGCTCGTTCGGGAACCTGTTCCTGCGCGACGGCGACGGATGCGATCCGGCGGAAGCGGCCACCCTGATCGCGGAATGCGTCGAGCACGTGCGCGCCGGAGAGGGGCCGGCGCTCGTACGCCTCACCGTGCCTCGCCTTTCCAGCCATTCGGGCCCGGACAACCAGAAGGGCTATCGCACGGACGACGAAATCGCCGCCGACGTGGCGCGGGATCCCCTGCCGAAGCTGCGCCAATATCTCGTGCCGGCGGTCATGAGCGAATCGGAATGGGGCGACCTGGAGGCGGAGGTAGCGCGCGACGTCGACGCCGGTCTCACGGAAGCGCGTGCACGACCGGTGCCCGACGCGTCGAGCGTGAAGCGATTCGTGTATGCGGAGGCGCGCCAGCCCAACGATCCGACTGCATTCGGCGGACTGCGTGACGACGAGCGGGCGGCCCTCGATGGATCCGAGATACCCGCCGATGATGGCGACGTCGTGCGCTTCGCGGAATCGGTGAAACGCACCCTGGCCAGCGAGCTCGCGGCGAACCCGAAGCTGCTCGCGTTCGGCGAAGACGTCGGACGGAAGGGTGGCGTGCATCTCGTCACCGAGGGGCTGCAGAAGAGGTTCGGTGCCGAGCGCGTGTTCGACACGAGCCTGTCGGAGGAAGGCATCATCGGCCGCGCGGTCGGGATGGCGGTGAGCGGCCTGATGCCGGTCGCCGAGATTCAATTCCGCAAGTATGCGGACCCGGCGCACGAGCAGCTCAACAACTGCGGCACGATGCGATGGCGAACGGCCAATCAGTTCGCGGCACCGATCGTCGTGCGCATGCCGGGCGGCTTCGGCAAGGACGTCGGCGACCCGTGGCATTCGCTCAGCGGCGAGGTGACGTGGGCGCACGCACTCGGCTGGCAGGTAGCGATGCCGTCCAACGCAGCCGATGCCAGTGGCCTGCTGCGCGCCGCGATGCGCAGCCCGAACCCGACGATCTTCTTCGAGCATCGCTCGCTCCTGATGACGAGCGACGGCAGCGCGCGCTATCCGGGTGACGATTACGTGATTCCGTTCGGCCGGGCGACGAAGCTGCGTTCGGGCGAGGGGATCACCGTCGTAACGTGGGGTGCGATGGTGCATCGCTGTGTGGAGGCCGCTGACCGTTTCAGCGGCGACGTGGACCTGCTGGACCTGCGCACGATCATGCCGTGGGATCGCGCTGCGACCCTGGAGTCCGTACGGAAGACCGGCCGCTGCCTGATCGTGCACGAGGACACGCTCACCGCCGGCTTCGGCGCCGAGATCGCCGCGGTCCTGGCGAGAGAGGCATTCTGGAACCTCGACGCACCCGTCGAGCGCCTCACGGTGGAGGACGTGCCGATGCCGTATCACGAAGTGCTGCTGAAGGCCGTGCTTCCGGACGCGGAGCGGATCGCGGAGCGCATCGAGACGTTGATGGCAGTCTGAGGCTTGCCCAAAGCCAGCGCAGCGAGAAAGGCCACTGCGGAAAAAGCCCGAAACGGCAGGAGGACGCGATTGGACAAGCGAGGCGCGGCGGGCGAAGTCTCCGCGGTGTCCGCCGCCGCTGCCGTCACTCCTGAAGTCTTGACGTTGTGGCCTGCCCTACCTAAACTGGCTCCCTCGTTCGCTCAACCATTCGGAGCACTTCGATGATCCTCGCAGTCACTGTCGCCAACGCCGTCATCTCGCCGGTCGGGTTCTGCCCGACGGGAGTGGACGTCGTCGTGGCCGGCACGGCCGATCGCGCAGGGTCTGGGTCGTAGCGGCAACGCGCCGCTCACCTCGGAGCGAACTCGTCGCCCCGCCTGCGCAGCCCCGCAGGCGGGGCGATTCCTTTTTCGACTTCGAGCACCAGGAACCCAATGAGTATCAGCAGCGAGGCGATCGAGCCTCTATCCGCGGAGGCGCCCTCGGTCTGGTCGGCGATCCGCGAGGCACTCTCCGGCGCACACGGTCGCGACTTCACCGAAGGCCCCATCGGTCGCGCGATCTTCATCCTCGCCGTGCCGATGGTGCTGGAGATGGTCATGGAGAGCGTGTTCGTCGTCGTGGACGTGTTCGTCGTGGCGCACCTCGGTGCCGATGCGGTGGCCACGGTGGGGCTCACGGAATCGTTCATGACGATCATCTACGCACTCGCCGTCGGACTGAGCATCGGCGCAGGCGCGATGGTTGCGCGTCGCATCGGAGAGAAGGATGCGGACGGCGCCGCCCATACGGGAGCGCAGGTGCTGCTGTTCGGGCTCGTCGTGTCGCTCGTGCTCGGGGCGCTCGGTGCGTGGCTCGCGCCGGACCTGCTGCGCGCGATGGGCGGCTCGCCGGGCGTGCTCTCGCACGTGAGCTTTGCGCGCGTGATGCTCGGCTTCAATGCGAGCGTGGTGATGTTGTACCTCGCGAACGCCGTATTGCGCAGTGCGGGCGACGCGGCGATCGCGATGCGCGTACTCTGGCTGGCGAACGCGATCAACATCGTGCTCGGTCCAGCGCTCGTGTTCGGATGGGGACCCTTCCCGAAGCTGGGCATCGTCGGCGCCGCGATCGCGACGTCGATCGGCCGGAGCACGGGTGCGTTGTTCGCCCTCAGTCGGCTCGTGCGCCCTGGCTCGCGCATCCGGATCGTCAGCCGACACCTGCGCTTCGATCCCGCGTTGATCGCGCGAGTCGTGCGTCTGTCGTCGGCCGCCACGTTCCAGGTGTTCATCGGCATGGCGAGCTGGATCGGGTTGACGCGCATTCTCGCCAGCTTCGGGAGTGACGCGATCGCCGGCTACACGATCGGCATTCGCGTCGTGGCATTCGCGCTGCTGCCGGCGTTCGGGCTCAGCAACGCCGCGGCGACGATGGTCGGACAGGCACTCGGTGCGCGCAAACCCGACCGCGCTGAAGCATCGGTGTGGAAGGCGGCGCGCTACAACCTGTTCTTCCTCGGGAGCGTGGGCCTGCTGTTCGTCCTGTTCGCGAGGCCCATCATCGGCATCTTCACGGCGGAGGCGGAGGTCGTGCGCTATGGCGTGGCCGCACTGCGCACGATCGCGTACGGGTTCCTGTTCTATGCGTACGGGATGGTGCTCACGCAGTCGTTCAACGGAGCCGGTGACACGGCGACTCCGACGTGGATCAACCTGTTCGTGTTCTGGCTGTTCGAGATCCCGCTGGCCTGGCTGCTCGCCGAGCATGCGGGCGCAGGACCGATGGGCGTGTTCTGGGCGATCACGATCGCGTTCAGCACGCTTGCCGTCGTGAGCGCGGCACTGTTCCGCCGCGGCCGGTGGAAGACGCGCATGGTGTAGTCGCGACACGGTGATCGGCGTCCGTCAACTCTTTTCATCAGCCGGGTGTCACACGGGCAGATGGACGTCGCATCACCGTACGGCGAATCGTTCGCTGAAACCTCGGCAACGGGCCTCCGTATGGAACACTGTACCTCCACGGAGAGATTGACCATGAAGACCCACTCTGCACGGATGATGGCTGCGGCTGGCGCATTGTTCGCCGTTGCCGCGCTCCCGATGGTTGCCAGTGCCCAGGCTTCGCTGCTCCCGATCAAGGTCACCGAGAGACAATCACGCGCCGCGGAGCTGGATCTTCGCGCCGCGAGCTACGAGGATCACGACTGGAGCAAGATCCGCACGGCGGCGAAGCTGCGCGAGGAAGCTGCTGGCCTGCGCGAGGACTCCGACGTCCTGAAGGCAGCCAGCCTCTACTGGGCTGCGCGCGATCATTACTACTCGGAGAACACGGCGAAGGCGCGCGACCTGATGGTGCGTTCCGCGCAGCAGGCGATGGAGATCGGTGACGTGATCGCCGCCGCGAGCGCCTTCACGGATGCTGCGTACATCTCCGCTGACCTGCGCGACGTGGAAAGCACGAAGCTCTACGCCACGAAGGCGCGCCTGCTCGCCAACTCGCCAATGCTGTCCCAGGCGCAGAAGGACGACATGCTGTCACGACTGGCGTTCGGCGGACTGACGGAAGCCCGCGTCGCATCGCTGGGCACGAGGCACTAACAAGGTCTGAACAGCGAGAGGAGCGGATTCTACGGATCCCTCGGGAACTGCCGGTCTCGCTCCTCTCGAGACCTCTTCAATACGTGCGGGGATACAAAGCGGTGAAATTTGGCTCGCGGACCGAAGTGCAGGAGAAGCCCCACGTCCAGATGACTGGCGCGAAGGTAGTTGAGCAGTTGGCGGCTCGCGATCGGCGGCAGGAGCTCAGTGGCCTTCACCTCTACTGCCACGGTGTTCTCGACCAGGAGATCGAGTCGAAAGTGGCCGACTTCACCCCCTCGGTAGACCACGTCGATCGGCACCTCCTGCCGCGCATTCAGCCCATGACGCGCTAGTTCGACAACGAGTGCATTTCGGTACACACTCTCGAACATTCCGAATTCGAGCTGGTTGTAAACGGCAAAGAAACACTCGATGATCTGTCCCCTGAGCCGGCCCTCCATGAGGCGCCCAGAGACAGCTCCCGGATCCCGCAGTTTCTGGTTCATCCGGTATTATCCGCTCCTTCGCTGTCCCGATCATCATCGAAACAGTGCGTGGGAGTCAGATCGCCTTGAACTCCTCGAACGGCTGCCTGCAGCTGCGGCACCAGCAGACGGACTTGCACGCGGTCGAGCCGAACTCGCTGCGGATCTCCGTGTCGCGCGAATCGCAGTAGGGACAGGCCGGCGCCTGTCGGGGGCGCATCAGTTGAACGAGACCACCCTCCGGCGTGGTGGCCCCCGGCGGCGCGATCCCATACGCCTTGAGCTTGGCACGCGCGGAGTCCGGGATCCAGTCGGTCGTCCACGGCGGCGAATACGTCGTGCGGACTTTCGCGTTCTCGAAGCCCGCATCGCGCAGCGCGGTCAGGATGTCGCGCTCGATCGCCTGGATGGCGGGGCAGCCCGAGTAGGTCGGGGTCACCACGACCGTGACGCCGTCTCGATCATCGACGAGCACATCGCGCACGATACCCAGCTCGCGAACACTGAGCACCGGCACCTCGGGGTCCATCACGGTGTCGAGCACTGCGAGGACCTCGTCGCGAACCTCCGCGCCGAGGCGGCGGATCACCACGTGGCTCCCGGGTGTGACCGCGCGACGATCTGCATCTCGGCGAGCAGGTGACCCAGATGCTCCGTGTGTGCGCCGCTGCGACCGCCGCGCATGCTGGCGGGGCGCGGTACATCGTTGGACGCGGTGAGAGTCGCGCGCTGCAGCACGTCGCGCACGAGCGCCTCCCACTTCGGCTTCAGCCCTGCGAGATCGGGCGCAACGCCGGCCCGCACCAGCTCGTCCTCCACGGCATCCGTTGCGAACAGCTCGGACGTGTAGAGCCAGAGCGAGTCGAGCGCCGTCTGCACGCGACGATGGCTCTCCTCGGTGCCGTCGCCGAGCTTGATCATCCATTCGCCACTGTGGCGAACGTGATAGCGCGCTTCCTTGAGCGACTTCGCGGCGATCGCGGCGAGCTCGGTGTTGCTGCTCGTCGTCAGTGCCTCGAGCAGCACCACGTCGTAGACGTCGAACAGGAACTGGCGGGCGATGGTGAAGGCAAAGTCACCCTTCGGCAGCTCGACGAGCTGGCTGTTGCGGAACTGCGTCGCTTCGCGGAAATACGCCAGCGCATCCTCGGTGCGCCCCTGCCCTTCAACCTCTCCCGCCATGCGGAGCAGGATCGTCGCCTGGCCGAGCAGGTCGAGTGACACGTTCGCGAGGGCGATGTCCTCCTCGAGGATCGGCCCGTGTCCGCACCACTCGCTCAGGCGATGACCGAGGATGAGCCGGTCGTCACCGAGGCGCAACAGATACTCGAGCAGCGCATTCGGCTTCGGTGGCGGCGCAGGAACGACCGACGGCGCGGGCGACGTCATACGCCGCGCACGCCGCGCGGGACCTTGTAGAACTGCGGGTGGCGATACGCCTTGTCGGCGCCGGGATCGAAGAACGGTCCACTCTCACTCGGCGACGATGCGGTGATCGCGCCACTCGGGATCACCCACAGGGAGATCACGCCGCCACGACGCGAGTACACATCGCGCGCGTTCTGCAGCGCCTGCTCGGCGTCGACGGCGTGGAGGGAGCCGGCATGCTCGTGCGGAGCGCCCTGCTCGCTCTGCGTGAACACCTCCCACAGCGGCCATTGATTATCGGCCGGCAGCGTCTCCGACTGCGCGCCGACGACGTTCTGATTGATCACCGTGCTGGACACGCGCTTACGCCGCCTCGCTCGACTGCCGCGCGCGCTCCCTGGCCGCGTGTGCCAGCGCAGCCTCGCGTACCCACGCGCCATCGTCGTGCGCCTTGCGACGGGCGTCGAGCCGCTCGCGGTTGCACGGGCCGTTGCCCCGGATCACCTGATTGAACTCCTCCCAGTCGATCTCGCCGAACTCCCAGTTCTCCGTCTCGGCGTTGTACTTCATGTCGGCATCGGGAAGCGTGAGGTTCACCGCCATCGCCTGCGGCACGGTGAGGTTCACGAAGCGCTGGCGCAGCTCGTCGTTCGTCTTGCGCTTCACCTTCCAGCGGATGAGCTCCGCCGTGTTCGGAGAGTCCGTGTCGCTCGGCCCGAACATCATGAGCGACGGCCACCACCAGCGATTCACGGCGTCCTGCACCATCGCCTTCTGGGCCGGCGTGCCGTTGGCGAGAGTGGCGACGATCTCGTAGCCCTGGCGCTTGTGGAAGTTCTCTTCCTTGCAGACGCGGATCATCGCCCGCGCGTAGGGGCCGTAGGACGCCTTGGCGAGGATGGTCTGGTTGACGATCGCGGCGCCATCCACGAACCAGCCGATGACGCCGATGTCTGCCCACGAGAGCGTGGGGTAATTGAAGATGCTCGAGTACTTGGCGGTGCCATCGAGCAGCTGTCCGATGAGCTCGGCACGATCCACACCGAGCGTTTCGGTCCCGCAGTAGATATAGAGCCCATGGCCGGCCTCGTCCTGCACCTTGGCGATGAGCGAGATCTTCCGGCGCAGCGACGGCGCCCGGGTGATCCAGTTCCCCTCCGGGAGCATGCCGACAATCTCCGAATGCGCGTGCTGCGACATCATGCGCACGAGCTGGCGCCGATACTTGGCCGGCATCCAGTCCTTGGGCTCGATGCTCTCGCCGTTCGCGATCCGCGCCTCGAAGGCGGCGACCTGCGCCGGATCCTCCGGCGGCATGCTGGTGGCTCGGGTCTGGGTCATGCCTGAATTTACACCTCAGCCCGGGAAACGGACAATTCTCGTTCGCCGGGACGCCAGGAAACAGGGCATGACAGGAGGTGCTGAAAGGGCATGATCTGTCCCTCGCGGGCAGGCCGCTCGGTCCGCTGCAGATGGCTCCCGCACGCTTCCAGAAGGGTCACCGGTCACCTCGACACGCTGCGTGCCGTTCGGAGACTTCCACCAGCGGAGACGATCCCGCCCGTTCACGGCGTTTCCGACGTTTCCGCCGAGTGCACTTCATTATTCTTCCCGATATGCTCACCCGACCCGACACTCCCGGAACGTCCGTCGCCGGTGGCGATGTGGTTGTCACGATTGCCGATGGCATCGGCACGATCCGCTTTCACCATCCCAAGGGGAATTCCCTGCCGGGCGTGCTGCTGCGACGCTTGGCGGAAGCCATCACGTGGGTCGGGATGGACCCGGCAGCACGGGTGATCGTGCTGCGCAGTGAGGGCACGGGAGCGTTCTGCGCGGGGGCGTCATTCGACGAGCTGGTCGAGATCAATGATGCAGAGACGGGCGACCAGTTCTTCAGCGGATTCGCGCGCGTCATTCTCGCCATGATCCGCGCGCCCAAATTCGTGCTCGTGCGCGTGCACGGTCGTACGGCGGGCGGCGGTGTGGGGATCGCCGCCGCCGGTGATTACACCTTCGCGTGCACGGGCGCGTCGGCCAAGCTCAGCGAGCTCGCCGTCGGCATCGGGCCGTTCGTCGTGGGGCCGGTGATCGAGCGTCGCATCGGCAACGGGCCGTACGCCGCGATGTCGGTGGACGTGAACTGGCGCGACGCGGCCTGGTGCGAACAGCACGGCCTCTACGCACGCGTCCTCGGCGACGCCGCCCTGATGGACGCGGCGATCAACGCCCTCGCCGGCACGCTCGCCGCCTCCAATCCGGAGGCGATGGCCGAGATGAAGCGAGTGTTCTGGGAAGGCACCGAGCACTGGGAGGAGCTGCTCGCCTCGCGTGCGCGCGTGTCGGGACGACTCGTCCTGTCGCGCTTCACCCGCGAGGCAATCGCGAAATTCCGCGATCGCTGAATCGCGCCACCGCTACCTGCACACGGCGCGCATCGCGTCCTCGAAGCTGACCGCGTAGTCGCGCTCGCGCTGGTAGCGCACTGCCTCGTACGAGGCGGCCTCGAGACGTTGCGACGCGTCGAACAGCGTCTGCAGGTCGAACGGCACACCCGCTACGCTGGCGAGATATTCCTCCACCGCCGTGAGGTAGCCCATCATCCCACCGAGCTCGGTCGGGGCGTACGCCTTGCGCGCGCGACGGAGCACGGCTGAACCGGCGGCGTGGTCGGGCATCACGAGGTTCTCCGAGCCGCACACGACACGCAGGCGCTCGTTCGAGGCGATGATGGCCACGGCGCGAGGATCGAGCGAGCCGCCGGCAGCGTTGACGACGAGAGCATCCATCGGCTGGCGAAGGAACTCGTCCTTTCGCGACGGATCGAAGGTCTCGATGCCCAGGGCGCCGATTTCATCGCGGCGCCTGGCATTCGCCTCGACGGCGAGCATCGTCGCGCCCGTCTCGCGCAGGCGACCGATCAGGTGCATGCCGATGTTGCCGCAGCCGATGAGTCCCACCGTCGCACGCCCGACGGGAATGTCCATCCCGCGAAGCATGCCGACGAGCACATGGAAGTTGCCTTCGCCCGTCGGCTTCGACGTATCGGCGACGACACTGCCCTTGAATCGCTCGTTGAGATACTGGAGCGATTGGGTGCGACCGTCCGACATGATGCCGTGGCCAAGGTCCTGTCCGGTGGTGAGGCAGAAACCATAGCGCGCCTCGACGTCCTTGAAGCAGGCGATGGCGAAGTCCAGCATCTCGAAGTCGCGCGGCTGGCCGACACGAGAGTCGGGCGTCGGCTGGAGCACGCATTTGCCGCCAACGATGCGTCCCTTGTCGCGCAGCGCGAGCGGTCCGCCGACGTGAATGAGTCGCGACCAGTAGACCTTCTCTTCCATGCCGATCGCGAGGCCGATCGCTTCCACGTCGCTGTCGAACCCGGGCGTCGAGGTACGCGCTTCCGGAGCAATGCGGAACCCGCCGAGTGACAGCTTGTTTGAGCCGGCCTCGGCATGAGTAGCAATGCTGAGCCGCCAGCCCGCCGAGGGATGTTCATAGCGATACACCCATACCTTCGGGTGCTCGGTCGTCTCGAGCTCGGGGACGAGCCGAGCGGCTTGCGACGGTTCCAGGACCGTTGGCGCGGCGACCGTGCTGGCGCCCGCGCGTGGAGGAGATGCCGTCACGTCAGCTCGTCGGCGGGTTGAAGGCGTCGTGCTGGCCTTCGATCCAGCTCCGATGATACGCGGGATCCTCGATGTCGAGCGCCTGCTTGGCGACCTTGAGCGGTCGGAAGGTATCCATCATCACCGCCAGCTCGTCGGTGCTCTTCGCACCGATGGATGCTTCGGCACGCCCGGGGTGCGGACCGTGCGGAATGCCGTCCGGATGATGCGTGATGGAGCCGAACTCGATTCCCTTGCGACTCATGAACTCGCTCGACGCGTAATACAGGACTTCATCCGAGTCGACGTTGCTGTGGTTGTAGGGCGCCGGCACCGCCTCGGGATGAAAGTCGTACGGACGCGGACAGAACGAGCAGATCACGAAGCCGTCGCCCTGGAAGGTCTGGTGCACCGGCGGGGGCTGGTGCACGCGGCCGACGATGGGCTCGAAGTCGCGGATGTTGAACGCCCACGGATAGAACTGCCCATCCCAGCCGACGACATCGAATGGGTGATGGTCGAGGATGATCTCGTTGATCCCGTCGTACTGCTTGACGAGGATGCGGAAATCGCCCTTCTCGTCATACGTCTTCAGCTCGCGGGGCACGCGGATGTCGCGCTCCGAGTACGGCGCGCCTTCGACGAGCTGGCCGAACTCGTTGCGGTAGCGCTTGGGCGGACGGACGTGGCCACGGCCCTCCATGATCAGCAGCTTGGCCTGCTCCGACTTGTCGAAGCGGTAGCGGTGCATGATGCCGCGGTGGATGACGAGGTAATCGCCCTCACCGAATGGCAGGTCGCCGTACTGCGTCTCGAGGTTGCCCTTCCCCTTGGCGACGTACACCACCTCGTCCGCCTGCGCGTTGCGGTAGAAGTGCTCGTCGTCCTGGTCGGGCTCGGCGTACAGCATCGCCACGTCGTCGTTGAAGAGGAGCGGCGTGCGGTCCAGCGTCGGGCTGCCCCCCTTCCTGGACTTGGCGGTGCGAAAGTGTCGGTGCCGGAGCGCGCTGTCCTGATCGGACTCGTACTTCGTCTCCTTCAACCGCTTCACCGACTTCACGGTGGTGGGCGGGTGAATGTGATAGAGCAGCGCCGACGTCCCCGTGAACCCCTCGTGCCCGACGAGCTGCTCGGCATACAGCCCGCCATCCGGCTTCCGGAAGGCGATGTGACGCTTCTTCGGAATCTTGCCGAGGGTATGGTAGTATGGCATCAGAAAGTCACCAATCTGGCAGCTTCGCGGTTCACACGAGCGGGATGAGCGGAGACGGCCGGATGAATCGGGAAAGGCCGGTTATTATCTCAGGGACCTGCGTTCATCCGGATCTTTCCGGCTCTTGTGCGGAGGATCCGTTCGTCCCGCTGTTCCATATCAGAGATTCCCCCGCAGCTCCTGCTCGCGTTCGATGGCCTCGAAGAGCGCCTTGAAGTTTCCGGCGCCGAAGCTCTTGGCACCCTTGCGCTGGATGATCTCGTAGAAGACGGTCGGGCGATCTTCGACCGGCTTGGTGAAGATCTGCAGCAGGTAGCCGTCAGGATCACGGTCGATGAGGATGCCGAGCTTCGCCAGCTCGTCCACCGGTTCGTCGATCTTGCCGACCCGTTGCTGGAGATCGGCATAGTAGGTCGTCGGCACGGAGAGGAATTGCACGCCGCGATCCTTCAGCGCGGTGACCGACTTGATGATGTCGTCCGTGGCGAGCGCCATGTGCTGCACGCCCGGGCCCTGATAGAACTCTAGGTACTCGTCGATCTGCGACTTCTTCTTGCCCTTCGCCGGCTCGTTGATCGGGAACTTGATGCGATCGTTCCCGTTTGCCATCACCTTGCTCATCAGCGAGGAGTATTCCGTGCTGATGGTCTTGTCGTCGAAGGTGAGCAGGTTCCGGAAGCCCATGACGCGGGAGTAGAACTCCACCCACTCGTTCATCTTCCCCAGCTCGACGTTGCCGACGCAGTGGTCCACGTACTTGAGGCCCACGCCGGGCGGGTTGTAGTGCGGGTGCACGGCCACGAAACCCGGCATGAACACGCCGCGGTAGTTCTTCCGCTCGACGAGCGAGTGGATGGTGTCGCCGTAGATCCTGATCGCGGCGACCACCACTTCGCCCTGGTCGTCGTGGAACACGATGGGGTCGTGAACCGGCTCGGCGCCGCGCTCGGTCGCCTTCTCGAATGCGTCGCGCGCGTCGTCGACCCAGAGCGCGAGGTCGTATACGCCGTCGCCGTGCTTCTGCACGTGCTCCGCGATACGCTCGGCGTCCTTGCTCAGATCGGAGCGGATGGCGGTCGTGAGCATGAATCGGATCTTCCCCTGCTGGAGCAGGTAGCTCGCGCGATCGCGCTGGCCGGTCTCGGGCCCGCGGTAGGCGACGAGCTGGAATCCGAATGCCGACTGATAGTAGTGAGCCGCCTGCTTCGCGTTGCCCACGTAGAACTCGATGTAGTCGGTCCCATTGATCGGGAAGGTGTCGTGCACTTCAACCGCGCGCTCGACCATGGTAGCCATGATTCACTCCCTGATTGGTGGCTCCTGCAAGTTAACCCCGGCGCCGGGCGATCACTACCATACACGGCAGTTCCGCCGCGGGTTCACGACGCCAGCTCGGGAAGATCGCGGAACAGTGCCAGCGCCTCCGGATTTGCCATCGCGTCGGCGTTCTTCACCGGCCGCCCGTGCACGACGTCGCGCACGGCGAGCTCGGTGATCTTGCCGCTGATGGTGCGCGGAATGTCGGCGACCTGGACGATCCGCGCCGGCACGTGATGTGGCGTCGTGTGCTGACGGATGTGCCGCCGGATGCGCTCACGCAGCGCATCGTCGAGCGCCACGCCGGCGGCGAGACGCACGAACAGCACGACACGCTCCTCGAGCGCCTCCGAGCGCGGCACGCGCTGGCCGATGACGAGGCTCTCCACGACTTCCGGCAACTGCTCGACCTGACGGTAGATCTCCGCCGTGCCGATGCGCACTCCGCCGGGGTTGAGCGTCGCGTCGCTGCGCCCGTAGATGACCAGTCCACCGTGCCCCGTGAGCTCGGCCCAATCGCCGTGACGCCAGGTATTCGGATAGGTGTCGAAGTATGCGGACCGGTACTTGGAGCCGTCGGGATCGTTCCAGAAACGCACCGGCATGCTCGGAAATGGTGCGGTACAGACCAGTTCTCCCGGCTGCTGCTCCACCGCGTTTCCCGCGTCGTCGTATACCTCCACGCGCATGCCGTATCCGCGCGTCTGCAGCTCGCCGCGAAACACCGGCAGTGTGGGCTCACCCAGCGCAAAGCAGGAGATGATGTCGGTGCCGCCACTGATGCTGCTCAACCGGACGTCGCTCTTCACCTCGCGGTACACGTAGTCGAAGCTCGCATCGGCGAGCGGAGAGCCGGTGGAAAGAATGGTGCGCAGCGCGCTCAGATCGTGCGTGCTCCTCGGCGCGCTCCCCACCTTCTCGGCCAGCGACAGCCACTTGGCGCTCGTGCCGAACACGCTCACGCGCTCGTGCGCCACGACGTCCCAGAGGACCGGCCGTCCGTCGCGCATCGGTGCCCCGTCGTAGAGCACGACGGTCGCACCGAGGGCGAGGCTCGACACGAGCCAGTTCCACATCATCCACCCGGTGGTGGTGAAGTAGAGGATGCGATCCTCGGCGCGGAGGTCGGTGTGCAGCGCCAGCTCCTTGAGGTGCTGGATGAGGGTGCCGCCGGCCCCGTGGACCATGCACTTCGGGAGTCCGGTCGTTCCCGACGAGTACATGACGTAGAGAGGATGATCGAATGACAGTCGCGCAAACGTTGGCTCGACTTCCTGCGCGTGCGTCGCGAGCGCGTCCGTCCACAGAATGGCGTTGGGCAGGTCTGGCGGCTGCAGCGCTTCGCCCCCGAGATGCGGTACCACGACGACCCGCTGGACACTCGGCAGGGCCCCGACGAACTCCCGCGCGCGGCCGAGCGAGTCGTGCACCTTGCCACCGTATCGGTACCCGTCCGCGGTGACGAGCACACGCGGCTCGATCTGACCGAAGCGATCGAGCACGCCGGCGACGCCGAAGTCGGGGGAGCATGAGCTCCACAGGGCGCCGATCGAGGCCGCTGCAAGCATGGCGACGACCGCCTCGGGCACGTTGGGGATGAATCCCGCGACCCGATCACCAGCCACCACTCCCGACGCGCGCAGGAACGCGGCGAAGCGCGCTACGTCGCGCGCGAGCTCGGCAAAGGAGAGGCTTCGCCCCCTGCCCGTTTCGGTCCAGAGCACGAGCGCATCGGCATCGTCCCGCCGGCGCAGCAAGTTCTCGGCAAAGTTGAGGCGCGCGCCGGTGAACCAGCGTGGTCCGAGCGTCGGATCCGGCGGCGCCACGCGATCGCCACCGACCAGGACGTCATCCCACTGCCGACCACCGATGTCATCAGCGATGATGCCACCGAAGCTCCAGACCGCGGACCAGAACTCCACGGGGCGCGCGATGGACCACGCGTAGAGCGAGTGGGCGTCGTGGACATCGGCCGCCGAGCCGCCGAGCGGGCAGACCGTATCACTGATGAATCGGGTGACGTTGGCCGCTGCGATCTGAGCCGGCGACGGCGTCCAGAGTGGGCGAGTGTCGGTCACGTGGGGAATATACGACGCGGCCGCTCACGCGCGGATGCCGCGCCGCGTTCCTGCACCGCGGAGGCGCGCGCTCAGTTCACGCGCACCACGACCAGCTGGAGGTTCGAACCGGCCGACCTCGTCGTGCCGCTGAGGGTCAGCGTCGCGCGCTCTCCCGCTGCGACGATGAATTGGTAGTACGCCGACCCACCGGCTACGATGTCGCCGGCATAGCTGGAGGCGTCCACCATCTGTGGCACCTGGAGGGGGTACGCGCCATACAGCGACGTGTAGATGCTGTGCCAGTTCCAGCTCGGCTGCTGCAGCGCGGACGTCGTGGCAGCGACGTCGTCGACGGCGTGGCTCGTCGCCCAGTCGCGCACCTGAGTCGGCAGATTCTGCCCGAATACGGCCTGCAGGTTGGCCAACCCCACCGCGGGCCCGTTGGCGAGGCGGAAGAAGATGTTGCCGTCCGTCGCAGCAGCGCGGTCGGCGAGATAGCGCAGCAGGCTCCACGCCGCACCGCGCGTGTTGAGCGAGTCGTCCGCCGCATACGGCGACGAACTGGATGGGCTGAACAGGTAACCACGATAGCGCGTCGTGTTGCCGCCACCGGACATGTCGAGATTGAACGCCGTCGTGCGGCGCTGCGACGCCTGAATGTCAGCGATATCGAGGTTCGCCCGCGGGGAGAGTCCCGCCTCATGATAGAACAACAGCTCCTCGGCGATGTGCGCCAGTCCTTCGTCGAGCCACTTCTCCTCGAACGCCGGTGCGTTGTTGACGTACATCCGGCGCGAGGAGTTGATCAGGTGCTGGAACTCGTGGGCGATGACGGCAGTCGTGTTCGTGTCCACGAAGCCGGCCGTGCGACGGTTGCCGTTCACGCGGCCCAGCGGATCGGGAGTGAGGAGGTAGAAGAACTCTCCCTCGTTGCTGCCTGCGCACGCGTCGGCGCGAGCCGACCCCGCCACGGGGAAGAGATCGCGCGAGTAGGTGAATCCGCCATAGAAGTACGGAGCGCCGCTTGGCGTCAGGCGATTCACTTCCAGGGTGAAGATCAGGCCGATTCGACCATTGCCATCGATATCGGTTGGCTCACCGAACGCGCCGACGTCGATGGGATACACGAGAGTGTCGAAGCGCGCCGCGTAGCGCGCGTAGTCAGCGTCGGTGAAGCCGCCGGGCGGATTGAGCGAATCGGCGAGCACGATGGAGTGCGTGCCGATGGCCGCCACGCGCGCGCGGTGGTAGATGGGATTGGTGCAGTTCTCGACGCCGTTCACATTCACCGTCACCATGTCGCCGAGCTGTACAGTCTTCGGCAGCGCACTGCGACGGGGCTCGGCGGCGAGGCCTCCGAGCGATGACATGGTCCGCGCCGCCATGGCCGTGCGTGCCGCGGCGATGCGGGGTGAGAGCTCGGCGCGCTCGCGATCGCGCAGACGGCTCTCGAAGGCGCGGTCGAGTCGCGGCGAGAGCGGCGTGAGCGCCCGTGAATCGCTCCTCGACGCGGACGGCTGGCGAACAGGCGTCGCGGCCGGCGCCGGCTGGACGATACCGCTGCCGCGCAGGGAGTAGTGCTCGCTCGATCCGGCCGTGGTGCCGGTGTTGACGAGCACCGCCACGTATTGGCCGCTGTTCTCTCCCGGTTCCAGCGCCACGCTTTGCGCGCCGGTCACGGCGAACGACTCGCCGGCGGCGATCCTGCCATTCGGACCGGTGTTGCCGTCGTGACAGGCGACGGCGAGACTCAGGGCGGCGGCAGTAGTCCAGCGAAGGCGGAACGAGCGCATGAACGGACGGTGGGGAGGAGAGCGAAACGCAGCGTCTCCTCAGGACTCGAAATAGGCCCTCGCCGTCACGGCCTCGACGGCCATATCTTGCACCCGATGCCCCTGTCCAGTCGTTACGACGATCCGATCCTCGAGCAGATTGCGCGCGACACCTTCGCGCTCTTCCCGAACTGTCACCGGTGCGGAAGAAAGATCGAGCATTTCGAGGATGCGGACGTGCGGATCCACGTGCAACGCGTCGTGCACAGGGGTGAGTGCCCCGAAGACGATCGCGGGAATCCCGAGAGCAGTACGAGGATGCGAGAGGGCGAGGAATCGTAAGACACGATTCCTCGCCCCTGCCTTCGTGCTTCCCGATTTACCCCGCTCTCGCCGCCCCGAGCACGGCCGGCAGCGCACCGATGACCCACACGATCACGGCGGCCAGTGCGGCCTTCGAGCGCGGGATTCTGCCGGTCACCGAAAGGCCGATCGCCAGGAGGACCGTTACCCAGATCGTGAACACGTCCACGCGGCCGAGCAGGGCGAGCATCATCGGCGAGGCGGTGTTCGGATCGAGGAACCGTCCGACCCCGAGTGAGAGCCGATAGCGACCGTCAAGCGACGCTGGATCCATCAGGAGTCCCTGCACGCCGTTGAGGATGTTCTCGAGGATGCGCGGCACGTACGCATAGGCCGCCACCATGATGGCCGCCGCCAGCGATTCCTTGGCGTCGACGAACTTGCCGACGACCCAGAGCACGAGTCCGGTGAGAAAGATCGCGATCGGGACGAAAATGAAAGCGCCGATCTTCGCGAACGTTTCGCTGATCGCGCGGCCCTTCTGCATCATCTCCGCCGTGATCTGCGGGTTCTTCTTCATCGCAAGCGCCATGCTGCGCGAGAATTCGGCGTCCATGATCGGCTGCATCACGCCGCTGTTCGCGATGAACAGGACGCCGATCAGTACGGTGACGACGAGCATCGGGATGCCGAAGCCCGAGTGCGCCCGGCGCGCGTAGACGCTGGACGGCGCGTAGAAGATGTCGATGAAATCTTCCCAGCGTGACGCTGGCTTGGCGGGAGCGGGCGCGGCGAGTCCGTCGCCCGGGGCTGAAGCGGAGAGATCGCTCATGACTCGTGGGGTGGAGGGAAATTGCCCCACGAGTCTGGCGAATCATGCGTCATTTCGCAAACGACGTGTGGCTCAGGTCCCCACCGTCACGTTCGTCGGGTCGAGCACGCCGGTGTAGTACGACATCAGCGCCTGCTGGAAGACGAGGCTCGACCGCGCGCTCACCACGGCGCTCTGCGCCTGGATGAGTGTGGCGCGCGCGAGCGTCACCTCCACCAGCGTGGCGAGACCAACCCGATAGCGCGACTGGGCCGCCTGCAGCGCGAGCGCCGCAGCCTTCTGCTGTGCGTCCGCCGCCGCGAGCTGCTCGCCGGCCGAGATGTAGTCGAGGTACGCGCGCCGCACATCGAGCGCGACGCTCTGCTCGAGATCGCGCAGGGTGAGGAGCTCGTTCTCGAGCTGGACCTGCGCGCGCTGCTTGGCGATGGACACCGCGCCCCGGTCGAAGATCGGTACGGAGACGCCGACGCCGACCGACCCGCCACGCCGCTGGTTGAGCTGCGTGGCGAAGGTGGCGTCGGAGCTGCTGTTGTAGCCGGTGCCGTACCCCGCGTTGCCCGTCACCGTGGGCATCCGGCCGCCCTCGGCGATGGCGATCTCCGTCTGCGCCGCCTGCACTCGCAGCGCCTGCGCGCGGAGATCCACGCGCTGCTGGAAGGCAACGCTGATCAGGCTGTCCAGGTTGAAGGCCTGCGGCGGTTTCGTCGTGTCAACCGCGACCGGGCTCGTGGTGTCGGTCGGCGTGGCGAAGGTGTACTCCAGTCGCGGATCGAGCACCAGTTCCTGGATCAGGTTCACCTTGGCCACTTCCGTTGCGCGGCGGGCATTGACCATCGCCAGTCGGGTGGACGCCACGGCGGCCTGCTCCTGGTAGAGATCGCCGATCGGACGCGTGCCACGCCGCACGAACTCCTGCAGCTGCGCCAGCTCCTGCTCCTGCGCCGTGAGATTCTCCTGCTGCACGCGGAGCTGCTCCTGCTGCGTGATGAGCGTGAGGAAGTCCGACGCCACGGCGAACACCACGGACTGCCGCGTACGGCCGACATCTTCCACGCTGGCCGCCGCGTTGGTGCGCGCCTGACGAAGAATGTTCCGGTTCTGGCCGCCGTTGTAGATCGTCACGCCGCTCGAGACGCCGGCGCTCGCCGAAAAGGGATTGCCCCCCGCTCCATTCGCCACGTCCTGCGATGCCGAGCTGCTCGCCGAGAGATTGGGCAGGAACTGATTCTTCGCCGAGCGAATGGACAGCGAGTCGAGGGCGAGTGAGTTGCGGGCGAAGCGCACGGCGCTGTTCTGCGCCAGTGCGATGCGAATGGCGTCCTGCAGGGTGATCACGCCGCCCGGTGGCAGCTTGGCGCGCGTGGTGTCCTGCGCGCCGGCAGCGGCGGGGATCGCGAAGGCGAGCGCAGCCGCTGCCAGCAGCGCGCGGGTTCCCCGCGCACGACGGAGCGAGCCACGCCGCACGGACGTCGTACGTTCTCTATTGTTCATTCGTAGCGGAGCGCCTGAATCGGGTTGAGCGCAGCCGCGCGGCGCGCCGGATAGTAGCCGAAGAAGACTCCCACCGCGGCCGAGAAGCCGACGGCGATGAGCACCGCGGACGGCGGCACCACGGTGGCCCAGCCGGTGAGGTGGCCGAGGAGCATCGAGCCGCCGTAGCCGACCAGCAGGCCGACGATCCCGCCGAGAAGGCTCATCACCACGCTCTCGACGAGGAACTGCGTCAGCACGTCGGACCCACGCGCGCCGATCGCCATCCGGATGCCGATCTCGCGCGTCCGCTCCGTCACCGACACGAGCATGATGTTCATGATGCCGATGCCGCCGACGAGCAGCGACACCGACGCGATGGCGGCGAGCAGTCCCGACATCACCGACGTCGTGCTCGTCGCCGCTGCGGCGATCTCGCTCTGGTTGCGGACGGTGAAGTCATCCGGGTTGTCCGCCAGGTGGTGCGACTCGCGCATGATGGCCGTGATCTCGCGCTGCGCGGCAGGGATGTCGCCCGGCGAGAACGTGCTCGTCATGATCTGGAAGATGCGCGTGTTGCCGGACAGCCGCGTCTGTGCCGTGGTGTACGGCATGAGGATGATGTCGTCCTGATCGTTGCCGCTGGCGTTCTGCCCCTTGGGCGCCAGCACACCACCAACCACGAAGGGTACGTGCCCGATCTGGATGCTCGACCCGGTGGGGTCGGTGCCGGGAAACAGGTTGTCCGCCACCGTCTTTCCCAGCAGCGCCACCTTGCGCATCGAGCGCACGTCGGCGTCGGTGAACTGGTCGCCGTACAGCATCGGCCAGTCGCGGATGGTGAAGTAGTCCGCCGACACGCCATTGATCGTCGTCCGCCAGTTGCCACTCGGTCCGATGGCAACGAGGCGCGCGAAGATCACCGGTGACACGCCCGACAGCGTGGACGCCTCCGCCTTGAGCTTCTGCGCGTCCTCCACCGTGATGCGGTTGAACGTCTGCGCACCCTGGCTCACTCCGCCCTGCTGCGACGAGCCCGGCGTAACGAGGATGAGATTGGTGCCGAGGCTGTTGATCTGCGATTCGATCTGCGACTGTGCCCCGTGGCCGACGGCGACCATCACGATCACCGCGCCGACGCCGATCACGATGCCGAGCATGGTGAGCAGGGTGCGCATCTTGTTCTTCAGGATGCTCGTCCAGGCGAGCTTGAGCAGCGTCTTCTGCTTCATGGAGTCATCACCGGTTCGAGCGGATCCTCGAGCTCCAGTCGGAGCAGGTCCTCCGATGCACGACGCCGTCCTTCCACCGGATGATCGCGGATGATGTGGCCATCGCGCACCTCGACGATCCGCTTGGCGTACTTCGCCACGTCGGGCTCGTGGGTGACGATGAGGATCGTGATCCCCTGGTCATTCAGCTCCTGGAACAGCGACATGACTTCCACCGTCATGTGGCTGTCCAGGTTCCCCGTCGGTTCGTCGGCCAGCAGCAGCGTGGGCTGCGTGACGAGCGCGCGGGCAATGGCCACGCGCTGCTGCTGGCCGCCCGACAGTTCGCTCGGCACGTGGTCGAGGCGCTCGCCGAGCCCGACGCGTTCGAGCGCCTCGGCGGCCAGCTCCCGCGTGTTGTGCCAGCGATGCGAGCGGTCGTAGAGCAGCGGCAGCTCCACGTTGTCGATCGCCGTCGTGCGCGCCAGGAGGTTGAACCCCTGGAAGACGAAACCGAGCTTCTGGTTGCGCAGGTCGGCGAGCGCGTTGGCACTCAGGCCGTCCACGCGCACGCCGTCCAGGATGTAGCTGCCACTCGTCGGCACATCGAGGCAGCCGAGGATGTTCATCAGCGTGGACTTTCCGGAGCCCGACGAACCCATCACGGCGATCATGTCACCGGGATGGACCTCGAGGTCCACGCCGCGCAGCGCGTAGACCTTCGTCTCTCCCATCGAATACACCTTCGTCACGCCGCTCACGCTGATGACCGGGCGTGCGTCGCGCGCCGTGCCGTCGCTCATCAGAAGCCTCGCGGACCGCCACGCTGCGGCGTGAGCGGGCTGCGGGTGGTCGTCGCATCGCTGGCCTGCGAAGCGAGACTGCTGCCGATGATGACCTTCATCCCCTCCTTGACCGTCGGATCCTGGCTGGAGATCTGGGTGCGCTGGCCGTCGCTCAACCCGCTGCGAACGCGAACCGGCTTGAGCTTGCCGGCGGCATCCGTGGTCCAGAGGATGGCGGGTCCACCAGTGCGCGTGCGCGCTCTCGCAGCGCCGCCCTGTCCACCGGCACGTCCCTGTCCACCCTGACCACCGCCAAAACCACCTTGCCCGCCGCCGAAGCCGCCTTGTCCGCCCTGCGGGCTGCGAGCCGCTCCGGTGGATGCACCGGCGCCGGCGGCGCCGCCCTGTCCGCCGCCGCGACGACCAAAGGTGATCGTTCCCGCCGTGTCGGGCAGTCCCGCCGCCGCCAGCTCCTCTGCGGTGGGGCGGAACCGAAGCGCCGCATTGGGCACCGTCAGCACGTCCTTCGCCGAGCCGGTCACGAACTCCACCGTGGCCGTCATGCCGGGAAGCAGAACGCCATTCGGGTTCGCCACAGATACTACCGCCGTATAGCTCACGACGTTGTCCGTCGTCTTGGACTGCAGCCGAACCTGCTGTACGCTGCCGGTGAACGTGCGGCCCGGATACGACTGCACGGTGAACTTCACCTCCTGTCCTTCCTTGATGCTGCTGATGTCGCTCTCGTCGACCGAGGCGAGGATCTGCATCTGCGAGAGATCCTGCGCGATCAGGAAGAGCTGCGGCGCCGAGAGGCTGGCCGCTACCGTCTGGCCGACGTCCACGTTGCGCTCGACGACGACGCCATTGATCGGCGCGTAGATGTTCGTGTAGGAGAGGTTCTGCTTGGCGCGGTCGAGCGTGACCTGCGCCGACTTCACCCCCGCCTGCGCAACCGAGAGGTTCACCTGCACCGTGCCGAACTCGGAGGCGCTGATGAACTTCTCCTGGAAGAGCGGCAGGTTGCGGTTGTATTCGTCACGCGCCTGCGCGAGCTGCGCCTGCGCCTTGGCAAGCTGTGCCTGCGCGTCCGTCACCGCCTGCTCCTGCAGCGTGGGATCGATGCGCGCGAGGAGCTGTCCCTGGGTGACGTGATCGTTGAAGTCGGCGTACTCGGCGACGACCTTGCCCGACACCTGCGTGCCGACCTGCACCGTCTTCACCGCGCTCAGCGCGCCGGTGGAGGAAACGGTCTGCTGCACGTCGCCGCGCTCGACGGCGCCGAAGCGGTAGGACGTGGCACCGTTGGACTTGGCGTGGAAGAAGTACCAGGCCAGGCCGGCGAGCACGACGAGAGCAGCGACGAGAATGATGACCCGCGAGCGCGTCACCCATGGCGGGATCGGCGAACCCGACTGCTGCGGCGGGGGCGACGACGGCTGCGGCTGGTCCGCGCGCGGCCGTGCAGCGGGCGCGACACTAGTGACCATGGTCAGCGAGCTCCGACGAATTGGTGACGTACATGTGAACTTCGTCCGTGATGAAGGGTACAAATTGGTCGGAGGTACCGAGCCATGAGATCAGTTGTTCGCGCTTCACTTCT
>Ga0157369_10000702_pt1 | contig 43279 bp, 47 predicted proteins | sample C25metaG_FD_113461 | JGI IMG/M metagenome (GOLD analysis project Ga0157369, IMG submission 113461) | Corn rhizosphere microbial communities from Kellogg Biological Station, Michigan, USA - C2-5 metaG | ecosystem: Host-associated > Plants > Roots > Rhizosphere > Soil | place: USA: Michigan... | reverse complement strand
GCCGACATCGCCGCCGCGCAATCGAGCTTCGGGTTCGAAGGACGCCTGACGCGCATCGATCTGATCGTGCCGAACGATGCCATCAAAAACGACATCCAGCGAATCCTTCCTTCCGGTGCTCGCATCGAACGCCCTGCCCGCCGCAACGAACGCGTCGAGAAAATGCTGCGCGCCTTCCGCGTCAACCTCTTCGCGCTGGCCGGCGTGGCCCTGCTCGTCGGCATGTTCCTCGTCTACAACACCGTCCTGATCTCGATCCTCCGCCGCCGCAAAGACGTCGGCGTCCTCAAAACTCTCGGCACATCCGCCACGCAAATCTTCGGCGCGTTCCTCATCGAAGGCTTCGTCTTCGGCGCCATCGGCTCGCTCGCCGGCATCGCCCTCGGGCGCGGCCTGGCCTGGCTGATCCTCCGCGAGATCGGCCGCACCATTAACGCGCTCTACGTCAGCTCGACGCCGGAGGCCATCGTGCTGACGCCGGGGATCATCGCGGCGGGAGTGGCGGTGGGAACGATCCTTTCGCTGCTCTCCGCGATCCAGCCATCGATCGAAGCCGCGCAAGTGCGGCCGACGTTGCTGCTGTCCGGCTCGCAGACGAGCGCGAAGAAAACGCGAACGATCTCGATGATCGCCATCGCAGTCGCCTGCTTCGTCATCGCCGCGTTGCTCTCGAAACTCCCCGCATGGAACGGAATCGCCGTGGCCGGATACATCGCCGTCCTCTTCGTCGTGGCCGGCTTTTCCGCGCTCGCGCCGATGATCGTGACCGGCGTCTCGAACCTGCTGCGCGCGCCGTACCGCGCGATGTTCGGCGTCGTCGGCGAGCTGGCCTCGGCATCGATCCCCGCCTCGCTGCGCCGCACCTCCATCGCCTCGGCCGCGCTGTCGCTGGCCATCGGCATGATGGTGGCCGTGGCGCTGATGGTCGGCAGCTTCCGCGAAACCGTACGCGTCTGGGTCGACCAGACCGTCAGCTCCGACCTCTGGCTCCGTCCCGCGAAAGGCCTCTCGAACGCGGACGCCGCGGCCTTCCCGAACGCGATCTCCGCCGACCTGGAAAAAGTCCCCTTCATCGCCGCTTTCGACCGCGCCAGCGGACGCGGCGTCGCATACGGCGATGCCGTCGTCACGGTCGCCAGCGGCGACTTCGACGTCGCCGCGCGATTCGGCGACCTGCCGATGATCGCGCCGCGCAAGTCGTCCGAGGGGCTGCGAAACGCGATCGCGAAAGGGGGCGTGGTCGTTTCGGAAAGCTTCGCGCTGAAGTACAACCTGGCAACCGGCGACGACGTGACGCTGACCACGCTGGCCGGCCCGCGCCGCTTCCCCATCACCGGCGTCTACCGCGACTACTCCAACGACCGCGGCGTCATCGCCATGGACCGCAGCCTCTACATCCGCTCCTACGGCGACGACAGCATCACCACCGTGGTCATCTACCTGAAGCGCGGCATCACTCCCGACGCCGCGCGACGCCAACTCGAAACGATGTTCGGCCCGAAGTACCACGCCTTCGCCGTCACGAACGGCGAGATCCGCGGCGAAGTGATGAAGATTTTCGACCAGACCTTCCTCATCACCTACGCCCTCCTGGCCGTAGCCATCGTCGTCGCCGTCCTCGGCGTGATCAACACCCTGGCCGCCCTGATCCTCGAACGGAAACGCGAACTGGCCCTCCTCCGCGTCCTCGGCATGTCCATCGCCGAAGTCCGCCGCATGCTCGTCCTCGAATCGTCCGTCCTCGGCCTCACCTCGACCGCCGCCGGATTAGCCATGGGCTACGTCCTCTCCTGGATTCTCATCTACGTAATCAACAAACAATCCTTCGGCTGGACGATCGCCTTCCACACGCCGGTACGATTGATTGCGGCATCACTGGCGGTGACGTTCATCGCGTCACTGCTGGCGGGGCTGGTACCGTCTCGGTTAGCGCGACGAATCGACCTGGCGAGCGCGATGAAGGCGGAGTAGGTGTCAACACGGTTGGCTGGCGAAATCCGCGACGGTGCAAAAAACGTCGCTTTACAGATACCATGTGAACCTTCCCGAGTATTCGCTTCTAGCTATCGGAATCGCGAGGACGCAATGTTAACAAGACGAGCGATGGTCATTGCTTTTGCGTCGGTGATTTATGGTTGTGGCCAAAACGAGACGAAGATTGTCGCTCTCGAAGAGCGTGTCAGCGCAGCAGAGCTCAAGATCAAGAAACTGGAATCGTCAGCTGTACCAGCAAGCACCACCACTCCTGTAGAGAGCACAGCGACGGGCCAGGAATCTCAGGTGGTGAGGCAAGGCAGCCAGCTACTCGGAAGCAGGCAGCCAAGCCCCGTCGTAACTGCACCCACGCCTCTTCCTACACAGACATTGTCAGGTGTCGGGAAGCAGGCGACGCAGATGATCACTCTTCAGGAGGGTCTGTATGTGTTCCGCTTCACGCATTCGGGTAGTAGTAACTTCATCGTGCATCTACTTGACAGCGAGGGTCGCAGAGTCGAAAGTCTCGTGAATGTAATAGGCGTTTTCTCCGGTTCAAAAGCGACGCGAATATCCGCACCAGGGCAGTACATCCTCGATATCGACGCCGATGGCACCTGGACGATAGTGGCTGGGCCGCCCTCTTAACGCTTCCCGTCCGATCCGCACCATTCAGGCGGTGACTATTACTGTTTTCTCTCACGCGGAAATGTGCTGCCACTATCGGCTCGGTTCTTGCCGCGTCGTCGTGATTGGTAAACGAAGGGAGCGCATATGAGGTTCGCTACCGCGGTTTTCTGCATCGCCGTTTCTGCCGCCGCGATCGGAGCCACGACGCCGAAGAAAAAGGCGTCTGCGGCTGCCCGAAAGAAAACAGGTCCAGCGGCTCCGTTAATTGCTGTGCAGCAGGGGCCGCTCGAATGGTCAAAGATCGAGCGCTTTCCGCCGCACTACGTTGGAAACAGTCCCATAGCCGTATTTGCGAGCTTTATCATCGGCCCTAAGACGGAATTCGAAACGTCCGCCGCCTACACCGAACGTCGTATGAAGACGCCAAAGGGGATGTATGCGTTCATGCTCCCAGTGGTGTTTACATACGACGCCGACGCGCTGCACTTCACCGGCAGCGTTGAGCACACCATAGTCAACCAAAACACGACACCACACTCTGCTATCACCCTGTTCCAGACGCATTTCTCGAGGGGCAGCTACGTCGGCCGCAACGCATTCGGAGTATCCGCGCACGTCACTCGAGAGGTGTTCGCTGAATACGCAATCCTACTGCCGGAGCGTTACGACTTCGGTGACGCAAAGATCGTATATCAAGCTCCTCCCGCTCGCGCGATCGCTCTCAAGCCCCGCATGCGGGTCGCGATGATCGTTTCGCTGGACGACAGGAGTGTCCCCGAGCCCGCTGATTCAGCAGCGACGTTCGGTGACGCACGGGCGACCGGCTGGGACTATCACTCGGCAACGATCGACGATCCGGAGGACCGCACGTCTCTGTATTACTCGCTCTCAGGGGACATCCATGGCTATTGGCTGTACGACTATGAGACGGGCGAAGTCCTCGCCCGATATACCAAGGACGGCACGCTTGAAGAAACTGAGCCAACTTCCGCACCCGCGACCTCCACGAAATGATTGTGAACGGCGATGCTCACTGGACGTCGCTCTTCTGAGCGCGGCAGAGCGGCGCGCATAAGACGCCGGCCTACCACCAGCCGGTGCCACGCTGCGCAACCACCCGCCGTCCCTGTGCCCGGCCGGCGCGCGTCACCGGCTTGAAGACCGCTGGATTCGCCGGACTTCCGGCCGCGACGATCGCTTTCATCGCCTCCTCATCGGGTTGGATCAACTCGACCTCAGCGCCGGACGCGCGTAGCTCCGTGATGCCGTCTTCCAGCGGTACCAGGCGCATTGCCCACGGTGGCGCGTACAGAGTCAACACGAGCACTCGGCGATATCCGGCGGCCAGGTCCGCGTTATCGCCGGAGTAGTAGCCGCCATCGATGTAGGGTTGCCCCTCGAACCACACCGGCGCGGTACCGAAGGATGCCGTCGTCGCCATCACTGCGTCCACGAGGTCGATGCCGCTTGCCTTATCGAACACCCGGCGGAGGCCGGTCTCGGCATTCAACGCGATCAGCCGCACGGGCCGCTCCGGCCACTGCTCGATCGGCAACTGCGTGGCCACGAGCGCCCGCCGGTCCGGCCCGCCGAGGGCGAGGGCCAACTGCCCCATGCGCCGCAGGATCTCCGCCCGGTCGCCGCCCAGCTCTTTCGCTCGAGCCACCTCGCGTTGCAGCCAGCCCCAGTCCACCGCCGCTGACTGACGGCCCACGTGCGGCGCCGCGGCGATCTGCTGCGCAAACACCTCTTCCAGCGGAGTCCCACTGGCCAGTTGCAGCGCCACCCGCGCGCCCGACGACGTGCCGATCAGCAGGTCGGCATTCCGGACGTCGACACCTGCGTCGGCCAACCCCGTAATGAGCCCCGTGATCCAGGAACTCGCCACGAATCCGCCGCCACCCAGAACGAGGGCTCGGTGCCTATTGGTCAGTACAGAATCTCCATGCCGGCTTCGGATTAAGGGAGTGTAGTCTCAACACGTGGAGAGTCTCATGAACCGATTGCTCGCTGTCGTTGTCACCGTTTGTCTGTCGTCGGAAATGCATGCGACTTCACTCATGAACATTGGTCCTCTGGCGAAGGTGAAGAGTGTCACAGTCGAAGAGGTCATCGTTGGCGAAGCGCTTGCGAGAAACGGCATCCAGGCTCGACAGCTGTTCGACAACGCACCATCAGACCTTCCGAAGTTTCGCGAGAAGTTAAAAGGTCATCTCGAAAAGCAGCTTGCGGCCGCAGGGATTCATGTCGTGCCGCAATCCGGCACCTCGGTCATGGTAGCCGTCTACGGCGGGAAGTATCAGGACACCGTTGACGCGCCGAACTTCTTCCTCGTCGAGATCTCAGTGATCGCCGACGGCGATTGCGGTCCGCAACCGTGGGTAACAAAGCTCGGAATTGCTACGGACAAGGATCTCGCCCAAACGCTTGAAGAGGTAATTACGGAAGAAGTCGGCGCTTTCCTGGAACAGCGAGCGCAATACCTTGCAACGTTACCGAAGCACGAACGATAACAAACACGTCGTGATGATGATGGAAAGATCACCGCACTTCAACTCACGGCCTCAGCCGAGTAGCTCTCTATGAAACGTACGTGGACAATCATTGGCGTTGGCGATGTGCATCGCAGCTGCAGGTGGTACCAGTCGCTGCTCAGCTTGCCGGAGACGGCGCCCGCCCATGACTACTTCGGCCAGATCGTCGATTCGGACGGAACGGTCCTGCTCTGTCTTCATTCGTGGGGCGATCATGACCATCCGTCGCTGACGAGTCCCGAGCGCGCGCAGCCGGGCAACGGGTTGCTCCTGTTTTTCCGTGTCGACGATTTCGACCTCGCGCTGCCACGGGCACGCGCGCTCGTTCACCGCTTCGAAGAGGAGCCGCATGTGAATCCGAGCACGGGAACGAAGGAGTTCTCAGTTCGCGATCCGGACGGGTACTACGTCACGATCAGCGCGCTCTCCGCGGAGTAGGTGTACGGTATCCCGATGGCACAAGCAGAGGTCTCCGGCATCTCGCCGTTTTTCATCGTGCGGGATCTGGCGCCGGCGCTTTCGTTCTATCGCGACAGGCTCGGATTCGAGGTCGTCTTTCAGGCGCCGCCGGACGATCCGTTTTTCGGGATCGTGCGCAGAGGCGGCGCGATGATCATGCTCAAAGCCATTGACGTCGATCCGCGCCCGAATTCGATGCATCATCGCGAGGCGAGGTGGGATGCGTACGTTTCCGTTCCCGATCCTGACGCGCTCGCGGCCGAATTTTCGTCGCGCGGCGTGGAGTTTTCGGAGCCGTTGAAAGACACGCACGACGGATTGCGCGGCTTCGAGCTCAGGGACGCCGACGGCTACGTCTTGTTCTTCGGCCGTCCGCGGTGAGGCGCGCGCTGTCGCCAACCGAGCCAACATCTGCCCTGCGCAGCGGCGACCGCAACCCCGCAGGCCCTTGGTTCGCACTCTACATATCTCAGCGGCCCTGGGGCCAGACCACCCGCAGAGCGTCGGGGCGCGTATCAAGCCGATCGAGGCCGGCGGACTTGGACGTAGACCGTTTCGATTTCAAGTCGCGAGAAGGCGTAATCACTCGTCGTACCCCACTCGGCATTTGCCTCGCCGAATTGGGACGCATGCACACAGCTTACTAGGCCAGCGCCGTGCGGTTTACACGTCGGATGTGGCCTTTCCAGCCATTACTAATTGAACACTCACCCTACCGACCTCCTCTTTCATAGTATGACTTATCGGTCTAATGCTCGGCCACTCAAAGTGAATTTCAAGAGTTATACAAATATTTGCGGTGGCGGGGACTTCGCGAACGAGGACTGGCTGCAACGCGGCGCCAGTAGCGGGGACATCGATATAGCTATAAAAACCACAGGGGTATTTGATTTCGCCGTCATGAACAATGATTTTCTTCACGTGGACATACGTCGCTCTATCTCCCGTATTGAGCCAGACGACGCGGACTAAAGCTGTAATCATTTCGTCCGGGTACTGAGGAAACAATTCCCTCACAGAAGGCGGCATCTTCCCAAAAGCACAGACCATTGAATGCTGGCGGTCAGCCTGATTAGCTAGCGTTACAGAAGCCCCTCTGAAGTAGAATTTGTCGCGAAAGAATGCAAAAGCGCTAATCGCTACAGCGACCAGAGCAACTGCGAGGTTCCATAAATCGAAATTGGTTGCGGCAACCATGATGTCTCAGTATACCTTGACAGTCGATCAATGCCGAGCGCGGCAGCAGCAATCCCATCACTCCACGAACCGGTAACTCGCGTGGCTGTCGTAATCGATGCCGTGCTTCGCTTTGAGCTTCTGAATGTAGTTGCGGCCGGACTTTGTGTGCGGGCCGACGCCATCGCAGTTGTGGAGGAGGATTTCTTCGAGGCAGCTGGTCACGGACATGGCTTGTGCGCGGCGAGATCACTTAGCAGCGCGGCGAGGCGCTTTTCGAGGCGGACGGGGACATCGTCCCGTTCGATCTTCGGCGGCTCTTTGGACTGCAGACGCTGGCCGAAGGTGCGGTAGTTTCCGTCGAGCTCGCGGACCGTGTATTCGTGGACGTTCCACGGCTTGTCGGAAGGCTCTTCGACAATCTCGACGCCGTTGGCGCGATGAAACTCGTAGAGCTCGTCGGCGTCGCCGATGACGAAGAAGACCACGGCTCCGTTCGGATCGGGCGTGCGTTCGCGCAGGAAGATCTGGACGGCGCCGAGGTTCACACCGGCGAAGGCGGCGGCTCGCTCCAGGTGAACGGGCACCAGAAGCCGAGCTTCTTCGTGTAGAAATCGACGGCGGCCGGGACGTCGCAGACGGCCAGGCTGGCGTGATGCTGTTCGACGTCGACGCCGGGATGCACGGAATCGACCACGATCAGCCTCCGATCGCGTACTCACTCTGCACCAATCCCCCGCCGAACGTTTTCGTGGCCACGTGCGTGAGGAGCACGTCGTGCGACAGCGGGCCGAAGAGCGGGATGCCGCTGCCGAGGAGGACTGGGATGCGGGTGATGATCAGGCGCTGGATCAGGCCTGCTTCGAGGAAGCGCTGGATGGTGACGCCGCCGTCGACGTAGACGTGATGAATTCCGCGTTCGTCCAGCCGCGCCGCGATTTCCTTCGGATCGCCGGACATGAAGTCGCAGTTCGCGCCTTCGGGAGCTTTCAATTCCGAGGCGTGCGTGCTGAGGACGACTACCGGCTTCTTGCCGTAGGCCCATCCGCCGAATCCGAGGACCGTTTCGAACGTCTTGCGGCCGATGACGATGGCGTCCACCGAGCCGATGAACTCGTCGTAGCCGTGCGGCTCGGGATTTTCAGGGAGCCAGTCGATTGCGCCGTTTTCGCGGGCGATGAATCCGTCGAGGCTGGTGGCGATGAAGACCGAGGCCTTCATGACTTCGTGTCAGCGATCCACCCGAAGATGACGCCGATGAGGAGACCGACGGTGAGGCCGCCGAAGAAATCCGCGGTATCTTTCGAGATCCCGGCCTGTGGCACGAACCGGGCAGCGATCGCAACGAGGAACGCGATGATCGTCAGGATGAGGAAGATCGTCGTTCGGCGGCTCATGTTCTACGACTCCACGGCGCGGAAGGCCAGGAACCACGGCTCTCTCCGTCCGAACTTCGTCGCCAGCGCGGTGCCGATTCCGAAGACCGAGGTCAGCGACCAGACGATCAGGCCGACGATCGGGATCAGACGGATCGCGCCGAGGATCAGGACTCCGATGACGACCATGGCCAGATCGCCGCGCAGCCATTTGCGGCCGGCCAATTGCTCGCGCGTGCGTGAGCCCGCGATCAGCGTGCCGACGGCGTGGAAGACCGCGACCATGCCGTAAATCTTGGTCAGAATCGCAAACACGCCGAGCGCAAAAAGCAGCGGTATGCCGACGTGGAACGGGATGAGGTAATTCAGGACGATCGCGGTCAGCGCGAAGCTGGTCAACGCCACAAGTCCGAGGGCGAAACAGTGCAGGGCGCTGGCGCGCATCTCGACCGACGAGTAGCGGATTTCGCGGCCGCTGAGCAGCGTCAGGGCCACCGCGGCGATCATCCACGCCACCAGCAGCGCGGCGGAAACCGCCGTTTTCTGCAGCATCGTGGTCGCATCGGCGAACCCCTGCGGAGTATGAACGTCGGCTCCGAACGGAGCGGCCACCATCGCAGTGACCATCGATGCGGCGACGACGGTCAGCGGCACAAACAGCCGCAGCATCCTACGCATCGATCCCCCTCGGCGCGCGCCGCAGCAGAGCGATGAGCAGTCCGTTGACGACGATGAAGGCCAATGCAAACGCGATCTGCGCACCGAGCGACGCGGCACGCAACGAATTCGCGGCGCGGTTCAGCTGCGTGCGGATCGCTTCCATCGACGTCAGCGATCCTTCGACGACGTGCAGCGGAGACATGCCGGCGGCATCGAGCAGCGCAAGGGCGACGATCACCACGACCGCCGAAGTGCCGAGCACGAGCGGCCAGGCGCGATGCGAGGAACCTTCCCACGGCGCCAGCGGCAGCGCATTCAAATCGATCGACGGCGCCTCGACGTCTGCCTTCTCCGCCAGCGCCAACGCCTCGGCATTGCACTTCGCACACGTCCGCAGATGCGCGGCGTTCGCCTCCGGATCTTCGAGATATCGCTGGCAGTCGTCTTTGTTCATAGGGGTTCCACGAATCCTTCGAGCTCGACCTTCAGCAGGTTGCGGGCCCGAAAGAGTTTGTTCTTCACAGTACCGAGCGGCAGCTTCTTCATCGAAGCGATCTCCTCGTAGGATAGCTCCGCGAAGTGCCGGAGTTGAATCAGCTCGCGATAATCGGATGGAAGATTCTTCACCGCCGAGTCGATGGCGTCGGCGAGCTGCTTGTTGTTCATGGCGCGATACGGCGACACGCCCGTGTCGGCGAATTCGCGCTCTTTGCTGTCGTCGTCGCCGGCTTTCGGCGCGATGGAGACCTCGTTCACCGTCTTCTTGCGCAGGGCATCGATCGCGCTGTTCTGCGCGATGCGGAAGAGCCACGTCGAGAACTGGTATTTCGGGTCGTAACGATCGAGGGCGACGTAAACCTTCACGAAGATTTCCTGGGCAAGATCGTGAGCATCTTCATAGCGATGCGTGATCCGATACACGTAGTTGATGATGCGCTTTTCGTAGCGCTTCACCAGCTCTGTGAATCGGTCTCGGTCGCCCTCGAGGATGCGCGCCACCAAGGTGCGGTCGTCGAGCTGCTCACGTTCAGCCATGCGTGGTTACGGTTTCCGCGGTCGAAAGTTGCCAGCACGGCTGGCGGCGTTGGTTGCCCGAGGCTCAGTCAACAGTTCAGAAGCAATGTACAGTCTGGCAGAGTCTTCTGACGATGATCGAAATTCGCAATCTGACCAAGAGCTATGGTGACTTCACCGCGGTGAAGGATATCTCGCTCGACGTGGCCCGCGGCGAGATCTTCGGTTTCCTCGGCCCGAACGGCGCCGGCAAGACGACCACGATCCGCATCCTGGCCGGTCTGTCGCTGCCGACCTCGGGCACGGTTCGCATCAACGGACTCGACGTGACGACCGACGGCGTGCGCGTGAAAGCAACGACCGGCTACATCCCCGACCGGCCGTACCTCTACGAGAAACTGACCGGCCGCGAGCTGTTGCAGTTCGTGACGAATCTCTACGGCCACGAGTGGCGCGATTGCGAAGCGCGCGGAATGGAAATGCTGGCGTACTTCGGGATCGCCGATTGGGCGGACGCGCGGATCGAGAATCTCTCGCACGGGATGAAGCAGAAGCTGGTGATCGCCTCGGCACTGGTCCACGATCCGGAACTTCTGATCATCGACGAGCCGATGGTCGGCCTCGATGCGCTCGCGCAGAAGCAGGTCAAACTTCTCTTTCGTCGATTAGCCGAGGAGAAGAAGACCGTGTTCCTGACGACGCATACGCTGTCAGTCGCGGAAGCGGTATGCGATCGGATCGCGATCATCAATCACGGCCGAATCGTCGCCAGCGGCACGACAGCGGAGTTGAAGAGCGAGCGGGAGCTGGAGGATGTGTTTCTGGAGCTGACGTATGCGGACGCGTGAGCGCTGTCATCCTGAGCCGCCGGAGGCGTTGGAGCGCGAAGCGCGGAACGCCGGAGGACGGTCGAAGGATCCCCGGCTGAAACCGGGGAGGGCGGGGGAAACGCGCTCTTTCACCGCTCCGCCACCCTTCCTTCGTTACCAGCCGGGGATCCTTCGCCGTCCTACGCTGCTACGGCTTCGCCTCCGTGGCTTCGGCGGCTCAGGATGACAGTCGAAACCATTGCCTCCCTGCGCGCGCGGCTTCGCAAGCTCGTCGCGAATCCGCGCGACGTCGACGTGCTTCTCGCGGACGTCACCGGCCGCACGCCCGCGTGGCTGTTCGCGCATGGCGAGGAGCGCATCGATCCGGCGCGCATCGAGGCGCTTGTGCAAAGGCGGATCGGCGGCGAACCGCTGCAGTACATCCGCCGCAGGGCGGAGTTCTTCGGGCGCGAGTTTTTCGTCGACGATCGCGTGCTCATTCCGCGTCCGGAGACGGAGCTGCTCATCGAAGCGGCCATCGCACGCGCGCCCGAAGGCGCACGCGTGCTCGACGTCGGATCGGGCAGCGGGTGTATCGCCATCACACTCGAGCGCGAGCGGCAGGATCTCGATGTCACCTCGATCGACGTTTCCGTCGCCGCGCTCGCGGTAGCAAAGCGTAACGCCCGGACGCATGAATCGAACGTGCAGTTCGCAGCGTCCGATGCGTTCGACGCGATTCGCGGCGAGTTCGACGTCATCGTCGCCAATCCACCGTACATCCCTCGCGCCGATTACGACAATCTCGACAGCGAGGTCCGCGATCACGAGCCGCAACTCGCGCTGACGCCCGGTCCGCGCGGGACGGAGATGATCGAGCGCATCCTCGGCGCGCGGCGTGCGGAGACAGTCATGCTCGAGATTGGATCCGGCCAGCTCGCAGACGTTCGTGACGTCGCGGACGGCTACGAAATCGTCGAGGTCATCAACGATCTCGCCGGCATCGAACGCATCGTGATCCTCAGGCGATCAGCATGATCAGACCGGCAATGAAACACGCCACGCCGATGACGATGCCGACGACGTAGCCCCATCCCTTGAACGGCAGCACGCGCAGGAACATCAACTTGAACGGCGTCAGGTCGCGGTCGCTCAACCCCCAGACGCGAAGGTAGTACGAGCCCGGCTCGGGCACGATGAAACGCCACAGCGGAACGCCATTCGGGCCGCGGCTGCGATTCGGCGGACGGAAGCCGACAACCTCGGTGCCGCTCGCGGCCTGCAGCGTGTAGCGGAGGCCGAGGAAGACGAAGGTGAACTGGCCGCCGGTATCGCCGCGGAGCATGTAGGGGCCGGCGGCATCGAGCGTCACCCACTGCCCTTCCGCCAGCGGCACGGTCGCGGCGACCGGCCACTCGTTGAGCGGCACAAGCATGGCGATGAAGACCGCGAAGGTCGTCACGCCGGATGCGATCAGGACCGCGCCGATGGCTGTAATTGCGTCGCCGCTCATCGGCCGTCAATCGTAACGGATCGTCGTATCATCCGCGCCATGGCTGCCAATGACCGTTGCCTCTTCTGCCGCATCATCAGCGGCGAGATCCCGGCGAAGAAAGTGTTCGAAGACGACGTCGCCATCGCCTTCAACGACATCAATCCGCAGGCGCCGACGCACGTGCTGGTCATCCCGCGCACGCACATCTCGACGCTCGACGACCTCGATGAACACGAAGCGAACATCATCGGCATGACCATCGTGCGCGCGTCGCAGATCGCCCGGAACCTGCAGCTCAATGCCGACGGCTATCGGCTGGTGGTGAATCACGGCGAAGCAGCGGGACAGACGGTCTTCCACATCCACTTCCATCTCCTGGGTGGCCGCAACTTCGGCTGGCCGCCGGGTTAGCCGGCAGGGCCGGCAGCCTTGGTTGCCCAAGGCTCCGCCACCTGTGCGTCACGAGGTTGCGGCAGCGCGAATTACGCGGACGGCGGAACACGGAATCGCGTTCCGCTGAACGTAATCGAGCGCGCCGATTTTCTGCGCGCAGCTTTGCGGCGGGTCAGGAAATCTTCCTTCGCCTCGGTCAGCGTACTCGGAACGTACGTCGCGCCCGCGGCGAGCGTTTTGGCGCGATCGCCGGCAAAGGCGGAGCCGCCGGCGACGATCATCAGGTCGGGGAAGCTCGCGGCCAGCAGTTGCAGTAAGCCGTGGCCGGCCTGCAGGTGATCGGGATTCGTGCACGAAACGAAGACCGCCTCCGGCATCACCTCGCTGAGGAATGACAGCAGCTCGGCGTCGGGCAGGTCGGTGAAGTAATCGATGGAGAAGCCTTCCTCGCGCAGCAGTTGCGTCAGCATCAGCGTGCCGAGGGAGAGACGCTCGCCGGCAACGGAAACGGCCACGGTGTGGCGCTCGGTATCAGGAACGCCGGCGTTGCGATCGCCGTAGCGGATGATCAACTCGCGAATCACGTCCTTGATGAAGTGATCGTTCGCCGGGGTGATGCGCTTGCGGTCCAGCTCCTCCTGCGCGAAGGTCAGCGTCGGGATGAAAAGGTCGGAGAACATCTCCTCCATCGTGTCGCTCTCCGCGTGGCGGTCGGCGATGGCGATGGCGCCGGTGCGGTCGCGCAACAGTAGCCGGTTGTAGAAACTGAGATACCCCTCCAGCGGATCCTCGGCGCCGAACATGATCGAGAAAATGCGAAGCGCCGGGATGAACTCGCCGCCGACGGTGAGACAGACCGAGATCGGCGTCGCCAGCAGCAGGCCCACCGGTCCCCACAGCCAGCCCCAGAAAATCGCCGAGACGAGGAGGGCGATCGGCGAGACGCCGACGCGATGTCCGACCACGATCGGCTCGATGAATCCGCCGATGAGTTGATCGGTCAAAACGAAGAGCCCGAGGACGGCGAGCGGAACGTACCAGTTCGGAAAGACGGCGATGGAGAGGAAGGTCGGCAGAGCCGCGCTCAGCACCGCGCCGACGTACGGAACGAATCGGAAGAGTCCCGCCATCACTCCCCACAACGGCGCATGCGGAACTTTCAGAAGAAAGAGGCCGAAACCGATGAGAATGCCGAAGCCGAGGTTGAGCAGGGCGATGGTCAGCAGGTAACGGCTGATGCGGTCCGACGTCTCGCCGATGGCCTGCGTGGTGACGGTGAGATGCGCGCGGCCGGCCAGCCGCAGCATCTTGTCGCGCATCTGTTCTCGATCCTGCAAGAGGAAGAAGACGAGCACCACGACCAGGAACGCGGCGGCGATCAGCTCCACGGTCGGCGCGAGCGTCTTGTAGCGGCCTGCGAAGTCTTTCCGGTCGGGGATGACCCGTACTTTGATGTCGGCCTTCTCCTGTTTGTCGGCCGTCGCCTCGGTGACCCGAGCAAGAGTCTTCTCGAGCCGGTCGATCGTTCCCCCGGGGTTGCGTTTCAGGAAACGGAGCTTCTGATCAATTTTTGCGCTGGTGGCGGCATCCGTGAAGTCTTTGGCCACCTCGTTGAACTGTTGGTACAGCCACCATCCGCCGAAGCCGAGTCCCGTGACGATCAATCCGAGCGAGAGAACGATGGCGCCGGTGCGGCGAAGCGGCGTGCGCTCGAGCAGCGAGACGATCGGCGTCAGCAGAAACGCAAAGAGAATCGCCAGCGCGATCGGAACGCAGACCGGCTTGGCGAGATAAAGGATGGCGATGACGACGACGGTGATGAAGAGGATGCGCGACTGCGACTGTCCGCGACGATCCTGCGTAGCGCGCTTGTCCGAGAACGTAGTCACCGTCTCCGGACGGCGCATGGAGATGGTCTTGTTGAAATCGTCGGTATCTTCGTCGTCGTAGCGGGGCACGTTGAGATGAGTTTAGTGCAAGCGCTGTGCTGCGGCGCTTCGCGTGCTCGCGCGCAACCTCCGGCGGTGTAACCGCCGTAAGGACCGTAGCCCCCATCTTCAGATGGGGGATTGCGTGCCGCGCAATATCGGGAGCCCGTTTTAACGGGCGAAAGAAAGCTTTCTGTCGCCCGCCAAAGCGGGCTCACGAGAAACAACAACCGCGTGACCCCCGGTTGAAACCGGGGGCTGCGGTTCTTACGCCGGCTTCGCCGACGGGCGTTTGCTACTTACGCCACCGAAGCACCGGCTGCCGCGCCGCCCTCGCTTCGTCCAGGCGCCGCACCGGCGTCGTGTGCGGCGCGCTGCGGACCAGTTCGGGGCGCTCTTCGCACTCTTTGGCGATGGCAATCATGGCGTCGCAGAACGCGTCCAGCTCTTCCTTCGGCTCGCTCTCGGTCGGCTCAATCATCAGCGCGCCGGCAACGATCAGCGGGAAGTAGATCGTCGGCGGGTGGAAGCCGTAGTCCATCAGGCGCTTGGCGATGTCGAGCGTGTGCACGTCCTTCGACGTCTGCAGTTTGTCGCTGAAGACCACCTCGTGCAGCGACGGCGCGTCGTACGGCAGGTGATACGAGCCGCGCAGCTTCGCGCGGATGTAGTTTGCGTTCAGCACCGCGATCTGGGCGATGCGGCGCAGCCCGTCCGGACCCATCGAGCGCATGTACGTCAGCGCGCGCACGAGCACATTGAAGTTGCCGTTGAATGCGCGCACGCGGCCGATCGAATCGGGATGACCGTGATCGAGGTAGTACGTCCCGTCCTCGCGCTGCTCGACCGTCGGCGTCGGCAGGAACGGCACCAGCTTTTCCGAAACGCCGACCGGACCCGCGCCCGGACCGCCGCCGCCGTGCGGCGTGGAAAACGTCTTGTGCAGGTTCGAGTGGATGACGTCGATGCCCATGTCGCCCGGACGGGCGATGCCGACGAATGAGTTGAGATTCGCGCCGTCGCAGTAGAGATATGCGCCTTTATCGTGCAGGATTTCCGCGAACTTTTTGATGTCACTTTCGAATACGCCCAGGGTGTTCGGCACGGTGATCATCAGCGCCGCCACATCGTCTGTCACGGCCGCGGCCAGCGTGTCGACGTCTACCGTCCCTCGGCTGTTCGATTTCAGCTCCTTGATCTCGTAGCCGGCAAAGGCCGCCGAGGCGGGGTTCGTGCCGTGGGCGGAATCGGGGATGAGGATGTACTTACGCGCATTGCCCGACTTCGCCAGCGCCTTGTGCACCATCAGGATGCCGGTCAGCTCGCCGTGCGCGCCGGCCACCGGCTGCAGCGTCACGCGCGGCATGCCGAAGATCTCCATCAGCGTCCGCTCGATGTGCCACAGCAGCGCGAGGTTGCCCTGCACCTGGTGGTCCGGCTGCAGCGGATGCGACAGCGCGAAGCCCGGCGTGCGCGCGATCTCCTCGTTCAGCCGCGGGTTGTGTTTCATCGTGCACGAGCCGAGCGGATAGAGGCCGGCGTCGATCGACACATTGAGTTTCGACAGCCGTGTGAAATGACGGATGACGTCGACCTCGGAGACTTCGACTTCGTCCGCGATCTCGTCGCGCATCAGCGACGATGGCAGCTCCGTCGCCTCCGGAACATCAAGAGCCGGAAGGCGATAGCCGCGGCGTCCGCGTTTCGAGTGCTCGAAGATGAGTTGCGTGGTCATCGCCGCTCCCTCGAAATCGCAGCAGTCAGCGCGGCGACGAACTGATCGAGATTTTCGCGCGTGTGCAGCTCGGTGACAGCGACGAGGAACTCGTTGTCATGACCGTCATAAAACTGCCCCAGCGGAATGCCGCCGAGGATTTTGTGGTGCTCGAGATCGGCCAGGATTTCCGCGGCCGGGAACGGCGTGCGCACGACGAACTCGTTGTAGACCGGACCGCTGAACGGCAGGATCACCGATCCGATTTTCTGCAGTTCGCTGCGCAGATACGCGGCCTTGCTCAGGCACTGCTGCCCGACTTCGCGCAGCCCTTCTTTGCCCATCAGCGAGAGGTACATGTTCGCGGCCAGCGCGATCAGCGCCTCGTTCGTGCAGATGTTGGATGTCGCTTTGCCCCTGCGGATATGTTGCTCACGCGTGGCGAGGGTGAGCACGTACGCGCGCTTGCCGTCGACGTCGACCGTCTCGCCGACGAGACGTCCCGGCATGTGCCGCTTGAGCGCGTCCTTGACCACCATGAAGCCGACGAACGGCCCGCCGTACTGCGTCGGAACGCCCCACGCCTGACCCTCGCCGACGGCGATGTCGAATCCGTGCGCACCCGGCGGAGTGAGGATGCCGAGGGATGTGGCCTCGGCGATGACGGCGATTTTCACTGCGCCCACGGCATCGGCAATCTGCGCGATCGCGTCGTAGTCTTCGATGACGCCGAGGAAATTCGGCGACTGCACGGCGACTGCGAAGACGTCGCTCGTGCAAGCTGCACGAAGCGCTTCCGTATCGACGCGTCCATCGTTCGTCCAGCCGACTTCCACGATCTCGTAGCCGAGGTTCTGGACGTAGGTGCGAACGGTCTCGGTGTACTGCGGATGCACCGACTTCGCGATCACGACCTTCGTCCGCTTGCGCACCACGCGCTCGGCCAGCAGCACCGCCTCGCAAAGTCCCGTCGAGCCGTCGTAAAGCGACGCGTTGGCGACGTCGAGTCCCGTCAGCAGACACTGGTGCGTCTGGTACTCGAAGATCGACTGCAGCGTTCCCTGCGAGACCTCGGGTTGATACGGCGTGTACGAGGTCAGAAACTCGGCGCGCAACAAAAGCTGATCGATGCACGCCGGCTGGTAGTGCAGATACGCGCCGCCGCCGAGGAACGAAACGTGATCGACGGCAGTCAGGTTCTTGGCCGCCAGCGCACGAAACCATCGCCGCGACTCGATCTCCGACCACGGGCCGGGGATGTTCAGCAGTTCGGTGAGTTTGACGTCGGCAGGAATGGTGTCGAAGAGACGATCGATGTCATCGATACCAATGACTTCGAGCATCTCGCCGACATCCTGCGAGGCGTTGGAGATGTAGCGGTGTTGGTCGGTAAGGGGATCGGGTAGGGACATTACTGATTAGTGCGCCGACTCCTTCTCAACGTACTCCTCGTACTCCTCGGCGGTCATCATTTCATCGACCTCCTCGGGCGTGCTGAGGCGCATCTTCATCATCCAGCCGTCGCCGTACGGATCGGTGTTGACCAGCTCCGGCTTGTCGTTGAGCGCTTCGTTGACTTCGACGACCTCGCCCGAAACCGGCGAGAAAAGTTCGGAGACGGCTTTGACCGATTCGATGCTGCCGAATTCGTCACCCTGCTCCAACTCCGTCCCGACTTGCGGCAGCTCGACGAAGACGACGTCGCCAAGCTCTTTCTGCGCGTAATCGGTGATGCCGATGACCACCACGTCGCCTTCGGCCTCGGGATGGACGTACTCGTGGCTCTTGGCGTAGCGATTGTCTTCAGGTGTCATGGGTTGCTCCTTCGTCACTTCGCGCGCTTGTAAAAGGGCGTGGGAACGACGCGCGCCCGCGTCTCTTTTCCACGGATGAGGACCATGAATTCGGTGCCGGGCGCCGATTTGTCGAGCGGAAGATATGCGAGACCGAGCGCTTTTTTCAATGTCGGCGAATGGGTGCCGCTGGTGACGACGCCGATCTCCTCGCTGCCGTCGACCACCGGATAGCCGTGGCGGCCGACGCCGCGGTCGACCATCTCGAATCCGACGAGCTTGCGGCGCGGCCCTTCGCTTTTCTCGCGCTGGAGGACGTCGCGGCCGAAAAAGTCGCCTTTGTCGACCTTCACGATCCATCCGAGGTCGGCTTCGAGCGGCGTAGTGGTTTCGTCGATGTCGTTGCTGTAAAGCGCCATCTTCGCTTCGAGGCGCAACGTGTCGCGCGCGCCAAGGCCGCACGGCTTGGCGCCTGCGTCGAGCAGTTTGCGCATGATTCGCGGACCTTCCGATGGAGCGACGTAGATCTCGAAGCCGTCCTCGCCGGTGTATCCCGTCCGCGAAACGATTGCCGGAACGCCGTCAACGTTGCCCGAACCGAAGTGGTAGTACTTCATCGCGCCGAGCGCGACGTCCGTCATCGGCTGCAGCAGTCGCTCCGCCTCGGGACCCTGCAACGCGAGTTGCGCGTAATCGGCGCTCACGTTGCGCACTTCGACGTCCATCCCCTTCGCGGCGTCGGCGATCCACTCGTAATCCTTGTCGGTGTTCGACGCGTTGACGACGATGAAAAAGTCGTCCGGCGCGTTCTGATAGATGAGGATGTCGTCGACGAATCCCGCGGTGGGATAGAGCAGCCCGTTGTACTGCGCCCGCCCGTTCTGCAGCTTCGAAACGTCGTTGCACGTGGCGGTCTGCAACAACCGGAGGGCGTCAGGACCCTTGACCGTCAGCTCGCCCATGTGCGAGACGTCGAACAGCCCGACATGCTCGCGGACCGCGGCGTGCTCTTCGAGGATCCCGGCAAACTGCACCGGCAACTCCCACCCGCCGAAGTCGACCATCTTCCCGCCGAGGTCATGCTCGACGCCGTTCAGGGGAGTCTTTTTCAAGTTCGCAGCGTCATCGGACATTCACGGCCTCCGGGAAGGGACGGAACCTAGCACGCGCTGTGCCGCAGGCGCAACGCTGTCATCCTGAGCCGCCAAGCCGGGAGTCGCGAAGCGACGGAACGGCGCAGGACGGCGAAGGATCTCAAGCTTCCCAAGCTGCGTTGAATCCCAAGGGTTTTCAGCCGGATTTGCGCATCTTGAGATCCTTCGGGCGTCCTCCGGCATCTACGCCTGCGGCTCCGTGCCTCCGGCAGCCTCAGGATGACAAAATCGCTGAGGGCCTCTTGTTTCACGGCGTATCATCGTCGCCGGGAGCGTGGGCGTGACGAACGAAATCGGAGACTTTCTCGACTATCTCACCTACGAGCGGAACGTTTCCGTCAACACCATTACGGCGTATCGCGATGACCTCGAATCGTTCGTCGGATTTCTCTGCAACGACTACTTCACTCTCGGACGCGATCAGCTCGATCTGAAGCGCGTCGATCACCTCGCGGTTCGTTCGTATCTCGCGCATCTGGCTCGGCGGAAACTGGCGCGCGCGTCGGCGGCGCGGCATCTCTCTGCGATGCGGTCGTTCTTCAAGTACCTGATGCGCGAAGGCGCGGTCGAGGCGAATCCGGCGCGTACTGTCGCCACGCCGAAACGCGAGAAACATCTGCCGTCGGTCCTTCAACCGTCCGACGTCGTGCTGCTGCTCGACCAGGCCGATACGTCGACGCCGCTCGGCATCCGCGACCGCGCGTATTTAGAGCTCCTCTACGCCTCGGGGTTGCGCATCAGCGAGCTGGTTGGGATCAACATCGACGACGTCGAGCTTCGCGCGCGGCTGGTGAAAGTGCGCGGCAAGGGATCGAAGGAACGGATCGTGCCGTTCGGATCGAAGGCGGAGGAGTCGATTCGCGCGTGGCTGTCCGTTCGCGGCACGTTCGTTACCGACGCCGATGAGAATGCGCTCTTCGTCAACTATCGCGGGCAACGCATCACGACACGCAGCGTGCGACGCCTCTTCGATGGCTACGTACGCAAGGCCTCGCTGCGCGCGGGCGTTTCGCCGCACACGATGCGTCACTCGTTCGCCACGCACCTCCTCAACGCCGGCGCCGACCTTCGCGGCATCCAGGAGCTCCTCGGCCACGTCTCGCTCTCGACCACGCAAAAGTACACGCACCTCAACGACTGGCAGTTGATCGCCGTGTACAAGAAGGCGCATCCGAAGGCGTAACGCGCGGCGCGGCATAGACTCTGAATTCATGAACCGGCTCGCGAACGAAACCTCTCCCTACCTTCTTCAGCACGCGCACAACCCGGTGGATTGGTATCCGTGGGGCGAGGAGGCGTTTGCGAAGGCGCGTGCCGAGGATCGGCCGGTGTTTTTGTCGATCGGGTATTCGGCATGTCACTGGTGCCATGTCATGGAGCGCGAGTCGTTCGAGAACGACGCGATCGCCGCGGTTCTGAACGAGCACTTCGTCGCGATCAAAGTCGATCGCGAGGAGCGGCCGGACGTCGATTCGATCTACATGGAAGCGGTGCAGATGATGACCGGGCATGGCGGCTGGCCGATGTCGATGTTCCTGACGCCGACCGGCGCGCCGTTTTACGCGGGGACGTACTTTCCGCCAGACGATCGTCACGGCATGCCGGGATTCCGTCGCGTGCTCGAGCACGTAGCGCACACCTATCGCGAGCGCCGCGGCGACGTTGACGCAGCCTCGGCGGAAGTGATCCGCGGCATCAGCACGGTGAAGTTTCAGGGCGGCGGCACGCTGGAACACGATGCGCTCGACCGCGCCGCGGCGCGCATTGCGCAGAGCTACGATCCCGTCAACGGAGGTTTTGGAAACGCGCCGAAGTTTCCGCCGTCGATGACGCTCGACTTTCTGATGCAGGTGGCGTGGCGCACGAACGACCGCGCGCTGGACGAGATCATCGTCAACACATTGACCAAAATGGCGCGCGGCGGGATGTACGACCAGATCGGCGGCGGCTTTCATCGCTACTCGACCGACGCGCGCTGGCTTGCGCCGCATTTCGAGAAGATGCTTTACGACAACGCGCTCCTGGCGCGGCTCTACACGCGCGCGTGGCAGTGGAAGAAGGATCCATTCTTCGCCCGCATCGCGCACGAAATCCTCGGCTACATCCAGCGCGAGATGACTTCGCCGGACGGGGCGTTCTATTCGACGCAGGACGCCGACAGCGAAGGGGAAGAGGGCAAGTTCTACGTCTGGTCGCGCGCGGAGGTCCTGTCGATTCTGGGCGAGGACGAGGGGCGGATTTTCTGTGCGCTGTACGACGTCAGCGAGCGCGGAAACTGGGAGGACTACAACATCCTCAACGTTCCCCGCGATCCGGAATCGGTCGCCGCGGACCTCGGCATCACGCTCGATCAGCTCAGCGACGTCGCCGCGCGCGGCAAGTGCAAGCTGTACGGCGTTCGGTCTCAGCGCGTGTGGCCGGCGCGCGATGAAAAGGTTCTCGCGGGCTGGAACGGGTGGATGCTCGCGGCATTCGCCGAGGCGGCCGTGGCGTTCGATCGCGACAGCTATCGCGACGTCGTCCGCCGCAACGCCGACTTTCTGCTGACGCGCATCGTCGACGGGCGGCTGATGCGCACTCCCAAGATCGCCGGACTGCTGGAGGATTACAGCGGCGTGGCGTGGGGGCTCGCGCTCGCGTACGAGGCGACGCATGAACGGCGCTACCTCGATGCGTCACGTCAATTGACCGACCAGATCATCGAGCGATTCGGCGACGACGCGAACGGAGGCTTCTTCGACACGCCGGTCGATCACGAAACGCTGATCACGCGTCCGAAGGATCTGTTCGACAACGCCACACCGTCCGGCAACTCCGTCGCCGCTGACGTCCTTCTGCGCCTGGCGCTGTTGTTTGGCGAGGAGCGATATGCCGAGGCGGCGACGAAAACGATCGCGGCAATCGCACCGCTGGCGGAGCGCTATCCGTCCGGGTTCGGACTGCTCCTCGGCGTCGCCGAGTGGCGCGCCGGACAACCGAAGGAGATCGCGATCACGGGCGACGTCGGCGACGATGGCTTCCGCGCGTTGTGTAGAGTCGTAGGCGACGCGTACTTACCGCATCGCGTGCTCGTCGCCGGCGAAGGCTCGGCCGACCTGCCGCTGATGAAAAACCGTCCCGCGGATCGCGTGATTGCGTACGTCTGTCACGCGTATATGTGCGCGGAACCGACGGCGGATCCGCAGCGGTTGCGGCAGTCCCTGACGCTGTCATCCTGAAATGCGAGATGAACGTGGCACCGAGCACAGTCGGCGGCGCTCGTTACTCAAAGCGCCGCCGGCATTGACGCGGAGAACCCAGCGGAATCTTTAGCTCACCCGGCGGATGTCGATCACGATCACGTGGCAGTGATCGCCGTGACAGATGATGACGATGATGATCGATCGCGACATCGACTGGACGCGGACGCTTCCTGTCGCTCCAGCCGCCTTAGAGACACTGACTGCGGCCGAGCGACTACCTTTCGCCATCGCCTCGGCTAATCTCGCAGAATGCGCGGGACCTTCACTCTTCACCCTTCAATGGACATTCTTTACGAAGACGACGCGCTCCTCTTCGTCAACAAGCCTGCCGGCATCGTGGTGCAGCGCGGCTATGACGCGGATGAGCCGGTACTGCTGGAGACGGCGATGCAATACACGCAGCCGCTCTTTCTGATGCAGCGGCTCGATCGCGGCACGAGCGGCGTGATGTTTTTCTCGAAGCTCGCTTCGATCAATGCCAACCTCACGCGGCAGTTCGAGCAGAAACGCATTCGCAAGCGTTACGTCGCCATCTGCGAAGGCGAGCTCGGCGAGCGGCAGACCATCGACGCGCCGCTCATTCGCATCGGGCCGATTTCGTTCGGCGTCGGCGTCGGCGGCAAGCGCGCGGTCACCATCGTCACGCCGCTGCGCGCCACGCCGCGCGGCTCGCTGGTGGCTATCGATCTCATGACCGGGCGCACGCATCAGATTCGCGTCCATCTGGCAGCGATCGGGCATCCGCTGGCCGGCGATTGGCTGTACGGACAGCGCAATGAAACTCGCCCGATGCTGCACGCCCGCGAGCTTTCGATGACGCATCCGCTGAGAAATGAGCCACTTCGCATCGCCGCGCCGGTGCCGGAAGACTTCGCCAACGTCGCAGACGAACGCGGCATCGTGTCCCGGAGCGAGGACATCATGACCCTTTGCGAGTCCAGCTAAGTCATTGAATCTGTTAGAATAATGACTCGCACGACCCCGTTATCCGATGCACTGGAGATGACCATGAGACTCTCGATGAAGTTCGCAGCCCTGCTCCTGTTCGTTCCGCTGGTCGCGTCCGCGCAGTTCCGCGACCTCGATACGGCGATGTCGAATCTGAAGCGCGGATTCAGCAGCGGCGACCCGCAAGCGATCGTCGCGGGCATGGCCTCGGGCGACAAGGTGATGCTGCAGTTCCCCGGCCTCATCGCGCAGAGCGATTTCTTCGGCCGCGATCAGGCCGCGTATCTTCTCGACGGCCTGTTCAACAAGGTCAAGCCGACCGCGTTCGAAGAGCAGAAGGCCGTGAAGAGCACCGCCGAGCAGCAGTACCACATCACCGGCACCTGGACGATTCAGAACGCCGGCAAGGCGGAGACGCGCGAGCTGTACATCACCCTGAAGCAGAAGGGCGACAGCTGGTCGGTGGTTTCGATCCGGTCGGCAGGAAAGTAAACTCAAAGTTGTGCGGCTAAACGTCTCACGGGTAGCCAAGACAACCGCCGCGCGCGCCGCGGCGGTTTTTCTTTTGCTCGCCGGCCTGACATGGCTGACCGTGCAGCTGTTCGTCGCGCAGATGAGCCGCGACTTCGATGCGAAGTCGGCGCGCCACCTCGCGTACGAAGTCGAGAACATCCGCGGCGACATCGCCCGCACGGAGTCGCGTCTCGATGCCGCGGTGGAACGCGTGGCGGCGAAAGTGACTGCGCATCCGGCGGCATCGCGCGCGGCGATGTTCGCGATGCTGCGCGGCGAATTGAACGGCGTTCGCCAGGGCATTCGCATCGTCGCGCCGAATGGTGACGCCATCGCCTGGTGGGGCGAAGACCTTCGCACGCCCGGCGCGACCAGCTACGAATTCGACGCCACGAATCTCTACATCGTCCGATCGCGCCCGCTGCCGAATCCCGCCGTTTCCGTGCAGGCGTTCGAGCGCGTTCCCAATCAGCCAAAGTTGCCCGGCCTCTTCGATCTCGACGACGACGACTGGATGAGCGGGACGCGATTTCACGCCGGCGCGCTGCGGCAGGAGCGAGGCTCGCTTCGCTTCATCCTCGAGCGGCGTCCGTCGGCCACGCTCTGGATCGATCTGATTCCGCGTCCGCGCGCCGAGGTCGTCGATGCGGCGAGAACGATCGGAAACGACGTCGCGGCCGTGTTGCTGGCGATGGGCGCCTTGGCGTTGCTGGCCGCGTTTCGAACGACCGAGTGGGGCGCGCATCCGGTCACGACGATCGTGCTCGTCATCGCCGCGCGTCTGGCGCTACTGCCGATCCACGTCGATCAGGATCCGTGGCAGATCTTCCGGTTCGATCTCTTCGCCTCGCGCATGCTCGGCCCGTTCAGCCGGTCGCCGTTCGATCTTCTCACCAGCGCCGCAGCGATTCTGGCCATCGTCATCGCGCTGACGAAGGTGCGCGGCCGTTCGATGGCGATGCAGATCGTGCGCACGATCGTCGCGCTGGCTGCCGCCGGCGGCTACATGCTCCTCGTGCGGAACCTCGTCGACAACACGCGGATCTCCACGGTTCCCGATCACATCCTCCCTGTTTCCGCCGCGCAGGGTGTGCTCCTCGCAGCGCTGCTGCTGTTCGGATTCGCGCTGATCCAGATCACGCGCCACGAGTCGTCGCGCATCGCCACGCTCATCGGCATTCTCATCATCTCGATCCCCGTCATCGTCACCGCGATCAACCTCGGCTACACGCCGAAACGCGCCTTCCTCTGGATCGCCGCGGGGATCGCGCTCTCGCTGCTTCTGCACGCGCTGACGGAGAACTTCACGCTGCGCACGCTCGGCAGCGCCGTGCTGCTGGTGATGATCGTCTACATGCCGCTGAGCCTTTTCGAGCGATCGAGCGCGCGGCATTTCATCGCCGACACCTACGCGCCGCTGGTGGTCGGTGAAGCGGGACAGCTTCGCGCGATGATCGAAGACACGCTGCACAACGAGTTCTCGACGATGGAGTTGAGCGCGATGCTTCCGGACGATTACCGGAAGATGAACCTCGAGGATCTCGCCTACGCGCTCTGGCTGCACAGCGATCTCTCGAAGTGGCGCGTGCCGGCGGTCATCACCGTGCACGACATCTTCGATCATCCGTTGAGCCGTTTCGGCGTCGGCCTGCCGCAGTTCAGCGAGCGAGGGCGCGAACCGGGCGGCGAAGTGCTGCAGATCGGCAGCGTGACGCGCGTGTTGCTGCACCACGACTTCGATCTCACCATCGGCGGGATTCCGGTGGCCGAGGGGAGCGTGCACGTCGTCAATCCGGCCGATCCCGGAGCGACGACGTTCGCCGACGTCTACCGCGATTTTTTCGAGCCGTCGTTCGATGCCACCGTTACCGGCCTGCGCGCGCAACGCGAGATCGTCGTTTACGACCGCGACGGCAATCCGCACGGCACGACGACCGTGCGCTTGCCGCAAAGTCCCACCTCGTATTTCGCGGCGCTGAAGCCGGGCACAGGCGTCTGGATCGAGCAGAACGAAGGCGTCGGCTCGTCCGTCTACGTACGCCGCACCGACGACGCGCTGTACGCGTTTCCGCTGCAGGTGCCGACGCGCGGGACGCAGGTGCGCCGCGCCGGCGGCGTGGCGGTGTGGGCAATCGCGTTCGTGCTGGTCGTGATCGTGATCCGCTCGCTGCCGGTCATCGCTTCCGTGGTTCGGCATGCGCCGCGGAACCTCGACTTCCGCACGCGCACGTCGCTCTATCTGACGGCGGTCGTGGTCCTGCCGCTGATCGTTTTCGTTCTCTTCGTCCGCGCCTATCTCGCCAACCGGCTTGAGGCGGAGTATCTCGACCGAGGACAGACCGCGCTGAATGCGGCGGAACGCGTGATCGAGGATTACCTGGCGTCGACGACGTCGACCGCGCATCCGGAGCAGGTGCTCGATGACGACGTTCTGAGCTGGCTGGCGCGCGTGATCGGGCACGATCTGCATCTGTATCGCGACGACAAGTTGATCGCCTCCAGCCGGCGCGATCTCTTCGCGGCGCGCGTCGAATCGCAGCGGCTGCCGGGCGACGTCTACGCAAACATCGTCGTCGGCGGACAGCAACTGGCCATTCGCAACTCGGGCGCGGCGCAGTTCATCGAGCTCTACTCGCCGATCAACCTCGTGCGCGGCCAGAACTACACGATGGCGCTGCCTCTGATCGTGCAGGGGCGCCAGATCGAGGCGCAGGTGAACGATCTGGCCACGACGATTTACATGCTGCTGATCTTCATCATCCTCGCGGCGATCTTCGTCGCGTACGTGGCCGCGCGCAGCGTGACGCAGCCGGTGCAGGCGCTGGTGGCGGGATCGCGCGCGGTCGCACGCGGCGATTTCGACATCGATCTCCGCGTTCCACCCGACCCCGACCTCGGCCTGCTCGTGACGACGTTCCGCGACATGGCGCGATCGATCCGCAGGCAGCAGAACGATCTCCGCCACGAACGCGACCGGCTGCAGACACTGCTCGAAAACATCAATGCGGCGGTGGTCGTCCTCGACGGCACGATGCAGGTGTCGGGCACGAACGCCGGCGCGCGCAGGCTGTTCGGCGAGTCGATCGAGTTTCACGACGAGGTGCGCGAGTTCCTCTCCACGCATCAACGCGGACGGGCGGAGGCGAAGGAAATCGAGCTCAATGTCGATGGCAACGCCCGGACGTTCCGCGTCTCCGTCGTCCCGCTACCCGGCAGCGACGAAGAGATGCTGATCGCCGAGGACGTGACGGAGATCCTGCGCTCGAACCGCCTCGAAGCGTGGGGCGAGATGGCGCGCCAGGTCGCGCACGAGATCAAGAATCCGCTGACGCCGATTCAGTTGACGGCCGAGCATCTTCGCGCGGTGGCATCAAACAACGATCCGAATCTCGCGAAGGTCGTCGACGCCGCGGTGGAAAACATCCTCCGCCAGGTCGTCACGCTCCGCGAGACGTCGAAGGAGTTCAGCGACTACGCGTCGCTGCGTACGGTGCAGCGCAAGCCGCTCAAGCTGCGCCATCTGCTCGAGGAGATCGCGTCGAGCTACGCCGAAAGCGGCGAACGCGGCATCACCTTTCACACCGACATCGCGCCATCGACACCCGAAACGTTCTCCGGCGACGCGCGCCTACTCCGCGGCGCGATCGCGAACCTGATCGAGAACGCGTTCCAGGCCGCGCCCGGCGGTGAAGTACGGTTGGCCAGCTACGGCGTCGATTCGAAAGTGGTCGTCTCCGTCGACGACAACGGCCCCGGAGTCGCGCCCGAAGTGCTGTCGAAAATCTTCGACCCCTACTTCTCCACGAAATCCTCCGGCACCGGCCTCGGGCTGGCCATCACGCGCAAAGCGGTCGAAGAACACGGCGGCTCCGTACATGCCGAAAATCTCAATCCCGGCTTCCGCATATCATTGGAGCTCCCGGTTCGCTGACATGATGGAAGTCTCCGACGCCCTCCCCGGCTCCGACCTGATCAAACAAGGCCTGCGCGATCTCGCCGCGGGTACGGAGTCGATCGAGTCGCTGCTCGTTCTCGTCGGCGCGACGCGGCTTCGCCGCATTGGCTTGAACGTTCCCCAGAACGACAATTCGAGGTTCCCTGAGGATCGGCTCTACGCAAAACTCGCCGAACAGGATTCCGACACGGCACACTCGCGCTACAACGCGCTGATCCGAAGGTTGGTGAGCTTCGAACGGGCGGCAGAATGCGTGAGCCCGTAGACGAAGTGCGGCTGCGAGCCTTCATGAAAGCGATCGCCGCGGAAGCACGCGAGCCGGGTCGAATCTATCTCGCTGGCGGCGCGAGCGCCGTGTTGGAGCACTGGCGCGACAACACGGTCGACATCGATCTGACGATCATTCCGGAGAGCGACCGCATTCTTCGCGCGATCCCCGATCTGAAGGAGCGGTTCCACGTAAACGTCGAGTTGGCGTCGCCGGCGCACTTCGTGCCGCCGTTGCGCGGATGGATCGACCGCAGCCCCTTCATCTCTCGCGAAGGTGTCATCTCGTTTCACAACTTCGACTTCTACACGCAAGCGCTATCGAAGCTCGACCGCGGACACGAAAAAGATCTGATCGACGTCGACGCGATGGTGCGGCGTGGTCTCGTTCAACCGAGCCGTCTGCTGAGCCTCTTTGAAGAAGTCGAAGATCAGCTGTATCGATATCCGGCAGTCCATCCGCCGGCATTGCGCGCCGCCGTCGAGCGCCTCGCATCCTCCGCTCTACAATAGCCGCCGCATGGCGCAGGCGCTTCCGGTCATCCTCATCGTGGCGGCGTATCTGATCGGATCGATTCCGTTCAGTTTTCTCGTCGTGAAGTTTGTGGCGGGGGCGGACATTCGCCATCACGGCAGCCGCAACGTCGGGGCCACGAACGTGGCGCGGAACTTTGGGAAGGCGCCGGGGATCGTCGCGCTGCTGCTCGATATCGCCAAAGGTTATGCGGCCGTGGCGCTGGCGCGATGGATCGTCGACCGGCCCGACTGGCCCTATGTCGCCGACGCCGCGCATACCGCTCCGCTGTATTCGATGTCGATGTGGATCGCGCTGGCGGCGCTGATCGCCGTGCTCGCGCACATGTATCCCGTGTGGCTGCGCTTCCACGGCGGCAAAGGCGTGGCCACGGCGGCGGGCGCGTTTCTGGCGCTCGATCCGATCGCTATCGCCGCGGCGGCGATCGTGTTTCTGATCGTCATCCTGGCGACGCGTTTCGTATCGCTCGCTTCGATTTTCAGCGCGGCATCGGTTCCGATTTTTCTGCGCTTTCTCGTGCACGCGCCGTTCTGGACGATCATCATCAGCACACTGATCTCCGTGGCCATCATCCTCAAACACCACTCCAACATCGCCCGGCTGGCGCAGGGGTCGGAGCGGCGGATCGGCGAGCGCAAAGAACGATGAAGATTTCGATCATCGGCGCGGGCTCGTTCGGCACGGCCATGGCTGCTGTGGCCTCGAGCTGCGGCAACGACGTCGTATTGTGGGCGCACGATCCGAATGTCGCCGCGGAGATCGAATCCACGCGCCGCAATCCCATCTACCTGCCGAGCGGGGCGCTGGAGGGACGCGTCCGCGCCACGAGCTCGCTGGCCGAGGCCGCGGAGTTCAGCGACGTGCTGTTCATGATCGTGCCGAGCCATCACTACCGCGCGGTGCTGGCCGACATCCGTCCGCATCTTCGCGGCGACGTCGCCATCGTCAGCGGCACGAAGGGGATCGAGAACGACACACTGCAGCGGATGTCCGAGGTCACGGCGCAGGAGTTGGGCGGCGGATTGCGGGCATTCGCAGTGCTCTCCGGACCGACCTTCGCGCTGGAAGCCGCCCGCGGCGATCCGACGGCAGCGGTCGTCGCGTCGGTCGATCAGGAGCTCGCGGAACAGGTGCAGCGCGCGATGTCGTCGCCGACATTTCGCGTCTACAACTCGTTCGACGTCGCCGGCGTGGAGTTGGCGGGCGCGCTGAAGAACGTCATCGCCATCGCCGCCGGTGTCATCGAAGGCCTCGGCCTCGGCTCAAACACGACGGCGGCGCTGATCACCCGCGGATTGCACGAGATGACCAAGCTAGGCATCGCCCTCGGCGGACGGATCGAAACGCTGGCCGGGCTTGCCGGCATGGGCGATCTGGTCCTGACCTGCACCGGATCGCTGTCGCGCAATCGCAGCGTCGGCGTAGCCCTCGGACGCGGCAAGCCGCTCGCGGAAATCCTCGCCGAGGCCAGATCGGTGGCCGAGGGCGTGCGGACGTCGAAGGCGGCGAAGGAGCTGGCGGAGCGCCACGGAATCGACATGCCGATCACGGCCGAGATGTATCGCGTCCTGCACGAAGGGGAGTCGCCGCGCGCTGCATTGCAGAGGCTGATGACGCGATCGCTGAAGTCCGAAGTGACGCGATAAACGTCGTCAAGTCAGCGACTTACATCGCTCCACAAGTGGCTTTCGCCTTGCACTTATTCAGAGGCAGGAGGCCGACATGCTGCACTTTCTGAAAAAGCTTTTGATGTTCCGCGTGGGGCAGAAAACAACACGCGGCGTCGCGCGCTCGATCGGACTCGGCAAGATCGCCACGATCGTCGGTCTGATCGGTGGTTACAAGCACATGCGCAAACACGCCTGAACGTCTGAGTGCGGCGGGGAACCGCCGCACTCGATTACAGCGGCGGTTTCTGCTGCGTCGTCATGTCCGCGGGCGACAGCGGCTTCGCGGTTTCGATCGTCCCGGTTTCCAGTGCCGGAGGATTCATGTAAACCCCCTCGGCAGTATCTCCCTCGGCCCGCGCAGCGGCGAGGCCGGCCGCGGCTTTCTTCTGGGCCGCGATCTTGCGCGCCTGATCCGCGGCGGCTGCCGTTTCGGCGCGCGCGCGGCGCTGCTCGATGGCAATCTGATCCATGGTCGGAGCGGCCGACGGGTGGTTCGGCGGAAGCTGAGCCTGCGCCTCGGCAGTCGTCGTAGTGAAGTGCCCACCGACATGAACCAGTGTCTCGTTCGTGATCACCTGTCCCGGTTTCTTGTTCAGGCGATTCGTCGCCTTCGCAGCGTGGACGAGCGGCGAGTCGACGATGGCGGACGAACGCGGCGCCGACATGAGTGTCTCAGCGTGTGTCGCCGGAGCGGGTGTCGTGGTCTGCGGATCGCCCGCGTACAGCGAAAGCGCGGCGAGCGCAAGGCAACTGCAGATGGCAATCGGTTTCATTCAGGACCTCCGTGTTTAGAGTTCAATGTTACGCTTCGGCGGCCAAATTTCATGATCGCCCCGAATCTTGCACTTTGCGGGACTGAATGACCCCCGAGCTACTGCTCCATAAGTTCGGATACCTGGCCGTCTTCATCGGGACCTTCCTCGAAGGGGAGACGATCCTGGTCATGGCCGGCTTTTTTGCCGAGCGCGGCTATTTGAAGCTCCCGCTCGTGATTGCCACCGCCTGCGGCGGCGCTTATGTTGGCCATGTTTTCTGGTTCTTTCTCGGCCGGACGCAGGGCGTCAAGCTGCTCGACAAGTTCCCGAAAATGAAGCGGCACTTCGGCAAAGGCATCCGCCTCTTCGAGCGTTACGGCGCGCCGGCGATCTTCATCACGCAGTGGCTGTACGGCCTGCGCATCACCTGCGCGGTCATCATCGGCATCTCGAAGGTGTCGACGATCAAGTTCCTGATCTACGAGGCGTTTACGTGCATCGTCTGGGCGATCGTCATCGGCACCGCGGGCTACTACTTCGGCCGCGCCGTCGAACGCGTCCTCGGGCGTGCCGCGCACATCGAGAAGTACGGCCTGATCGTACTGCTCGTCGCCGGAGTCGGCTTCTGGCTGTACCACCGCTGGAAAGAGAAGCGCGAAGAAACCGAGGCCGCGCCGCCGCCTTAGGCCGCGTGCGATCGCGCGAAACGATCCTTCATCGAAGCCCCGATCAACCAGGCCGCGCAGAGGCCGACCATCACCACCGAGATCCATTTCCCATAGACGCCGACCGGTGAGTACGGCTCAGTCGCGTTGTGAATGGCCTCGCTCCACCTGCCGAGCACTTCCGCCTCGGAGAATTCGTGGATCGAGTAGAAGAGGATCTGGATCGTGAAGAGCAGCAGGAAGAGTCCCGTGACTTGGAAGAAGCGCTTGACGTCGATGCGGTGGCCGTAATGCGCCCAAGCCCACGACATCGCGGCTGCGGCAGAGATGCCGAGGAGCGAGCCGAGGATGAAGCGGCTGTTGCGGACCTGGATCAGCATCAGCGCGGTCTCCATCCCCTCGCGCGTCACCATGAGCGCCGTGAAGAAGAAGACTCCGGCTACGGCCATCAGTCGCGACGCGGGCGACGAATAAACGTCCAGCCGCCGTTCCATGTCGCCCTTCATCTTCGGCGCGGTGCGCCAGACGTGGACGACGAACGACGCCACGAGCACCGCGGCCACGAGTCCGAGAACGCCTTCCCAGAACGACTGGTTGACGCGCATCAGCCACCAGCCGAGTCCAAAGCTGGCGATGATCGAGGCGACGATGCCGGCGTAAACGGCGGGCCGAAGCCAGTCGCGTCCGGTCTTGCGGAGGAAGGCGAAGATGATGGCGACGCTGAGGAAGGCTTCGAAGCCTTCGCGAAAAACGATGATGAGGGCGGGAATCATAGTTTGGTCATTTGCGGAGCTTCATCGCGCCCTCGCCGATCGTCATGACGCGATCGGGTGAGGCCGGCTGCTCCCCTTTCCGGTGGCAGGAATCGCAAATCCCGAGGATCTGCAGGTTGTGAAACGTGGGAGTGAATTTCTTGCGCGCGCAGATTTCGAGCTGGCGCTGTTCGAGCTCGGGATCGTTGAACTCGATGACCGATCCGCAGGCGGTGCAGACGAGATGATCGTGATGCGAATCGCCGCGAACGTGCTCGTAGTGGTAATGCTCCTCGCCGAGGTGGACGCGGCGGACGAGGCCCGACTTCACGAGCAGTTCGAGCGTCCGGTAAACCGTAGCCCGCGAGATCTTCACGCTCTTCTGCTTCATCTTGAAGAGCAGCTCGTCGGCCTCGAAGTGGTAGTGCGTCGAAAAGATCTCGCGCACGAGCGAGGTGCGCTCCTGCGTCAGCTTCTGCCCCTGGCGGGCCAGAAAATCCTGAAATCGGGTGATCTCTCGTTCGATGGTGGGCATAGATGCTGAGACTCAGTCTCAGTTGCGGGTAACAGTCTAGGCTCGTGCTTATTTCGTGTCAACGCCAAGGACCCTTGCGCCCTCGGAGGCGGCTGGATCGTCGGCGTAGCCGGCGTGAGAACCGTAGCCCCCGGCTTCCAGCCGGGGGTTTTCGGTTTTGGCGAGATTTGTGAGCCCGTTTTAACGGGCGAAAGAAAGCTTTCTTTCGCCCGCTCAAGCGGGCTCACACCCGTACCCACGCCCTGGCTCCCACGCTTGAAAGCGTGGGCTACGGTTCTCACGCCGGCTACGCCGACGAAACCCGCCTCCGAGGACGCCAGCGTCCCGCCCGCTAAACCTCGTGCACGGTGATCATGCGCACGGCGTCGACGACGTCGCTCTTCGAAAGCGGCTTGAGCATGACGTCGGCCACGCCGGCTTTCTGGAACGCGGTGTCGAGTTGGATCAGCGTGTCCTCGGTCATCAGGACGATCGGGACGGGGCGCAGGCGTTCGTCGCGCTGCACGATGCGTACGAAGCCGAGGCCGTCGGCGGCCAGTTCCTCGCCTGCCTCGGGCGGGAGATCAAAACCGCCGCGAATCTTGGCGTCGAGAAAAATCATCGCCGGCGTCTGTTCGAAGGCGAGATTGACGGCCTCCCGCGCGTTGCTCGTGGCCAGCACGCGGTACCCCTCGGCCTGCAGCACGCCGGTGAGGAACGACAGCGCATCGAGGTCGTGCTCGATGACCAGCACCGTGATCCGCTTCGACGCGCTGCGGGTCATGCTCGCAGCCTTCATCATGCCGTCGATGCGGTCGAGAAGGTCGCCCGCGCTGCGCGGACGGTCGGCTACGTTCTTCTCCAGCATCGACGCCACCAGCTCGCGCGTGGCCGGCGAGATGTCGAGCGATTCGTCGATCGGTTCCGGTGACGCCGTGAGGTGCGCCTTCAACACCTCATTGATCGACAGCGCGCGATACGGCAACGTGCCGGTGAGCATGCGGTAGAGCACCACTCCGCACGAATAGAGATCGGACGCTGGCCCAACCGGCTCGCAGCGGAGTTGCTCGGGCGCCATGTAGTCGGGCGTGCCGGCCAACTCCTTGCGCACGAGATCCTGCGACGTGGCGATGCCGAAGTCGGTGATGAAGGCCATGCGGTCTTTGTTGAGCAGAATATTTTCGGGCTTGATGTCGCGGTGCACGATGCCGAGGTCGTGGGCCGCGCGAAGGCCGCGCAGCACCTGGCGCATGATCGTCAATGCCGAGTGCTCATCGAAGTGCGGCCGGCGCGTGAGGTGCTTGAGGAGATTGTCCGCGTCGATGTACTCCATCGAAATGAACGGATAGCCCTCCGCGAATCCGAGGTCGAAACTCTGCACGACGTTGCGATGGCGGATCCGGCGCGCGAGTTTCAGTTCGTTCTTGAAACGCTCGAAGGCGTCGGGATCTTCGTGGATCGGAAGCGAGAGCACCTTGAGCGCGATCACTTCGTCGATCGATTCGTCGACCGCGGAACAGACGTAGCCCATCGCGCCGGAGCCGAGGAAGCGCTGGATGCGATAGCGGCGCGCGAAAACGGATCCGGGCGCGAGCATCGACTCGACCGCCTTCGTGTCCGGGCGCGTTTTCTTCCGCACCGACTTGATCAGCGTGGCCTCGCCCTGCGCCTCGGCGGCCACGAAGGTTGGAAACGTTTTCTCGCGCTCGATGCCGGGATCGCTGACGAGCGTCGCCGCCGTCAACTCAGGATCATCGCCTTGCAGCAAGCGATCGGCGGGATCGCGTCGGCCGCACTGGCTGCAGAAGCGGTCGATCGGACGCACTCCCGCGCCGCAGCCGAGGCAGGCCAGGTCGTAGCCCGGCTCCGAAACCACGTCAGCCATCGATCTCCGCCGAAACAACGACGTTCGGAGCGAGCTTGGCCAGCGTCGGAATCGACGACCGTTGCCACGTGACGTTGCGGTCGTACTGCAGCACGAGCCGGTAGCCGTTGCTGTGCGATTTGCAGCGCGTGATCCAGCGGACCAGCGTCAGGATTCCGGAGCTGTTCATGAAATTGAGATCGCGGACGTCGAGCTCGACGGCTTTCAGATGCTGCCGCAGCGCTTCTTCGTCGATCAGCGTCCAGTACGGATTGAGCACGTCGCCCGGATCGCGCATCTCAACGGCGCCGGACATGGCCACCCGCAGCGTGTCGCCATCGAGCAGCGGCAGGATGGTCAGCGTGTCCACCTTCAGCGGCGGGATGAAACCGCGTTCGCTGCTCATGCCGCCTCCAGTTTGAAAATGGCGTGGATGGAGACTTCGCCGCCGTCGTTGACTTCCAGGCGCAGCCGCGCGCCGGCTTCGAACAGAATCCGGATCAATCCGAGCCTGCTTTGGCCTTCCGTCATCGCCGCCTCTTCCATCTTCTTGAGATACACCGCCTCCGGTTGGCCGGACTGGATGAGCGCGAGCTCGCGGCGCAGCGTGTTGATGTGATGCGGCTCCGCTTTGTTTTTCACGCAGACGTCGACTTCGTTGTCGGCCTTGGCGATGGAGATCTTGAGGTAGCCCTCTTCCTCCGACGCGTACTTCACCGCGTTTTCGAGCAGCTCGGAGGCGGCCATCGAAATCTGCTCGGCGCGCTCTTTGTCGGACAGGCCGATCATGAAGAAGCTGGCCACGAACCGCCGCACGCAACTGATGTACGTCCAGCGAGGTCCGAAGCGCATCTCCACGTAATCGGAGGAAAGCCGTTCCGTGATCATCTCAGCTCCTTTTGACCGCCATCAGGCTGACGTCGTCGTTCGGCGTTCCAGCCCACTGCCACGCGGCGGCTGCGATCGTGGTGACGATCGCTGCTGCCGGTTTGTCGTGATGTTTTTTGAGATCGTCCGTCAACCGTTCCATGTCGTAGCACTCGCCGGCGGCGTTGCGAGACTCCGTGACGCCGTCGGTGTGCAGCAGCGCGACGTCGCCGCGGTTCAGCGTGATGCTGCGATCGGTCGTGAGGTGCTCGACGTCGTCGCTGATGCCGAGCCAGACGCCGTCGGTCGGTAATCGTTCGATGTTTCCGTTGGCGGCGCGATAAATCAATAGGTCGGTGTGCGCGCCTGCGTAGACGATGCGGCCGTCGTCCTCGATGCGCGCCACGACCATGGTCATGAACTTCTCCTGCCCGAGGCGTTTGAGGTTGTAGAACATGGCCCGGTTGAGCAGCGAGACGAATTTCGCCGGCGACTGGTAGTGGCCGTTCTGTTCGCAAAGCATCGTGAACATCGACTGGGCCATCATCATGATGAGACCCGAGGTGACGCCGTGGCCGGTGACGTCGCCGACGCCGATCCACGCGCCGCCGTTTGTCCTTCGGAATTCGTAGAAATCGCCGCCGACTTCCTCGGCAGGCAGCATGACCGCGGAGATGTCGTAGCCCGGCAGCTCGAACGTGCGCGGCAGAACCGAGGTCTGGATCGAGCGCGCCAGCGCCATTTCCTGATCGTGCTTGGCCAGGATCTCGGCGTCGCGCGCGCGGATTTCGCCGAGCATCTCGTTAAAGCCGTCGATGAGCAGGCCGATCTCGTCGTCCGCCTCCTTCTCGACGCGCAGCGTGTAGTCCTTCTCGCGCGAAACGCGTTTCTCCGCGCGCAGCAGGCGATGAATCGGCCGCGTGATGGTGCGCTGGAACAGTCCCGACAAAAGCAACGCCAGAAATGCAGCGGCGATGTAAATGCCGCCGGCGATCTGCAGCGTCCGCGCGCGGCGGACGGCCATCTCGTTCAGGTCCGATCGGACGGTGAGCGTGCCGACGCGCGCGCCACTGAAAAGGATCGGTCGCGCCACGCCGATGTGCTGCGCGTCGATCCACGTACCGTCCGGCGGCTGCGGTCCGGGCTTGTCGCCATGTTTCGCGCGCGCGTACGTCGCGAAGAGCGCGCCCTTGCTGTCGTAAATCGCCGCGCCGGTAATCTGCGGCTGTGCGCGCAACGCGGCCAGCGTGGCCTCGGCCTGCCGATGGTCGTTGAACGCGACGGATGACGAGGCGTTCTCGCCGAGGATGCCGGCGAGAGTGTCGAGGTCGCGCCGCACCTCGTCGCGAAACGTAGCGCGGTCATACCAGGTCAGCGCGCCGACGGTCAGCAGCAGCGCCGCCAGACTCGTCAGCATGAACCCGGTCATCAACTTGCTGCGGATCGAGAGATCGCGGAAACGCGCCATGTTGGATGTGGGGGTAGTTTAAGCGAAGGTGACGCGTTGCTTTGCCCGAGGCCCGAGCCTCATCAGAACAGACAGGAGTGGTCGTACTAACCCAGATACCTGGTCGGATCGCTGACTCCCGCTTCTTCGAATCCGCGCTTGCGCAGAATGCAGGAATCGCAATGGCCGCAGGCGAGGCCTCGAACGTCGGGGTCGTAGCAGGAGTGCGTGAGCGAGTAGTCTACGCCGAGGGACGTGCCGCGACGAATGATGTCCGCCTTCGACATCGTCACCAGCGGCGCGACGAGCCGCGGCTCGCCGTGCTCGACGCCGCTGCGCGTGCCGGTCACGATCACGCGCTGGAAGGCATCGAGAAACTCGGGACGGCAGTCGGGATAGCCGCTGAAGTCGACCGCGTTGACGCCGATCCAGATCTCCTGCGCCTCGCGCGCTTCCGCGTAGCCGAGGGCGAGCGACAGGAAAATCGTGTTTCGCGCAGGAACGTAGGTGACCGGGATTCCCGCAGCGCCGGCGACGTCCTTCGGAACGTCGATCTCCGCCGTCAGCGCGCTGCCGCCGAAAAGGCGCAGGTCCATCGGGAAGACGACATGCTCGTCGACGCCGATCGACTTTGCCACGCGCTGCGCGGCAGCGAGCTCGATCCCGTGCCGCTGTCCGTACGCGAACGAGAGCGCGTAACACGATCGCCCCTCGCTCTTCGCGATGGCGAGAACGGTGGCGGAATCGAGTCCTCCGCTCAACAGCACGACGGCTTTCATGGCGGCGAATACTACAATCGCGCGCATGTCCGAACTGAACGTGTACGAAGTTCTCAATCGCAAACGCCGCGGCGCGCCACTCGACGCGCGCGAGATCGAGCTGTTCATCGAGCGCTACACGCGCGGCGAGATTCCTGACTATCAGATGTCCGCGCTGCTGATGGCCATCGCCATCAACGGCATGACTGCCGAGGAGATGGCCACGCTGACGCAGTCGATGCTGCGCAGCGGAGACCAGTGGCACCTGCGCAGCGAATACGACTTCATCGCCGATAAACACTCGACCGGCGGCGTTGGCGACAAGGTTTCGCTCGTGCTCTCGCCGTGGGTGGCCGCGTGCGGCGTTCCGATCGGCATGCTCTCCGGCCGCGGCCTCGGCCACACCGGCGGCACGCTCGACAAGCTCGAAGCGATTCCCGGCTTCAACGCGCGCCTGTCGCGCGAGCAGTTCGATCAGAGCATCGCCGACTCCGGCTGCGTGATCTCGACGTCAACGGAAGGAATCGCGCCGGCCGACAAGAAAATCTACGCCCTGCGCGACGTAACCGGCACGGTAGAGTCGCTGCCGCTGATCACGGCTTCCATCATGTCGAAGAAACTCGCCATGGGCGCCTCGGCGCTCGTCCTCGACGTCAAAACCGGCAGCGGCGCGTTCATGCGCCACTACCAGGATTCAAAAGCGCTCGCGCAGAGTCTCATCGCCGCCGCGGCAGGATCGGGCACGCGTGTCGAAGCGCTGATCACGGACATGGATCGGCCGCTCGGCGTCGCCGCCGGCAATGCGAACGAGATTATCGAGACGATCGAAGTGCTCAAAGGCAACGGCCCTGCGGACGTCGAAGGCGTCACGCGCGCCCAGGCCGTCCGCACGCTGGTGCTGTCCGGCAAATTCGACGAAGCCTCCGCCGGTGCCGCGCTCGACGAAGCGCTCGCCTCTGGCCGCGCAGTGGAGCAGGCCCGCAAATGGATCGCGGCGCAGGGTGGAGATCCAGCCATCGTCGACGACTACTCGCTCCTCCCGCAGCCGCGCACGACGATCGAGATCGAGGCGCCGCGGTCCGGCTTCATCACCTTCATGGACACCTATCAGGCCGGCATGTTCACCGTCGACCTCGGCGCCGGCCGCAAGAAGGCGGACGACGTGATCGACTACGCGGCCGGCGTGATGTTCGACCGCAAAACCGGCGATGAAGTCCGCGCCGGCGACACGATCGCCCGCATCCAGCTCGGCCACGCGCACCGCGACGCGGAAGAGCTGACGAAGCGCTATCTGTCATTCGTAACGTTCGGCGACGAGAAACCGGAGGAGCGGCCGCTGATCCACGAGCATCTGGTGTGAAGGATTTCGGCTTCGAGTGGGACGACGCCAAGGCTGACGCAAATCTGCGCAAGCACGGCGTGTCCTTTCGCGAAGCAATGACAGTGTTTGATCAGTGGGGTGCTCCCATCAGCGATGTTCTGCATTCGGTCGAGGAAGATCGCTTTATCATTGTCGGCGTATCTGAGCGGGATCGGCTGCTAACCGTAGCTTTCACTTACCGAGATGAAGAAACCGTCCGAATCATCAGCGCCCGCCGCTCCAACCGGCGCGAGCAACAACTCTATGAGCAAGAAACCCGCATTCATTGAAGATGACGATCCGCTCGATCAGGAAATCGTTTTCAGCAACGTCAGGCCAAATCCATTCGCTGGCCGCTACAGCCGCAACCGAAATCTTCGCGTTCTCTCGCCCGACCTTCTCGCCCGTTTTCCAGATTCCGACTCCGTCGATGAAGCATTGCGAGAGTTCATTCGTCTGACGTCTGCCGCTCCGAAGAAAGTGAGCGCCAGGACAGCCAGAGCGCCGAAGACAAGCGCACACAAATCGAAGCGCGCCGAAAAGAAAGCATGACTAATCGCGCCATCGTCATCGTTTGTGATTCCCTCGGAGTCGGTGAGCTGCCGGATGCGAAAGAGTTCGGCGACGAAGGGTCGAACACCCTTGGGCATGTGCTCGACACGCAACACCCCTCGCTGCCGACGCTCGCTCGCCTCGGGTTGCTGCACACGCTCCCGCAGCCGGCGTCGACCGAGACGCCGCGCGGCGCCTTCGGGCGGATGAATGAGGTCAGCGCGGGGAAGGACACGACCACTGGCCACTGGGAAATGATGGGGCTCATCGTCGAGGATCCGTTCCGCACATATCCGAACGGATTTCCGGCCGACGTCATCGCTGAATACGAGCGCCGCATCGGGCGCAAGACGCTCGGCAACAAGCCTGCCTCGGGGACGGTGATCCTCGACGATCTCGGCGAAGAGCACGTGCGCACCGGCGCGCCGATCGTCTACACGTCCGCCGACTCGGTCTTTCAGGTCGCGGCGCACGAGGAGATCATCCCGGTCGAAGAGTTGTGGCGCATCTGCGCGATCGCGCGCGAGCTGATGCGCGGCGAGCACAACATCGGACGCATCATCGCGCGGCCGTTCCTCGGAACCGGCAAGGGGCACTTCAAGCGCACCGCGAATCGCAAAGATTTTTCGGTCAAGCCGACCGGCCTCACCGTCGTCGAGCGCGCCTTCAACTCGGGCCGGCAGGTCATCGGCCTCGGCAAGATCGCCGACATCTTCGACCGCGTCGGCATCTCCCAGGAAATCCGCACCGAGAACAATTCGGACGGGATGCGCAAGACGATTGATCTCATTCGCCAGTCGAACGCCGATTTCATCTTCACGAATCTCGTCGACTTCGATTCGAAGTACGGCCATCGCAACGACGCGCCCGGATATGCGAAAGCGCTCGAGGTGTTCGATGGCGAGCTGGCCGCGCTCCTCGACGACATGCGCAATGACGACTTGCTCTTCATCACCGCCGATCACGGCTGCGATCCGACCGACGTATCCACCGACCACACCCGCGAATACGTGCCGCTGGTCATGGCCGGCCCGCGCGTCATCGCGCAGTCTCTCGGCACGCGCTCCACGTTCGCCGACCTCGGCGCCACGATCTGCGAGCACCTCGGCATCTCGCGCGATGGACTTCCCGGTACGAGCGTCCTGCAGCAGGTGATGCGATGAAGCGGATCGCGATTGCCGTGTTTGTTCTGGCCGCCGTGAACCTCGCCGCGCAGATTCCGGCCGCGCGCGTTGCGAGTGATGCAAAGGTCATCGATCGCGTGGCCGAGGCGAGTACGAACGATCTGCCGAAAGACTTGTTGAAGCGGATCGTCAATGAGGACATCGACCTGCTGCGCGGCAAGCGCGCCGACGGCACCTACCAGTACGCCGCGTACGACCGGATGGAGGCGGGCCGCAAGTCCGACAGCTTCTCCGTCGATCCGGAGCGCAAAGAGTCGGTGCTGGAGTTGCGCGACACCTTCCCATACCGTCTCATCATCAATGTTCCGTCGCGGCGCATGATGGTGGCCAAAAACCATCACATCTACGTCGACCGAGTCGAGATCGAGATGCTGCCTCAGACGTCCTCGGAGAAGAAGTTCCAGACGGTGAAGGTCGCCGCCTGGCTCGAGCCCGGCACTTCAAAGACCATCGACCTCGGCGACATCGGCAAGCAGGCCACAGCGCGCGTCTACGCGCACGCGGAAGCGGGCGGCTACGCCAACGTGACGCTGACGTTCATCGAAGCGCGCATCTTCGACGAACCTTCCAGCCCGTACGCCGACGCGGTCGAGAGCGCGAAGGCGATCCTGAAGGCGATCGACCATGCCGACAAGTCGTCGATCCGGGCTATGGCCCAGCGGATTGCGACCTCGTTTTCGGCGGCATCTCCCGTCATTCCGGCGCCAACCGGAGCCCCTCCGGCAACAATTGCCGCCACTCCGGCAGTGTCACAAGTCAATGTCACCGCGGGCCGCGAGGACGCCGAGACCGTGACCGAACTGCAAGCCATCGAAGACCTGCTGACCGGGACGGAAGCTGAACGCCGTCAAGGAGTTGACCGACTTCACCAGCTTCTCCGGCGCCTCCGAAATTCGGGGCATTGACCCGGTCGGAAACGGCAACTGTTGAGCTTCCAACGCTCACATTCGGGCGCACGGCTGATTGACGATTCCGGCCGGCTGACGTAGAATGCCGATCCCTCAGCTTCGCCAGTCTTCCGAAAGGAGCTTCACTTGTCGTCAATGAAATTAGGTTTCAAGGTCGGGGAAAAACTCGTCTATCCGAACCACGGCGTCACCATCGTCGAGCAGATCGGCGAGTCGCCGATCATGGGTGCGGATGACACGTACTACCACCTCAGGCTCCTCGCGAACAATTCGCGCCTGATGGTTCCGATCAAGAACACGGATCGCGTCGGCCTTCGCCCGCTGTACAAACAGACGCAGATCAAAGGCCTTCTCAGCCTTCTCGAAGAGACCACGCAGAAAGCCCATACCGATTGGAAGGGCCGCTACCGCGAGAATCTCGAGAAGATGAAGACCGGCCGTCTCGAAGATGTGGCCGACGTCCTCAAGAACCTCAGCGAAGTGCAGAAGAAGAAGAGCCTCTCGTTCCGCGAGAAGAAGATGTACGACCGCGCCAAGTACCTGCTGGTTTCCGAAGTGGCCATCGTCAAGAACATCCCGGAGGCCGAGGCGGAGAAGTTGATCGCCAGGTCACTGGAGAAGTCGTTCGGCGGGCATTAACCGCACATTGCATCAGACGAAACCAACCGCCGCCTCGAAAGGGGCGGCGGTTTTGTTTTGTCATCCTGAGGCTGCCGAAGCCGGAAGCTGCGAAGCAGCGGAACGGCGGAGGACACCGAAGGATCTCAAGCTTCCCAAGCCGTGTCGAATCCCAGTGGCTTCGGCAGGAATTGCGCATCTTGAGATCCTTCACCGTCCTGCGGCGTTCCGCGCTTCGCGCTCCAACGCCTCCGGCGGTTCAGGATGACAGTTTTGCTCGTGATTCTCACGCGCTGTTAGGATGACGCCGATGTCCGGACGCCTGCCTGATTGGATTCGCGAGAAGAAGGTCAACCTTCGCGATCTGCACGAGATCAAGTCGCTGCTGCGCGAGAAGTCGCTGCACTCGGTGTGCGAATCGCTGGCCTGTCCTAACCGCAGCGAGTGCTTCTCCCGCGGCACGGCCACGTTCATGATCCTCGGCGACGTCTGCACGCGTTCCTGCGGTTTCTGCAACGTGACCACAGGCCGTCCGTACGCTCCGCCGTCGCTGGACGAGCCGCGATCGGTGGCCGAGGCAGCGAAGAGGATGGGGTTGCGGCACGTGGTGGTGACGTGCGTGACGCGCGATGATCTCGACGACGGCGGCGCGGAGCAGTTCGCGCGCACGATCGCAGCGTTGCGTGAGGCTCTGCCGGACGCCGCGGTGGAAGTGCTGACGTCCGATTTTCGCGGCAACTTCGAATCGGTTCGGACTGTCGTCGAAGCGCGGCCCGACTACTTCAACCACAACGTG
>Ga0157369_10000701_pt1 | contig 43285 bp, 52 predicted proteins | sample C25metaG_FD_113461 | JGI IMG/M metagenome (GOLD analysis project Ga0157369, IMG submission 113461) | Corn rhizosphere microbial communities from Kellogg Biological Station, Michigan, USA - C2-5 metaG | ecosystem: Host-associated > Plants > Roots > Rhizosphere > Soil | place: USA: Michigan... | reverse complement strand
GTCCAGCAGATCTGGAGCATGTGGTCCTTCTGCTCGAAGCGGATGCCCGGCTCTTCTTCGTAGGTGCTGGTGGCGCCGTCGGCCAGCGACTTGGCGCCGGCGTACTTCCACAGAGGCTTGAGCGCCTCCTGGATCTGGTCGAAGCTCACGTCCGCACGCAACGGCACATCGCCGTGCACATGGATCTCAAATGGAGCGTTGTAGCGAGGCATCGAATGCTCCCTTGTAAATGTGGTACCCGGAACGGGGGTCGAACCCGTATGCCCCGATTAAGGAAGCGGCGGATTTTAAGTCCGATGTGTCTACCAATTTCACCATCCGGGCGTCAGGTTGAACATCGACGATAACCCAAACAAAACAAGCCCCGGCAACGTGGGTTGGCGGGGCTTGGTGGTCGGGGTCGAATCGAGTTGAACGAGAAGGTGGAGGCGCGACCCGGAGTCGAACCGGGCTAGACGGATTTGCAATCGGAATCAGTCCAATGAAATCAACAGGTTAGCGCGCCGCTACCAAAACCACTCTGCTCGGCCGCCGACCTTGTCCGGGAATCGCCTCTGCGGCAGTGATTATCTCATGCGCTACATAGCTCACTCGCGAGTCCGCAAGTGCTGCCATAGATCCTTGTCTTGAGTGTCTAAATGGGAGGCAAGGAACTTGAGCTCGATCGACGCACGCACGAATTCTGACCGGTACTGCAGACGCGTTGCCTCGCCCAGCAACGGGGCGTTATCGAAGAGCTGCAAGACTTTTTGTTCAAAGTCCTCAAGCCTCCAACCTACCATCTCGCCGCCCATTCGCCCTGGATGCATATACGCGTCTTGACACTCCTTCGCAAACCTGACCTGGTCATCAGAGGAGCGCTGCTGCATCGTGGCACTAAGTTTGTCTGCCTCAGCCTGCTGCAGCTCTAACACTCGCTGTACCAAACTCTGGAAAAGGTCCATCGCCGCCGCACGAGCCCACGGATAGAGCGCAGTTCTAATGTCAGCTTCCGAACTGTCGAGGCGCCTCAAGTTATTTGCGACTCTCCTCGAAAGTGAATAAGCCTCCGCCACGCTAGGCGCGCCGCCCCATCTGCCAACACTGCTTGAGAGCGAGATCAAGGTTCCGCCCGTGAGCTCAGCCAGTTCCTTGAGCTCTTTGATCGCCAGCTCTGCCTTGTCGATAGAAGCATCCAAGCGACGCGTTTTTGCCTCGATACCCCAGCCCTTCAAAAGCTCAAATCGATCAATCGTCGAAGCAAAAAGAAGAATTACCCCGGCGCCAAGGGCGGTCACTGCCAATGAAAGCTCGCCCTTGACGACGTAGTAGACGCCGAATCCCAAGCACACCAACCCGGCCGCCATTAGAGACGCGTCGACCACTGTCAACTGGACACGTCGAACGTTCCTCAGAAAATCTTCGCTGCTCCGCATCGTTCGCCTTCGCGCTCGTGAATAAGGCGAAGCATATCGACTACTTCGAAGCAACATCGTGGAGGGTCACAGGCTCCAGGAAAAGCGCCGCCGCAGCTTGAGGCGACAAACTGCGCAGCCGATCGTCCTTGGCTAAGTCCGCCGCCAGCTCCTCGAGCTGCTCAGGATCGACCGTGCGCCAATGCAGTTTGAGCCGCTTGGCACAGTAGTAGATCCACATGTCGGTCGGGATCTCGTGCTGTTCCATGGCTGGATACTACTGTATATTTAAACAGTGTCAACATTGATCGTCCACGAGGTGTTCCGGACCCGCTTCGAAGGCGGGAAACTCCAATCAGTGGAGGCGGTCAAGCACACCCGCAGGGTTGGCGAGCTCACGTACATGGAGCGCATCTACGACCCACGGCCAGGGCGCAGCATCTTCCTTGCGACGCTGCTGCAGCCAGATGGCGAGACGTATGTAATCCCGCCCCTCGACCGGGCACGGCTGCGAAGGATCAAGGGCGGCATCCTGATCTCAGGCATGGAGGTGCACGCCCGTGGCATGGGCTCGAAGAACATCAAGTCCGACGACTACCCGCAGACCTGGTTCTGCCGGCCGGTGGTCGTCCCTCGAGGCGGCTTTGACGATGACGAGGACCGCTACACCAGCCCGGCCGAATCGCGGCGGCTGGCGCGCGAGCGCGAACTGGAAGAATCGCTCGAAGCACGGAAGATCGGTGAGACGCTCACGTCAACGCGCCGCGTGCCCTATGACCCTGCGACCGCATCAGGCAACTCGCCGGGGTATTTTTGACCCGCCATGTGCAGCAACTACGAAGCCGTCACCCGTGCAGATCGCCTGCTGTCTTTCTTCGGCGTTGTCCGCGCAGACGACGAACGGCCGGTCATCACATGGCCAACCGGCATGGCCCCGTTCATCCGGCTCGCTGAGGACGGCTCGGGTAACCGCCGCGTCGACGACGGCGCGTTCGGCCTACTGCCTGGCTTCGCGAAAGAGATCGTCTACGGAAAGAAGACCTACAACGCCAAGGCGGAGACCATCGCCAGGCTGCCCAGCTTCCGCAGCGCGTGGCGCATGGGGCAGCGCTGCGTGATCCCCGCCGAGGCAATCTTCGAGCCCTACTACGAGACCGAGGACAGCGAGTCAGTGCGCTACCGCATCCAGCAGCCCGGCGAGGTGCCGCTCGGCCTCGCAGGCATCTGGGAGAAGTGGGTCAACACGGAGACCGGCGAAGACCTGTTCAGCTTCGCGATGATCACGATCAATGCGGATGGCCATCCCGTGATGTCACGCTTTCACAGGCCCGGCGAGGAAAAGCGAATGGTGGTCATCCTGGACCCCGAAGACTACGACGACTGGCTTACCTGCCCTGTGCACGAGGCCCCGTGCTTCCTACGGCAATGGATGGGCCAGCTTGACACCTACCCTGCCCCGCTGGCCCCACGACTGAAGAAAGAGAGGCCTGCCGGCGAGCTCGAGCCCAAGCGTGCGGCGAAGGGAACGCCCACGCCACCACCGCCACAGCTTGACCTGTTCTAGGCGCGTGGGCTGGACCACCCTACAAACGACAAAAGGCCCCCAGCGCCGAAGCGCTGGGGGCCCTGTTCATGGAGGTGCAGACGTGTGCACCAGGTTCGCGAAGCTCACTCCGGTGCCGAGGTCGACGGCGTCGAGTTGAGCTGCTCCCGCCACAGCCTGATATTCCGCTGCGCACGCAGCGAATAGTCCTCTTGCGACTTCAGCCGCTCGCCGGCTTGCCGCAAGCTCGCGGGAATAGGCGGCGGCGCTGGGCAGCCCACGACTACGGGCGGCGGCGTCGAGGCGGGCGACATCGCGCCGCAGCCCGTCAACGTTATCACGATTGCTGCGATCGACATCGCCCACAGCCAGCTTGCGCGTTTGGTTTGCATTTTCAAGATCCGCGGCTGAGGCCGCCTGTTGATGTTCGAACTTGCGGAAATTCGCGTTGGCCGTCGACGCGGCTTGCGCGCGGGCGGCATCCTGCTTCGCCACGCTCGCCTGCAGCTCGTGCAGGCCGTTGAGGGCGCCGTCACGCTGGTGGCCAACCCAGCACCCATGCAGCACGCTTGCGGCCATCAGGCAGGCCCACAGCCAGCCTGGCAGCATGCCCAGTAGCCCGGCGATCGCGCTCATGGGAACTTCGCCTCGCCCGACACGATGGCCGAGCGGGCATCCATGCCGAGGAACACCAGGCGGGCCGCCTCGCGCCGGCGCTGCAGGCCCTTGAGCACCTGGCCGCCAGAGCGGACCCACTTCGGCAGTTCGGCGGCCGCGCCGGCGTAGTCGCCCAGGTTCAGCTTGCGCAGGAACGTCGACGGCTTGCCATCAGCCAGGAACAGGATGCCGTCGCGGCCGCTGCCGCCTCCGCCGGGCCCGGTGTTGTAGACCGTCGATACCGTCGCGTCCCATTGCCGCTGCGTCAGCGGCACAAGGACGGCCCGGCGCACGGCCGGCTCGAAGTCGCGCACAAGGCGCTTCGAGTAGCGCGCGTCGGCCTCGGCCTGGCTGATCACCAGGCCAACGGTCACGCCCTCGGTGTCGCCCCAGCCGATGGTCCAGGGCCGGCCGCTCAAGTGCGCGAACTGCAGCGGCACCATGGTGAGGTTGTAGGGATCGATGCGCGCGGCCTGCAGGGCCCTGAACAGAGCGGAGCCCGGGTCGGGGTATGCGCGCAACTTGCAGGCCTCGTAGTGGTGGTTGAGCTCGTGGCCGTCCGGCCCCGTGGAAAGTTGTTCGTTCATAGAGTCCTCAGTCAAGGGGGCGGCCATCGGCCTTGCGAAGTTCACTTACATCGGTGCCCGGATCCGCACCGCCATGCCAGCGCTTGCGGGTGAGCACCATGTGCAGCAGCAGGCCGAGCACGCCGGCGCCGTCGTACCAGTCGACGGGGTGCCTCAGGACCAGGTCGATAAGCACGCCGAGGGCGAACATGGCCCACAGCACATAGGCCAGGAACCAGGCGAAGCGGCTACGGCCGCGCCGCATCTGGTCGATGCGGCAGACGCAGGCCATGAGCACGAGCGCGCAGGCCAGGATCTGCGCGTAGCGCAATAGTTCTTGCAGCATCACTGGCCTCCGAGCTTGTCGATGCGGTTGATGCCGGCGCGCAGCAGCGCCGTGACGACGACCTGGGCGCCGAAGCCGGCGACCAGGCTGAAGACGATGAGCAGCGGGCGGGATTCGCTCTGCAGCGTCGACAGCGCCCCAGTGCCGCACGCGGCGCCGACCAGGGTGGACAGGCTGATGAAGATGACGGAGCGGATGCGCCCCATCTTCTCGGCCTGGTAGAGGGCAAGCAGCGCGCCGACCATGCCCCAGATGAGGCTGTAGTAGTCGACGCCCAGCAGCGCCATCGTGATGGTGGATGCGCCGGCGGCGATCGCGCCGGCGATAGTGGTCGTGGGTTCGGGCAAGGCCGGCTCCAAAAAAAGTAAACCCGCCGAAGCGGGTCATACGGGACGGGGTGAAGCTCAGCCTCTCACCGGCTCTGGCAGGCCCCTGCGGGCCCCTTCGGGCAGCGAGTCGTAGTAGGCGACGTACCGAACATCGTCCGGCCCCGTCTCTACAACGTTGGGCCAGAACTCACGGTCCTGGGGGCCGGCGAACCAGGATTCGATGCGCTCGCCGTCGTCGGAAAGTTGGACGTACATAAATGAGATCCTTTAGATGGTGTAGCCAGACACAGAGACCTGATAGGTGCCAGTGCCGGCGCTGGTCGTGCCCGTGTCGTAGAGAGTCGGCGGCGAGATCACTGGCACATTGCTGAACGACACAGAGGCAGTGCCGCCAGCGGAAACGGTCAGGTTGATGCCCTGCGCGCCGACGCCAGCGGAGAAGCCGAAAACCGATGTTCCACCGCCGGCCGCCGCGTTGCAGCTGAACGTCACTGAGCCGGAGACAGTCTTGGCGTTGCGCGACAGTGAAGTCGCAGTGAACGCCGCCGGCGTGCCGGTTGCAGTGCTGGTGGACTGTTCCAAGACGGTCGCCACCGAGATCGAGCGGTCAGTCTGCGCAAACACCTGAAAGCCCGCGCCAGCAGTCGTGCGCAGACACGAGATGAGCGCGCTGGCGGTGTAGCCGACCGGCATGTTCGCGCCGCCGTAGACCTCGGGCAAGGCGACCCCGCTGCCGTTCACGCCGAGCAGAGCAGTCGCGCCAGTAGTGGGATTGAGCAGCAGATAGACGCCGACAAAGCCGGTAGGTGCCGCACCGGTATCCATGCCACCCGCACCGACCGTCGCCAGGTTGATGGTCTTGTTCACGCCCGACACCAGATAGCGAGAGCCACCCAGCGCGGATGCAACGACAACTTCGTCGGCGGTGAAGGTTGCGCTCATAGATGCTGCCGCCAGCGAAGCTCGCAAATTGCGCACCGTGCCGACCGGGCTCATGCCTCGGCGACGAAGGGCTTGCAGCAGTTGCGTGCGATCGTTTCCGTCAAGCACGATGCCGGCGTCCTCCACGACGTTGGCGACCTCCTCCTGAACACTGTCGAACCACTGGGCCTCAAGATCAGTCGAGGGAATACCGCCCACGACGTTGCCGTCGGTGAACCCGTTCTTTCCGGCCCCGAACTTGTTCGGCACGCTGGTAGCTGTGCTGATGCGTTTCATCTTCTATTTCTCCATGTTGATCATTCAGACGCCGTATCCGACTAACAGGCGTGTATGTGCGGGTTTGTGCACGGCGAGCAGGCACTCGAGGCCGGGATTGCCCCACGTTCGCAACGGGTCGTTGCATCGGCCCGTGCAGGTCATCACCCGCACGTTGCCGCTGGCCGGCACGTTCACGGTCCAGCCGAAGCGCCAGCCGCCCTGGTTGAGCGGCGCATTGCATTTGCTGTTGGCGCGAAACGGCCGGTACTCTTTGACGGTCGCACCCGGGTAGCCCAGCACCTCGAGCAAACCAACAAAAAAGGCGATCGATTGACCGCCTTGATATGTGAGCCGCTGCACGACGCGCCGCCGTCGCTCCGCCGTCGACGCGGGCGGATCCAGGCACGGATCCGGCAGGCCGACGACGCGCTCGAAGTCCTCGAGCAGCTCGCTGGTCGTCCTGGCGTCGGCCTCCTCGATCAGCTGGTTGAGGCGCTTGTGAAGGTCGGCCAGGCCGTTGGCCACGGCCGGCAGCACGCGGGCGCTCGGCGAGTCGCCCTCGCGCGGCCAGGCCGGACCGGTAGGCAGCAGCTGCGTGAGCTGTTGCGTGTAGTCGTCTGCACTCGCCTGGATCACACCCATTCGATGCTCCCAAAGACAGGCATGTGCCCGACCGCCGACACCACGTTGCCGGCCGGCACGACAACGGCGTTGTCTCGCTCGCCTGTCGCGTTGCTCACGGCCGCGCGGATCTGCGAGATCAGCAACGTGACGCCGGGCGCCGCCTCCCGCAGCAGCAGATCGCGCAGCTGCGCTTCGACTGCGGCCTTGACCGCCACCGTTGCCGGATCCAGGTAGATCTTGAAGGCGATCGGATCAGCGACCGGGGCGACCACGTACAGCTCGGCCGTCGCCGGCCGCTGCGCATCGATGTACGCCTTCACGGCCGCAACCTCTGCGGCGTCCGGTATCGGGGAAACGTCATCGTCGCGCACGAAGCGCACGACCACCGTGCCCGCCCCCTGCTCCATCGGCACCGCCCATGCACGCGTGACGCCCGGCACCTCGAGGGCCCACTGTTCATAGTCCGTCTTGCTCCCGCCATCGGGCGGCGTTCTCACGCGCGCGATCAGGCGCGCGCGCAAGGAACTGATGCTCTCGATATCCGAGCCGCCGGAGATCTCGCCGGCGATCGCTTGCGTCTGCACACCAGGCACGGGCGACAGCAAGGACAGCGACTGACCTGCAGCGCGGTTGCCGGCCGCACCTGGCACCAGCGCGACGACGGGCGCCACGCCGGCGACGCTGTCGGCCGTGGTGGCGTACTGCACGTCATCGAAGGCCTTCACCAGAGTGCCCGAGGGAACAACCGCCCCACCCGTCACAACGAAGGTGACAGCGGGGCCCTTGGCAGCGGCAGCAGGCTTGCGCGGCACCTTCAGCCACATCGAGGCCCAGCGCTCGAGCGTGTCGTCGTCGCACTTGTCCCAGATGATCTGGTCAGCGATCCAGCTGGCATAGCCGTACATGCCATGCTCCGCGCCGGCGACGACCAGCGCGTATATCTCGGCATCGGAGCGGCGCAGCATCGCCTCTTCGTCATCGACGCGCGAGAGCATGTCGGCTCGCCGGCGCCTCACGAGTTCGGTTAGCGGTGGGCGGCTATAGGCCATCTAAGAAACTCCATGCGTCGTTGAATCGGATATCGAGCCGCGACGAGTCGCCGCGGATCACCTGGCACCAGATCGAGATCTGCCCGATGCCGGCGCGCTCGGCCTGGACGATCACGCCGCTGGCAACGCCATCGGCGACCAGCCAGGCCAGCGCCTCCTGGCCGTACTCGCGCGCACGCTGCACCGTGTTGTTGACGATCTTCGATCGGGCCAGCAGCCACAGGCGCGAGCCGATGCGGTCGCCACGGTTGGCCGCATAGGTGTCGCCCCACCAGCCCATACGGTCGGTGCCGCTGGGCAGCTGGTCGTCGGGGCGCGCGCGGCGCCAGGTAAAGAGGCTGATGATCACGGCGCGGGGCAGCGGCTGGCGCATCGCCATGCCGAGCGGCACTTCCACGCCGTTGATCACCAGCGTGAGCGGTTGTTCGGGTGTCATGGATTGGGTACTGCCGTGTTGCTCGATCCGCTCGAGATTCCGCCGTGGGTGTGCCCGCCGCTGAAGTCCCGGCCGTTGTGTTTCATGGACCCACCCGTCGCCTGCAGGTCAACGCCGCTCCAGGTCATCGCGCCGGCGAATGCGGCCGACAACGCGCCCAGGCCGCCCGCTACGCCGCCCATCTGGTACTGCATCGAGGTGAGCAGTTGCGTGCACTCCACACGGGGCGTTTCGAAGCGAACGAAGCTGTCGGCCTTGAAGGTCACCGAAGGTGTTTCCTCGAACGTCATCGGCAGGCCCGCCCCCTTCACCACAATCCCGTCGCGCGTCAGGTGGACCGTCTGCCCGAGGTCGTCCTTGATCGAGACCTCGCCCTGCTTCATGCCCTTCATGCGGTACTTGCGATCGGCGACAACCAGGACAACGCCATGCGAGCGATCACCATCCAGGAACATCACAGCCGCTTCGGCGCTGCCCGGGTTCGGGTGCGAAGAAAAGCCGTAGGGCTCGAAGTGCTCGAGGCGGTCCTTTACCTCACCATCGAGCAGCTGCAGCTGCAGCACCTGCATCTTCGCGTCAGCCTTCACGCTCGACAGCTTGCCGCGCGCGAGCATGTTGTTGATGCGGTTATGAAACGGCCGCAGCAAGGAAGCGAAATCACTCACTGGTCACTCCCTTCAGGCCGAGCTTGCCGGCATATCGATCCTTGACGATCTTCACGTTCTTGCCCTTCTGCTTCTTCTGCGCGCGCGACACGTAGCCATCAATGGGCCCGACCTTCAGCTCAGTTCGCATGCCCTGCTCATCCAGCAGCAGATGAACCTCGGCGATCAACATGTCGGTCTCGAAGCCGATCACGCTGTCGATCACGCGCACGGTCTGGTTCTGCACCCACAGCTCGCCGTTGTCCTGCCGCCAGCCCGAGACGGTGTAGAGCGTCTCGAGGGCCTTCGCTGCGCGGTGGGCGCGTTCGAATGCGACGCGATCGGCACAGGTGCCCTCGTCGGCCTGGCCGGACTGTTTGAGGACCAGCACGCGCCGGCGGCCGACACGGTCGTCTGTCGCCGTGGCGCTGGTGCCGACCGATGAAGTGACGGCCGACTCGACGTCCTCGCCCTCTTCGTCCTCGTCGGTCTGCTGGCTGGTGATGGAGCGCTGCCCCTTGCAGATGTATTCGCTGAAGACCTTTTTGAAGTCGAGCTCCGCCTCGCCCGCCAGGATGTTCTGGCCCAGCTCGAGCGCGGTCGCGGCCCTGCCGCCCGAGCCGGCGATCACAAACACCAGCTCGCCCAGCGCGTTGTCCGTCGCCAGGCAATGCCGCATGCGCAGCATCCGGTCGATGCTCTCGAAGACCGTCTCACCCTGCTCCACCTGGTGCGCGATCACGCCGCCCGTGTCGACCTCGGCCACGACATTGACGCCATACGGCGCCGCCATGTCGGCCGCGATCTGCTCGAGCTTCTGCCCGCGCCACTGGCCGCCGCTGCCGCCGCTGGCATTGCCCCGCACGGCTCGCGCCGCCGGCGCCGTGCCGCCCTTGCCGTCGATGCTCTGCACACCGAGCTTCGTCCACCGGTTGCCCTTGGCCTCCCCACCGCCGCCGCCCTTGCTGCCCTGAATCGGGCAGCAGTCGACCAGGTCGGCCGTCTTGCTGCGGCCGCGCACCGCCACGCTGAGGGAATGCCCGTCGTAGCGAATGGGCGTGCCGTCGATATAGCCGGTAGCCACGCGGTCGTCGCCGATATAGATCTCGCATGCGTCGCCGGAGCGAACACGCCGCGCAACGGTAAGGCCAGCCTCTGCCGGCCACCGGTCCGTCACCTCGAGGTCGAAGCCGCGCGCCTGGCGCTCGATGCCGGTTTCGATGCGGACGTTTTTCCAACCGCCGAACTCCATGCCGTTGACCACCAGGCGGACAAGATTGGAAACGTCGGTCATCGAGAAAGCACCTGCAGGGGACGGGCAGGCATGAAGCCCGGGTGAATCACATGGTTGCGGCTGGCAACCTCCTCGGCGCGCTCGGCGTCTTCGTACTGGTCATAGGCCAGCACCAGGGCCGGCACGGTCTCGTTCGGCGTGACGGTGATCAGCCGGGCGCCATCGCTGGCGCGCGCCGTGATGTCCGCCCACACGGCGCGGCGGGCAACCTGCAGGGCTTGGTAGCTCACGTCGTCTGCCACCAGCGACTCGGCATCGAGCGCGGCGCACAGCGCATCGCGCACCCGGTGTGCATCCGTCTGCACGGTCGTGTCGATCACGCTGCTCATGCCCACCGCCTGGGCCAGCAAGGCACGCCGCACCACGGCGTTGATGGCCGCCGTATTCAGCACCTGCTGCCGCCTGGCCGGCGTGATGCCCAGCGCCGGCACGGGCGCGTTCAGCACGCCGCCGGCGCCGCCGTTGCCGGCCAGCTCGACGATGCCCAGCGCCACGTCGCCCAGCGAGTCGGTGCGCGGCAGCACGATCGCCGAGCTGGCATAGGTCGGCACCGCCGACAGGTTGGTGCCGGCCAGCGAGGCGACGATATCGGACAGGTCGAACCAGTCCATGAGGCTCTGCCCCAGAGCCAGCGGATCCGCGAGCAGCTGCAGCACGCTATCACCCAGCGTGCCCAGCTGGCTCGCCCAGCCCGAGAGCACGCTGAAGCTGCTGCCCAGTGACGACACGAAGTCGAATGCCGCGTCGAAATTGGCCACGGCCGCGTCGGCGACAAAGTCGGACCAGCCGTCGACCTCGAACGACTCCGAGAAACTGTCGGCCGCCGCCATGCACATCGAATCGGCCGCGAGCTGGCTCTGTGCCGGCGTGCTGACCAGGGCGGACGGAAACTCCAGGTCCCCCGACTCCACGAAGTCGAAGGTAACGGTGGCTTTGCCCAGACCGGTGTCGAAGCGAAAACGCACGGGCGTTTTCTGGCTGACCTCCATGGCGCCGAACCACGGATGCACCAGCGTGCCAGGGCCCGGCTCTTCAGCCGCCGCGACCAGGGCGTTCGCCTGCTCGATGTAGTCGGGCCCGACCACGATCGCGTCGACCACGATCGCGCGCGTGGCGCGGCCGAGATCCTCCGCATAGGGCTTGTCTCGCTGCGGGTATTCATTGACCTGCGTGCGCCGGCCAGCTTCGAACGTGGAGCCGTCCACATGGAACGGCACGCCGCGATAGCTGGCCGGCTGCAGGAACTGAGCGAGACCTTCTGCCATTTCTAGTACCCAAGGTTGCTGGTGTAGCGATACCCGACGTCGGTGTTCAGCGCCACGCGCGGACCATCGGTGCGCGCCTGTTCCACGCGCATGCCGGGCGGCGCGTCCTTGAAGGTGACATCCAACTTGCCGTTGAGCGTCGCCTGCGTGGGCGCGTTGAGGTTGAAACTGCCGGAGCCCAGCGAACCAGGCGCGGCAGCGGGGCCAGGGCCGCCAAGGGAAGCCGCAGTCATCGCGGCCGAGGCCTGCGGGCTGTCGGCGGTGAAGACGCCCGCGACCGCCCTGCCCACCGCCACGCCGAGGCGTGCCGCCCATGCGAACTTCTCCATGAGCCAATCGAACAGCGAGGTGAACCACGTTTTCAGCGGCTCCCAGTTCTCGATGATCTGCTTGCCCAATGCGAGCACCGGGAAGCAGGCCAGCACGACGCGCTTCCAGCCGCTGTCCCAGCCCTCGAAAAAGCTGGTGAACCAGGCCAAGAGCGGATCCCAGTTGTCGACGATCAGCTTGCCCAGCGCGACGAATGGCATGCACGCCAGCACGATGCGGCGCCAGCCATGGTCGGCATTGGCAAAGAAGTCGGTAAACCAGGCCTTCAACACGTCCCAGTTCTCGTAGATCAACCAGGCGGCCCCCGCGATGGCGAGCACGACGCCCAGGGGCGACAGCAGCAGCGCGCGGCTGAAGAGCAGGACCGCACGCATGGCGCCAAGCATCCAGGTGCCGATCGCGGCCAGCGCCGCGCCGACCACCGGGATCTTCAGCGCCAGGCTGGCGAAGACCAAGCCGAGACGGCCGACCGCGCCGATCAGCCCGAGGATGGCCAGGATTGTCTGGGCGTTCATCACCAGCGCGAGCAGGATCAGAGCGTTTCGCGCACCGCCGATGCGATCGATGAATGACCCGATCGACTCGATGGTTCGACGGATGCTTTCGGCGAGCTGGGTCCAATTGACCTTTTTTATCTCCGCCACCAGGCCCTGGACAACTTCCTTGACCTTGGCATTGATGATTCTTTTGTTGGCTGCTGCCCATTGAATGAACGATTCAATGACCGGACTCAGCACGGGTACAAGCTCTTTGGCGATCGTCATCTGAAAGCCTTTGGTCACAGCTTCCAAATCCTTGAGCTTGTCGCCGAATTCCTTTGCGCCCGCCAGGTCGTCCGCAGAGATCACTCCCTTGAGCATCTTGAATCGCTCAAGGTTCTTCTCGATGCCCTCGGCGCCGTCGTTGAGCAGCGGCAATATCTCGGCGTAGGCCTTGCCAAACAGCGCAGTGCCAATCGCCGCCTGGGCGACAGGGTTCTGGTTGCGTTTGAACGCCTCGGCGAGCTGAGGCAGCATGTCGGCCCCATTGCGGATCTGCCCGTTGACGTCGCGCAACGGGATATGCAACGTTTTGAACAGCTGGACCAGATCCGCGTTTTTACCGCTCGCCGCGGCGCCGATGTTTTTGTTCAGCTTCCCCAATGACAGAGTTAGCGCCCCTATCTCAGTGTCTGACTGCTCGGCGACGTATTTCATTCGCTGGTACATCTCTGCACTCATGCCAGCCTTGAGCGCTCCCTTGCTGACCTCCTCGCCTAGCTCGGCGTAGCTCACCACTGCTTTTTTGATCGCAGCGATGCCGAAGCCCGCCGCGATGGTCGACACGATGCCGAGAGGGATGCCGAACTTGGATGTGATGTTGTTGATTGCGCCGCCCACGTCGCCGAGGTACTTGCGCGCGTTCTGTGCCTGCTTCTGCACGATCTTGAGCGTCGGCGTCAGCTTGTCGACCGCGCTCAGAATTGCCTTGAGGGCGAAACTGTCTGCCATGGATGGATACCTCAACTGGGTGGATTGGTGTGGCGCTGCTGCTCTTCAGCAATGCGAACGGCCTGCCGCTCGTACAGCTCGAAACGGGACAAGGGGAAGGCCATCACGGCGGCCGGATCCAGCCGCCAGAACTTGGCGATGTCGAATACGCGGTCGGTCAGCTCTTCGCTTGTCCGTCCGCGTCGGTCCCGAAAAAACCCAGGACCTTCGCCTGGCACTCGCTGAAGTCGTTGCGCGCGAGCGCCTTCACGCTGGACATCGGGATGCCAGCCAGGCGAACGATGTACTGCGCCACCTTCTTGTTCTGGATCTGGACGCCGGTCTCGCCGTCGCCCACGATGATCAGGAACGGCTGGCCGAGCTCGATGATGTCCTCGGTCGTCGGCTCGCGCAGGGTGAGCGTGTCGACGTCTTTGCCGTGGGCGCTGATCGAGGCCGACAGCGTAATCTCGACGCCGGCGCTCACAGCCACACCCCGCTCAGTCCGTTGAACTCGAGCTCGGATTCGCCTTCGTCGCCCTTGACGCTGGCCTCGTTGGCGATCCAGGCGCCGGACAGCACGTAGACTCGGCCGTTCGCGAACTCGGCCGTGACGGTCATGTCGGTGGCCGTTCGCAGGAACTCGATCGGAAAGTCCTTGGTCGTGATGGCCGTGAGCTTCACGAAGGGCGTGATCGTGGTTTCCTTAAAGCCAACGGTACGGCCGCTGGCATTGATCGGCTCACGCTTCTGATCCATGAGCGGACATTCGAGTCCGCCCTTGACTTCAAACTGCGTGCCGTCTGCTTTGCAGAAGCAGGTGCCTGCAACGCGATTACCCATGGTGGGCTCCTTTCGATGTTGAACTGGTGATGGCTGCGAGTTACCCCGCGACCGGGTACTGCAGACGGAACTGGTTGAGCAGCGCAAAGATTCGCAGCTGGTTGATGTAGTCCGGCGGATAGAGCACGTCGATCCGGTTCGGGTTGTTGGCCGGCCGCTCGACGATGAGGTACTTGGCGAACAACCTGGCGTTCTCGACGATGCCCTCGGTTTCCATCTTTGCGTACTCGCTCACGAGCTCGCCGCGGATCACAGAAGGCGTGACGATGGCCGCGCCGGGCCCGAAGCGCGTGCCATCGTCCGCCAGCTTGTGCCGGCCATACTTGCTGGTAATCACGCCCTTGAGGCGTCGCAGCACGTATGCAGACGTGTGCAACGTCTCGCTGTCCAGGTAGGAATCGTCGGCCTGGCCGAAAGCGTTCTTCTGGTACGTCGTGATCGCGCGCTCGACGCGCAAGGCGCCACCGCCGACATAGCTGGTCGCGATGCCGTAGCCCAGCAGCGACTGACGCTCGCTCATCAGGAAGCGCTTGCCGGCGCGCGGAATGGCGATGCCGTTCAGCGGCCCGGTCTGCGTCGGCCGCGCCACATCGGCATTGATGTAGACGGCATTCCGTGCCATGTACCCCGCCGCATATTCCCAGTTCGGATTCAGGCAGTCGGCGTCGATGGCGGCGACGGTGTGGTGGGGGCCATTGCGGGCCTGCCCGGCGGTGACCAGCGAGCCCAGCGAGCCGCGCAGTGCGCTGTACGCGTGCCCGTAGACCTGCCGCGACCACGACCAGCGCCCGACCTGGTCGTTGAGCTCCGCATCCAGCGCATCGAGGCTGACCGTATCGGTGAAGGGATGGCCGATGAAGTCGTACTCGTCATCGCCCATGGCCGAGATCGCACCGGTGAGCGTCGGATTGGACGTGCCGGCGGTCAGCGTCGGCGCGGAGTAGGCGAGCGTCACGCCCGCCGGCAGGGCTTCGCCGCCGGCCGATCCGTAGAAGCTGTCAAGCATCGTGATGTCGTTGCCCGTCTGCCCCTTCCACTTGCTGGTGAGCGTGACCACGCCCGTGACGTTGGCGGCGGTCACGGGCAGGTCAGGCGCCGCCATGATCGCGGCAGAGATCGCGGCGCCGATGACCGCCGGCGTGTCGCCCAGCAGCACGGGAACCTGCACGCGCTGCATGCCGATGTAAAGGTTCAGCGTGCCCGAGGCCGTCGCGGTTCCCGTAACGGTGATCGTGCCGCCTGCAGCGGTGCCGACAGGCTCGGCGACCGGGATACACCACAGCTCGCCGAACGTGTCGACTGCGCGGTACTTCTCGACCATGCGGGCCAGCATGCTGCCGCGACCGAACATCGCGATCGCGCTGGACACCGAAGAAATGATGTAAGGCTGATTGGTGCCAGCTGCGCCGCTGGGCAGTTTCTGGCCGAGCATCAGGGCCCGGCGCGAGTCGTCGCCGGGCGTGTTGGCCTGGCTGTTGTCCATCTCCGCATAGAACAGCGGCACGCGCAGGTTCTGCGGGATGTAGTTGAAGGGGACAGTCATCGAGCACTCCTGAAAAAAAGAAAGCCCGCTCATAAGCGGGCTGGTTGTTGGGGGGCGGTCGCGTCAGGCGGTCTCTTCGGGGCCGCCCTCTTCTTCCGGGCTGGCGGCGGGCGGCGGGTCGACGACCTCGACGTCTTCGGACTCGATACGGCGAAGCCAGTAGGTGTCGTTGCCGTTGACTTCGCGGCCGTCCGCAGCCAGCAGGCCGCCTCGGTCAGGATCCGGCACACTGCGGCCGGGCTTGGGTTTGACATGCATGGTTGAACTCCTATTGGTCAAGGTTGTCGATTTGCACCTGGTGCTCGATGCGGCCATCGGGGCCGGGATACTTGATGTTCCTGTCAGCGGCGGGGTCGACCATGTCGACGTCGACGTGCATGGTCTTGAAGTCGGGCAGGCGTTCGAGGAAGCCCTCTTCCCATCCGTCCTCTGGCCCGATCTCCATCGCGGCGCCGAACTCGTACATGTAGAAGACCTGGAAGCGGTCCATGCTCTGCAGGCTCCCGCCGTCGTACTGGACGCCGTCGTACTCCTTTGCCGGCTGCCAACCCAGCAGCGCCTTCCACAGCTCGCGGCGTCGCGCCTCGAGGGCGGTAGCAGCGCTCTGCCCGCGTTCGTCGGTCTTGTTGCTGACGGCAACCACGACCGCGAAGCCATCGACCAGGCGCTGCCGGACGGCGTTCTGGCTGATCGGCGGTTCGGGGTCATCCGAGAGCGGCAGCACGAAGGCACAGGGCACCTCGAGCGCCGTGTTTTCCGGGATGCCCTTGAACGCTGCGGCACCGGCAATCCGGCCTTCAAAGGACGGGGCGAAGCCCTTGAGCTGGGTAATGACGAGATCGAGGTCCATGGTCTAACGTGGTTTGAGCGCGCCCTGCAACGCCGAGCGGATGGCGTCCTGTGCGACGGTTCGGCGCTTCTCAAGCGCCTCTGTCATGTAGTTGCCGCGCGCCGCAATGCCGCGCCGTTCGGAGCCGTGGTGCAGGACGGCCGGGTAGAACATCGTCATCTCGTTGGTCTTGAAGGGCGACACGCGCGCCCAGAAGCCGCCGGAAGACACCTTCACCTTGATCGAGCGCCAGAGCGCGCCGGTGTCGCGCCCAGGCATTTCGCCGGGCCCGCTGACCGCGCGCCGCGCAACCAGGCGCCGCGCCTCGGTCCGCACGCCGCCACCCTGCTGCCGCAGCGCCTTCTTAATCGGCCGCTTGTCGAAGTCGATCCGCTGGTGGCCGACCAACGTCGCGTTGACTTCGAATACGCGGCTCATGTGATGGCTCCGAGCAGTTCGAGGTCGACGACAAGGAACGACTTCTCGCCGTTCATGTCGGTGGCCCGGCGCACCCTGTAGCGCTGCCCGTCGTACTCGACGACGTGCCGCGCCGTGACCGTGCGCGCATTGAGCATCGACGTGCGCCAGGTGATGAGCTGATCCGTCACGCCGGTGGTCACCTGCTGGGTGCCGTAGAACACGGCGCTGCCTGCCGGCATGAGGCTCGCCCAGGCGTCCTGGCCGACGTCGAACTGCTGCTCGAGCGCGAACGTCGTCGGCGTGTCGGTCCACAGCCGCACCTTGACCAGCTTGTCGAATTCGCCGATCGCGGGCCCACGCATGCGGCCGGCGGTCACAGCGGGAGCCTTTCTCTCTCAGGCCAGAGCAGGCCGTCAAGCGCGCCATTCTTGAAGAGCTGGCTTTCGGTGTGGGCCTGCGGGTTGCGGACGTAGTCGGCAATCAGCAGCAGCATGGCCATCTTGACCGTGGCCGGCAGCGTCTCCGCGGTCCAGCCGCAACGGATGCGGATGACAACGGGGGATGCGGCCGGGAACGTCAGCGTGCGCCCGACCAGGACTGGCAGCGGATCGACCGGCACGCCGGCGGCGGAGACGGCCTGCAGCTCGCTGACATCGCACGGCAGCGTCACGCTGCCGCACCAGGTGGCGTAGGTGTACTCGCGCACCTGGTCGCCGATCGGCAAGCCGAGCTCGGCCTCGACGGCCGACCGCGCAGCCGCGATCGCGTCGGCCACGTCGGCGTCACGGTCCGGGCCCGTGATCTTGCATTGCAGTTTGCCGCGAGGCAGGTCGATGACCTGTTCGGGGCCGGTGATGATGCGTGGCTTCATGGTGGATCAGTACTTGTGAAAGCGGACGGAGATCCGCTTTCACAAGGGCTCGCATGGGCGAGCCGTTGCGGGGTCAGGTGCGAGGCTGGTTCTGTTCGAGCGTTTGCGCGTAGGCGATGGCTTCTTTGCCGCCGTCCGCCAGGCCATCGCTCTCCAGCTTCTTCACGTCGCTGGCGTCGACCTCGACGAGGTCATTGCAGTTGCCGAGGGCGCTGTCGACCAGCAGGCGCACCTTGGCGCGCTTGGGCGCCCGGCTCGACGTCTTGCCCTCGTCGTTGGTCTTGCTCGGCTTCGTGCCATCGGCAGCGCCGTTGCTGGCGGTGTTGTTGGCGGTGTTGTTGGCTTCGTCTTCGACCTTCGCAGCGCCGTCGTCGATGAGCTTGGCCTGAAGTTCGGGTGAGAGCGGCTGGGTGATCACCTCGCCGGCGGCGATCGCCGGCTGGTCGGGGCCGTAGGTGCCGGCAGCGATCGCCACCAGCGCAATGAGTCTGGGCATGGAAACTCCTGGAGAAGTGGAGGAAAAAAGGGACCGTGCAGACGTCTGCACGGCCCAAGGCCTCGGCAAAGAACCGGTGCGGCGCCGATCAGGCGGCGGGGTGCTGGTAGACGCGAACGCCGTCCGGATCCATCAGGTTGCCGCCGGAGCGGCAGAACGCGAGAAATCCGACCTGCCCCTTCGTTGCGAAGGCGCTGTCGTCGAAGCGGTACATCGTGACCAGCATCGCATCGCGAATCTTGTAGCGATTCAGGTTTCCGAAGGCGATGGACTTCGCGTTGACCGCCGGCGCCGGCATGAAGTTGTTGATCTCGACCGGATAGCCCAGCAGCTCGTCGGGGGACTTGCCGGCAATGCCTTCGTCATAGCTGGGCATCCAGATCGGGCGGCCGTTGCCGTCCTTCATCTTGCGAGCGACCTTGCGCACCGCCTGCGAGAACATCCAGCCAGGGCGAATGTCGGCCGCACCGTCGTCACCGGGCTCGGGCTCCATGTAAGCAACGTCAAGCGACTCCATCAGGTCCACGAAGTCGTCATAGAGCACCGAGGAAACCTGTCCCGCTGCGCCGACCTTGCCGACCGTGGCCGCCGTGACAAGGCCGGTCGGCTGGCCGGTGCCGGTGCCCACGGTAAACAGGCGGTTCTGGATGCGACCGATCCGGTTGCGCAGCCGGCGATTGACCAGGCCGACGATGTCGATACCGGAGTCTTGCAGCAACTCGATCGGCACCGTCACGACCTTGGAGCTGAACTTGTACACGTTCAGTGCTCGTGTGCCGAAGCTCACGTCAGCACTCGACGCCTGCGCGTTCTGCGCCACGATCTCACCCTCTTCCGAAGTGCCATCGGTCGTCGGGTAGTTGAGATCGTTGCCGGTCTCGGTCGTGATCGATTCGCCCACGCGACGCATTGCGCCGTACGACTTCAGGGACTCGATGAGGGTCTTGGCCACGACCGGTTGCACGGTGTAGCCTCCTTCAGAGCCGGTCGTGGTGCTCATGGTGTTGCGCACCTTTTGCGCTTCTTCGGCCGACATGTCGCGGTCGCGCTTGCGCAGGAAGATCTCGTAGCCCTCGGTCTTCTCGTCGCGCTTGCCGTTCTTCGTGTCGCGACGCGTCGCGTCGGAGAAGTTCTTCTCGGCGTCCTGGTCCAGCATGCGCTGGTGCGCCTCGATCTGCGACGAGGTGCGCTCGGCCTCGTCCATCAGACCGTCGAACTTGGTCTGATCTTCCTTCGTCCAGGTCTGTTCGCCCTTCTCGGCGAGCAGTTGACGGCTGTCCTTGTTCAGGGCGTTGAGACGCTCCCGGAGTGCTTGGATGCTCATTGGATTTCCTTTCAGGTTGATATGAGCGGTCAAAAAAAAGCCGCCTCGAAAGGCGGCCAATCGCTGCGCGAGAGCGTCAAGCGAATTGCAGGACCTGCAGGCGGCGTTCGTTGTGAGCGCGAACTGCTGCGGGGTCGGGTTCGTTGTTCGGCGCGGGCTGCGCCGGCGCCACCAGAGCCTTCGGCGTCTTTGCATACGCCGAGAGGTTCCACTTGCAGTCGGTGGAATTCGAAGGCTCCTTGTCCGGCAGCGTCGCCAGGCGGGAGGCAAAGCCGTGCTCGACCGCCTCGCCACTGCTGAACCAGGTCTCCTCGTCCATCCACTTCGCCAACTGCGCAACGTCCAGGCCGGTACGCTTGGCATAGTCGGCGACGATCGCCTGGTCGACCTTCTCGAGCAGGTCGGCGGTCTTGCGCATTTCGTTGCGGTTGCCCCAGGCCACGGTCCAGCCGTTATGGATCATGTAGAACCCGCCCTCGGTGATCTCGATCTCGTCGCATGCGTCGACGATGGTCGTCGCGGCGCTCGCAGCCAGGCCGTCGATGTGCCCAATGGTCTTGCCCTTGAACTGCTGGACCGCCGTGCGGATGGCACGACCTTCGAACACATCGCCGCCCGGCGAGTTCACCCGCAGGTGCAGGGTTGTCGCCGGGTCAAGCGCCGCGATCGCGGGAGCGACCTGCATCGCGGCGACGCCCCACCAGGCGTCAATGACGTCGTATATGTAGAGCGTCGCCTCGCCGGCATCTTCATTGCGCACCAGGTTGAGCGGCTTGCGCTCGTTCTGCGCGTTGTCACGCAGCAGCTGCAGGAGCTTCTGTGTCTTCATCAGACTTTTCCTTCGGTTGAGAAGCCGGCTTCTCCGGCGGGAAATAAACCTCCGCGCAGCGACCGCCGAGCGGGGGCAGGTTCTTTTCGTGACGCACTTCGTCGGGCGTCATGTAGCCTGGGCCCTGGCCGGGTCCGCCAAGCGCGCCGCGGTGCACCTTGCTCTGACCTTCGCTGTTGCCCTGCAGGAGGGCGTCGCGGTTGAACTCGACGAACAGGCCAATACGACGGAAGAACTTCCGGTTGAGCTCCTGCTCGATGCGCTTCAGGTGCGGATTGAGCGTGAAGGTCACAAAGGCCTTGCCCAGCTCCTCCATGCCGCTGCCCCAACTGGTGGCCGCGCTGGTCTCACCGATCAGGTGTGGCGGCACGCCGAACGCCCGCGCGATGTCGATGACCTGGAACTTTCGCGCCTCGAGCAGCTGGGAATCGATTGCCGACAGACTGAGGGTGTTGGCCTTCAGCCCTTCGGTCAGGATGAGCGGCAGCTTGTGCGCGTTCGGCATGCCGCTGTACTTCGCTGCGAAGGCTTCTTGCAGGTTGGCCTTCAACTGGTCGTTCATCTTGTTGGGCGTCTCCAGCACGATCGATGGATGGGCGCCGCCGGCGAAGAACTTGCCGCTGTACTCATCCATCGCCATGGCCGAACCTGCGGCATTGCGCGCCGCGCTCTGAATCACGCTCATGCTGCGCAGGCCGTTGAACCCGAACCCAGGGAAGTGCAAGACGTCGTCCTGGTCGGCGCCCCACGTGCGCATTCCGTCCTGGAAGTAGTACCTCAGGCGATCAGGGCCCTGGCGATCTGACGACTGGTCGCGCACGACATCAGTCGCGCCCCACGGCATCGGGATCAGTTCCTTGATCTGTCCGCTGCGACTGCGGCCGATGAACGTGAATGAGTCCCCGCGCAGTTGCGTATTGGCGCCGACGCCTTCCCAATGCGATGCGGCCGCGTAGCGGTCGGTGGGCTCCTCGTTCAGGAGATACCACAGGTCATTCGGCGCAACTGCCTCCCGGCCCTTGCCGTCCGGCCGAAGCCTGTAGATATGAATGGGCAGCGTCGCAATTGCGCTGGAGATCAGTGTGACCGCGCGAAAGACTGCCGACACGCGCATCGCACTCTCCGGCGTCACGCTCATGCCGGCGGCCGAGCGCGACGTGCCGAACAGCTCGAGCACGGCCGGGTCGGAGCTCAAGATGACCTGGCTGTCGGCGGCCTTGTTGCTAACTGGCGCCATGCGTTCTGCAGCGCCAGGGCGCGAGGCGGCCCATTCGGCCAGCACGCGCGAACCGTGCGCCCTGGCCTGCAGGTCGAAGGTGGTTGTCATAGGGATACAAATCCTTGTTCGATCTCGTCGTCTTCGCCGCTGATCGCCAGGGCCCGACCGAAAGCAATCAGCATGGCAATAGCGCCGTCGATCTTGTCGTCGTCCCGGTTCTTGGTGGGACTCATGAGCTCGTTGAACTTGCTTTTCAGCACCACGAGGTTGCTGACCATCCATGTCATTGCCGGGTTGCCGTCGTGCCGCAACTTGCCCGAAAGCACCAGCGTCTCCACCTGGATGAGAACCTGCGTGAAGAACATCGCTTTCTGCTGGATCTCCACCATCGGCAAGCCGGCGGCGACCAGCGTGCCAGCGAAGTACATCGACAGTGCCGGGTCGTAGCCGATCTCCTGCATGTCGTGCCGCTGACAGTCCTCTTTGAGGTCGGCCGCGATGACATCGAAGTCGGTGAGGTTCCCCTCGTTGACCTTGATATGCCCGTCCGCCACCCAACCAGGCAGCTGCGCATTGGGACTCTCCTGTACCGCGTGATCGTTGTAGTACAGACGTGTGCACACGTTCCACACCCCGTCGCGCTCGAACACTTTCACCTTTGCCGCGAAGTCGGTCTTCTGTGCCAGGTCGAGGCCGCCGTACCCTTCCGCACCATCAAACTGCTCGTCGCGCAGCGAGGTGTCCGCGCATTTCGCCCAGGCCTCCATGTCCATCCAGGCACTGCCCGCGTTCGTCCACACGTTCAGGTGCTTGGTCAGGAAGTTGCCGCGCGCACTAGGCGTGGCCTTGGCCTTCTGGCAAGCGGCCAGCAACTTGTCGAGCTTGGCGCTGACGCCCAGGTTCGGGTTTGCCTTGCGCCATACCTTCGGGTCTTCCCAGTCGTCGCCTTCGTCGATGGTGAAGATGATCCCGAACCACGTCTCGTCGACGTGCGTCCCCTCGAGCACCTTGATGGTGTAGCCGCGCAGCTCGTAGCAAATGCCGGACATGTCCTTGCCGGCCGTCGTGATGGCGCTGATCAACGGCTGCGACCGCGAGCCGTCGGCAGACTCGATCACGTCCCAGAGGTCACGCTTCTTGTGCGCGTGCACCTCGTCGACCGCCGCGGAGTGGACGTTCAGACCGTCCTGCGTCGACGCCTCTGCGTTCAGGACCTTGAACGTGCTGGCGTTGTGCGCTGCCGTGATGTCATGGCGGCCGACCGTGACGCCGAAGCGCTGGCGGAATGCCGTGTCGCGCAGCACCATCTCGCGTGCAGTGTCAAACACTTCGCGCGCCTGCTCGCCCGTCGTCGCGGCGCTGTAGGCCTGCGCGCCCGGCTCGTTGTCTGCAAAGCACAGATACAGCTGACGGCCGGCAACGCGGGTGCTCTTCGCGTTCTTGCGCGCGATCTCTTCGTAGCTGCGACGGAAGCGGCGCAGGCCGGTGTCGACATGCACCCAGGCGAAGAGGTTGAACTCGATGAAGACCTGCCAGTCCTCGAGCACGATCTTCGCGTAGGTGATCTGTCCGTCGACATAGATCGGCTTGGCCCATTCGCCCTTGATGTGGCACAGCAGCTCGAGGAACTGGCACTCGCGCGAGCCTGCCCGCTCGTTCACGACGTACGGAAAGTCAGGCGTGCCCTGGCGGTCCAGGTCGCGCAGGTAGCGCTTGCAGGCGAGCCGCTCGTACTTGCCCGCGATCTCGTCGCCGGCGACCACGCGCTGCGCGTAAGCGAGCGCGCGTTCCGCGTAGCTGGCCATCAATCGAAGTCGGCAAAGCTGGCAGGCTTCGCGCTCGTGTCCTTCTTCGGTGCCGTCTCGCCGCCATCACCTTCGAATAGCTTGAGCTGGGCGCGGATCGCGGTGGTCACGTTGGCCTGCTCGGCAGGGCTGAGCCCGAACTTGGCGAGCAGCGAATACATCATCTGCCGCTCGCTCTTCAGGATCTGATATCGCGGGTGCTGCACCGGCATGCCGCCGGGCGTGACCGCCTCGAACGCTTCGGCCGGGTCCTTGCCTTGGCTGATCAGGAGCTGCTGGCGCTTGCGCAGCGAGTGGCGCAGTTCCTTCACATCCGTGACGCTCTCGCACAGATCCTCGAAGAGATCGCTGTAGACCACGGACATGAGGTTGTACCGAAGCAGCTCGGCGCCGAGCCGCTTCCACACCTTGCGCGCGCCGGTACTCAGGCCTTTCGGCACGGGCGGCATGCCGACCTCTGGCCGGAACGTCGCTTCCAGGTTCAGCGGACGATGGCCGCGATTGCCCTCGAGCAATTTCAGCTCGGCCGGCTTCGCTGCTGGACCACGCGCACCCATGTTGAGACTCCTCGAAGACCGCGCGCAGGCCGGGGCGGGACACCCCCCCTCCCCCCGAAACCTGCGTGCGCAAAAAAAAGGTTGAGCGTTCGGTTTCCGCCGATTCGCCCCAAAGTTCGCCCCCCCCCGCCCCCTCGGCCTCCTCGGCCGCACCGGGGTGGTGCACCTCACCAGAGGGCCCTGCGACGCCCCCTGATGGCCTCGGCGAGCGACTTCGCCTCGTGGTGCTGGTCACACAGGCCCTGCTCGTTCGTGGGGTCGTCAAGGCCGCCCTCGGCCAAAGGCACGACGTGGTCACGCTGTGTCGCCAGCTCAACGAGGCCGAGCTTCCGACACTCGGCACAGATCGGGTCACGCGCGAACAGCGCCGCGCGCATCGCCTGTAGCCTGCGACCAGTGATCCGCTTCGTTGCCTGTTTGCCGGCCGGCTTCAACCACGCCTTGCGCGGATGCTTGGGACATCGCCCGCTGCCATCTCGGACCAGCACGCTACAGCCTGGATGGGAGCACGGACGTGGTGCTGCAGTTGGCATGCGTTTTCCCAAAAAAAACCCACCTCAGCAGGCTGGGCGGGTTTTGGAGATTCTCAAATTTGCACGTCAGGCGCTAGGCTTGCTTCCCACCGCTGCCCGCAGGAACCAGCTTTGCGAGTTGAGTTACGAGTTTGGCCAGCGCATTGACATCGACCTCGTCGGCTGTCGCGACTTTAGCTTCCACACGACTCTTGCTCGTTAGGAGCGAATTCGCGAATGCCGCTCTGGCAGCCGAATCAGTAAGCGCCCACGCAAGCTCAATCGAAACCCTCTGCGTTGCCGCATCATTCAGTTGTTCCTGATAGAACCGAATCTCGTCCAGAGTTGATCGATATAGCCTGAGAAAGAAGAACGAAAAGACTTCGATAAAAACTACCAACGTCAGGCGAGGAACATAGTGAGAGAGAACGTCGACGATCGAATCAAACTTTCGATCGCTTGTGAAGACCATGTAGACCAAGGCAGCAACCGCGAACAGCGTAGTGAAAACCCCAATAGTGAGGTTGATGTTGCCGCGCAATCCGAGAGAGTCGATTTCAAGCCGCAGGCGATTTTCCAGCGAGACGTATACGTTTCTCACTGCGCTCAGTCGAGTCGCGTCCAGAGCCTCGCTCGAATACTTCGCCTGAAGTTTTTCAAGAATTGACTCTTGCACAGACGGGAGAAGAAGGTCGGCGATCCCGCTTACGTCCGTAGTCTTGTCCTGGAACACCTTCCCACGTAGTTCGAGAATTTCGTTCTTCAAACTCTTGATTGTGGATTGGGTTGTTTCCCCCGTATACAAGCTGACGCCAACCACGCCAAACTGAATCCCACTCAGCACCGCATCTGCCAAAGCGGGGCGTAGGTAGATAAGCATCGAAAACGCGCTACCAACGGCAATTGCGACCCCTCCCAGCAGGATCAAAAATGTGGAGGGTAGCGGCTTCTTTCCTACAACGTCCCCGGGACCGCTGTAGAAGCCGTCAAGGCCCCCGAGAAGTACTCCGATGCTAAGAGCAGCAACTCCCAGCACAATCGTCGCAAGGGCGATACTCCTGTGCCGCCGCCGCCGCCGCTCAGGGGAGTCGGTATCTACAACAATGCTCAAGCTGTCCTCCTCGTGTTTGGAGGGCGATTGTCATTCAAGTACATGCCGCGGCCACAAGCACATCAAATTCTTATCGCCTTTCGGTGGGTCGAAGCACTCGGTATTTCGAAGTGAAGTACTGAATTTTCGTTGGGTCGCCTGTCACACAGAATTGCTGAAATCTACCAAAAGTGTCTATGTCGTAAAACTCTTTTTGATGGCGTCGCGCGCCGCTGCCTGCTTTTCGGCACGCTCGGCGAACCATGCGGACAGCAGTCGATCAGCCACATCAAGCAGCGCGTGCACGTTCGCGCGTTCACATTCCATCCGCCTGCATGTCCCAGTCACGCCCAGGCCGAACGGGTACATGCAGTACAGCACGGCGTAAACGGCCGGGCGCGTGGCCTTCAGCGCCTCGACACCTTCATGCGTGACAGACGCTTCGATCTCGTCGACCGGAATCTTCGCCTCACGCTCGGAGCCTGGCGCATCGTTGAGGAACGACGACTGCGACGCGAAGCCCAGCCCGTTGCCCGCCATCTGGCACCGCCACCGCGCCCAGTTGTCAAGGCGCGTCTTGACCCATTCAATGCGCGCCATCGGTTTCCTTCGGCTTCGCCGGCTTGCCCCACATGCAGACGAACGACATGCCGTATCGCTCCACCAGGTTCGCGACGTCCGTAGCCAACTCCACATGCCAGTACGTGCCGACCTTGATGTCGTTCTCGCAGGCATAGAAGCAGCCGAGCTCACCTCGAGCGCCTTGCCGAACCAGACGGTAGGTGTCCTCAACCTCTGCCGCCCTTGCCTTGATGGCCGCATAGGTCTTAGGCATCCGCGCCCTGATCAGCGCGATCTGCTGATCGGCCTGGTCCGCCACCTTGTTTGCTGTCTCAGTGTCCATACTGTCCAAGACTTTCTATAGAGAGAACGGGAGATCGGAGGCTTGCGCGCGTGGGCGTGCACACGTATGCACGCCCGCCTCCGCTCGCCCGCCCGCCTTGATGAATCACGATGGACAATGCAGCAGCTTCAACCCCAAAAAACAGGGAAGAACATAGCTACAGCGCTCCACTGGATCGCGTGGCCACCGTGGACACTTGGACACTCAGGTCATAGGCGCGTGCGTCGACTTCCCCGCTACCGCACCACAGTGAGGACGCTCGGTCCCCAGCCCTTCGGGCGCACCGCTGCCAATCTTGCGTCTGGCGGTGTCTGTGTCACGGCGCGTTTGTTGCGCCCCGACCTTTCGAAGGTCAGAAAGGCGCATCGTCGGCGTCTCCATGGTATGGCTCGGTCGGAGCCGGCGGCAGGGCCGGGGTAGGCACAACGCCACCGCCCGACTCTTCGTCGTCCTCGTCGTCGGAGCCGATAGGCGGCCAGTCTTTCGGTCGTTCGTAGCCCCAGGCCCGAACACCGTTGATCTGCTTCTTCTTGCGCTCCCACCCTTGCTCCTCCATCCAGGACTTGATCTGTCCCTCGAGGGAGGCGCTGCTCTTCGCTGCGTCGACACCGAGCGCCATCGTCAACTGCGACAGCGTCACGAACGGCACCAGGTTGTTCACCAGCGTGCCCAGCACCGTTGCGTTCGGCTCGCGCGTGAGCACGTGCAGCAGCTCGCTCATCACGGCGGTTTCGACCAGGCGGGTTTCCTGCATTGGCACGAACAGGCGGTTCTCGACCTCGACGTCGGGGAAGAACTGGGCAGCCTCTCCGCCCTGCAGGTAGACCTGGTACGCCTCGGCAAACAGCTCGTCGCGATGGCGCACCAGCCAATCGATGTCGATGCGATGGCGTACCGGGATTGGCCAGAAGCGCCGATTGCCCGTGCGGTCCCGCAGGTAGGTGCGCTCGTTCGTCGTGCCGACCATCACGCACTGACGATCGAACGATTCGACGATCCGCCCGTAGCTGGGCCGGTATCGGTCCGTCGTCGCGGAAATGAACGCCTTGATCAGGTTGATCTCGGACTTGCCGAAGTTCGCCAGCTCGGCCAACTCGTAGAGCCATAGGCCCTGGACCTGTTCCTGGCCTTCCTTGCCGCGGCCGATCTCGAAGTGGGTGTTGCCGAACCATGGAATCGTCGCGAGCGTCTTCACCATGGTGGTCTTGCGCAAACCGCCCTTGCCCTCGAGCACCGGGCAGTAGTCGAACTGGCAACCCGGATCCATCACCCGATTGACCATGCCCAGCAGCCAGTAGCGACCGACGAGGCTCAGGTACTCGAACAGCGCCGGCTTCAAGGTCGACGGCGACTCGCCAATGATGATCAGCAGCCACTTGTCCAGCAGGCCGCGCCCGCGTGGCTCCGGCAGCGCCTCGAGGTACTCCCGCACCGGATGGAACTGGTTCTCGTGGGCGATGGTCTCGATTGCCTCCGACAGCGCCGCCCTGTTGATGCTGGGCAACCCGTAGGTGAGACTGAGATAGCGGCCGAGCAGCAGATCCACCGCGCCCGTGATCGGCCCGGCCTTGCCGTACTGCCAGGGCCATCGTCGCTTTGCCTCAATGTTGTTGCTCAACAGGTTGAGGCCCAGCAGATCCTTCAAATTCTCGTCGTGCGTCAGCGCTGTGATGACCAGCTTGCGCGACACCAGCCAGCGGCCCTTTTCGCCGTCCCAGTACGGGCGCAGCCACCATGGCATCTTGCCGCTGTCATCACCGTCCCCAGCGTCAGCGGGACCTTCGCGCGAATTTTTTCCAGCGCCTCCACCGCCGCCGGCTGCAGCGGCCTCGGGCGCCGGCGCGTCAGGCTCGGCCTTCGCCGGCGCGGGCAAAGGCTGCGCCTGGCCGAAGAACGCAAGCACGCGATCGAAGTCCCAGCCGTCCGTCTCGATCGCATCGCGGCAGTCCCAGCCATCCGCGACCGCGCCAGGCTCGGGAATGGGCAGCAGCGAGACCGTGCAGGCGTGCGTATCGCGCAGCAACGCACCGACGCCCAGCATCGCCTTCATGCCCGTCTGCTTCTCGGCCGGCAGAATGGGCTTGGCCGCCTGCGCCGCATCGAGCGCCTCTTTGTTGTCGCCGATCGCCTTCTTCTCGGCGTTCGTCAGCGACACCCGCTTGCCGTCGCAGTCGGGCCAGAGCAGCACCGTGCTGCCCGCGAGCCATTCCCACAGCGCCTTCTTCCAGCTGTTGCTGCCGCCCGGCCAGCTGACCACGCAATACACGTTCGGAGCCCTGGCATCGAGCAGTTGCTGCAGCACCTCGGCTTTCAGCTCGCCCTCCACCACGATCACTGTACGCCCGCCAGGATGACTGCCGCCCGGGTAGTACAGCGGCCGGGGGTCCGTCCACATCTTCCAGTACCACTGCGCCCCGCCGTCCCGCGCGCTCACGCACCAGGTGTAGGGCAGCGTCAGCTTGTCGCCCCCACTGCGCCTGAACCGTATGACGTAGCCGAGCAGTTGGCCGCCCACCGAGTAAGCGGCCTTGTGGACGATCGCGTCCGGCTGGTAGTGCTTGTGCCTGAACGTCGGCGCCAGCGCCCAGTCCGGGACGGGCATCTGCGCCTCCCAGCTATCGGGCTCTGCGCCCGACTGGCTCGCCGGCGGTGGAGGTGGCGGAGGCGGCGGCGCGGGCGGCAGACTGTCTGGCCGTGGCTTGACCACGTTGGCCTCGCGCTCCAGGCCGTACCGGTGCGCCAGGTCGACGGCGGCCTGCCCGTTGTTCATGCCATGGATCGCCGCGTACAGGCTCACCAGGTCGTTGCCGCGATGCTCGCCGCCGAAGTCGGCCCACTTGCCGATTCGCTCACCCTCGATCGAAACCTTCAGGCTGGCCGTTTTCTCGTGGCGCCATACGCTGTGACAGACCCACTCGTGGCCGTCTTTCTTGCCGTCGTGCAGCCACTCCTGCATCAGCGACACGATGCGGCCGAGCAGAGCCTTGTTCAGCCCCGCGAAGTCGATTGGCGGACTGTCTTTCGAGTTGTCAGCCATCGATCAGATCACTGCCCGCGACCATGAGGCGAACGCATCGCGCAACGGGCAGCCGGCGCCCACGGCCTGCTTCAATCGCTTGGGTGGACAGTACTCGGCAACGGGCCGATTGCAATAGTCGACCTTCCGCCAACGCACGGGAACCAGGTCGCCGGCGCGGCGCATGTTGTCAACGGTGCGCCGCGCCGCCACATAGCCGACCTGGGCGTAATGCGCCAGCTCGAGCATGGTCGGGGAGCGCTCAGGGGTCGTCAGCGCCAGGGCTGCGTCGAACAGTGCCTGGCGTACCTCTCCGGCCGGCCTCATTGCCCGGCCCTCTGCTTCCCGGCCTTGTTCAGCGCGACGAACGCGCGGCGCATCTGGCGCAGGTGCGCGAACACATCACCCATGACACGGTCGAACTGCTTCAACTCGTTGTCTGTGACGACGTGGTCCTTGAGATCCTTGCAGGCCTCGTGAATGAGCGCATGGACCGACTCGGACGTGGTGGCCACCGTCAGCAATGCATCGGTTAGCGGCACGTCGGGCATGGTGGGCAGCGGGATCAGCCTGCAATTCAGCGCCGCCGCTACGACCTCGGCATATGCGAGCGCGTCGGGCGTCTCCAGATCCAAGCACATGACCGACAGCTCGAGCGCATCGATCGCGCCCCACTTGAACCCGGGCGCACCTCGCAGCTCCTTCTCGAGCGTCGACTCGGATTTGCCGAGACGAGGGGCGCAGGACTCGGCGCCTCCCGGGTAGTTGCGGACCTGTCGCCGCGATGCGTCAAGAAGATTCATATCCGTCCGAGAGAAAAAACGCCATAGGCGAGCCGGGCCGAAGTTCAGAGACTTCGGCCATGAAGCAAACGCGAACACCTCCAGGCATCTCAGGCCATCTCTTCCGCGTGGCGGGGAAGGTCTGCCCAAACCTCCCAGTAATCGCGAGGTCGGAGCCGCTGACGCGTGACCGTGGGAAATCGGGTTTCCAGACGCATGCAGTACCGCCAGGGGACGCCGCTCTTTCGCGTCTTCCAGTTCCCGATCGCGCCTACCGTGACGCCCAGCCAGTCAGCAAGGGCTGCACGCCCACCGGCAAGCCGACAGGCTTCGTCGATAGGGTGCTCGTCGAGTTCCGGCTCGTTCGTGTTGCTCATCTCACGAAGATAACACACGACGTGTTGATCTTCAAACACCACGTGTTGACACATAACGTGTTGAATGCCGGCTAATGGAAAGAACAGTCGGCGAGCGCATACGAATCGCACGAGAGCAGCGGGGCATGTCCCAGGCTGACCTCGCGGCGCGTGCCGGCTTTAAAACACAGTCGGCCATCGGCAACCTTGAGAACCGGGCCACGGGACGCGGCGGATTCAATTTGCCGAAGATTGCCAGCGTCCTCGGTGTGCCCCTGGAATGGCTGCTCGAAGGACCGGATGTCCCGAACACCGTCCCTTTTCTTGAATCCTCGGAGAAGAACTTGCCTTCGGCGCCACAAGCGCCGGCACGGACGGGCGCGGATCACGATCGCGCTATTGAGTTACTGCAGCGTCTTCCCTCCAAGGCAATGAAGGAAGCCATCGTGTTTCTCGAGTACCTTGCGGCAAAGCACAACACCCCCTCCTCCCACGGCGCGGATCATCCAGTTCCCGCGCCAGCTCGCAAGGCAGCCTGACCTTTGGAATTCCGAAGATCTCCCCCTAAGCTAGCACTCCCAAGACCATGCGAATTCAAGGCTTTGCTGTAGCGATATCCACTTTGGCGCTCTGTGCAGCGTGCCAGGCAGCCACGCCTAGCGAAGTTGCAGCGACGGCCATCAAGGAAGCCAAGCTCACCAACGTTGAGCGCGTGGAAGTGTCTGATGCTGCGAGCAACAAATACACGTTCTTCATCTGGTACCAGCCCAACAAGGGATCCGTCAGCAAGGCGAAGGCAGATACGACGCGCCTTGTGCGATCGACACTCGCCCTTCTTGTTGCCAGCGGCGCAAAGCCCAGCGAAGACTGGACTCGCGTCAACGCGCATGCTGCCGAAGGAGTGACGGGCGAAACGGGCAAGAAGATGGCCGTCGATTACGGCAGCTCACGCTACAACTTTGCGCTTGATCGCATCGACTACGAAGCTCCAAAGCGCTGATTCACTCAAGCTTCGACCAAACACACGACGTGTTGACATGAAATAACACGTCATGTGATACTGCCGGCCAACACATTACGTGGAGGCCGAAATGGTCATTGCCTTTCCTGCCGCAGCGGCGGCACCCCAGCCGATCGGCGCACTGCTCGCCAGATGCATCGGCTTCCTCGAAGGCTTCGAGGACGACCCCGCGCAGTGCGTCGCGCCCCTGCTCGGCCAACTGCGGGCCGCCCAGCAGAGCGACCTGATCGCACTGCCCGCACCGCCGAAGTCCGAACTGCGGACGACGCCCAACAGCACGTACACGTACATGGGGACGCTGCGGGACGGCGGCTTCTCCTTTCACAAGTGCTACGACCGCCATACGTGGCTCTGGCAGGTGATCCGGTGCGACCAGTCCGGCCGCCTCTGGGAAAGCGTCGGCTGGGCCGTCGTCGATGACTTCGGCAACCTGGTTGAGGTGCCGGAGTGAAAGCCGCTCTGCACCTCGGCCTTTGCGCCCTGCTCTTCCTGCTGTTCGTGCTCCTCCCGTCGATCGCGTACACGTTCGGAGGCCCGCAATGAAGCCCGACCTGTCGCGATCGGACTTCGACGCGCTGCAGCAGCAGAGCGAGCGCCTCACTCGCTCGACGCGCGTTCTCTACGGCCTCGAGCCGCGAGAAGACGTGCCGTCCACGCCGTTCGACTGGCTGTCCGACCTCGCCGTCCGCGCCTTCGAAATCTTCGCCATCGCGGCCGTGCTCGTCCTGGTCGTCGCACTGATGTTCTCGCGCGGAGGGCCCACCCCATGAACGCGACCGCCGTGCAGACGTCTGCACACGACGCCGAGCCCGACATGTTCGGCATGGATCTCGCCCATGGCGTCGACCTATCCGCCGGGGCGATCGTCCTCCAGGGCGTGCTGGTGCAAGACGCCGAAGTCCGTACCCAACTGGTCGGCCTGGACTCGCATCCCCGGCCCGTGCTGTGGCTCGAGATCCGGCCCGCGAGCCGCTTGCACCGCACGGTGCACGCCGAGCAGATCTACACCGAGGCCACCCGCAAGGAGGCCGAGCGCATCGCCGCGACCCTAAAAAGGGGCGCGCGGGTCACCGTCACCACGCCGCTGGCGGACATGCGGACGATCTTTCCGCACGTCCAGGCCGTGGCGCTTCTTCCCTCCACCAGGTAGAGCCGCATGCCTTCCATCACCATCACCCTCATCGATCGCGGCCAAGGCAAGGTCAGCGTGCACACCGATGCTGTGCGCCCACACATTGGCGCCAGCGTGACTCAGGCGCAGGGCCTCGCCATGGAACTCCTCGGCACGTCCTACAAGCGCGGCGCCGAGGTCATCTACAGCACGGACCCCGCGCCCGCCGTTGCCCTACTGCGCGAGCTGCTGTCGCCCGAAGGCTTCGGATTCGCGGTAACCGCCGAAGTGCGCGACCGGGCTCGTGAAGTGCTGGGCATGCCGCGCGTCGAAACGCTCATGCGTCGCGGGAGCGTGCGGTGAACGACCGCTACGCAACCACGCGCATGCCCTACGCCAGGGCGACAGGGGCGCCGCCCGTCATGGCCGGCACCTACGCATGCCCCGAACTCGGCCGCACGTGCACCCGCCCGGGCGCCTACGACGCGATGGCCCTGCCCAGCCTGCAGAACGGCCGCCAAAAGCACCCCGCCGGCCACGCGGCTACCACCAACCCCGAGCCGCCTCGGCTCACCGATGCGGCCTGAGCCGCGGAGATCTCCATGTCAATGACAGAGTTTGCATCCGACACCGGCGCAGCGATCGCCGACACCCCGTCGACCGACGAGCCTCAATTCGCCATGCTCGAGCTGGCGATGGTTGTCGCCAGCCGCACCAACCCCCGCAAGCATTTCGACCAGGCGAAGCTCAACGAGCTGGCCGAGGGCATAAAGGCGAGCGGCGTGCACCAGCCCGTGCTGGTGCGGCCACTGCCGGCCGATCGGCTGCAGGAGACCTTTGCCGACCGTCGCAAGGGTTCGCCCCTCCCCTCCCACGAGATCGTCGCCGGCGAGCGCCGCTACCGGGCCAGCAAACTTGCGGGAGCGTCCACTATTCCGGCCATGATCCGCCGGCTCACTGATGACCAGGTGCGCGAGATCCAGCTCATCGAGAACCTGCAGCGCGAAGACCTCACTGCGCTCGAGGAAGCCGAGGGCTTTCACGACCTCATGGAACACAGCCACCTGTCTGCCGAAGAAGTGGGCGCAAAGGTCAAGAAAAGCAAGGCTTACGTATACGCCCGCATCAAGCTGCGCGACCTCACGCAGGAGCCGAGGGATGCGCTCGAGAGCGGCAAGATCGATCCGAGCATTGCGCTCCCCATCGCGCGGATCCCCGACGCCAAGCTGCAGAAGAAGGCGCTGGCCGAGGCATTGAAGCGGGACTACAAGGATGAGCCTGTTCACTCGGTGCGCAGCTTCGAGACGTGGCTCCGTGAGAACGTCATGCTGGACCTGGCCAAGGCAACGTTCAACATCAAGGACGAGACGCTGCACGCTACTGCCGGCAGCTGCAAGACGTGCCCGAAGCGCACAGGCGCAAACCCCGATCTATTCGCCGACGTGAAGGGTGCAGACATCTGCACAGACCCGCGCTGCTTTGAGGCAAAGGCAGAAGTGCATCGGGGGCGCCTGGTTGCGAAGGCCGAAGCCAAGGGCTACACCGTCATCGAAGGCAAGGCGGCAAAGGAGATCGTCGGCCAGTACGGCTACCAGCCACTGAAGGGCTACAGCCGGCTGGACCAAAAGCGCACCGACATCGACGAGAGCGGGCCCTCGTTGCGCAAGTTGCTGGGCTCCGACGCCCCGTCGCCCGTGCTGATCGAGAACCCATACACGAAGGAGCTGATCGAGGCGGTGCCGACAGCCGAGGCAGAGGCGGTTCTGGTCGCGAAGGGGGCGATCGCAAAGGAAGAGACGCAGACCGCCGCGAAGCTCGAGGCGCAGATTGAAGCACTCAAGGATCGGGCGAAGATCGACAGCCAGAAGGCGGGCCGCCGAGCGATGTTCGAGGTCATCAAGGAGGCGGTGCGCGTTGAAGCCGATGACGCGGTTTCGGCCCTCATCACGGCCGACCTGGTGCGCACATGGCTTGTCCGCCAGGTCGAAGACTTCGATGCCGGCGAGACGCTGGTCCAGGTTCTGAACCTGGAGGTCGAAGGCGACGACTACAACGCGACCAACGATGCTGCGACCGCCGCTCTGCAGCGGGCGAGCGATGCCAATGTGTGGCGAGCCCTGGTTCTCTTCATGGCCGCGGACGAACGGGATTACTTTCCGTACGGTCGGCGTTCCAACGAAGCAGATACGCCCGCGCTGAACGCGATCGCCGCCGTCGCCGGCCTGGACCTAGACGGGCCACGCGAGAAAGCCATCGCCGAACGCAAACTGCAGCTGCGCAACGATATTGCCCAGCTCAAGGCGAAGTCGGCGCCGAAGGCCGAGTCGGACCGCGCCAAGAAGCAGAAGGCAAAAAAATCGACCGCTCCGCCTGCGGCGCAAGCTCTACGCGCCGGGAAGCCATCCGCCGAGGTGGTCCAGGCGCAGATCGCCGAGAAGCTGCAGGCACTCGATGGCCAGGCGCCTGACGGCGCAGGGCTGGAGGGCGCGGCTGACGCCGCACGAGACCAGGTCCAGGCGCCTGACGGCGCAAACGAAGAGGTAGGCGCGGCACCTGCCGCGCCGGCCGCGCCCTCACCGATGATCGGTGACAAGGTTGAAGTCATCGACTCCAAGTACTCGCAGTTCGAGCTGCAGGGGTCGGTGACACGCCTCGAACGCAAAGACAAGGTGCGCATCGCGTTCGACAACGAGTCCGAGGCGGTACTGCCGGCGGCCGCACTGCGCGTCCTGGCCAAGGCACTATGGCCGTTCCCCACGGATTCGCATCGGTCGGAGCCGCAGAGCTCCTCGGCGCCAGCGGCGGCACCTGCTGACGCTCACGCGGGTGCACTGTGGCCGTTTCCCACGGAGGCGAAAGCAGCCGCCAAGCCGCCTCTCTCTGCCGGCGACCGGGTGAAGGTTCGCGGCGCACTCGGCGGCTATGCGGCCGAGTACCACGACAAGGAAGGCACCCTCAAGGCACCGGTCGACGGCACGACAAAATGGGTCGTCAACTTCGCCAGGCCAAAGAAGGCGGCGAACCTCGTCGAGCTCGAGGCCGACGTGCTGGAGGTGCTGGCATGAAGGCGGCGCACTCCGTTGTCCAACTCCGCGCGTTGGTCGAAGCTGTCCGCGTGTTTCGCAACGAGCCCGCGCTCGCCAGGCTTGGCGGGCTCCGTGGCGCGCCGGGCTACATCGGACTCTGCCAAGCATGGGACGACGCCCGCGATTGGCTCGAAGACGTCCCGCAAACATTCCCCCATGCTTGTGGCACCGAACTGGCGGCCTCCGAGCGCGACGAACTGCAGCGCCTGCGTGCGCTCATCAACACGCCGCACACGGCTGACTGGATGCGCGCGACCGAGCTCGAGGCGGCCCACCAGGTTGAGCGCTGGTCGACTAACCACGATGCCGGCAAGCAGCCCGAGGATTGGTTCTGGCTGCTGGGCTACCTGAGTGGCAAGGCGCTTGCGTCGTTCCGGACCGGGGATCGGGAGAAAGGCCTGCATCACATCGTGAGCAGCAGCGCGGCCCTGCTGAATTGGCACCGGAACTTGACCGGCAAAAGCACGGCCATGCGGCCGGGCATCGATGCCGCATCGCTCGAGCGGGAAGCAACGGGCGCCACACTGGAGCAACAGCCGTGACCGAGGAACCGAAGTCCATCGCGGCAGGCATCGTGATCGTCCTGGTTGCCTGCCTCTTCTACTGGGTGGCGCGATGAATACCGCCCAGATCTGCGCCACCGTCGCAACACTGCAGGCCGCCGCCCGCGCGCTGCGCGAAGGCGTGGCCACCGAACACGAATGGTCGACCGTGGCCCGTGCGATCTGCTGGGCCCAGTCGCTCGAGCGGCGCGGCATCGTGCGCGGCCTGACCGAGCACCTGCACAGCGCGGCCGTGGCCCTGCAGGAAATCGGCCGCCGCGCCATGGACGCCGGCGTCTGGAACGCGACGCCGCTGCACCTGCTCGAGCTGGACGTGATCTCGACGGCGATCGAGCTCCACGAACTGCAGCTGCAGGAACTCGGCATGCGCCTGGTCGATGTCGACCTGGCAGAGGGAGTCATGGCGTGAGCATCACCAGCGAAATACTTAACAAGGACGAGGTCGCTCAGATGCTCGATTGCGAGCCCTCTACTGTCGAAGAAAAGGCCAGATCTCACGAGTTGCCTGGCGTAAAAATCGGCCGAAGTTGGCTATTCCCGCGTCAAGCACTGATGCAGCGGTTGAATGAGATGGCACTTGCAAAGCCCGAACCCATTCAACCGCAGGGGCTCATCAAGCCCGCTTCTAAGCGGCGAGCGCCACCCTTGTTGCCACCACTTTAAGAAACGCAAGCCCTGCCCGATCCATCCTACGACAGCAGGGTGTTGCAGCGACATGCCCCGCTTGGCTGGTTACAGAGCGTGGCCAGCCTGTAAGGCTGAAACGTGTTCAAACCGTCCTCGTACCATTTCGTTGATCTGTCGCGTGGTGTTAGCAAACCCGAGGTGCGCGCGGATTTGCGAAATAGGCACAGATTCAGCCAGTCTCACGATGGCCGCATTCACAAATGAAGAAGGAACTGCCGATACGCCGTCGAAGGACAGTGTGACTGTTTCACCTTTTCGCACTCGCGGTGCAATCAGCTCAAAAATGACGTTTCCGTCGTCGTACGAAGAGCAACTCCGGACGTGATCAAGTACTCGAATTAGTTCCATGTGAAGTTCTCCGGCTCAACGTCGTCTAACCAATCTTGCAACCTACTCGTCTTTAGCACAATGCGGACAAGAGTTCCAGGGTACAAAAACGGCTTTGCGCGTGGGGTGAGGCGACTTGATCCCCCCACATGCGTCGCAGACACATTCGCCTTTCCAGAAACCAACCAAACGTTCCCACGGTCCTTTCCGGTGACACACCGGACCAAAACCGCCAAGCCAGCACCCCGATTATGGACGTTTGATTTGGTCGTAAAGCCCTCCTTACAGGCAAGAATCAACGCGTCACTATCGGACGCCTGGGGCTCCACAGTCCGCACCAAATCGGGGATTCCCCTCCCGAAATCAGAAATGGCTAGATGAAGCTCTCCCCGATCTGGATAGAACTGTGCGTGCGCACCGCCCGAATTCACTCCCGAGTGGTCCTTGATGTTGTGAAGGATCTCCTCGATGCAGGCGCGGATACTTGCCAGCGCCTCCTCAGGAACATCCAACTGCCGAGCAATCCACGGGACCAAGGTCGCGTGAAGAAAGCCGATGGCCTTGTCATTGGTCACAAGTGTGAGCGGGAACGTGTTACGCCTCGTCGCGGCAGTTGCCTTCAACGGCTTCCCGTTGTAGCGCGTGAAGAACCCGGAGTCATCGAGGTAGTCGATCGCGACGGACACCCTTCCCTGTTTGGTGCCAACCAATGAGCCACGAGTTCCGCATCGCCGCAAGTACTCGATGAAGTTGCTGAGCACCACGACACCAACCGGTTCAATGAACTCGAGTTTCGAGAAATCAATGTTAATGCGCGGCGAGCGAACCTTTCCCGTGTCCGTCAGGCCTTTGCTCAGAAAGCCATACATCGTGTCCATGCCAAAACGCACTGGCAACACCAGATGGAGGTCTTTTTTAGGTAGTAGTCGGCTTAGCACCACCCGACTGTATCAAAGTGCGACTGGGCATAAAGGCTGGAGTTACAACAGCCGATCAGCCAAGTCCTCGCCTCTCAGCGAAGCGTAGCGCAGCATCATCTTGGTGTCTTTCCAACCCATGATTTTGCAGATCTCAATCTCGTTGAAGATCCAACCGCGCTCCCCCTTGAGCAACACCCACCGGCAGCACGCCTCGTGTCGCAGGTCGTGCTCAGTGAAGTGCGGCACCATGGCGTAGTCGAATAGCGTTGAGAAACGCCACGAAAGACGGGCGGTGCACTTCTTCAGATCCTCTGCCGTCCCATCCCAGAACGGAAAGACCAGACCGGCGCGCCCTTTGCAGTGCTCCAGCATTCGAGCGCGGATCTCGCGCTTCAAGGGCACTGTGCGCGGCTTGGTGGCGCCATGGTGGCCTTTGCTGCCCTCGATCTTGAGCACGCCTCGTTCAGCGTCGACCTGGTCGACTCGGAGCCGATAGGCCTCTCGCAGCCTCAACCCAGTGTCGATGATCAGCGAGAACAGGAGCTCGAAGTTCGGGTCATTACCCCAGGGCCGCTCCTTGTCCGGCCGCTTGACGCCGGCGAGCGCGGCGCGCACGGCCGCCTCGTCATCGGCAGACATGCGGACGTCGCGCTCTTCGTCACGCACGGATCCGTCCGCATATTGGCTGTAGCCCCTCGGCAAGAGCGTCAGCACGTTCACAGCCGGTTGCTGGCCCTCTTTGGCCGTGCTGCGGTGATACCACGCGACCACCTTCGAAAGCGCGCCCACGCGCTTCCTGATCGATCCTGGCGTCATCTTCTTCTCGCGCGTCTTGTAGCCTTCGATCAGCTGATTGACCCACTGAAAGGTGATGCCAGACATGCGCAAGCCCGGAGTCTCCTTGGCCAGCAAGGCGAGAGTCGGCAGCTCGGTCGGCGCCACGCGCGTATTCGGATCCTTCTCATAGGCGCGCATCACCTCGATCAGCAACGGCGATGCAGGCCCGCTGACTTGCTTCGCCTCGAAAAGCTCGAGTGGGACGATGCCGCGTGCCAGCCATCCGTCAAGGATCGCCGCATAGTTGTTCGCCTCCACCTCGTCGTCAAACGTGTGGAAGAAAGGCTTCGGTAGGAGACGGTGCGTGACACGCAGCTGGTATTTGTTGCCGCGCTTCTGAACTGAGGACAAATCGGGCTCCGGTAGAGAGCGCGAATACTACTGGACTTGACGGATAAATTAATCCGTCACTAGTTCGCAAGGCGACTGAAACTGAGTAGCAACGAACCCCAAACCGACTGAATCGAAGCCGGAAACAAAAACGCCCCGGGGTTACCGAGGCGTCTAACTTGTTGATTCAACAAGGAAATTTGTGGAGGCGCGACCCGGAGTCGAACCGGGCTAGACGGATTTGCAATCCGTTGCATAACCGCTTTGCTATCGCGCCACGCAGAAAAACGAAATCGACCTAGCGAAAAAAAGGGAAGCTGGAGCTTCCCTTTTTCAAAACTGGAGCGGGAAAAGAGTCTCGAACTCTCGACCTCAACCTTGGCAAGGTTGCGCTCTACCAACTGAGCTATTCCCGCGTTTCGAGCCTCGAATTATATACCAATATTTCGGGGCTCCGAAAGTTTTGCGATCAATCGATCGATCAATGTTTGACGGAGCCCTCGGAAGCCGGTGCCGCCGCGCGCTGCTTGGCCAGTTCGGCCACTGCAGCAGCCGATGCGGCCACTTCTTCGTCGGACAGCGGCTCGGGCATCTTCTCCAGCGCGATCTCGAGCACCTTGTCGATCCACTTCACAGGCACGATCTCGAGGCCGTTCTTCACGTTCTCGGGAATGTCCTGCAGGTCCTTGGCGTTCTCTTCCGGGATCAGCACGGTCTTGATGCCGCCGCGCAACGCGGCCAGCAGCTTTTCCTTCAGGCCGCCGATGGCCGTCACCTCGCCGCGCAGCGTGATCTCGCCGGTCATCGCGACATCGCTGCGCACGGGGATGCCCGTGAGCGCCGACACGAAGGCCGTCGTCATTGCAGCGCCCGCGCTCGGGCCGTCCTTCGGCGTAGCGCCGTCGGGCACGTGGATGTGGATGTCGCGCTTCTCGAACACCTCGTCCTTGATGCCGAGGCGGCGCGAGCGGCTGCGCACCACGGTGCGCGCGGCCTCGACCGATTCCTTCATCACGTCGCCCAGCGAACCCGTGCGGCTGATCACGCCCTTGCCGGGCATGGTCACGGCCTCGATCGTCAGCAGGTCGCCGCCGACTTCGGTCCATGCAAGGCCGACCACCTGGCCGACCTGGTTCTGCTTCTCGGCGAGGCCGAAGCTGTACTTGCGCACGCCCAGGAACTCGTTGAGGTTCGCGCCGTCGACCGTGACCTTCGGCTTGAGCTGCTTGAGCAACAGGCCCTTCACCACCTTGCGGCAGATCTTGGACAGCTCGCGCTCGAGCGAACGCACACCCGCTTCACGCGTGTAGTAGCGCACGATGTCGCGCACGGCCTCTTCGGTGACGAAGAGTTCTTCGTCCTTCACGCCGTTGTTCTTCATCTGCTTGGGCAGCAGGTACTTGATCGCGATGTTGGTCTTCTCGTCCTCGGTGTAGCCCGAGAGGCGGATGACTTCCATGCGGTCCAGCAGCGCCGGCGGAATGTTCATCGAGTTCGAGGTGGCGACGAACATCACGTCGCTCAGGTCGAAGTCGACTTCCACGTAGTGGTCGCCGAAGGTGTGGTTCTGCTCCGGGTCGAGCACCTCGAGCAGCGCGCTCGACGGGTCGCCACGGAAGTCCGTGCCCAGCTTGTCGATCTCGTCGAGCAGGAACAGCGGATTGCGCGTGCCGATCTTGCTCAGCCCCTGCAGCACCTTGCCCGGCAGCGCGCCGATGTAGGTGCGGCGGTGGCCGCGGATCTCGGCTTCGTCGCGCATGCCGCCCAGCGCCATGCGGGTGTACTTGCGGCCGGTCGCCTTGGCGATCGACTGCCCGAGTGAGGTCTTGCCCACGCCCGGCGGGCCCACGAGGCACAGGATCGGCGCCTTGACCTTGTCCACGCGCTGCTGCACCGCGAGATATTCGAGGATACGGTCCTTGACCTTCTCCAGGCCGTAGTGGTCGGCGTTGAGCACGGCTTCGGCATTGGCCAGGTCGTGCTTGATCTTGGTCTTCTTGCTCCAGGGCAGGCCGATCAGCACGTCGATGTAGTTGCGCACCACGGTGGCTTCGGCCGACATGGGCGACATGAGCTTGAGCTTCTTGAGCTCGCCCTCGGCCTTCTTCAGGCCTTCCTTGGACATCTTGGCGAGCTTGATCTTCTTCTCGATCTCCTCGATGTCCGCGCCCTCTTCGCCTTCGCCGAGCTCCTTCTGGATGGCCTTGACCTGCTCGTTGAGGTAGAAGTCGCGCTGGTTCTTTTCCATCTGGCGCTTCACGCGCCCGCGGATCTTCTTGTCGACGTTCAGGATGTCGACTTCGCGCTCGAGCTGGCCGAACAGGTTTTCCAGGCGAGCCTTGACGTCGTCGAGGTCCAGCACGGCCTGCTTGTTGTCGAGCTTGAGCGGCAGGTGCGCGGCGATGGTGTCCGCCAGGCGGCCCGGATCGTCGATGCTGGAGATCGAGGTCAGGATCTCGGGCGGAATCTTCTTGTTCAGCTTGACGTACTGGTCGAACTGCTGCATCACCGCGCGGCGCAGCGCCTCGACCTCGGTGCCCTTCTCGCCGCCTTCGGGCGCCTCGACGGGCGTCACGTTGGCCGAGAAATGGGTTTCGCCGTCATCGATGCGGTTCACGCGGGCGCGCTGCTGGCCTTCTACCAGCACCTTGACCGTGCCGTCGGGCAGCTTGAGCATCTGCAGGATGGTCGAGACGCAACCCACCTCGAACATGTCCTCGACCGAGGGCTCGTCCTTGGCGGCGGCCTTCTGCGCCACCAGCATGATGCGGCGCTCCGCTTCCATGGCCAGTTCGAGCGCCTTGATGCTCTTGGGGCGACCCACGAACAGCGGGATCACCATGTGGGGAAACACCACGACGTCGCGCAGCGGCAGCAGCGGCAGGTCGAGGGCTTCGGGAGGCAGAGGGGTATGGCCAGACATGCAGATCCTTCGCGTCTTTGGCTTTAAGCCTTTTTCGCAGCTTCGCGGTACACGAGCAGCGGGGGCTTGTTTTCGTCGATGGTCGATTCCTCGACCACCACCTTGTCGACATTGGTCGCGTTCGGCAATTCGAACATGGTGTCGATCAGCGACTGTTCAAGGATCGAACGCAGGCCGCGCGCACCGGTCTTGCGGGCCAGGGCCTTGCGAGCGATCGCCTTGAGCGCCGCCGGGCGGATTTCGAGGTCCACGCCTTCCATCTGCAGCAGCTTGGTGAACTGCTTCACCACGGCGTTCTTGGGCTCGGTCAGGATCTGGACCAGCGCATCCTCGCTGAGTTCCGCAAGCGACGCGACCACGGGCATGCGGCCCACGAGTTCGGGGATCAGGCCGAACTTGATCAGGTCTTCGGGTTCGACTTCGCGGAACACCTCGGTGATGCTGCGCTGCTGCTTGCTCTTGACCGACGCGCCGAAGCCGATACCCGAGGCCTCGGTGCGGTTTTCGATGACCTTTTCCAGGCCGGCGAAGGCGCCGCCGCAGATGAACAGGATGTTGGTCGTGTCGATCTGCAGGAAGTCCTGGTTCGGGTGCTTGCGCCCGCCTTGCGGCGGCACGCTGGCCATGGTGCCTTCGATGAGCTTCAGCAGGGCCTGCTGCACGCCCTCGCCCGATACGTCGCGGGTGATCGAGGGGTTGTCGGACTTGCGCGAGATCTTGTCGATTTCGTCGATGTAGACGATGCCGCGCTGGGCGCGTTCGACTTCGTAGTTGCAGCTCTGCAGCAGCTTCTGGATGATGTTCTCGACGTCTTCGCCCACGTAGCCGGCTTCGGTCAGCGTAGTGGCGTCTGCCATCACGAAGGGCACGTCGAGCATGCGAGCCAGCGTTTGCGCCAGCAGCGTCTTGCCCGAGCCCGTGGGACCGATCAGCAGGAT
>Ga0157369_10000699_pt1 | contig 43315 bp, 40 predicted proteins | sample C25metaG_FD_113461 | JGI IMG/M metagenome (GOLD analysis project Ga0157369, IMG submission 113461) | Corn rhizosphere microbial communities from Kellogg Biological Station, Michigan, USA - C2-5 metaG | ecosystem: Host-associated > Plants > Roots > Rhizosphere > Soil | place: USA: Michigan... | reverse complement strand
TGGAGTGCCCCGACTGCGCCAACGCCAACGTCATCCTCAAAGACGCCGCAGCCAAATACAACATCCCCTGGGTTCGCCACGACTTCCCGCTCCCCTTCCATCCGTGGAGCTTCCAGGCTGCCGTCAATGCCCGCTGGTTCGATACCAAAAGCAAGAAGCTGGGCGACGACTATCGCGACTCCGTCTTTGCCAGCCAGCCCTCCATCACCTCCCTCGACATCCTCCGCCAGTTCACTGAGAATTACGCCAAGAACCACAACGTCCAGCTCCCCTTCGCACTCGATCCCCAGGGCAAACTCGCCGCCGCCGTCAAGGCTGACTACGCACTCGGCCAGCGCATCGGCATCGAGCACACCCCCACCATCTGGATATCCACATCCAACAGCAAGGGCGCTCCCTTCGTCGAAGTCGTCGATCGCACCAAGCTGTTTCAACTCATCGACCAGGCCATCGCCGACACCAAATCAACCCCCGTCAAAACAGCGCAAGCAAAAACAACGCGCAAATAGCGCCCCCCATCTCAGCCCACTGTCATGTCTGATTTCCGTTACGAGGTCGAAATTCGCGTCCCTCCGTCGCGTGTCTGGTCCGTCCTTCTCGATGTCGAACGCTGGCCAGAGTGGACGAGCTCCGTCACCCGCATCCAGCGCATGGAAGTGGGCCCCATCAGCATGGGCAGCCGTGTCCGCATCTTGCAGCCCCGTCTGCGCCCCGCCGTCTGGTGCGTTACATCCCTCGATGAAAAACGCCGCATCTTCGCCTGGACCACGCGCGCCTTCGGCATAAAGATCATCGGCCGCCATCAACTCGAAGCCGTCAAGAACAATACCCGCCTCATCCTCTCCATCGAGTATTCAGGCCCCCTCAAAGCGATTGCCACTCATTTCTACGGCGACCTCTCCCGCGACTACATCGCCCGCGAAGCCAACGGCCTCCAAAAATTCTGCGAGTCCAATCCCGCTGCCAACCCCGTCATCCGAGCCGCCGAGCACTCCCAGGCCTCCGCCCAATCCTCCTGACGGACTTGTTCTTTGCTTCAAAGCCGTCATCCTGAACGGAGCGGCTTTCATCAGCGGAGTGAAGAACCTGCTTTTTTCCGCTTTCTGGTTTCCTGCGCCCCCGAAGGATCCCTCGCATTTGCAACCGGGCATGAATCGCCCGATGTCTCTTCCCCCCAAAACAAAAACGGGGCAATCGCCCCGTCCGCCTTTCTCGTCCCCTTGTTCCCTCGTCCCCTACGTTCCCTGTATATTCACCAACTCGCTCGCCCCACCGCCCGGCGAAACAGAACTCGTCTGCGGCGCCCGCCAGTGGTCGATATGGCTGATCCGGTGCACGCACCCAATCGTGCAATTCGGCGCGCAGCTCTTCGCCGTCAAAAACTCCCGCTTCACATCCGCCGTCGTATACTCCGCAATCGGAACCCCCGGATACCCCCGCTGCTGGCTGCAGTAGTGCACCAGCCCGTCCTCGCAGATATACAGGTACCGCGACCCCGCCCGGCAACGCCAGTCATTCGGCTCGCCCTTCGCAATCGCATTCTGAAACGCATCGAACTGCGCGTAGTTCGTCTTCTTGCGGTCCCGCATGGCAAAGTAGATCTTCGACTCTTCCTCGCCCAGCGGCTTCAGCTGCCCGTCCCCATCGTGAATAATCCCGATCGTCGACTCGAATCCCAGCTCCAGCGCCCGCTTCCCAATCGTCAGCGCGTCATTCGGATCCTTGAAGCCCCCGCCCACCACCGAGTTGATGTTCACGTGAAACTCGGCATGGTCGGCCAGCATCTGCAGCTTCTTGTCCAGAACCTTCAGGCTCTTCTTCGAAACCTCGTCCGGCTCGACGTTATCAATCGAAATCTGCATGTGGTCGAGCCCCGCCCGGTTCAGCCGCTCGATTCTCTCGACATTTAGCAGATACCCGTTCGTGATCATCCCCGCAATCGCGCCCGTCTTGCGCATCCGCCGAATGATGTCGTCCAGGTCGGGATGCGTCAGCGGCTCGCCGCCCGAGATCCCGATCATCGCCGTCCCCAGCCGCCCCAGGTGATCGATCCGCCGGTACATCTCCTCCAGCGGCACAGGTGCCGACACCTTGTCGTACTCGTTGCAGTAGGCGCACGAAAGATTACAGAACCGTGCCGGAACTATCTGTGCCAGAACAGGATGCGACGTCGAAGCCAGCGCCTTCGCCACCATCGCGTACTCGCGCGCCTTGCGCCGAGCCGCAATCCACTTCCCCCGCGCCGTCTCCCGCCTCCGAACACCCATGCTCTTATTGAAACATAAGGCAGGAGCGCTAGGAGAATCTGCCACTTAGGATTGCGATTGGCGCTTCGACTCGATTCTGTTTTGCTGTACGGCTTCTTTTAACCGGCTCGGCCATTCGAAGAATGGAGGGAATTTGCCATGTTGCATCGCGTATCTGGATTGCCATGAGTGTAGATGGTCGCAGAAGCCGCCGACCAGCAGGTGCCGGCTCATGAGATCCCGGCTCTTGAGTGCGGCTGCCATCAAACCAGGATTGACCGAGATCTCCTGCATTTTTGAATCGCTCTTCACCCACTCGAGGACCATTTCGGCCATGGGAGAAGTCTGGTTCAAGCTATAAGAGAAAAGATCCGGATTGTATGAATACCAAATTGGAGCGGACTGTCCGGAAAGCCACTTCGCAATTTCCTTGTCGTCCAACATATTCGTTCCCAAATATGAATTCAGCTCCAAGATGAATTCCAGCTGACACGAAGAGGAAATAAAATTCTCGAACGAACCGAAATATGATCCCCAAGACGCACCGACTCTCTGTTGCCAAAAGAAAGTAGCTCTGCCCTCCACTGCTTGACCATTGGGGAAGAACTCGGTGTACACGGACAGCGGCCAAAAGAGCAAGGGAGTCTTCTGGGTTTCTCGGTCATCCGACTCGATACGCATTGCCGTTCTTCGCAATAGAGCAGGCAAGAACTCGTGTCTCTTTCTGTGCACGCAATAAGAGGCTACGCATTTAGCCGCGATGTATATCTCAAGGCCGGGTCTCCACCACGCGACCGCATGTTCTCGAGAGGCGTCAAAGTTCTTCAAGGACTGCAAGCCGCGTGCCGACTCAAACGCATCGCTCAGAATTTCTGCGACGGTGTAGAGCCAAGATGGCTGCTGGTTGTACTTGATAATAAGAAGACCGAGCGCCGTTAGTGACTGTAACGAAGGAATGAACTTGTCTCTGAAGAACTCCTCAACCAGAATGAGATTCAGACCTGCAAGCTGATCTAAGCGCTGAGCCTGCAGATTGCGCCGAGCTCCGATCTGATCCCAGCCTTCAACCAGCCATTCACGCGCGAGCTCGACCAGCATACCTAAACGAGATAGGTCCTTCTCGGCGATAACTTCCTCAATGAAACGCCGAAACTCTGCTCCCGGACGCAAAAATAATTCAGGGCTGGGTGCTTGTGAGCTAACCTTTCCGGCCGACCCTCCCAACGCAGAAATCTCCGCTAAATGCTTGAGTCGTTTCCTCGCGCGATCCTCTGCTTCTTCCTCCATCCGACTTCTGTACATAGCGTCAATGTCTGCTCGAGTAGCGACAAACAGGCCAGTACCCCGTTTGATCCAGATTTCCCCAACCCTCAGTCGTGCTTTCCCATCCGCCCTAGCTCCTTCAGTTTTGAGAACGATGGGGCGGGGCTGGTCAGCATCCAGAACAAAGAGCACAAACCGCTTTCCATCTTTCGTCAAAAGGCTGTTGAAGATCTGCAGCCGGGGGACTGGATCTAGATATTTCGAAAGAATAGACACTACGTTTGCGTGATCGAATTCAGAGCAATTCTCTACGTCGTAGAACATTTTCTTCGCAGGGTCGCCCCCGACGATGATGCAATGCTCTTCCTGGCCACCCGAATTCGCGACACCCTGTAACAGTTTGATGAAGTCGAGACGATCATCAAGGTTTTCCCGAGCGATCGACAACTCCCGCTTAAATTCAAAGAGGGGGTGCTCGACGCCCTTGCCCACTAGCTCCTGAACTTCAAGACGTAGCGCCTCGATCCGGACGGATAGACTTCTACTATTCTTCAGCGAGTCCGAGTATTCTGGCATGTTAACGAGGTCCCTGATGAGAGGCTAGCATCATAACCGTTGGCGAAGCCGGCGGGTGGCCCAGGTCTTTAGTTGGTTGGTTAACCAAGAACTCGGGTGCCCCATGTCCCCCGCAGTTGGGGACGTGGATACGACAAACTAAACTCCACAACCAGAAACAACTACTTCCCGCTCCCCATCCGCCGCTCCGCCTCCATCAAGTTCGTCAGGATATCGTTGATCCGCGTCAGGTGACCCTCGCCCTTCGAGCGCAGCCATTCCAGCACCTCCGGATCGAGCCGCACGCTCACCGGCACCTTCTTCCGTACGTCCCGCAGCCGAACCATACCCGCCAACTGCTCTGGCGTCAGCTTCGGAACATCCGAGTAGTCGATCCCGGAATCATCTCCGGCTGCTTGCGCCGCCGCCAGCCTGCGCACCGCATCCAGTTCCGACTTACTCCACTTCCTGTTCCTGATATCTTCTGATCTCATCTGCTTCAGCCGCCCGCGCGCTGATGATCTGGATAACCTCTTCGCCATCCCGAGCCTCCCTGTATACATGTGCGGCGAGCAGGACTGCACCAATTCCCGGCTCTATCGAGATCGCGCCCATCGCATGCCAGCGCAACTCCCCGTCTTCGTCCTCGCGGTCAAAGGAGATGAGGCATCGGGGATCTTCAAACGCCAGCGCCGCAAGCTCAAACGAAATTCCGTGCTTGCGCTGGTTCAGCTCGTTCTTCCGCTCATCCCATTCGTAGCGCACAGTGTCTATACATATTGTAGTACAAATGCCATGGCGGGTGGCCCAGGTCCTGAAAAAGTCAGATTAACGAAGAACTCGGGTGCCCCATATCCCCCGCAGTTGGGGATGTGGGATACGACAAACTCCATCGACCAAAGGAACCAGCACTAACCCCGCTAACCCCGCTGCCCTCTCACTCCACTGCCGACCCATCTGACCACTTGCCCACCCACACCATCATGACCGTGACCCGCTCTTCCGGATCAGGCCCCGCCATCACCGGCGAGTCCTTCGCATCGGCTCCCCAGCTCTTCGCCTCATCCCCGCCGCTCACAAAAAACATCAGGTGCGGATGCCAGTTCTTGCCCCGGTCATTCAGGTACTGCTTCTTCGACAGCATGTAGCACATCCCGCCCGGCTCCAGCGACGGCAGCTCCTTCTTTTCAAATGCCGCGTTGGTCGCCGCTAGAATCTCCTCTCTCGACTTTCCCGCGAGCACCAGCTTCGTCTTCATCAGAAAGATCGGCAGAAAGCTCCGTGCAGCCGCCGCGTTGAAGCAGATCGGAGCCTTGATCTTCGGATTCCAGAATTCCGCATCGGTCGTCGCAGCCCCCCATCCACGCTCCACCACGCAGACAAATCCGTTCTTGCCCTCCAGCGCGGTCTTGAATCCGTTTCGGTCAAGCACCATCACTTCGGCGTCGTCGGAGATCGACGCAGGCGCTCCGCTCCGCGCCAGCGCAACCTCAGCCGCCTGGTCAGCAATCAGATATTCCTCGATGGGAGCCATCCGCGCATACGGATTCGCATCCTGCGCAAGTGCCCCGCGAACCGCACCGAGAACGCCAACCTGCATCACCGCCGCACCCACCGCGAACACCACAATCATTCTCAGCATTGGGGAAGCCTTCAGAGAACCCAAACGCACTCCAGAATCACAAGTGCGAACCATCGTATCCCGATTTGCACGCGCACCCTCAGCTTTGTTGCGACCCGGCCTCACAAACATCGGGTATCCACCCGAACCGCCGCATTCGCGGTCACAGATGGGATACACGGAAACGGGCTGCAGGCTATAAGCTGACGGCTGACAGGCGAAGCACCGGCGTCGGCTATCATCTCCTCCAGAGACACACCTCCATGAAGAATCTCTGGCAATCGGACTGCGTCCAGGAACTCAAAGACCGCATCTCCCGTCTCCGCCCGGACACTCCTCGCCTCTGGGGCAAAATGACTCCAGCACAAGCCATGGCCCACTGCACCATCGGCGTGCAACTCGCTTGCGGCGACCGCCGTCCGCCGCGCATGCTCATTGGCCGCCTCATCGGAGGCCTGATCAAATCCAAAGCATTCCAGGAGAGCGAACCAATGCGTCGCAACTCTCCCACCATTCCCGGCTTCCAGGTCTCCGACGACCGCGACCTCGCCGACGAATGCCAGAAGCTCAGCCGTGCCATCGATCGCTTCGCCGCCGCCGGTCCCGCAGGTTGCACCGATCATCCCCACAGCTTTTTCGGCCGGCTCACTCCCGACGAGTGGTCCATGTGGATGTACAAACACATCGACCACCATCTCCAGCAATTCGGCGTATAGCGCCTCTGACGGAGTTGAGCAAGGTCCATCATTGCCCTGAATAGCTCGATAAAACGGGCGCGAACTTTAGCCCCGAAGAAACGCTTTCCCACCCAAACTCACTACTCTTACGTGACTCTTCCCCCAAGCCTCAAGCATCTCCGACCACCTCGCACGCCGGTTTATCGAAGGGCTCAGGCTTCTGAGAGCGGCCACGGAAAGGATGGCACAACATGTCATTCAACAACTTCCTTACTCCCGTTTGGCTCGGGCCAGGTGGAACCCACTATTGGTGGTACACCTTCTTCGACAACCGCGGAGCACAGTATGCAAGCGCCGACGTCAAAACGCCCGGCGCTCAGATGATGGCAATCGAACAGGGTGAGCAGATGGAAACGGACGGCCACATCACCTACTTCGTCACCATCAAAAACAACGGCCCTCAATGGTGCTGGTACAACCTGCACGGCGGAGGTTTGTCATGAAGGTTCATGTCGTTCTCGAAGGCAACAAAATCGTCGGCGTTGGTCCCGCTGTCAGCCCCTCTGATCCAGGCATCCCCGGACAGTTCCGTGGCGGTCTGCGCGCCGGCCCAAGCCAGAAACTCCAGGAGGTTGACGTTCCAGAGGACTTCCTCCACAACATCAATCCCGAAGACCTCCACCAGAAACTCTCCGCGCGCCTCAAGAAGTAAGTGTGCGCGACTCAGGCTGGTTCTCCTTACCGAGACCGGGGCAGCCCGAGTTGACCTGCCGATTTCTCAGCCTTTTTTGCAGGCTAATTCTTTTGAGAAGTCCATAATCCAATTCAGGTCAAATCTCCTCGAACCATGCTCTGGGATCCCCTCGCCTCTCACTAAAGCCCTTAATTGCATATATTTGAAAATTTAAGCTAATGTTTGTATCGATTTAGCCTAACCCATCGTCTGTAAGCTGATGAAAACACAATGAACCTGCCCGGGGGGAGTGGGCCGGACTTCGTGGTTGCGGCGATGGTTTCGTTGGCGCGCAGGAACCGCCGCCGGAGCACAAGCAGGTGATTAAGCCGGAGGCACCAGGGCTGGCGTATATGTACCGCACCCGCTCGCCGCCTTCAATCTTTTTCAGTCGGGATTCATCTTGGTCAGCCGTGTTAGCTTTTGTGGGCGAGGGTACTAGCTTGTGGGTCGGAGTCAAATTCGCGGCTTTATGCTGGGCGTTTTTGTCTTTGCCGGAATTCCATTGTGGGCGCAGATTCAATTGCCGCAGATTCCCGGGTTGGGCAGAAGCTCGAGAGCCGCGGGCTTGAGCGACTCCCAGATCGGATCCGGCCTCAAGGAAGCCTTGGCAGTCGGTACTCAAAAGGCCGTAAAGCAGGTCGCACGGCCCGGCGGATACCTCCAGAACAAGGCCATCAAAATTCTGCTGCCGCAAAGTCTGCATTCCGTCGAGATCGGCCTTCGCGCCATCGGGCAAGGGCCGAAGGTAGACGACTTCATCGCCAGCATGAATCACGCCGCGGAAACCGCTGCTCCGGAGGCCGCAAAGATCTTCGGGGATGCAGTCCGTGCAATGACCATTGCTGACGCCCGCAAGCTGCTGAACGGCGGGAATACATCCATTACCGACTACTTCAGACAGAAAACTTCGGCGGACTTGGCTGTGGCGTTTCGTCCCCATGTTGAGAAGGCGATGGCGGCAAACGGCGTGACGCGGAAGTACAACGCCCTGCTCGGCCAGGCTCCCCAACTGCCGTTCATGAAAAGCTCAAAGATGGACATCAATTCGTATGTCGTGAACAAGGCTCTCGATGGCCTGTTCTACATGCTCGGCGAGCAGGAAAAGGATATCCGCGCCAATCCCGCCGCTCGCACCACCGATCTGTTGAGAAAAGTATTCGGGCGTTGACCGCTTATGGCGAACCCAACCCCGGGTTTCTGATTGCAGATGGCCCTTCTCTCCGTCCTATACTTACCCGCAATGAAACTCCCTATTCCCGGCCAGGAACTCGTCGCGCTCATCGTTGCGGTCTCCTTCGCTGCCGGCCTCAATGTCTACGCAACCGTGGCCACGCTCGGCATCCTCGCCCATACCGGAGTTCTCGTCCTCCCCAACGCGCTTCACCTTCTCGCCAGCTGGTGGGTCATCGGAGCCAGCCTCGCTCTCTTCGCCGTCGAATTTTTCGCCGACAAGGTCCCCGCATTCGATCTCGTCTGGAATGCCCTTCACACCTTCATCCGCATTCCTGTCGCCGCGCTCATCGCCTGGCGCGCAACTGCAACCCTTTCTCCGCAGCAGCAGCTGCTTGCCACACTTCTCGGCGCAGCCATAGCTTTCGCCGCCCACGGCGGCAAAACCGCGGTTCGAGCTGCCATAACGCCTTCTCCCGAGCCCCTCTCCAACATCGGGCTTTCCCTCGGCGAAGACGTCATGGCCATTTGCCTCACGTGGCTCGCCACTCGCCACCCCTACACAGCCGGATTCATCGCCGCCTCATTTGTTCTCCTCATCGTCCTGCTTATCCGCTTCGTCTGGCGCGCCTTGCGATCGCTGTTCCGCTCAGCTGAGAACGCGCTCCAGTCCTGACCAACTCCCATGCCCAATACCTTCGAGTGCGCTTCCACGAAGTTGTTCGGCACTCCGCAATCGCTTTTTGCAACAATTCGATGAGCCCGCGAGTCTATACTTGTGAGACCTTAGCTGGACGGTACGAGGAGCCAAGGGAACTTGCCCGGAACCTTCCCCATCGCGGACTTGCACAGCCCCACCCAGTCGCACTCGACTGCCAAGCTCTCCTCGTTCAAGCTGGCAATCCTTCAGTTCTTCGAGCCGGGTGTTCTCCCTGTTCTCGCCCTCGCCCTCATGGTCGGTGGCTGGAGCTACGGCAAAAAACTCTCTCACTATTTCCACAACACTGATGTCACCAAGGCCTCCACCACTCGCATGTGGCTGGACCATCGCAACGAAGCCACAGCAGCTCCCTTTTCGCATCATCAGGTCGAGCACAAGTTCCTTGCTCCGCAGCTTTGCCTCTTCGCGGTTCCGCCTTTGCCGCCCCTCTCGCGTCAGCCCATTCTGGCTCATCCAGCGCCAGCGCACTCCACCGAGTTCATCTCACTTCATCCTCTCCGCGCTCCTCCCATCTCCTCCTTGGCATAACTCTGCAGCAGGCCTGCACCTCCGTTTCCTGCAAACGGAAAGCCGTTGCATACCGAATCTCATTCAGCCTCATTTTGAATCTGGATTGCCACCCGGATGGGAGCGGGTGCATATGCCAATTGCCTTGAACGCAATCGAAGCCCAGCCGCAATCACCCTTACCCGAACCCCGGATCCAGGAGTTCCTCGAGACCGCAGAACGTCGCCGCCCTCAGCTCCTGCGCATGGCTCGCCGCCTTACACAATCCAACGAAGATGCGGAAGACATCCTGCAGGAAGCGTTCATGAAGGCCTACAAAGCTCTCGCTCGCTTCCGCGGAGAATCACAAATGTCCAGTTGGCTCGGCGCCATCGTGCAGAACACGGCACACGAACACCTCCGCAGCCGCCGCGGCCGCGTCTTCCTCTCCATCGAATACCTCAGCAAAGAAGATGGAGATGTTGTCGAAATCAACCTGCCTGATTCGCGCAAAAACCCTGAAGAGATCTGGGAATCGCGCGAAATGCAGAACATCCTGCGCGAAGAGGTAAGTAAGCTTTCATTCGTCTGTCGCCGTGCGCTGGAAGTTTGTGCACTGGATGAAGAGCCGCAGGCCGAAGCAGCGCGCGCGCTTAACCTGAGCGTCGCCACCATGAAGTCACGCGTGTTCCGCGGTAAGCGCATCCTTTCGCGATCGCTTTCCCGCCGCTTGGGTTCGCGGCATGAAGGTACAGTTACTGCCGCCGAGCCCCGCGTCGCTTACAGGATGTAATTCCTCCTGGGTAGGTCAAACCTGGACCACTTGAGCGCCTGCTTTTCGGCGCTCAATCTTTTTTGTCGGCGCATTCTGCGCAACCGCCCAGGCTCCCGCGGCAATAATCCACGAAATGAAGAATGCCGTGAGGCTCAGCCTCCGATTTGCATGTGCAAACATCGGCCCCAGATTCTGGTTCCCGAGCACAATCGCCGGAAGCCAGATCAATAGCGCGTACAGCGAAATCTGAATCGCCTCTGCCCATGCTGCAAGTCGTGGCAATACTCCAAAAAGCACACCCAGCCCGGAGGCAATCTGTCCAATGCCTGTCAGGTACACCCAGAAAACTTTGCCTGGCAGCCACGATGGCACCAGATCCATCGAGGGCTGCAGATACAGCATGTGCGAGAGCCCAATCGGAATGATCCAGACAGCGAAGTAGTACCGCGCCACACGCGTCGCCCGCTCGCCGGCGGACCAGGCAAATTTGGTGCCGCCCGCGCCTCCGAGCTGCGCAAATAGCGTCCATCCGCCCGCCAGCAGAACTGCCACTTCGCCAAAGCCCAGATAGACTCCTTCGATCTTCGGCGCAACCACCAGGGCAGGGAACTTCAACATCTGCCATAGCACGAGATACGGAAGTACGATCCGGAGCGACCACGCAGTCGTCGCTTCAAAGAACAGCCCGACTCCGCACAAGCCCATCAGCAAACCTGAGCCATACGCGAGCGCCGTACGCGCCGGGAACCAGGGGACAACGGGCTGCCAGGTCATCGCGAAATCACCATACACGAGCGCCAACGCCGCCATCCCGATCAATCCGATCGCGAAAAGTGTAAGCGCCGGCTGCTGAGTGGCCCTCATCCCAACCTGGGCGACAGATGGCGAACTGATCTCTTCAAGTACTTGCGGTGCGTGAGTCATGAGATCTAGACCGTACCCGACCATTCGGCAGATCGCTACCATCCTGTGCCGTCCCTGCACTCTGAAGTGGTGAACCGGACTCCCGCTTGCGTTTGCCGGATTCCTCCTCCCACCCGTAAACGGCTATACTCTCCGCACCACGAGGTCACATCCATGAGAAAGCTTGCAATTTTCCTTCTGCTCGCTCTTCCACTCGCCGCGCAAACCCCCGAGAAGAAGCAGCCGCCCACCACACTCCGCGGCGTCCTTCTCGAACAGCTCCGCACCACCCACGATCAGGAAGACTGGATCGTGCCCGTCAGCACTGCCATCGACGGACTTACCGCCGAGCAGGCCATGTGGAGCCCTGGCAAAGGCAATCACTCTGTCGGACAACTTGCCTACCACATCTGGTACTGGGACCAGCGCTCGCTCAACGACTTCAAGGGCGAAAAAAATCCGAAATTCGACGGCAATAACAACGAGACCTTCGACAAGTTCACCCCCGACCAGTGGACCGATCTCGTCAAGAAGTTGAATCAGGTCCTCGCCGATTGGGAGAAGGCAGTCAACGATGCGGACGATGCCAAGCTCGCCGCCAATGCCTCCCTCATCGCCCACGTCGGCGCTCACAACGCGTATCACGTCGGCCAGATTCTCTACGTCCGCAAACAGCAGGGTGTCTGGAACCCTGACAAGGGCGTGAAATAACGAACTCCGAGGTGCACGCAGCCTAGGGGCAAGAGCTCCTCGGACATCACGTCTGATTTGTCTTTTTGGCGTCGCGCAAGTTCAGCGATGCTAGAAATTCAAACCGAGCGCCCACGTTGTCAGTACGGCCTCTTTTGCAGAGCCATTGTTCGTAATCTCTAGAAGTGAATCCTGCACGCTGTTGAATTTCATCGAACTTCCGACGCTTATCCTGCCATGCCTCGCGCATAAAAAATTCCGCACCGAACCGGCCAGACTCTCGAAGCGCTGTGAAGGACTTACGTTCCTCGCGCCTCACCGGGCCTACCATGTTGTCCAGGTGCTTCATAACTTCACGCGCGTACAGATCTCCGACTTGGATCCGCGAATGTTTTGCAGAGGAAAGGAACTCAACCTTTTTGCTAAGAAGATGGCGATAAGGGAACTCTTCGTCAGATGTCATAAGCGAGTAGACCGCCGTAGCGTTGTTGACGATATCTAAACGATTGTCGAAGCTGAATTCGACTTTCGTTATTCCAAGTCTTCCCAAAAATGTTGCAATGTTTCGAATGAGACGCCCATAGCACCAGTGGTAGTGCAGCTCTTTTTCGGTATCAGGGAAGAATTCGTCCCGACCGGCAATGTCGATCGCATAAGCGAACCCGAAAGCGCCGCTCTCCGCCAGAAGCTTTATACAGTCGCGATACAGCTCTTTGTTCTGTTGGTGGTGTCGGTTTGTATAGATCCCATTGTCACTATCACAATCTGTAGCATGAAACGCGAGATGATCATTGCGAACGAGCCAGGCCTCTTCAAGGGGCCGCCATAGCGACTCCGGCGCGACAACAGCTGCGACCGCAAATACGCGCTCGCATTGAGCATCAGCACTATCATCCCCATAGCTAAGCAAAGTAATCATGATTAGCTGAACCTCTGGCCTTCTAATGAAGTGAGATCCTGCGGGATCTATTTTCGTCTCTCCCCATCTACCTGCTTCCCGATCCGCACCACCAGTTCCGGCACGCCCTCCACATCCTCCAGTGTCGTCCTGAAGTTCACAATGCACGCCCGCAGCGCATACCGGCCGCCAATCACTGCGTTCGACAGATAAGCCTCTCCACCCTGCTGCAAACGTGTCAGCAATTCCTGATTAAGCTCATTCAGATAATCAGCAATCTTCGCATCCGATCGATCCAAATCTGCCGGCACATACCGAAACGTCGCAATGCTAAGCCCCTGCGTCATCGCTTCGAGCTCAGAATGCTTTGATACGCTCTCGTACATTGCCCGCGAGAGCCGCATGTCATCCGCAATCATCTCCGCATATCCCTCGCGCCCGACCTGCTGCAGTGCCAGCCACACCTTCAGCGCCCTGAACCCGCGAGAGTTCTGCGGCCCAAGATCGAAGTAGTTCGTCGCCTGCACGCCAAAGTGGTAGTAGGCGGGGTGGTACGAGAACGCATCGCGCAGTTTCGAAACATCACGTACCAACGCACATCCTGCTTCCAGTGGCGCATAAAGCCACTTATGCGGATCCACTGCAAGGGAGTCCGCTTCGTCTAGTCCCACGAACATAGCCGCCGCATCCGGCGCCGCAGCCGCCATTGCCCCATAAGCCCCGTCCACATGAAACCAAACATCGAATTCCCGGCAGACGCCCGCAATCTCGATTAAAGGATCAACAGCTCCTGTGCTCACCGTTCCTGCATTTCCGACAACCAGGAATGGCTTGTCTCCGGCTTCGACATCCTCGCGAATCTTCTTCCGCAGCGCCTCCACATCGATCCTGAAATCCTTATGGACTGCAATCCATCGCACCGACTCTGTTCCCAACCCGGCGATGTCCGCAGCTTTCTGGATCCATGTGTGCGTCTCACTCGAGCAGTACGCGCGTAGCCTTTTCCCATCCACTCCCTTGCTTCGTAACTCCGTTCCGCCTTTCGCCGCGCGTCCCGCAAGAAACCCGACGATGTTGGCCATGTTCCCGCCGCTCACAAATAGACCGCCGCAATCCGCCGGATAATTCAGCATCTCCGCAATCCACCGAATCGTCTGTCCTTCGATTTCACTCGCCATCGGCGAAAGGAGCCACGCCCCGCAATTCGGATTCGCAGCCGCTCCCAGGAACTCCGCAAGCATCCCAATCGGCGCCGCCCCGGATGTCACGTATCCCCAGAACCGCGGATGCGCATTGAAAAGCGAATGATCAAACATCAGGTTCGCCGCGCGATCGATCAGCGCCCCCGCATCTGTCCCAGACTCCGGAAGCCCCCGTCCCGCATCCAGCGCCTCCCGAATCTCCGATGGAGACTCCCCCGTTGTCACTGGCCTTTGGGGAAGCGAATCGATGAAATCCGCAATCCGATCCACCAGCCGATGACCCGCATTCCGAAACTCCTCCGCCGGCATCGCCAGCGCTGATCTTCGTGCTTCTTTTTTCGCTTGCTGCATTCTGCGACCTCGCCCGAATTCTACCGGACTAACAACACCTGATCGTCATGTGCCATGGCTAGCCGATAATCCCTATCCCCAGCCCATAACCGCTAACCGTTAACCCCTGGTCCCTAACCCCATATTCCTTCTCCCCAAAATCTGTTGATGATCCCCTCCAACTCCCACCTGTACAATCACCTCCATCCCGGAGGCACACGAATGGCGAAGCATGCAAACATCACTGAAACCGTCGGAAACACACCGGTCGTCAAGATCAACCGGCTCGCACCGCCAGACGTAAATCTCTACGTCAAAGTCGAAGCCTTCAACCCTCTGGGTTCCGTGAAGGACCGCCTCGCTCTCGGCGTTATCGAAGAAGCCGAACGCACCGGCAAGCTCAAGCCCGGCCAGACCGTCGTCGAAGCCACCAGCGGCAACACTGGTATCGGTCTCGCCATGGTCTGCGCTGCTAAAGGTTACCCGCTCGTGATCACCATGGCTGAAACCTTCTCCATTGAACGGCGCAAGCTCATGCGTTTCCTCGGCGCCAAGGTGATCATCACACCGGCAGCGGCTCGCGCGGTCGGAATGGTCAAGAAAACCGAAGAACTCGCCGAGAAACATGGCTGGTACTACACGCGCCAATTCGAAAATGAAGCCAATGCTGACATGCACACACGCACCACCGCTCAGGAAATCCTGAAAGACTTCGCCGGTGAGCGCCTCGACTACTGGGTCACCGGCTTCGGCACCGGTGGCACGCTGAAAGGCGTCGCGCGTGTTCTCGCGAAAGAGCGCCCCGAAACCAAAATCGTCGTCTGCGAACCCGACGAAGCTCCCATGATCTCCAGCCATATCGAGCAGGAGCGCAACGCCGACGGAACTCCGAAATCCAGCCACCCGAGTTGGAAACCCCATCCCATGCAGGGCTGGAGCCCCGACTTCATTCCCAAACTTACCGGTGACGCCATTTCGTCGAAGTACATCAGTCAGATTGTCCGCATCAGCAACGCCGATGCTCTTCGTTGCAGCAAAGAGCTTGCGAAGAAAGAAGGTATCTTCGTTGGCATCACCTCCGGCGGGACCTTTGCCGGCGCACTTCAGGCCGCTTCGCAGGCGCCGAAAGGTTCCACGCTGCTTTGCATGCTGCCTGATACTGGCGAGCGCTATCTCAGCACTCCTCTCTTCGCGGACGTCTCACCCGACATGAACGAAGAAGAATGGGCGATCGCGCGTTCCACCCCCGGCTGCATCCTGGAACCTGCGAAGTAGCTTCGGAAAATTGCACAAACACGAAGGGCGCCGCATCGCTTTCAGCAGCGCCCCTCAGTGCCGCGTTGCAACCCTTTTAAACCAGATGCCCAAAATCCCGGGCCTGCATTTCTTCCATCTGCTTCTTCAGTTCATCAAGCTGCTTCTGGTCGAACACGAACGGCTTGCCGTCGAACTGCTTCTGCCACTCCTGCATCTGTTTCTTCAGCTCATCCATCTGCTTCGGATCGATGCCGGATTGCTGACCCTCGAACGCATCCCGAAACTGCTCAGCCTGTTTGCGAAATGCCTCGGCCTGCTCCGGCGAGATCTCGAAATGCCAGATCTGTGGATCGTTCTTCCATTGCTCCACCTGCCGCTGCAGCGCTTCCGCCTGTCTGCGCATCTCTTCAGCCGCAGACTGGTCGAGCGCGAGATTCCCGGCCGCATCCTGATCCGCAAAGGCCATCAACGGACAATCCTGATCGAAAACTCCGTTGAACTCAATCCCACCCTTCTTCTTCGTGTCCACCAGCATCGTAAGCGTTTGCTGTTTCTTGTCGCGAAGAATGGTGACCGCGACGTTCTTTCCCTGGTTTGCCCGCATCGCACGATCCCAGTCAGAAACCGTGGCGATATTATCTGTGCCGACCTTGAGAATCACGTCAAACGCCTTCATGCCGGCCGCGGCAGCCTGGCTCTTTCGCGCCACCTGCTTCACCATCAGCCCGTTGCCGACGCCAAGATAATCCGCCATCTGTGCCGTCAGCGGTTCTACCAGTGCCCCGACCTTGAGAGAACTGCTGCCCACAAACGGCATATGGAATCCGCCAGGCAGAGGTGCATCCCCGCCCGAACCCGAGCCGAGAATCCCAAGTCCCGTCACAGGCGAGCTGATATCGCTGCCGCTGTTCAGCTTGTTCCAGATATCCGTATCCAGCTTCTTCCGATCTACAAGCTGCACAGTCATCGTCTGCGTGGCGCCATCGCGGCTGACCACCAACGTGATCTTCCGCCCGGGAGGAATCTCGCGCATCATCCGCCCGAAAGCTTCCGCACCCTCAACCGCCTGCCCATTTACCTCAAGCAGAACGTCATTCACACGCAGACCGACCTGTGCCGCCGGCGCATCGTGATCGATAAGCGTAATTACCGCGCCCCGAGCCTCTTTCAACTTGAGCTTGTTTGCTGAATCGCCATCGATGTCTCCAACCAGCACGCCTAGATACCCCTGTGCTGCTCCCGAATGCAACAGCGGATTAGGCTCATCAATGATTTGTGAAATGCGTGTCAACTGCGCGCGCCCCAGGTGCGGGGCAACGGTGATTGCGGCTCCTAGCAGCGCGACTCCGACTTGGATGGTAGGCCTCATAGAATTTCGCTTTCCTTGTGTTCCTTTCATCCAGGTCCACACTCTGTTTTGGACGGCGTGGTGGCCTGAAAGTAAGGGTTCTGCGGCAGCACAATAGCACTGCCGAATTACCGAATCTCCGGCGCCCGGCTCAGTACCTGCCGCGACACCGTCCGGATGTGGGGATTATGGTCTGAACTCGCAACCGTAGACAAGACCTGTCTTACGCTCGTATCTGCCTCCACAGGTTCCAGAATTGAAATTGCAGCCGTCCGGATCCGCGCATCGCTATCGTTCAGCAGCGCCTCAAGCACCGCATCCCGCACCCGCATATCCTCGGCCACATAGGGCTGCAAACCCTCCAGCGCCTTCTCCCGCACCGTTACGCTCTTGTCGTACCGCAGCGCGATCATAAGCGCATCACGAACGCCTTCGCCCTTACACCCATGGCCAGCCCGGCATTCCGCCGCCAGCAATCCAACGGAATCGTCACGCACCCCCGGCGACGTCGCATTCTCCGAAGCCAGCAATAACAATTGCCGGATACTCGGGTCATCCAGCGACCCCTGGATGTGCTGCGGAACAAGTTGGTTGAAGGTTACATGGACAATCTCGCTGTTCGGCTCGCGCTCGATGCTGGAGATGTTCGCAATTTCAGCAGGAGCCGTCTGCGCCGGAGAAGCATCGAGCTTGGCCTGTTCCGCAGACCCCTGACCCGCAGCATGTGCTATGCGCGCTTCCGCGTACTCATATCCGCCCAGCGTTCCCGCGCCCGCCCCGACAACCAGTAGCAGTACTGCTGCCGCCGGAGCAGCCTGCATATTCGAGAAGTTGTTCACCACCCGCTGACCCAGCCGCTCGTACCACCGCTTGGGTGGAATCGCGTCCAGCGCCTCATCCAGCCGCATCCGTGAGCGCGCCACAAAGTTCGGGTCAGGGTCCGCCATCGGATACGCCGTTGCCAGCGTCTTCAGCGCCTGCAGTTGTTCGCGCTCCTGGCTGCAGTCAGTGCATGCCGCTAGATGCCGGTCGAGCTCATGGATCTGTTCATCGGGCAGCTCGCCATATGCGGCCAGCACGATTCGCTCGTGTGCAAGTTCGCAGTTCATCTCGTTACGTCCTTACGCCTCAAATTACTGCTACAACTACGGTCCAAAAGGACCGCTGCCCGCGCCGGGCTACCGCAATCCCGCCAGTTGAGTTCTCAACTTCTTCGTCGCTCTGAAAAGCGTATTCTTGGCGGTTTCTTCCGTCGTATTCAACATTTCTCCGATCGTCCGCAACCGGAGTCCTTGATAATGCTTCAATTCAAAAACCATCCGCTCTCGCGGAGTCAGCTTGCTCAGCGCTGCCTGGATCCGCTCACCCAGAACCTTCCGGTCCAGTTCCTTCCCCGGATTCGAAAACGAACGCTGGTCCGAAATCGACGAGAGCACATCAATCTCGTCTCCCGACTGATCGATCACCACCGCCTGGTCCTCACGACGCGTCTTCTTCCGCCGCAACTGGTCAAGGCAAAGGTTGGTCACAATCCGGTAAATCCATGTGTAGAAGGAGCACTCGAATCGGAAATTCCCGATATACCGGAACGCCTTCAGGAAAGCTTCCTGATAAATGTCCTCTGCATCGTGCTCTGAACCGGTCAGGTGCAAGGCCAGTCGCAGCACTTGCTGCTCATACTGCCGAACCAGGGCATCGAACGCCGCGCGCGACCCAGCCTGCGCCTCGCGGATAAGCTCCATCTCCGGAGCCCGCGCCTGCAAACGTTCCTGCGCGCGATCTGGTCCGTCCATTGCCCTCGATGCCATACCTGCCGAAGATTGTACAGGTCTTTTGGCCGGCCAGGGCAGAGCGCCGGCAAGGGCGTTCGGCGAAGAAGGGTAGCTCAGCGCATCCGTTGCCATCGAGGTTTTTCTCCGGCGGTAAAGACGTACTCGTACCCTTGTAGACGCTTCCCAAGCGCGTTTGTGAGCGCTACTTGGGCCTCTTCGAACGCTGTACGGTACTAAGGTCCCAAGCGCAACGAGGAAGGCGTGGCCTTCAGTCCACACGCGGGCTGCGCGTGATCGTTTGGGCTCGGCCCTGAGGAGAAGTAGGGCCTCTTCTCCACCCCTGACTCGCTACACTAACCTCAGCATGCATCCCTCACTCTTTTCCGAATCCGACCCGACCCCGTCTGCGTCCGGCTGGTTCACCGCCCACTGCGATGGCGGATCCCGCGGAAACCCCGGTCCCGCCGGTTACGGAGCCGTCATCGAAGACCAGCAGGGCCACATCGTCGCGCGGCTCAGCGAATTCCTGGGCATCCAGACCAATAATTACGCTGAATACAAAGGCCTTCTCGCCGTCCTAATCTGGGCTGGCCAGAACTCCGGCCGCCGCCTCCGCGTCGTCTCCGACTCCGAACTGATGGTTAAGCAGATGAAAGGCCAATATAAGGTCGCGAGCCCAGTCCTGCGCCCCCTCTGGGAAGAAGCCAGGCGCCTCTCTCGTGCCCTCGACAAATTCGAAATCAGCCATACCCTTCGCGGCGGCAACAAGGAAGCTGACCGCCTCGCCAACGAAGCAATGGACAAAGGCATGGGCCGGGCCAGCGCTCCTTCATCGGCCGGGTCGGCGAATGCCTCGCAAAGCGGCAAGTCTTCGTCACCCGTCCCCAAATCAGCCTCAAATCAGCAGGTAATCGAGGGATACGTGAAAAACGGTGTCGTCCATCTGCTCGAAGGTGACCTGCCCGAAGGTACTTTCGTTAAGGTCATGAAGAAATAGCTGTGCTTTGCGGCCGAGCCTTTGTACCGTCCAGGATGTACTAATTGAACAAGCATTCCTGCGTCATTGCTTCTCTTGTTCCTCCACCCCGGTCCTGATTTGCACGCCTTGGGCCCCTCGTTCGTTGAGTGAAATTTTGGAGGAAGACGATGGAACTCAAGCACGTCGTTTCATTGCGCAAGCCTTTCCACTCGTAATTGCAGTCTGTTGTCTTGCGATTGCCGCTCTTTTCGTCGCGGCATGCAGCAGCATGAACGGAACCGTCACTCCCAGCGGCATGGCGAAAATCAATGTCATGGTCAGTGACCCCGCAACCTGCGCAACGCCCAACGGTCCTTACTCGCACGTTTACGTGACCATCACCGACGTCCAGGCGAATGTCAGCACCTCCGCAGGTCCCAATGACAGCGGATGGGTCGATCTGACACCGAGCCTCAAGACTGCGCCCAGGCAGGTCGATCTGCTCGGCCTTGCCGGCAACCAGTGCTTCCTCGCCACCCTCGGCGATTCGCAGCAGCTTCAGGCCGGCACCTACCAGCAGATCCGCGTCATTCTGGCCAGCGACAGCACCAGCATCATCGGCAACCTGTGCACCAACGGATCCGCCAACTGCGTGCAGCTCTCAAAGGACTCGAGCGTCCACACGCTCAATCTCTCCAGCGAAGCTCAGACCGGTATCAAGATTCCCGCCAGCCAGATCGCTGGCGGAGGCCTCACCGTGGCAGCTGGAAAGACGACTGATCTCGACATCGATTTCCAAACCTGTCAGTCCATCGTGAAGGAAGGCAACGGCCAGTACCGCCTCAAACCGGTCCTCCATGCCGGAGAGGTCAGCACCGTTTCCGCCTCCATCAACGGCAGCGTCGTCGACGCCTCAACCGGCAAAGCCATTGCGGGAAGCGCGTGGGTAGCCATCGAGCAGCCTGATGCCGGCGGAGTCGATCGTGTCGTGCAGTCCACGATCGCGAACACCGACGGCACCTTTGTTTTCTGCCCGCTGCCCGCCGGCAATTATGACGTGGTGATCTCAGGCGTGCGCTCCGCTGACGGTGCTCTCTATGCTCCTACCATCGTCACCGGGGTGGCGGTCGGCGATACCACTGGCCCGGTCAAGCTCAATCCGCCAACTCTCGCGGCCGCCAGCTCCTTTGCAAACCTCACAGGGCTCGTCACCTCTGCCAACAGCGCAAGTCCGGCAGCGCCAGTTGCAATCGACGTCACTCTGACCGTACTCGCAACCGTGAATGGCAAGATCTTCACCATCCCGCAGCAGCCCGCGGCCACTCCGCTCTATGGCGTCTCGCAGGTGGTCACCACCGGAGCAGGACCGGTCGGCACTCCGCCCGTCGCCTGCCCCACCGGGACAGACTGCATCAACTACTCGCTCTTCGTTCCATCAACCGGAGCGTATATCGGGGCATGGTCTGCCGGCGGCGCAACCCTCGCCCAACCTGCTCCGCTGCCCAGCTACGCTGTCGACGGCATCACTACCAACACCTGTTCGGCATCCGACGTCAACTCCAACCCGCCGTTGGCGCTTACTGGCACAGGCCCGTTTGCCAGCCTCGCCATCACGCCTAACCTCGCGTTCACCGGCTGCCAATAACATCACCCCTAACCCCGAACCAGAAAGGCCGGGGCCCAAAGCTCCGGCCTTTTTGGTTCTTCTCCCATTTCAGGGAGGGGTCCGTCTCAGGAAATGTCAATCACCCTTCCCGCTAGCAGCGCTGCCACCAGCATCATCCCATGGTTGAGATTCACCTCCGCTATCTGCATGGAATTAGCCCTCTGCGGCGCACAATGAACTTACTGTGAGTTTCTGCCCTCGGCGAGCTCACTAAGCTCGGAATGGATCGTAACCCCTTTGATTGCCGGTATTTAGAGATTATGTCCTTTAAAATCATAATCTTGTAGCGACAAGGAGCCGTAACTCGTTGAAAATAATATTCACCCCGGGGAGGGGGTACCCCTTCGCAACTGGACAGCTAAAGGTCGGGAGTCGTGAGCTGAAAGCCTAATGCCGCCTCACCCGAAATTGTTCCGCCAGCTCCGTCCATCCCGCTCCAACAGCCGATTGCCGCAGTCCGGACCCCATGAGCCCGCAAAGTAGTTCGGGAAAACCTCAGGGTTCTTCGCCGCCCATGCATCGAGAATCGGCGTATAGAGCGCCCAGGTAGTTTCCACTCCGTCGCGGTGGGAAAACAGTGTCTGGTCGCCGAGCATGGCGTCGAGAAGCAGCCGCTCGTAACCCGTCGCCGCAGACGTTCCGAAAGCCGACGCGTAGTCAAAATCCATGTTCACCGGGCATACCGACATGTTCGGCGTATTCGGCACTTTGGCACCAAACCGAAGCGCAATACCCTCGTTCGGCTGAATGCGGATCGTCAGCAGGTTCGGCTGAATTTCCGTGCAAGGCCCGCTCGCTTGCATGCGGTTGAAGATCAGCAGCGGTGGCTGTTTGAACTGAATGCTGATCTCCGTCGCTCGCTTCTTCATCCGCTTGCCAGCGCGCAAATAGAAAGGAACTCCTGCCCATCGCCAGTTCTCGATCTCCAGTCGGACAGCAGCATAGGTCTCGGTTCCCGACTCGGGATTCACTCGATCCTCATCGCGATAACCCACGACCTTCTTGCCATCAATCACACCAGGACCGTACTGCCCGCGAACCGCATTCAAAATCGGAATATTCGGAATCGCGCGCCACACCTTCACCTTCTCGCGCCGAACAGACTCCGACTCGAAGCTGGAAGGAGGCTCCATTCCAACGAAGCTCAGCAACTCCATGACGTGGTTCTGCACCACGTCGCGCAGCGCGCCAGCCTTCTCGTAGAAAGGACCGCGACCTTCAACGCCCAGCGTCTCGGCCGCGGTGATCTGCACATGATCGATGTAGTTCCGGTTCCAAATCGGCTCGAAGATTCCGTTGCCAAACCGGAAAACCAAAATGTTCTGCACCGTCTCTTTGCCGAGATAGTGATCGATGCGAAACACCTGGTTCTCGTGAAACACAGCATTTACCTGATGATTCAGCTCCCGAGCCGAATCCAGATCGTGACCGAACGGCTTCTCAATCACAACGCCAACGCGCCCCTTTTCTGGTTGCGCCATGCCTTGCGCGCCAAGGTTCTCGACAATCGGCGTGAAGTACTCCGGCGCAGTCGCGAGGTAGAACAGCCGATCGGGCCCGATGTTCTTCTCGGTCGCAATCCGATCGAGCTCCGTCTTCAGTCCTGCATAATGTGAAGCATCGTCGAAGCTCAGCGCATAATAACTGACTTTGCTGATGAACTCATCCAGCTTCGGATCATCCGCTTTCACTCCTCCGAACTCGATGATGCCCTGACGCATGTCCTCGGCAAACTCGCTGCCCAGTGGTCGCCGAGCCACACCGACGATCGCGAAGTTCTTGGGCAGCAGATTGTCCTGCTCGAGATGGAACAGCGAAGGCAGCAGCTTGCGTTTCGTTAAATCGCCCGACGCTCCGAAAATCACCATGATCCCCGGATCCGGAATACGTTCGCCGGCCTTTGGAACCTGTGACAAATCCTCGGGACGAACCTTCAGCTGCACAGTAGCACTCGCACTCGCCATGACACGACCTCCACTCTCTCAGAGACTCGAACTTCTAATGTGAACTACAACTGTGAACTGCCAATCAGCCCTTCTTCACCGCATGTCCGCCAAACGCATTCCGCATAATCGCCAGCATCCGATCAGTGAAGTTGTTCTCCTCACGCGAGCGGATACGTCGAATCAGCGACTCCGTAATCACCGGAGCCGAAACGTTCAGATCGATAGCTTCGAACACGGTCCAACGCCCTTCACCAGAATCCGCAACGTAGGCCTCAAGACCATCGAGGTCAGGATTCCCGGCAAGAGCATCGGCCGTAAGATCCAGCAGCCAGCTGCGCACTACGCTTCCATGCCGCCAGATTTGCGCGACCTGTTCTAGATCGAGGTGGAACTCTTCCTTCTTCTCGAGGATCGTAAATCCTTCGGCGTAAGCCTGCATCATGCCGTACTCGATCCCGTTATGAACCATCTTCACAAAATGCCCTGAACCAGCTGGACCAACGTGCCCCCAACCTCTGTCTTTCGCCGGCGCGAGCGTCTCTAGAATTGGCCGCAAGTAGTCGACAGCTTCCTTATCGCCGCCGACCATCATGCTGTATCCCTCTTTCAGGCCCCATACACCGCCAGAAGTGCCCACATCCACAAATTGGAAGCCCTTCGCGGTGACCTCCTGATAGTGGCGCATCGTGTCCTTGTAATTCGAGTTCCCGCCATCGATCAGAATGTCGCCCTTATTGAGGAGCGGTTCCAACTTTGCGATCGTATCGTCCACAGGCTTGCCTTGCGGAACCATTATCCAGATTGCTTTGCGTCCCGAAAGCTTCTGCGCCATTTCCTCGAGCGAAGAAACGCCAACATTGCCGGTTGCGGTCAGCCTTTGCACCGCTTCCGCGCTGAAGTCAAACCCGACGACCTGGTGACCTCCAAGGCGAAGCCGCTCCGCCATGTTGCCGCCCATCCTGCCTAATCCAATCAAACCTAATTGCATATACCGACCTCACTTTGCCTTTTAGAATTCGATTCCGCACCGCACGGGAAGTTCTGGGGAATGCCTGTCTCATCGAGACGCACGACGCTCATCATGCAATCTGCCGAAGATCTCCGCTCGGCCTTGCACGATCTTTCATCGCTCAACGCTATAATTGGGTCGAAATTCAGTCGAGCCACATTACATATCGGAGAGCTTTCATGCCGGAACCATCGTGCGACATCGGCCTCATCGGCCTCGCTGTCATGGGACAGAACCTTGTACTCAACATGAACGACCATGGCTTCAAGGTGGCCGTGTTCAACCGGACGGTGTCGAAGGTAGATGACTTCATTGCCGATGAAGCCAAAGGGACGAACGTCGTCGGCGCGCACAGCGTCGCCGAACTGGCCGCTCTTCTCAAACGACCTCGACGCATCATGCTCATGGTCAAAGCCGGCACATCGGTCGACGAGACGATCGCCACGATTCTGCCTCACCTCGAAGCCGGAGACATCATCATCGACGGTGGCAATTCGCTGTTCACTGACTCCACTAGGCGGACCCGCGATCTCGCCGCTAAAGGCATTCTCTTCGTCGGCACAGGCGTCTCCGGAGGCGAAGAAGGCGCGCGCCGCGGTCCTTCGATCATGCCCGGTGGTAATCCCGCGGCATGGCCCCACGTCAGAGAGATCTTCCAGTCCATCGCCGCCAAAGTCGAAGACGGCACGCCCTGCTGCGACTGGGTCGGCGAGGACGGTGCTGGGCACTACGTCAAAATGGTCCACAACGGAATCGAATACGGCGACATGCAGTTGATTTGCGAGGCATATGATCTGCTCCATCGCGGTCTGGGCCTCACCGCTGACGAACTCCATACCGTCTTTGCCGACTGGAATAAAGGCGAACTCGACAGCTACTTGATCGAAATCTCCAGCCACATCTTTGCCTCCAGGGATGAGGACGGAACACCGCTGGTCGACAAGATCCTCGACACCGCCGGCCAGAAAGGAACCGGCAAGTGGACCGTAATCAGTGCGCTCGACCTCGGCCAGCCAGTCACGCTCATCGGCGAGTCTGTGTTCAGCCGCTGCCTCTCGGCCTTGAAGGATGAGCGGATTGCCGCTTCCAACGTTCTGAAAGGGCCCGACGCGAAGCCGTTCGCAGGCGATCGGGCTGCTTTCATTGAAGATGTGCGCCGAGCTCTCTACTGCTCGAAAATTATTTCCTACGCGCAGGGATATATGCTGCTCCGCGCAACGGCGAATGAGAACGGCTGGAACCTCAACATGGGAGGTATCGCGCTGATGTGGCGCGGAGGATGCATTATCCGCAGCCGATTCCTCGGTAAAATCAAAGACGCCTTTGACACCAACGCCAGCCTCAGCAATCTCCTGCTTGATAACTTCTTCTCCGGTGCTCTGAACCAGTATCAGGACGGGTGGCGAAGGGCTCTTGCCAGCGCGATCGCCATCGGAGTGCCGACACCCGCCTTTTCCACTGCGCTTGCCTTTTATGACGGCTATCGTGCAGGACGCCTTCCTGCTAATCTGCTTCAAGCGCAACGCGACTACTTCGGCGCACACACGTATGAACGCGTCGACAAACCTCGCGGGCAGTTCTTCCACACGAACTGGACGGGACATGGCGGCCGCGTATCCTCGACCACCTACAACGTTTAGCCGTCTGTGTCGCATCTTTTTCAAAATTCGCCCGGTCCTTCCACCCGAAGAACCGGGCGCTTTCACGTTCCGACTATCTACAGCACTTCCAGCGCGCCCAGTTGGTTGCGCAGCTCAGCTTCACTGGTGAAACGAATTGCTTTCATTCCCACTGCCGCCGCCGCGGCGACGTTCTCGAGCCGGTCGTCGATAAACAGCGAGCGCTCTGGCTTATCGCCAACGATGCCCAAAGCCCTCAGGTAAATTCTTGGATCCGGTTTGCGGATTCCCATATAACACGAAGTGAATGTGTACTTGAAGAAATTGTGAAGGTCGAATCTCTGCACTCGGAATTCATGTGTCTCGCGCGCCTCATTGTTCAACGCGCCAATCCTGCATCTATCTGATGCCGCCAACTCCTTCAGGATGCACAGCGCACCGTTTGGCAGCTTCTTCGACTGCGCGCAAATAGCGGCAAAGAACTCGTCTCGCGAAAACGGCCGCGTCTCGTAAAAAACTATCGCGTCGAGGTATTCATCAACCGTAAGCTCACCCCGCTCCCACGCTTCGGATGCCTTGGCATGTCGCGATTCAAGTGCGTCGCCATCGAGGTTGAATTGCTCGATTACAACGGAGCGCTCGTCGTGGTCCCAGCCGTTGGTCAGGAGGACACCACCGATATCGAAGAGGATTACGTCGAAGGGGAACATCGGCGTCTCAATCTTGTCGGACTCTCATAAATGCACGTTACAGAGTCAGGCGCGGCGCAAGTGTTGCCGGCTGTGCTACACCGGCGAGTTGGTTTGAGCGGCCCCTCGCTGATACTTGGCCTCAATCGCAAGAACTTTCTTGAATCGCCGAGTAAACCGTTCCTGATCGAAGATAAACTTCGCTTTTAGGAACGTATCTGCAAGCTCGTAAGCCAACGCCGAACCAATGATGCGTGCGCCCAATACCAGCACGTTCATGTCATCGTGTTCGACACCCTGATGTGCGGAATACGTATCGTGGCACATGGCAGCGCGAATTCCAGGAATCTTGTTGGCGGCGATGCTGACGCCAACCCCCGACCCGCAAATCAAAATCCCGCGTGGAGCCTCGCCGGCCTTGATTGCTTCACCAACACGCTCGGCGAAATCTGGATAATCGTCCTGTGGTTCACACCGGAAAGCCCCGAGGTCAACGATCTCGTGACCGGCCTTCGTCAGATAAGCGCGGACTTCCTCCTTAAGAGCAAAGCCCGCATGATCGGATGCGATGACTAACTTCACGTCGAATCCCTTTCTGTTGCGCTACTTTTTGAGCAACTCCTTCGCGCGGGCAGCCACATTCGGTCCTGAAAATCCGAGCTTCTCTAGTACGGTCGGGCCCGGAGCTGAAGCTCCAAATCGATCAAGCCCGACAACTCCACCTTCCGTGCCCACATACTTCCACCAGCCGAGAGGCGAACCAGCTTCAACCGCCAGCTTCGGAACACCGTCAGGAAGCACGCTCTGCTTGTACTCTGCCGATTGCTCGTCGTAGATCTCCCAACTCGGCATGCTGACGACGCGAGCCCTGATTCCTTCGCCCTCAAGAAGCTTCTTCGCATCGACACAGGGCCAGACCTCCGATCCGGTTCCGATAAGGATCACCTGAGGATTCGCGGCGTCCTCCAGGATGTATGCACCTTTGCTGACGTTTGCATACACGTCATGCTTAGTCGCATCGATAACAGGCAGATCCTGCCTGCTCAGTGCAAAGAAGCAAGGCCCATTGCGTTCAAGAGCCAAGCGCCAGCACCCTGCCGTCTCATTCGCATCGGCCGGACGATAATCGGTGAGATCCGGCTCGGCGCGCAGCATCATCAGGTGCTCGATCGGCTGATGCGTCGGACCATCCTCGCCCAGTCCGATCGAATCATGCGTGAAGATGAACAGTGAATGCGCGCGAGCCAGCGCGGCCAGCCTGATAGCAGGCTTGCAGTAATCGGAGAAGGTAAAGAATGTGGAACCGTACGGAACCAGCCCTTCATGCGCAGCCATGCCGTTGACCGCTGCACACATGCCGAACTCGCGCACACCGAAGAACACGTTGCGCCCTGCTGGATCTGCAGCAAAGTGGGGGCTGTTTTTGAAGATTGTCTTCGTGGACGAAGTTAGATCAGCGGCGCCGCCAAACAACTCCGGAACAGCATCGGCAATAGCATTCATCACCGTATTTCCCGCATTGCGAGTCGCTACCGGCTTGCCCGCTGGAAAAGTTGGAAGTGCCTTCTCCCATCCAGCCTTGCGCTGGTTTTTTACTGCGCGCTGGAACTGCTCCGCCAGCTCGGGATATTGCGCCGCGTAAACGTCGAAGCGCTTCTTCCATTCGCCTTCAAGCTGCTGTCCCCGATCCACTGCCTGACGCCAGTTCTTCAGCGCATCATCCGGTACATAGAAGCTCTGGTCTTCAGGGAAGCCGAAGTACTTCTTGGTCGCAGCGGCATCGGCAGCGCCGAGCGCCTCGCCGTGCACTTTGTTTGTTCCGGCCTTTGGGCTTCCGAAGCCGATCACGGTGCGAACTGCGATCAGCGAAGGTTTACCGGTTTCAGCTTTTGCCGCCTCAATCGCCGCTTCGATTGCATTCAGATCGTTGCCATCGCTCACGCGTTGTGTATGCCAGTGATACGCCTCGAAGCGCTTCAATACGTCCTCGGTGTAGCTCCATTCCGTCGGACCGTCGAGCGAAATCAGGTTGTCATCGTACAGCACAATCAACTTGCCGAGCCCGAGAGTTCCGGCAAGCGATCCGGCCTCGTGCGAAATGCCTTCCATCAGGTCGCCGTCGCCGCAAAGCACGAACGTGTGATGATTCACGATTTCGTGACCGGCCTTGTTGTAAACCGCAGCCATATGTTTTTCCGCGATGGCCATTCCTACTGCCATGCCAAAGCCCTGTCCGAGCGGGCCTGTGGTGACCTCGACGCCCTCGGTCTCGCCCGACTCCGGATGTCCAGGAGTCTTTGAGTGCCACTGGCGAAATGACTTCAGATCATCAAGTGTGACCTTGTATCCAGAGAGGTGCAGCGTCGCATAGAGAAGCGCGGAAGCGTGTCCGTTTGAGAGGACAAACCGGTCGCGATCCGGCCATTTAAAGTGAGCCGGATTGTGCTTCATAATCTTGTGAAACAACAAGTATGCAATTGGCGCGCAGCCCAGCGGCGCCCCAGGATGGCCGCTTTTTGCTTTTTCAACCTCATCCACGGCAAGAAGACGGAGAGTATCAATTGAAAGCTGGTCGAGTGAGAGATCCGCGAGTGTTGCCATAAGACCTGTTTCAGTTCCTTTCCATAAATGCTGCGGAAAATGTGCTATTTCCGATTCTCAATCCCTATCTCTACGTTGTAACCGAGCCAGCGATTCTGCTCCGGCCAGTGAAGAGTCCATGATAGACCACTGCTCTCGGGGTGAGATGCGGTGGGAAGGTCCGCACAGTAGCCTGCATTGCCCAAACTCCTGCTCGCGGTGGATTGCATGGTCTGCCAATTGTCGGTTGTCCAAACCACCTCGAATTGTGCATCCTCGACTATGCGCAAGGTCTCTCCGGCGTAGATCTTCTGGATAGGTCGACGTCGGGTGAAAAACTCCAGGTCTGCACGTACCTTCTCTCTGCCCGTCGGCTCGCAGTAGCGATCGTAAACACAATCGATGCGGTCAAACACCTTTCCGTCTGTTGCTGATCGAAGAAGTTTCAGATATTCCGCGTGAGCCCACACCAGTGGAACCGCCGATCCTGCCGGCATCCCCATCACCAAGCCCAGGTGGGGCCGGTTCGCTTCGTCCCAGACCTGTTCCGGCATCATCTGGCCTGGAGTAGCAAAACCTTCGTAGGTCGCGATCAAAGCTGAAGGATCTCGTCCTGCCGCGAGTTCGTAGTGGGCGCGCTCTCCTGTGAAAAGCGGCCAGACGCGGCCTTTGCCCCAGCCCTGAAAAGGTCCACCATCTGGTCTCTGACCATAACCGTCATAGTTGTAGCGATGCCATCCCGGACCTTGAGGCAGGTCGGTCTTGAGCACCGCATCCACGACCCTGAGCGAATCAACAATCAACGGATCGTCGGCTCTGCGAACGCCGTAACGGACAAGTTCCAGAAATCCAGCATCGATAATCTCGCGCGCTTCGAACTCCGTTCGTTCCCCAGGTGCGCGATTGTTGATGTGAATGATCTCAGTCCCGCAGCTCTCGCACGCATAAGCTTCACGCTTCTCTGGCGGCCGAATCCGCATGTAGTGCCGCTTGATCTCCGGATGTAGGATTCCATTGTTGGTGACTGTCCAGTCTTCGAGGTGTCGTTCGATCCAGTCGGCGAACTCCTCAAGGAAGGTCGCCATCTCTGAGGCGTCGTGCGCACGCGCCATATCTGCCGCGCAAATCAATCCGCCGATAACTGCGGCCAGCGTAGAAGGCGAGTATCCGGCATTTTCCTCCCAGCGTTCCTGGTGGGTAATGGGCGCATGCTGCACAAGGAATGCGGCGGCGCGTTCCACGAAAGTGAAGATATTGATTACAGCGAGCGCATCCGCCTTCCACAATCGCCATGCCAGGATGATTGGAAACGCAACTTCATCCAACTGCACGCCTGACCAGTAGGGCCGACCATCCACCCAGAAATTTTGAGCAAAACCCCCATCCGGCTTCTGGGTACACGCGAGATATACTAAGGCGCGCCGGGCTGTCTCGACCCGCCCGCACGCGAGCAGCGCGCTCGCAGTCTGCACCATGTCCCGCGTCCAGACCAGGTGATAACCGCCGAGATCGTCATCGCCATGCGCCTGTCCCCAGGGGATCGAAGCCGACGCCACAAACGCGCCGGAAAACGTCTTGTCCTCGTGCGCCAGCAGCACGTTATGGCTGGCGCGCATCAGCTTGCCGCCGTCGCGGGATTTCGCTGCAAGCCACTCAGGATTTGCTACACGATGCCACTGCCCGACAAACCGCTCCCGATGCTCGTCGAACGAGGTGGCGAGCGCGCTCACCGTCTTTTGCAATGCAGTGTGATTCCCCTCACCGAGCCCGATGGCCAGCATGAACTCCCGTGCTCCATCTGTTCCGGCGGCACCGAGGTTTAGCTCGCCAAAGAGTGCGATATTGCCATTCGTAGCCGACCCGAATTCCCAATCCATCGTGTACTTGTCCATCAGGTCGCGCCAACCGTCGCTTGCGCCGACAAATCCACAGCTAACGCGCGAGAAGCCGCAACTCGCTCCCATTGCCATGGACCACTGGTTTTTGAAGGCCAAAAGCAGCTTGTGCCCGGCGATGTCGATGGCGCGGCCGGTATTGCCGCTTCCACCGCCATCGAGATGTGGCGCAAGCAGCGCGTACACCTTCAGGCGTGGGATAAGGTCATCGTGACCTTCGAGACGCACTCGCTGAAGAATGACGCTGTGGTGCGGATCGCAGATGATCTCCTTTGTCAGGGTGTAGCGGCTGTTCGGGTCAGTGTTGATGTAACGAATTCCAAGCGTCTCGGGATGGATGTACTCAAATGTGGTCAGAAGATCACGCTTCTCCTCGTGAACGAATGTCTGGCCATCTGTGACCAGAAACTCCATGTCGCGCACCTGAGCGCTATCGATGGTTGGGTGGTAGATCTCGTTGAGAATACCGTGCGAACACGTAAACCAGACCCGGCTCGAGGCCGAGTAGGCTGTGCCAATCGCGTCTTTGACGCTCGAGGTCCAGCGTGCCTGGAGACCAGGCGCGCCAAATGCCTCTCCGTGCTGGTCGAGCCAGCGGTACAGGGGTTGATCGTTCATGTGTTCACGCCATTTGCTCGAGTTGGGGAAGTCAAGGCTTTGAGATACCGACAAGCTAAGGATGTTCCGGCAGCCCCAAAGTTACCATTTTCCCTTGAAGTCTTCGAACCCTGTCGTGATGCTTCGGCATCCATCTAATGACAGGGTTCCGCGAAAGAATGGCAATTGGTAGTTGCATCTGCCGCCCTTTGCATGTGGTCAATCCCGCCGTTTACGCTGCACACACCGTCCGTTCGGCCTTCCAATGAACCATTACAATCCCAAATGAGGAGATTCCCCGATGGCATATGAACTTGCACCGCTTCCATATGACTACGCCGCGCTCGAGCCTTTCATCGATGCCGAGACCATGCATCTGCATCATGACAAGCACCATCAGGCCTACATCAACAACGTGAATGCCGCGCTGGCCAATCATCCCAACCTGGCCGCGAAATCTGTGGATGATCTCATTAGCGATTTGAATGCAGTGCCCGAAGATATCCGCACCGCCCTGCGAAACAATGGCGGCGGACACTCCAACCACACGATGTTCTGGAATATTATGGGCCCGGCGAATACCTCTGGGGTGGGCGGCAATCCTAGCGGTGCCATTGCTGATCAGATCAAGAAGGACTTTGGCGATTTCGAAGCATTCAAGAAAACCTTCAATGAGACCACTGCGAAGCAGTTCGGCTCAGGATGGGGCTGGCTTGTGATCCAAGGCGCGAAGCTGAAGGTCATCACCACCGCCAATCAGGATTCTCCGCTGAGCCAGGGACTCTACCCGGTCCTTGGCAACGACGTCTGGGAGCATGCGTATTATTTGAAGTATCAAAATAAGCGGCCGGACTACCTCGCTGCCTGGTGGAACGTCGTGAACTGGGCAGAAGTAAACAAGCGCTTCGAAAAGGCGAAGAAGTAGACGTTTGATCTGAGCCCATTCTCAGGTGGGATCGACGAGAACGATCCCGCCGCGCTTTGCTCAGACCTATGCGTTGACGATTTCTTGACAATTGATCCCGCTGCACAGCGTATGATCCTTCCATCCCCGATTTTGAGGAGGATCTTCTTGCGCAAAACCATCCTTTCTCTGGCGCTACTTCTCGCGGCGAGCTTTTTGATTGCTGCGGATGCCAAGAGCATCTACGACTTCACAATGAACTCCATTGACGGCCAGCCTGTCAGCCTCAAGAGCTACAAGGGCAAGGTCGTTCTGCTGGTCAATGTCGCCAGTAAGTGCGGCTTCACGCCGCAGTATGCCGGTCTCGAATCGCTTTACGAGAAATACAAGGATCGCGGTTTCGTGATCGTCGGAGTGCCCGCGAATAACTTCGCGCAGCAGGAACCGGGAACAAACGAAGAGATCAAGACTTTTTGCTCCCGCAAGTACAACGTTAGTTTTCCGTTGATGTCTAAGGTATCGGTGCTCGGCGAAGACAAGTCCCCGCTTTATCGCTACCTGACGGACAAGTCCTCGGATCCGAAGTTCGGCGGCGACATCAAGTGGAACTTCACGAAGTTCCTGTTCGATCGAAATGGCAATCCAGTCGCTCGCTTCGAGCCGGCAGTAACTCCCGATTCCCCCGAGGTTCAGGCTGCTGTGGAGACTGCACTGGGCAAATAGCCTTGTAGGTTGAGCGGTATGCGAAGGCTGTGGAGAAGGATTCCGCGGCCTTTCGTGTTTGTGGCCTCAGAACCTCAACAGGTAGTTGAACTTCACAAAAATCTGGCGGTCCGTCGAGGTTCCCGGAAGCGCAGTTGAGGCGAAGTTCGGTGCACTCGCGGTGTTGAAATCGACGTTCTGAAACGTATTCGCATAGCCCGCGTAGAACGCGGTTCCCGGATGTGGCAGATAGGTAAATAGCAATGTCGCATCAGCCTGCTTCGCATACGTGCTTGAGACGAGCGCGTTGTTAGGAAGGAGCGATTTGTAATCAAGAATTGCGTTGAAAGAATAGTCGCGCGTGAACTGGTAATTGATCTTCGATCGAATCAGGTGATTCGTGAAAATGACGCCTCGCGGCAGCGAATCCAGCATGACAGATTCTGCCGACGTGGAGAGGCGCGTGTAGTAGTAGATCTCGTCGAGCCGAAGATGCGATTGCGGATGCAATGTCAGCGTCGTTGAGACTGTGGTGCCGGCACCAAGGAACGGACTCATGCCCTCAGGTGGGTAATAATTCGGCTGTGCGCCGTGGGACACGGTCGTGCTCAGATCGAGCCACTTGAACCAGGAGGTCATGGCGGAAATAGCCACTCCGTGTGTTCTGAACTCTTGCCCCTTATACAACTCGTATGACTGGTCGTATAGAAATGAGAGCCACGTGAGCCGTGCCAGACCCACAGTAAATCCGGGATCCATCCACCAGTTCTGCAGCGTCCCCTGGTGATCGTAGATGATGGTGCCGTCGAAGTTAGGACCATACGACATCACGGAGTGACCTGCTGGCGGCTTCCATAGATAGCTCGCATATGTCTCCCAGCGGCGTATATCCGTTCGATCGATATAGCCGAGACTCGAATTCATCGCGGCGCTACGGTCGGTATAGGTGTTCGAGAACGATACGTGGTTATCCGCTTTTCGCACCCGGAAGTAGTAGCCAGGTCCTGATGAATGTTCGCCAGCGCTGTCACTCTCCGTCGTTGTTGCCTGACCGGCAAGCGTCCAGTTGTCCTTCGTTACGTAGCGCAGATCAATGGAACCAACCTCGTTTGAGGCGCCATTGAATCTCGTGCCGCCCAGGAAAAGTCCGACGTGCGACTGGTGCCCGAACTCCCGTTCAATGCGGAACACTCCATCCATTGCGCGGTCACCGTGGCCAACCTGCCCTGGTGCCAGCACCTCTCCTGGAGCCCGATCGTCGCTCGCCAATGCGCCCAGGCTCCAACGGCCCAGAGATCCGGTGAGCTTTGCGCCATACTGCGGATTCACAATTCGTCGGGAAAAGAAGAGCTGCTCCGGCATGACGAAGATGGAGGCATTCTCCAGGAAGAACGGGCGGCGCTCTGGGAAGACGACTTCGAAGCGCTGATTGACCTGCACCTTCGGATCGTCTGTTCCGATCTCGCTGAAATCAGGATTGAGAGCTGCATCCAAGGTGAGCGCATCGTGGATGACGAATTTGGCATCGAGGCCCAATTGCTTTTCGATCTCTTTTTGCGGCCCGGCTGCAGGATCGAGGTAACTGTCGTGCGAGTACATCGCATACGGAATGAACTGAACGTTGCGCCCTGGCGAGATGTCTTCGTTGATCTCCATCGGCGCGAATTGTCCTACAAATTGTGGCAGTTTCTTGTGCGAGATAAACGGCCACATCGAGAACTCGTTGTTGCGCTGGATCGCGCGTGCGAGGCAAATGTTCCAGACCTGCTTTGAACCCGCCGGGAACCGCAATGTGCGGAACGGAATGGCCTCGAGGACGACATAGCCAAAGTCGGTCACCCGTCCTTCGGAGTACCACAAACCCTCCCATGTCGGATCGTCGCCGATTCCATCCGTCGTCCGCCCGTCATACTGGATTCCGTACGGGTTCACATCGAACCAATAGGCGTGCTTGTGGTCCTGAAACGTATCGATGTTGATAGTCACTCGGTCATCCAGATCGATCTGCTTTCGGGGTGCTACGCGGGCGTGAATCTTGGCAGGATCGTCCTTGCAAATCCAGCCCACGTAGAGGTTCTCGCTATCGTAGGAGAGATAAGCCGTGGTCGGCTGGCTGATGGGTTCGCCGTCGTGCGGATCGAACTGCCAGAAGGTAGTGACTACGGTTTCGGCTTCTCGCGGCGTGCCGTTCAGAAAATCGGAGAGTTTGGGGGCCCGATGCACTTTCGGAATTTTTAACGGACCGGGATCGGCCGCGGCACAGGGGAGCAGGCCCAAGAGCAGTAAGATCGTTACGGTCGAACATCCCAAATGCAACGGCGCTATCGCGCGAACATGACCCGGCCGTGCCACAAATCTACTCCACAATTGAGAACTTGAACTGCTCAGTCTACCTGCACGGAGCGACCTTGCCACGTGCACGGATCACAGCCCTCTATGCTGCCCGAAAGAAGCGGCCCCGGAGAGGACTCCGAGGCCGGATTGAGTGGATTCCGTCGTTTGTTACGCCATTGCTTCGCGACCCATTGGCTCGAATCGCAGTTGAGAGGAGTTCCGGTCGGCATCGATCCGCACGTGCGCACCATGCAATATCTCGCCATCGAGAATCTTCATGGCCAGCGGATCCTGCACCATCCTCTGCAATGCGCGCTTCAAGGGGCGTGCCCCATAAGCAACATCCGAACCCGAAGCAAGCACCAGTTCCTTCGCTGCCGGCGTGAGCTCGATCGAGATCTGCCTGTCTTCGAGCAGCTTCCGGATCTCGTTGAGCCGCAGTTCGAGAATGGCCTCGAGCTGTGCGTGGCCCAGCGGACGGAAGATGACCATGTCGTCCACGCGATTCAGAAACTCCGGCCGGAAGTGCTCGCGCAGCACACGCATTACACTCTCGCGCGCCATGTCGAAATCGTGCTCTGTTTTGAGCGACTCCGTTGACAAAAACGCCGCACCAAGGTTCGACGTCATAATCAGCACTGTGTTCTTGAAGTCCACGGTGCGGCCCTTGGAGTCCGTCAGACGGCCGTCATCCATGATCTGCAGCAGTACGTTGAAGACGTCCGGGTGCGCCTTCTCGATTTCATCAAAGAGGATCACGGCGTAGGGGCGCCGACGAACGGCTTCCGTCAGCTGGCCTCCTTCGTCGTATCCAACGTATCCCGGAGGTGCGCCAATGAGCCGCGCCACCGCGTGCTTCTCCATGTACTCACTCATATCGATACGAACAATCGATTGTTCGTCGTCGAAGAGAAACTCAGCCAGAGCACGCGCGGTTTCGGTTTTCCCAACGCCGGTTGGTCCGAGGAAGATGAAGGATCCGATCGGACGTTTGGGATCGCTGAGCCCGGCGCGAGAACGGCGGATTGCATTCGCAACCACACTGAGTGCGGCGTCCTGGCCGACAACCCGTTCGCGCAGGCGATCTTCCATGCGAACGAGCTTCTTCACTTCGCCTTCGAGCATCTTCGTCACAGGGATTCCGGTCCACTTGCTGACGATTTTGGCGATATCTTCTTCGTCCACTTCTTCCTTCAGCATGCGCGTGCTGCCGGCTGATCCGTCCTGGATGGCATTCAGCTCGCGCAGTTCGGCTTCCGCCTTGGGCAGTTCGCCGTACTGGATCTGAGCGGCGCGATCCAGCTGACCCTTGCGGGTATTCTCTTCGGCTTCGAAGCGCAGAGCCTCGATCTTCTGCTTAAGCTCGCTGATGCGGGTGATGGCATCGCGTTCTTTCGTCCAGCGGGCGCGCAGAGCGGTAGACTGCTCTTTGATGGTGGCGAGTTCGCGCTCGACTTCCTCCCGCCGCTGTTTGCTGTTCTGGTCGGTCTCGCGCTTGAGCGCGGCGCGTTCGATTTCCAGGGATGTTGCCTGACGCTCGAGCTGGTCTATCTCCGTGGGAACGGAGCCGATCTGGATGGCGAGCGAAGCTGCGGCTTCGTCGACAAGATCGATCGCCTTATCGGGCAGGAAGCGGTCACTGATGTACCGGTGCGATAAGGTAGCAGCAGAAACGATGGCCGAGTCCTTAATGCGAACCTTGTGGTGCGATTCGTAGCGATCTTTCAGGCCGCGGAGAATAGCGATCGTATCTTCAACGTTCGGCTCTCCAACGTAGACAATTTGGAAACGCCGCTCGAGTGCTGCGTCTCTTTCGATGTATTTACGGTACTCATTAAGCGTTGTTGCGCCGATGGCCCGCAACTCGCCGCGCGCAAGGGCCGGTTTCAGCATGTTGCTTGCATCAATAGCGCCTTCCGCGGCGCCGGCGCCGACCAGGGTATGCAACTCATCGATGAACAGCACGATCTGACCGTTGGATTCTTCGATCTCTTTGAGGACCGCTTTGAGACGGTCTTCGAATTCGCCGCGATATTTCGCACCGGCAAGCATGGAGCCGAGGTCAAGGGAGATAACGCGCTTGTTGCGCAAGCCATCGGGAACGTCGCCGGAGACGATACGACGGGCGAGGCCTTCGACGATGGCGGTTTTGCCCACGCCGGGTTCGCCGATGAGCACAGGGTTGTTCTTGGTGCGGCGACTGAGCACCTGGACTACGCGACGGATCTCTTCGTCGCGGCCGATGACGGGGTCTAGCTTGCCCCGGCGCGCAAGGTCCGTGAGGTCTTTGGCGTATTTTTCGAGCGCCTGGAATTTGCCTTCGGGGTTCTGGTCGGTCACGCGCTGCGACCCGCGGACGGCGGTGAGGGCCTGGAGGATCGCTTCATGCGCAGCGCCGACGGCGACGAGAGCGTCACGGGCAGCGTCGCCCTTCTGATGGGCGATACCCAGCAGAAGGTGCTCGGTGGAGATGTACTCGTCCCGGAAGTTTGCGGCTTCCTTAAACGCCTGATCGAGGGCTTTGGTGAGTGTGTTGCTGGGCCCTCGCTGGGCGGAGCCGCCTTGAACGCGGGGCAGTTTTTCCTCGATCTGATGAAGGCTGCTTTCGAGCCGTTCGGTGGGAACACCGATCTTTTCCAGCACCGCGGGGATCACGCCTTCGCGATCCGCAATGAGAGCGAGCAGCAAGTGAACGGGTTGGATTTCGGGGTTGCCATACTCCGCGGCGCGTCCCTGCGCCTGCTGCATTGCCTCCTGCGATTTCACTGTCAGTTTTTCCCAACGAATAGCCATTGTCCTTAAGCTCCTGGCTGCCAGCTTCTAGCTCTTGTCGGTCCTGGCGAGCGATGCTTGCAGCATATTCCGATGAAGTGATTAGTTTTCTGCATTAGATGTTGCACAAAAACCAGCGCCGGGCAGTTACCCGGCGCCTGTAATAAAAAGCTATGGGCTAGAAGCGAACAGCTGCAGCTTCTTACCTTGCTCCCACCAATTCCTGTTCTTCTTTCTTGTTCTCGAACTTGGACTGGCTACCGAAGTTGACCTTGATCTGCTTCGGCTGCGCTTCTGGCTTCTTGTTCAACTCCAGCTTGAGAATGCCATTGGTGTAGCTGGCATTGACGTTCTCGGTGTCCACTGTCGACGGCAGCGTGAACGAACGGTAGAAGGTGCCGTAGCGGCGCTCGATGCGATGGAAATTCTCTTCCTTCTCGTCCTTCTCGAATTTGCGCTCGCCCTTCACGGTCAGGGTGTTGTTCTCGACGCGGATGTCCAAGTCCTTCTCTTCCATGCCGGGAATTTCGAGCTTCAAGACCACCTTTTTGGGGTCTTCGTAGATGTCGACAGCCGGCACAAAGCTGGCAGTCGTAAGGGGGTTCTCGTTCTCATTCATCTCGCGGAACAGCGAGTTCATGCGGTTCTGAAGAGCAACGACTTCACGGAAAGGATCCCAACGAGTGATTGCCATGATTCTGTGTTCCTCCAACTGATTCGGTGATCGTGGGTTTGGGCGTCTGCCCAACCGCTCCACTCAATCTGATGCCACTATAGCACAATAGATGCATAAAATATGAGCAAAATGCACTCACATATTAGAAATTTCCATTTCATTGAGTGTTTTCTAGGGTTTGTAACGGGAGGAGAGCGCAAGGACACGGTAGGCTCACCTCATTTTTCGCCGATTCTCCTCCCCAGAAGCATCACCCTTCCTCTGTGATGGATGAGTGGCCGACGGGAAAGGCCGTCTGGCTTTCTAGAAGCTGACCGCGTGGGTCCATGGGTGCGTCAGCGGAGAGCCGACCGGCGTCAGGCTTCCAGATGCTGCGGGCCGTGAGGTTGCTCTCTGTGGCCTCTGTACAAGCCAAACCTTGGAGCTGATCTGGCTGTGATTCCATTCTGCCGAAGTAGGGGCTATTTGCCTGCAAACGGCTCTGAGGAGATTCCGGCGGCAAAGGGGCCGAGGAACGGGCCAATAGAATCAGGGAAGATGATCGTGGCTGCGGAAGTTCCCGCTTACATCAATCTGCGCTGGCTGTGGCTAACTGTTGCAGCGTTCATCGGCGGGCTGCTGAACGCGGTCGCAGGCGGAGGATCGTTCCTCCTGTTTCCGGCGATTCTGGGCATGAAGGTTATGCCCGTGCAGGCGAACGCGACGAACACGGTTGCGCTCTGGCCAGGACAACTGACGTCAGTCGCGGCATATCGCGAGGACGTCCGCAGGAATCTCCGGGTTGCGGTCCCAATGGCGATCGCAGGCCTGATTGGCGGAACGGTCGGAGCGATCGTGCTGCTGCACACGCCGCAGATGACGTTTCTGCATCTGGTTCCGTGGCTGCTGCTGATTGCGGCCATCATCTTTGCTCTGAGCGGACCGGTTTCGAGGTGGCTTGAGCGCCTCAAGTTCGTCCGCAGTCACGCGCCAGGAGGAGTCCACAAGCCGAGAATGGTCCCTGTTTTTGCGGGAACGGTTGCTGTCTGCTTCTATATAGGGTATTTCGGAGCTGGAGCGGGCTTCCTCCTGATCACACTACTGTCGTTGTTCGGCTATCAGGATCTGAACGAGATCAACGCGCTGAAGGTGGTATCGACCACGATGGCGAATGGCATTGCGTTTGTGCTGTTCGTCGTCAACGGGCAGGTTGTCTGGCGTTATTGCCTGGTTGCGATGGTGACCTGCGCGATCGGCGGATACACGTCCGCGACCCTGGCGCGTCGGATTCCTCAGGCGATGCTTCGGGGAACGGTTGTGGTCATCGGACTTGGAATGGCAGCTTGGTTCTTCTGGACGAACCCGTAAGGGTGAAAGGCATTTCAGCGTCAGGAGCATTTGTGGCGAAGGCATTTGGTTCGATTGACGAGAGACTCGGTGAATTCATTCGGAAGCAGAGGATATTCTTCACTGCATCTGCAGCGGCTGATGGGCGCGTGAATGTATCGCCGAAAGACGCGATGTCGCTGCGAATGCTCAACGAATCGAGGGTTGCGTATCTCGACCAGACGGGAAGCGGGAATGAGACAGCGGCTCATGTGCGCGCAAACGGCCGATTGACAATGATGTTCTGCGCATTTGAGGGCGCGCCGATGATTCTCCGTCTGTACGGAAAGGCAACGGTTTTGCCGAGGAGAAGCGCAGAATACTCCGAGCTGCTGCATTCGGCCTTCGATGGGGTTGAGCCTGCGGGCGCAAGGCAGATGATGGTGCTCGATGTGGATCGCGTGCAGACTTCGTGCGGATATGGTGTTCCGCTGTTCGAGTATGTCCGCGAGCGAGATACGCTGCAACGCTGGGCATTGTCAAAGGGCGAATCGGGACTTGAGGAATATTGGCGGCAGAAGAATGTGGTCAGCATTGACGGGTTTCCGACAGGATTGCTGGATTCAGAGGGCAGCGAAACGGCTCAACTTGGCTCTGGAACTAAAATAGAAGTATGAGTCACGAAGGAATTCGCTTCGTCAGCAAGGAAGAGCAAGCCCACGAGAGTCTTGAAGACAGACCGCTTTCCAGGATCGCTGTCACGCCTGACAAGGTTCGAGTAAAGATCACCGAAGGAACAGGCCTCGAGATCGACTGGCAGGATGGACACAAAAGCAGGTGGGGCTTTGTGTGGCTGCGCGATGCTTGTCCGTGCGCGACGTGTATTGATGAGCGCAAAGCGCAAGGGCGCAAAGCGGGACAGCCGAAGCCGAAGGCTGCGACATTGCTGCCGATGTTCACTCCGCCAGCAAAACCGGCTAGCGCACACGGAGTTGGTCGATACGCGATCCAGTTCAACTGGCAGGATGGACATTCGGGCGGGATTTATTCGTGGGATTATCTGCGTCGTCATTGCCAGTGTTCCGAATGCCAGTTTGAGGCTACGGAAAGCACGGGAAGCCCGAACTGATCGCAAGCTGCTATAGTGCAATGTATAGAAATTGCAGACAGTTATAGGTTTCGGCAGGTAACCATTGCCTGCCCGTTTTTTCTCGAAATATCTGCAAACTGCATGCTAGAGTTGGTCGCAAGAACCGTGACCCAGTTCAGCACCGTGGGAGGACCACGTGACTCTCAAGCAGTTTGTTGCCAAGCAGTTTATTGACATCATTCAGTGGAACGAGCCGGAAGAAGGCATTCTGGCTTATCGCTATCCCATGCAGGACATGGAGATTCAGACTGGTGCACAGCTGACTGTGCGCGAGTCGCAGATGGCTGCGTTCGTGAATGAGGGCAAGATCGCGGATGTATTTGGTCCTGGTCTGCACACTCTGAATACGCGCAACCTGCCGGTTCTCACCGACCTGATGAACTGGGACAAGGAATTTGAGTCACCTTTCAAGTCGGATGTGTACTTCTTCTCGACGCATCTGCAGATCGATCAGAAGTGGGGAACGGCGACTCCGATCACGATTCGAGATGATGAGTTCGGCGCGGTGCGGCTGCGCGGTTATGGAATCTTTTCGTACCGTATTTCTGATCCGCGCACTTTTTTCACGCAGGTGAGCGGCACTCGGCCAACGTTTTATGTGGGCGATCTTGACGGGCAATTGCGCAATACCATCGTCGCGCGTATGACGGACATCTTTGCTTCGAGCAAGATTTCGTTCCTGGATATGGCAGCGAACCAGGCAGCGCTGGGCAAAAAGATCGAAGAAGAGATGAAGCCAAACTTCGCTTCGCTGGGACTTGAGCTTGCTTCGTTCGTGGTGGAGAACATCTCGCTTCCCGAAGAATTGCAGAAGGTAATGGACCAGCGGATCGGAGTCAGCATGGCCGGTGATCTGGGCAAATTCACGCAGTTTCAGGCAGCCGAAGCGCTTTCAGCAGCGGCGGCAAACTCGGGCGGCGCGGCCGGAATGGGTGTGGGGCTGGGCGCAGGACTTGCAATGGGCCAGACGATGATGGCGGCAATGAAGGAGGCCTCAGAGAATGAGGACGATGCTGGACGCAAGCGGTTCTGCGTGGATTGCGGGCAGCCGATTCCAGATGGTGCGAAGTATTGCCCGTCTTGCGGAAGGGAACAATGAATTGTCCCTCCTGTGGCGCTGCGATGCGTCTTCACTCGGATGAAGATCACCTTACCTGCGACTACTGCAAAAGCATCTTTTTCCCTTCGAAGGACGATGATGGCGTCAGCGTGCTGGTGGCATCCGATGAGGAGTGCCCAATTTGTGCGCTGCCGCTGATGCATGCGGCGCTTGCCAAGATACGGATCCGCTACTGCACGAAGTGCCGCGGCATGCTTATTCCCATGGGCGTGTTCATGGCCCTGGTGGAGGAACTGAGAGCGGGCGATCCGGGCACACTGATCGCGCCGACGCCGGATGTGCATGATCTACAGCGCAAGATCAACTGTCCTCATTGTCACCACCGGATGGAGACGCACTTCTACAACGGTCCGGGAAACGTGACCATTGATGATTGCGAGACGTGTGAGCTGAACTGGCTCGATCATGGCGAGCTAATGCGGATTGTGCGGGCGCCGGATTACTCGGGTGAGAGTAGGGAGTAACAAGTCTGTGCCGGAATCGATTTTGGTTCTTTTCGGCACGGCTAGAAGTCGTGGCCTTGTCCCTCAGGGGCTAAAGCCCGCGTCTTCGGTTGGCATGGCGTATGGCCCGGCTGAAGCCGTGCCGTTGTTACAAGGCGCCGCGACGAATGTTTACGGGGCATAAGGCTCGGTTGAAGCTGTGCTGTTGTTACAAGGCGCCGCGACAAATGTTTCCGGGGCGTATGGGCGGGTTGAAGGCGTGCTCTTTTTACAGGACGCCGCGGATTGAGTTTGTTCTGT